>Ga0187851_10004569_pt1 | contig 11260 bp, 10 predicted proteins | sample June2016WEW_6_10_FD_132997 | JGI IMG/M metagenome (GOLD analysis project Ga0187851, IMG submission 132997) | Peatland microbial communities from SPRUCE experiment site at the Marcell Experimental Forest, Minnesota, USA - June2016WEW_6_10 | ecosystem: Environmental > Terrestrial > Soil >... | reverse complement strand
TGCAGCCTGCAGTTTCGAGGCCGAAAATCGGTTGCTAAGGCGGCTGCTTTCTGCAAGAATGGCTCAGGTCGCGCTTATGGTGGAATTGGCAGACACGCTACTTTGAGGTGGTAGTGGCGAAAGCCGTGCAGGTTCAAGTCCTGCTAAGCGCACCAATTTTGTCAAAATGAAGAATATTCCGTGGCTGTTGCTGGGGACGGTGCTCATGACCGGTTGCATGCATAACTATGACGTTACGCTGGTCAACGGGAATAGGATAACCCATGTGTCCAAGCCGAAACTTGACAAGGCCACCGGCGTCTACACGTTCAAAGACATTAAAGGGCGGACAAACTATATCAGCGCCTCGCGGGTCCTTGAAGTCGCGCCGCATTCGAACAAGCCTGAAGCCGGGACTCCTCAGTAACAAAACGTTCGATGTATTTGCCGACAAGGTCCGTTTCCAGGTTCACTGCGTCCCCGACTTTGCGTTCCTGTAACGCCGTGACCTCGAGGGTGTGCGGGATGATCCAGATCTCAAAGCTTTTCCGCCGCACCGCCGACACCGTCAGGCTGACGCCGTCCACCGCGACCGATCCCTTGAACACGATATACCGCATAATCTCCCGGGCCGCGCTGATTTCCAGGATATAGTCCTTGCCCGCCTTTTCCCATCGCGTGATTCTTCCCAAGCCATCGATGTGCCCGGAGACGAAGTGGCCCCCCAACCGGCCGCCCACGCGCAAGGCCCGTTCCAAATTGACGCCGGAGCCTGGCTTGGCGAATTGGAAATTGGTCCGCTTCCAACTTTCGGCCAGCAGCGCGAATCGCAGCAGCTTTTCCGGGGCGCGCGCGCTGATCTTCTCCACCGTCAGACAGCAGCCGTTGACCGCCACGCTGTCGCCTGCCTTCAATTGCGGCCCGCAAAGGCGCGAGCGGACGACCAGCTCAATCGCAGCCGGCTTTGGCTCAATGGCTTCGATCCGCCCCTTTTCCTCGACAATTCCGGTAAACATAATTCAATGCCGCGCTCATGCTGCCCGCACGGCCCGCGCTGTCAAGAGCAAATCCACCCCGAGCCTGCGCCATCGGACATCGTGCAACTCAATTCGATCCGTCAAATCGCCCAGGCCCTCGCCGGCCACGGCTTTTGGGGCGGCGCGTCCGCCCAGGACCATCGGCGCGTAAAAAAAGGCCGCGCGGTGGGCCCGACCCTGCAACAAAAACGGCGCATTAGTTTCCCCGCCGCCTTCGACCAAAAGGCTGGTGACTTCATCCCGGCCCAGTTTACGCAGCAGCCACCGCAAATCGATGCCGCCGCCCCGCACCGGCGCCTGGAGCACCCGGACCCGCCGCCGCAACGCGTTCAAGCGCCGGGCCGGGGCCGCCTTCGTCACCACCACCGTCGTCCAGGCGGCCAGTTTGTCGGCTGCCACTTTTGACCGCAAGGGAATCCGCCCCGTCGGATCCAGCACAATCCGGCGCAGTCGTTTGTCCTCGAAGCCGGGCAGGCGCACGGTCAGCCGCGGATCATCCGCTATAATGGTATTGACTCCAACCAATATGGCGTCCGCCCCGGCCCGCAAGGTCATCCCGTAAGCCCGCGCCTCCGGGCCGGTGATCCATTTGGATTGCCCCGCCCGGGTGGCGATCTTGCCGTCCAGCGACATGGCCGCCTTGACGGTGACCAGTGGGGTGCGATGCACAATCCAATGGCGGAAGGCCGCATTGAGGCAGGACTCCTGTTCCTGCAACAAGCCGTGGCTGGCGGAAATTCCAGCCTTCTGCAAAATCTTCAATCCCCTGCCGCAGTGGGCAGGATTGGGGTCCAGAGCCGCCACCACCACGCGCTTCACTCCGGCGGCGATGATCGCCGCGGTGCAAGGCGGCGTGCGGCCGTGCGTGCAACACGGTTCCAGCGTGACATACAGGGTTGCGCCCGCCGGGCTTTCCTTCGCCGCGCGGAGGGCTTCAATTTCCGCGTGAGGCTCCCCGGCGCGATGATGCCAGCCCCGCCCGATGATTTTCCTATTTTTGACAAGAACGGCGCCAACCATGGGATTGGGTGAGGTCCGCCCAAATCCGCGCCGCGCCAGGCGCAAGGCCAGCTTGAGGAAGCGCAGGTCTGGATTGCTCATGACGCCTCGAACAGCGCCTGGGCGAATTGCGACGCGTCGAACGGCTGCAAATCCTCGAGCTTTTCGCCCAAGCCGATGAATTTGACGGGCAGACCCAATTCCTTTTGGATGGCCACCACCATGCCGCCTTTGCTGGTGCCGTCGAGTTTGGTGATGACCAGGCCGGAGATTGGGACCGCTTTGTTGAATTCGCGCGCCTGGGTCAGCGCGTTCATTCCAGTGCTGGCGTCCAGCACGAGCAAAGTCTCGTGCGGCGCGCCCGGCAATTGCTTGTGCAGGATGCGATGCACCTTCTGCAATTCCTGCATCAGGTTGTGTTTGGTGTGCAGGCGGCCCGCGGTATCGATGAACAGGTAATCCGCCCGCCGCGCCAGGGCCGCGGCAACGGCGTCGTGCGCCACGGCGGCGGGGTCGGCCCCCTGCGCCCCGCAGATCACGGGAATTTTCAAGCGCTCGCCCCAAAGCTTGAGTTGCTCCACCGCGGCGGCGCGGAAGGTGTCGCAAGCGGCCAGCATGGCGGCCTGTCCCCTGCCCTGCGCCAAATGCGCCAGCTTGGCCGCCGTGGTCGTCTTGCCCGTGCCGTTGACGCCCACCAGCAAAACAACGCTCAATCCCTCCGGCTCCTTCTTCAGTTCAGCCTGCGCCGCGCCGAGATTCTTTTCCACTTCCGCGCGGGCGATGGCAAAAACGTCCAACCCGGCCCGCCCCTGTGTTTCATAATTCTTTTTGACAGCGGCGAGAATCTGGGCGGTCGTGGCCGGGCCAAGGTCGGCGGCAATCAAACTGGCTTCCAACTCCTCCAGCGTGTGCGCCGTCAGCCTGGGCGACGCCGTGATGATGCGCTTGATCTCATGGGCCAGCTTGGCTTGAGTTTTGTGCAGGCCTTCGCGGAATTTCTGGAACAGACCCATGCGTTACTTCGCCGCTCCCAAAGAGGCGTCTCCACGGCCTGCCCGGGCCTGATGCGCGGCCTTGAGTTTCTGCCAGTAAATGCCGGGCAATTTCACCCCGCCAATGACCGGTTTGCCCTTGCTGTGCCCGTGGCAATCAGAGCCGCCGGTGACCAGCAGATTGAGCCGGGCCGCCATTTTCAAATAATTGTTCGACATCTTCACGGTATGTTTCGTATGAAAACATTCGATCCCGTCCACGCCCTGCCCGGCCAGCACGGGAATAATCTCATCGCAATGATTCAACCCCGGATGGGCCATCACGGCCAGTCCCCCGGCTTGATGAACCAAGGCAATGGCGGCCAGGGCGGAGATTTTGCATTTGGGCACCCAGGCGCAGCGGCCTTTCTTCAGAAACCGTTCAAAGGCCTCGTCCATGCTGGCGCAAAGACCCTCCTGCACCAGGGCGCGCGCCACATGCGGGCGGCCCGGCGACCGGCAGTTCGCCAACTCAAAAACCGTCTCCGCGCGCAGGGGAATATCGGCCTTGTTGAGACGCGCAACCATTTCATAAATTCGGTTCTTGCGCACCGCTTGAAATTTTTCGATCTCGGCCAGCAATGGCGCGTTGTGCGGGTCGAAAAAATAGCCGAGCAAATGCACCTCCTTGTCCTGGAATTCGGCGGTCAACTCGGCCCCAACCACAAACTCGATTCCCAGCGCCTGGCAGGCTTGCGCCATGCGCGCGCACCCTTCCACCGTGTCGTGGTCGGTCAACGACATGACGCCCAATCCAGCCTCGCGGCCCCGCCCGGCCAGCTCCTCCGGCGTGAAGGTGCCGTCGGAAAAAAGCGAGTGCAGATGCAGATCGGCAAAGAAAGCGTCCGGAATGGAGGACCCGGCATCGCTCTGGGCTTTCCCGGCTGCGACAGGAGTATTCATTGTCTCCCAATTCTGGCGGAGCGCACCAGTTCGCCCTTGATCTTGTCCAGGATGCCATTGACAAATTTACCGCTGTCCTGTGTGGAGAATTTTTTGGCGATATCGACCGCTTCGTTGATGCTGACCACCGGTGGAATATCGTCCCGATGCAGCATTTCGTAAATGGCCAACCGTAAAATGTTCCGGTCCACCACGGCCATGCGATGCAGGTCCCAATTCTCCGCGTGGTGCGTGATCCGGGCATCCAGCTCGGGCCGATGCTCCAGCACGCCGCGGATCAGCTTGTCGGCGAAGATCCGGGTCGCCACTTCCTGCGAGGTGGGCGGGGGCAGCTCGACTTCCTGGCCCCAATTGGCTCCGCCTTTCTCCCCGGCGATGGCCGTGGCCTGCTGCGTAAGCCAAAAATGACTCAACGCCTCCTCCAGATTCTCCGGGGGATTCAGATCGTGCTGAAATAAAAACTGCACGGCGCGTTCGCGAGCTTCACGGCGTTGTCCCATAATTCGAGGATGCCTTCAAAAACGCGAATGCCAAAGGAAATTATTACGCTGGAATTGACCTGCCCCTGGAAAATCCCTCCAAAAACCCGGCCCCCCCACCCTGCCTTAGTTCGAGGAGGCCGGGCCATGCCAGGTTCCAATTAAAAAACGGAGCAAACGGTGAAATACCAGGACTCCCCAAACCAGACCTGCTTGACACTTAAAATTGACCCCATTGTCAGTCAAACACTTACGAAAGTGGACCCTGTCAAGTCGCCGGAATAATGGCGAAACGAATATTTATGAGTTGACATTGGCAGATAAATACATCAGTTTCCCAATCGTTCCTTAGGGAACAGGTCGTGTTGCCCAAATCGGTTCGTTCAATCAATAATAGGCTGCGAATTATGCATAAACAGATTCGTCCCTTGCTCGGCGTCTTGGCGCTATCCTTCTTCTTTGTTGAAGCGGGGCTTGAGGCGGAATCAATTTTAGTCAATACCACTTCAGCTTCGGCCAATAACACTGCCAATGCTACTACGAATGAGGCACATCAGTGGCAAATCGTTCAGAAGGGTTTGCAAGACACGAAACAATTGCGCAAAGAGGCCGGCCGGGAACTGGACAAAATCGAGAGCGATTTGCTTGAATGGGGCCACGCTTCCATATCCGGGTTTGTGTTGGTTCCAGATCGCTCGGATTTTTTTGACCTGGGTTATAATCTGCCCATGTCCAACTACGTGGCGTGGATGCTCACCAACGTTCAGGGTCAGGCGGCGTTTCTCTCCCAAACGGCGACTACAGCGCAACTCCAGGCTGCGGCTGCAAATTCCGTTCCCGGACTAAACGTGGCGGGACCTCCCCAGGCTTTGAGCGCTTCTCAACAGACAAATGCAGCTTATCAGGCCCAGCTCAATGCCTTGATACAACAAATCCAGATTGCCCAATTGCAAGCTCAGCTGAGGCAGATTACCAATTCCAGCAATGGGTTGCCGACAAATCAACTGGCTCTGCCGACAAACACAATCGCCCCTACGAACCCGCCGACAGGTCCGACCAATACTCTGCCGGCTGTGCCGGCTTTACCGACAAACTCCGCGTTCCAGGGCGTTATCACCAACGGCTTCAGCCCCTTGGGACAATTGGCCCAGCAAATGTCAGGCAACCAGCTTAGTCCCGCCCTTATCCTCCAAAACGCCGCCACGGCGAAGGAAACCGAACGGGTCCTCAATTATATGAGCCACCCCGTTGATCTCCCGCATAACAAGCAGGTTTACTTTGCCATTGGCCAGATTTCCGTTATGCCAGGATGGCGGACGAAGAAGGATTATGTCTGCGAAGTGAGCTCACATCTCGTCTATACGGGACTTGGAAAGGAACTTTTTAAAAGGTTCGATGCCATGGTTCAACACAATGCTTCGCTGCAGACGCTGACCAATGACTTATCGACCAAAAGCGGCACTGGGTCTGCTGACGGCAAAGGCTCGACAAACTCCGCGGAATCCAACGAGGATTACGCACGCGTTTACGCCAACAGCCGGCGGGCGAATGCGCTGCGCCGGGCGGGCACGGCCTCCAGCCTAGCCCTGGTGGCGGCCTTTCCCTTCACTGAATCCCAAGTCTTTGACATGCAAAGCAGCTATCGCAATCAGTTGAATTTATTGCTGAATCTGGCGGCGACCTACGTGCAGGCCGGCTACACGGTGGATGCGAATGTCCTGATAAACTTCGTAAAACAAACGCAGAAGGATTTGTCCACGCGAACGGCCTTTCCAACCGTCATTCCCGGTGTTGAGGCCGATATGCTGACTTACCGATTTGATCCGGAGGCCGTCGCGATGACAGACCCGACCGCGAAGGAGCCAGCGGGCGGACAGTTGCTTCTACCCACCAGCATCCCCGTCATGATTCTTATCGAGTGTGACAAGAAAGACTTGGAACTCTGGCCGGAATTGTCCTTCGACATTGAAACACGCTGGATCCCGCGCGACACCCGCAGCATCTGGGCGAACGTTTACTCTGGCATTGTTCACAACCGCATTTTGGACAGGCGCGAGCGCCCGAGCAAAGGTTTGGATATTGCGGCTCGAATTGACAATGTGGATTCCCAACTGCTTCAGTTCTACGATCTCTATAAGCCGGAGGAGCCTAATAATTACACCCTCCTGGTCTCATTCGACGAACTCCGAAGACGGGAGTCCGCTCTAAAGAACATTGCCATTGGCCGGTCCACAATTCTGCGCTTGCCCGTGCTTACGCCAGTAATTGAATCGGTCAGCCCAACCAGCCTCACAACTTACTCCCAAAGGAAACTTGTGCTTTATGGCGACTATCTTGGCCACGACAAAAGCAACATCGAGGTCAAACTGGGCGGAATCCGCCTGAACGTCAATTCAGCAACAGGAGACACGGTGGAAGTGGGCGTGGATGACTGGACGGGCATCCCACCGGGTCCTGCCGATCTTGAATTTAGGAACGAGGGCGGGGCGTGCATTCTTCCCCAGGCTGTTATTGTGACCTCCTTGTCCCCGACTCTTGCACAAGTCAGCCCAACCAACATCTCGTCGGATTTTGATGATGGTGAGGTTGTTCTGACTGTCTCCGGGCAAAACCTCGGGCATGACACGAACGAAAGCACGGTGACACTCGGAGGAGTTCAACTTAATACAGTCTCCGTTAATGAGAATTCGCTGAAAGCCGCTCTTCCTCTGCACAAACTGGTTAAAGCAGGCACAAACGATCTCGCGTTCAGGAGCCGCCGCGGCGCGTCTGTCCTGCCTCAGGCGATCGTTGTAACGAACGTTTTGCCCGTCGTAAATACAATCAGTCCGACCAATTTGCCGGTGGATTTCCCGGGAACCCTCGTCGTTTCCGGCCGCCATCTTGGGGTGGGGGATAAGGCAAAGATCAGAGTCCGAATAGGCGGCGTTCGATTGTCGGTGGAATCTGGCCGGAACAAACTGGAAGCGGAACTAAATGCGCCAGACCATCTTCTGCCGCCAGGGACCAATGACCTCGTGGTCGAAAACGATCTTGGAGCCACGGTCGTCGCAAATGCGATTGCCGTTGACAGGGGATTGCCCGTGATCAATGCAGTGACGCCAACCAATATTCCCAGGGACTTCACTGGAATTATAACCTTGTCCGGTCAAAATCTTGGCACCAGGAAAAACAACCCAAATGCCAGATTGGGAGGAACGACGTTGCATGTGGAATCTGCACGGGACAACGCGGTTGATGTGACGCTGGACAAGACGAGTCCCCCGATGGTCGCCACCAATGATTTGGTCTTTGAGAACGATCGTGGCTCCTTCCTTGTTTCCAAAGCGATCCTCATCAAGGAGCCGGCTCCCATTAATTGCGAGAACCGCCCTCCCCCGGCGGACATGGCGGTCACGCCCAAGCACGGATTTATAAATCATACCACGACATTTACCCTCACCGGAAGCCATTTTGATCCCCCGGGCCACAGTGACAAGATCAAGAATGTGATTCTAGGGGGATTGGCGGCCTCCAACGTTCAAGTTATCAGTGATTCCGTTGTCACATTCGACTTCCCCGGTTTGGATGGTGCCGGCGCAAATGCATCGATTGCCTCTGGAGGGGGTAAAACCACTGCGACGCTTCCGTATCCCGACAAAGACCATGCTGCGGACCTCATCGTATCTTCAGGGTGCAAAGCAGCCACGCTGTCCAATGCCGTCTATTTCGACATGACCCTGCCGAACGCATCTTCCACAAACGCGAGCACAAACGCCGCCGATCAGATCTTTGACAAACAGGCCGCCGCCTTAAAGGCCCTGGCAGCCGTGCAGACCAATAACCCTCCGCAACTGAGCGGCTCCCTTCGCCTTGAGGTTGGCGCGACTGCGACGAACGCCACCAATTCAAATTTCCCGGCATCGAGTTCTACTGTGATCATTCAGAATGGGCAAAACACCAATGCCAGCCATTGAGATGATTCGGCCTGAGAACCCAACGTGCATCCCTGTCCTGCACTTTGGGTTGTCCAAAGACCAGTTGAATCTGAAATCTCAAGTTCAAAATGGCTGGCACAGCCGTTTCTCAAATTCCTCCACAAAAAATCGTTTCCTTTTCTGAATCACCCGATGTCCCTCCCTTAACAACTTGCGCCTCAGTCCGGCAATGCCGCCAGGATACTTCGGATTCAACTCCCCCTTCGATTTGAGCGTGCGCCAATAGGGAGCCGTGTCCCTTTTGCCTTCCGCCGCGGCCTCGGCGGCGGCGTGGGCGGAAATCCACGCGAAAATCCCCGTCGTGATGGGACACGCAATGGTCGTGAGTTTGCCTTTCGGCACCTGGCGCATGAGTTCATTCACCTCCCTGGGTGCGGGAATGACAAACGTGCCCGTGCCCCCAACGTTTGCTTTTGCTCGAATCAATTTTGCGGACCTTGGGAAAGCCCTTGTCGTCCGCCAGTTTCTCCTGCCAGGTTGTCTTGCGCTGGTTCTTTTTCATCGGAGTTCTCACAGTCTTTTCAACCGCCAAAGGGCAGTTGGATTTCGGTCAGATAATTTTTCGGATTGCCTTTGAAGATAATGCCCGGCCCCTTGAAATAAACCTCGCGCGTCGGGAGGGTGATTTTCACTTTCCGCTCATCGGCCTGTTTGAGAATCATCGCATAGCTGCGCCCCAATTGATCGTAAGCCCCGCGGTGCATGAGAGCCAAACACCGCCCGCCTGGCAGCGTGCGGATCGAAATGCCATCCGCCGCAACCTCCTTGCGAATGGGCAGGCACGCCTCGAATTCTGCGTCGCCATCGCGATATTCGCCGTCGTAATAAAGGCAGAGCGCCTTGCCGCAGGTGTAACGGCCAACGGCCTTGCCCAGCCTGGAAAAGCCCATGCTGCATTCGCTGTATTTTCCTTTCATGCGGATGCCCGCGATCAACATCGGCGCAACGGTCTTTTCCTCGACCGCAAGGTTGCCAAGTTCCAAAAGTTGTTTCGCCGCCTGTTCAGTCGCGATGATTTCGTTGAGCGACCGTACGATGTCGCGGTCCTCCTGGATGCGTTGCTGGAGGGCATTTTTCCGCCGTTCCAGGTGATTGAGGATGTCCGCCTCGTCGGTGCATTCGTCCAGCACAGTGGCGATGTCCTCGATGGAAAACTCCATGGCGCGCAGCCGCATGATGACGCGCGCCTTCTCGACTTTGCCGGATTCATAGTGGCGATACCCCGTCGTCTCATCCACCGAACTCGGGACGAGAATCCCCTTCTCGTGATAAAACCGCAACGTCTTCACAGACAACCCCGTCACCTGCGAGAACTCGCCGATGCTGTATGAAGTATTCAGAATAGCCACTTGTTTGTTAAAGCAAATTGAGTGAAAGCCGTGAACTTATATCTCAAGGAAAGCGGATAAATGCTCTGGAACAAAACAAGCGTCAACCAAAGTCCGAAGCAACCAACCGTAAAAGTTAATGTGAAGAGAATATTAGTTAGCTTTTGCATGCTATGAAAGTGAAAGAGTCCCAGAAAAATGACATTCCGGATTCCTCATGAGGTCCACTCTTTCATGTTTAGAAGACATCGTTGCAATTTCTCCCAAGGTTCCTTCCCTGTTTTCGGCTCATCCGACTCGCCGCTCGGGGGGACGCGCGTATAATGCCCAATCGCCATCATTTGTCCACCCCAACAACACCACCCGTCAATCCCGTTTTGGCATTTTTCTAGTCCCCGTATGCGCCCGGAACCGCGATTATCTCCACCGTCGGCAGCAGAAAGAATATCGCAAAGCCAATTCCGATCGCTGCCCCTATCAGCCTCCAGCGCCAGCGCCGAATTTGCCCTTCATCTACTCTCCAGCCACCTCGACTCGCCCCCAGTGCCAGCCATCCCAGAACTCCGAGTGGCAGTGCCACGTTAAGGGCAATCATCACCGCTGCAGCTTCGCTGTAAACATAGGCCCGTTGGGTTCGAAAAAATGTTGCCCATTTGATTTTTGCATCTGTATCCATCTGCTGTGGAGTCAGCGTGCCCGATAACTTCGTGCCGACGGTCGAAGGGCCGATCAAATCCAAAACCTCCGGGTCTGTGACGCGCAGCCATGTTCCCAAATGCTTTTCCTTCGGCTGCCAGTTTATGGCCACCCGGTCGCATCGCGCCGCGTCAAAATGACGGGCGGTGGCCCGCCGACTGCCGAACACGTACAAATCCATGCGGCAAGGGCCGTTGTCTATCGCTGTCAAACGCGTCGGATAAACCGGTGATTTGGATTGGAAGGTGAAGGCCAGTGGATGAATGGCTGTGTGGCCGGATCCGCCTGGCTCACGCTGCACCTTGCTGGCGACAAACACCCAGCCGCGGCTGACATAGTCTCGAATTGCCTCCTCGGCATTCTTGGCGGGGTTGTAGCCGTTCTTCTCCAGCCACTCGATCACGCCGCGGGGATTTGTGCCCTGGATGGTTGTGGCGACAAATACGCCGGCGCGCTGGACCGAGACGACCCTCACTCCATCATCAGCTTGGACCTCGGACCCTGTGGAACTTTCACCCAATGTTTGGATCAAACCTTTTTGAATCAAAAGCCGCATTATTGTTCCCGGAGGAAACGTGAGGATGGCGCCGAACACGATTGACACCAGGGTCAACATCGCAAAAACTGCCGGGGTGCGGGCGAACAACCGGCTGCAAACCGCCAGCAAAAAGGCAAGCACTGCTAGAAAAATGCTGCTGGTTATAACCCCTGTCCCCACGCTTAACAACAGGCACAATGGCAAATCTTTCACCACCCTGCTTTCATCTTTACACGAGCGCCATCCGAGAAACGCCACACCCACAACGAACAAAATCCAAAGGAAATAGGGAT
>Ga0187851_10004566_pt1 | contig 11265 bp, 10 predicted proteins | sample June2016WEW_6_10_FD_132997 | JGI IMG/M metagenome (GOLD analysis project Ga0187851, IMG submission 132997) | Peatland microbial communities from SPRUCE experiment site at the Marcell Experimental Forest, Minnesota, USA - June2016WEW_6_10 | ecosystem: Environmental > Terrestrial > Soil >... | reverse complement strand
TTTGTTGAGAAGTTTGATCCGTTCATCATGCATACCCAGATCTGCAAGCATGAGTATGTTGGCCGTTTTGTCCAGCAGACGCAAAACGACTCTTTCCCCGAAAGCCGTGGGAATTACCGATACACGGATATCAACGAGGCGGTCGGCTATTTTTATTTCAATGCGGCCGTCTTGAGGCAGACGTTTTTCCGCTATGTTGAGCTTGGCCATGATTTTAATACGCGAAACAAGAGGAGACTGAATTCGCCGCGGCAGACTGAGAGTGTCATATAAAATGCCGTCAATACGATAGCGGATCTTCAGGCTGCCGGAATAGGGCTCGACATGGATATCGCTCGCCCGGTCTTTAATCGCTCCGGAGACCAGCAGATTGACCAGTTTGATAATAGGTGCGTCACTGTTTTCATCGAGAAGATCGGCTGTCTCATCAATCTTCGAAATAAGGTCATCGGTAGACGATTCATTCATTTCTTCAAAATAGTCTTTGGCTGAAGCGCGGCTCATATCGTAAGCCATATTTATTGCCGCCATGATCGCGTCCTGCGGGGAAAGGACGACAGGCAGATTCGGATTTTTCAGAATTTGCCGCAAATGATCGACAGGATGGAAGTTGGAAGGATCGTTTACCGCGATAACCGGATCCTGAGAGGTGATCAGTGGAACAATCCTGTGTTTCTTTAAGTATTGAATGGATACGTTTTGCGTGAAATCAATATTGATGCTTTCCACAGGCAGTTCCGGCCTGATGGAAAGCCCGAAATGCTCGGCAAGAATTTTAAGCAGGTGAATTTCACCAATAGCTTTTTTCCGGATGAGATGATCAAAAAAACCGCTGCTGTTTCTTACCTGATCACTATGCGCTTCAGCTAAAATTTCTCTGGATACTCCGGCGGAAATTAATTTTTCATCCAGAGCGGACATTTGTTCCTTTTTGGGGGCGGAGGAATTATTGTCTTTTTTGGAAGAGGCTTTTAAGGCCGTATGAATTCTGGACATTGATGACCTCTGCCGTAAGTTATGGTTTGTCGGGAACTTTATTTTCAGCCGGTTTAGGTTCGCTTTGTGGCTTTTGCTCCAATGTTTTTTCATTGAGCTTGATGATGCCTTCCACGACTTCTCCCATCTCTCCTCTTTTTCCCTGGTAAATTTTATCGGCATCCTGCTTGGTACGGACAATATGCGGTGTTAAAAAGACATACATGTTTGTTTTTTCCCGTGTATTGGAATGTGTTCTGAAAAGCCAGCCCAGAAAAGGAATGTCTCCCAACAGCGGTACTCTATATACATCGTCTTCCGTACTGTCTCCCACCAGACCACCCATAACGATTGTTTCGTTATCTTTGACCACTGTTGTAGTTTTTGCCGTTCTTTTTAAAGTGGTTGGTGTTGTGGAAGTGGCGGCGGATGTGAGTTTCGTGGACTGCAGCGATATTTTCAGACGAATAAAGTTCTCCTGGTTGATATGCGGTGTAATATCCATGATCACGCCAACATCTTTATATTCATACGTATTATAATTAACAGCTGTGCTTGTTGTAGATGATTGCTGCTGAGTGATATAAGGTACTTTCTCGCCGACATTTATTTCTGCATCTTCATTATCCAGTGTCATTATCTGCGGGGTCGATAAAATGGATACGTCTTGATCCGTCTTGTATGCCTGAATGACAGCGCCGATTGTCGGAAAGGTAATACCGCCGATGGTAATACCGGTGCCGAGAACTCCCAGGGAAAAACCATTCGGGAAAGTTGTTGACGTTGTCGACGTTGTCGACGTGGCTGGCGTAACTATACTATCAATAATACTGTAAGCGCCCGGGTTTGTTGAAGTGCCCGCGCCGCCGGAACCGATAAAGGCGCCTGTCGTGTCGTTCACTTGTTTCATTCCGCGCCATTCAACGCCCAGTTGAAAATCTTTATTGGCATTGACTTCCATAATCAAAGCTTCAATATAAACCATGGCTCTCGGCACATCAAGCTGCTTGATAATGTTTTCCAGAACTTTATAGTCTTCGCGTTCGGCCATGATAACCAGTGTATTGGTTGCCTTATCCGGGACAACCTGGACATTTTTGGAAATAACGGGTGCCACAGCTTTCTGCGCTCCCGCCGCGCTTGCCGCCGTGTTTGCGGCTGCGGCCGTGCTTGAATCTTTAATGCTGTTGAGAACTTTTGCCAGGTCTTCGGCAACGCTGTTTTGCAGGTAATAGACCTGAATGTTGGAATCGCCGCGCGGCACGTCTTTATCCATCATCGCGATCAGTTTATGCACGCTTTCCGTATCTGCGACGCTGGCTAGAATGATTATCGAGTTTGTGCGCGAATCCGCGACGAATTTAATCGCAGTTGTTTTGGCCTGACGCTGTTGATAGATGGCGGTCAGGGATTTTACGACTTCCGAAGCGGAAGCGTTTTTCAACGGAATATAGGATATCTGATCTCCCGCGCCTTCGACATCAAGCGAAAGTATGATTTCCTGCAGCCTTTTTATGTTGGACAAGTAATCGGTAATAACCAGAATGCCGGCCGGAGGATAAGAAATCACCGAACTGGATTTGGAAATAATAGGATCCAGAACACGTTTTATTTCATCGGGGTTGGCGCGTTCCAGCGAAACTATCTGGGTAACCATACGGTCATCCGGCGCGCCGGGTTCATTTTTTATCCTTGTCTCCACGCTCTTTTCCCTTGCCAGGGACGCTGGAACGATTTTGATCATATTGCCTGCGGGGACGACTGTAAACCCGTTAACCTCCAGAACAGAAAGAAAAACTTTATAGACATCGCTGACAGGGATTTTTTTAGGGGATATGACGGTGACCTTGCCTTTGACTTTATCATCGATAATGAAATTTTTTCCGGTAAGTTCGCTGACAAACTTTACCAGCACGCCTATGTCAACGTTGTCAAAATCAATGGTTACATATTTTTTAGAATCTTCTTTTTTTACGGAATGGGCGGGTTGTTTCTCTTCTTTAATAGTTCCGGATTCTTGTATTGTATCGTCTTGTTTAACTTCATTTTCCGGCTTTATGGAAGTGACGTCCTGTTTAGCCCCAGCAGCCTCGATGATTTTCTTAGTAGTATCGGCCGTCTCGGTCGTTGTATTAACATTTTCATCAGTGCCGGCAAGACGGGCCGCAAATGCCGATCCGTAAACACAAAACATTATTATCAGTGCGATTATGCCAATTGAAAACAGACCTGGTTTTAAAACAAAAGAATGTAAAGTTTTCATCTTAATTTTATTTTTTCTCCAGTAGTTTTTTAAATTCTGGCAAATCAGCCCAAACCTTCAGATCGCCATCATCTTTTGCCCATTTTCGAACTTCCGGGTTAAAACCAATGGCATTTCTCAGATATGAAAGGCTTCGTGCCGCATCATTTTTTTGCGCATAAAGACAGGCCAGATTATAATGGGCGTCAGGGTAATTGTATTTAACCTTAATCGCGTCATTCAGACGGATAATCGCCCATTTGTATGATTTTTTATTCATATAAATCACGCCCAGATTATTTAATGCCTGTATATTTCGCGGATCAATTTTAATAATTTTCCTATATAGACGTTTTGCCTCTTCTAAATGTCCTTCTTGCTGCTTTTTAACGGCTTGTGCGTAAAGAATTCTGGAATCAGCAAATTCCTGTCCGGCTTTAACCTTTGCAAAGATTATTTTTTTATTTAACCCGGTCTCATTTTTGTTGTCTGTTATCGTTTTTTTAACAATTTGCGGCTTTGCCGGGATAACATTTTGAGCGGGCAAGACTCTCAAAGGCGCCGCTGCCGGCATCTTTTTTTCTCCATGCCAATATAGCAGAACAATTATTCCCGCCATCCAGAAAAGAAATATCAATATTCCTGTCAGGAAAAGCCTTTTTCGCGGCCTGTTAATATTTTTACCGGAAGCCGACAGTATCGTCTCATAAGCCGCGTAAGGTGATTTCTTCTCTTTTTGCGCTTTAAGTAATGCGTCGTTTATGTAGCTCATAATATTCCTTTGGTCAAGGATTTCCGGTAAAAGCTAGGTTGTCAGGCGCAACCATATTTTTCTGCCGTCACTCATTGTTTTCTGAAAATAATTAAGGCCGATATCGTGAACCGCCAGTTTGATAATTTTTCGGTCAATTTCATTTACATTTTTTGTATAGGCAATTAATAATGCTCTATCGCAAAGAGCGTTAATCCGGCGGGGAATGCCTTCAGAGAAGACATAAATAAGGTCCAGGGCTCTTTCCGTAAATTTTATAGAGCCGGGACCCTGAGCGACTACCAGACGATGATGTATATAATCGCTTACTTCCTTGGGTGAAAAAGGCTTAAGATCATATCTTACCGTGATTCTTTCGTTTAACTGCCTAAGCGCCGGAAGCATTAAAGTATTGGTCAGTTCCGGCTGACCGATTAAAACTATCTGAATGAGCTTTTCCGTCTCGGTTTCCAGATTGGAAAGCATTCGTATTTGTTCGAGAACACCGCGAGAAAGATTTTGCGCTTCGTCAATTAAGAGCACGGTTGTCTTTCCTGCGGCAAAATTATCCAGTAAAAATTCATTTAAAGCGTCAATATAGTACTTTTTATTTCCGGCACTGTTTTTTATAACAATACCATATTCACTGAGAATCGTTTCCAGTAAATCAAGCTCAGAAATGGCCGTATTGAAAATCAGCGCAGTTTCCACTGAATCATCCATAGAGGCAAGCAGGCTGCGGCAAATTGTGGTCTTCCCCAGTCCGATACCGCCGGAAATTAAAACAAAACCTTTTTTTTCTTTAATGCCGTAAATAAGGCAATTCAAAGCGTCCCGATGCTGTTCGCTCAGGAACAAATAGCGCGGTTCCGGCGATAAACTGAAAGGATTTTCTTTTAAACCAAAATAATCAGCATACATGTCAATACACTCTCCTGATCAGATCATTCAAAAGAATAATGAATAGTTTCAATCTTGCCGTTTCTCTTAACATTCAAGTCCATACTGCTGCCGGACTGCATAGAATTCAACACTTGGAGTATATCGCTGGCATTTTGCATCCGGTTGTTATTAATATCAATTATTATATCACCATTCTGAATGCCGGCCTTTTCATAGAGACTATTGGGAGCAATATTCGAAATAGTGTATCCTTCCTGTACGCCATTATTTAAAAAAGGACGCACAACAGCCTGATTTGTCAGCGACTTCAAATCACTTAAGTTTTCATTTACCGATTTTTTATTCAAAGTATAATTCCCCGGAATAGCGTTGTTTCTACCAGCGCCTGATGAGTTAGGGAGCAAAGGGCCTTCCATGGTTTCTTTTATTTTTAACAGTGTTTCCCGTACGCCATTTTTTAATGTCGCTGTATTACGCGTTATTTTAATCAGTTTATCCTGGCCGATCTTGTCCCCCAGCTTGTATAATTTTTGTTTGTGATTGCCTCGTTCTTCGACAACAATGAAACCGAAAGAGGAATTGCAGGCTACTGTTCCTTTCAAATCAAAATCAGTAGTCTTCTGATCGGAATCGAAAAGTCCTCCTTCGGACTGATTGCCGCTCGCCGGTTTCAGCGTCGAAAGAAATAAATTACGCCCGGTGATGATATCGTAATCCTGAAGAGCGTTGCGCTGGTGATTATCTTTAACAGCAGATGCCACCCCATTACTTTTAACGGTGGCTGTATAATTAATAAGGGGGAAACTGATGATTTTATAAAAGAGATCTGTTGCTTCGTAAGACAATATTGTTATTGCCAGAATGATTAAAAGTGACTTTAATGAATTAACATCCTTTGCTCCAATGGCACTGATGTTCATCATTTCTTTCCAGCGTTCTTTTATAATTTGCGTTATTTTAAGCCACATAATCTTTGCCATTAAATATAGCGGAATACCGGATTGATCAATGTTCCGCCGATAGTGAATTTCATTTTAACCGTTTTCTTGTCTGATATCGCCATCTCGCCGTTTAGATTAAGCTGGCTGTTTTTAAAATCGTCGGCAAGCGTTATTTCACCGTTTAAGAAACAATCTACCTGCGGACCGTATATCTGCAATTTTTCCAGTCTGATCACGCCATTTTTAAGCTGGGCATTAATTTCGCCGCGATCAAAATCAATTCTGTTTAGTCCAAGAAATGGTTCGGTCAGGGAATAACTTCCTTTGGTCAGAGAAAGCGCGATTGTTCCGGAAAGATTTCTTCCCGGTCCGCCGTTATTAAAGGCATGCGTCCAATTGCCGCTTGCTTTCCCTGTAATTTCTCTGCCCATCAACGTTCTGATAAAAGAATATCTGGCCAGATCAATATTTTGAAATTTTAATCTGCCTTCTTCCGGCGGATAAATTTTAGAAAAAGAAGCCAGCCCGAAGCGTCCGGAAAAATTGCCTCCATAAGCGCTGCCGGAGAGGCCGATATATTTATTTTTTTTAAAAAAATTAAACGGATTAAATTGCAGATCGAGCAGATCGCCCTGAAAGTATATATTTGCAGGCGATGAACTTATGTTTATTTTTTTTATTTTAAAACCAAAAGGCAAAGCCGGCCGCAATGAATCCATCTTTAAAATAAGATCAGAAGAATTTGCCGCTTCTTCCAGCCTGCTTCTGGCAATATCCGAGGGGAAAAGCAGATACAAAAATACTAAAGTAATAAATATGCCGTAGAGTGTGAACCATGACGTTTTTTCTTTCAGCATGTTCATGTTGTTACTTGCCCCTTGGTTGTTGATTCAGTGGTTGCAAAGAGGATATTTGTATCTGTGCGCTTAAGTATTCGGGGCTTTCTTTCATTTTGTTTATGGCAATCTTTTTTATTCTTACTAAATCCGCCGGTGATTCGGCATAATACAAAAAGTCTGTAAGCTGTTTAATGGTAATTTTTTCGAGTTTCATGTCAATTAATGATTCTTCAAAAGAAGCTGATTGCATTCCTTTTGAAGAATTCATGTACTTTATTCTTCCCCTGACATTTGCCAGTGTCGCCTTTTTTTCCAGATAAGAGAATAAAGTAAAATCAGCTCCGCGCGAGGAAACAGTGCTTTTTATTGCGGCTGTCTTTGCCGTAAGCGTAGCAAACTCGGTTGAGAGTTCATTTATTTCGCTCAGTTTTTTTTGATTGATCTTTATTGCTTTCGCCAGTTTTTCTTTAGCATCCCAGAAAGGAAAAACAGCTATTTGCAGAATCAGGACGATCAAAACAAATATCGCCGCGCCGGCGGTAAGGTTCTGCTGTTTTTTGTCTAATTTATTCCAGAATGTTTTTATCATTTAACTTCAATCCTCAGGTTGAAATCAACTTTGCCGCCATCTTTGGTAAGGCTGGTCGAACCTATTGTTACGTTCTTAAAATATATGGATTTCAAAAGATCATTTTTGACTGCCGAAACATCATCAATAGCTTTTGCCTCGCCTTTAATTAAAACAATGCTGTTTTCGTAATTTAAATCGGTAATAACGATATTAAGAGAAGGCGAAATCATGCCCGAAATTTCTTTCAATAAATCAACAGTCGTTATTTCCGGCAACCCCTCGTAAAAACCAAAAGTTTTTTTGTTTTCCGCAAGCTTTGTTTTAAGCTGCTGCACCGGATCAATCATGCCCCTGGCTTCGGGAAGGTTGTTCTTGAAAATATGAGCAATTTGTTCTTTAATATTATTAAGGTGTTGAGTTTTCAGGCCATAGTCGAGAAACTGATTGACAATAGCCAGGAGAATAATTATTCCGGCAACCCAAGCCGCCCATTTTAAATGCTCTTTGAAGTTAAAGCTTGCGTTATTGGCTGCGAACTCCCCCTTCCGGAAATTAAAAGATTTTCTGCCCGCGGAAATCCTCATTGCGGCGGCAATTGCCGTATTCATTATTTGCGGGTCGAATTGACTTTCGACAGTTTCTTCAATGTCCAGTTGTTTGGACCGGACGAGATCAAGAGCTTCCACGGGACAGGAAAAATAATTCTCGATTTCTTTTCGCAGGGGAATGAATAACGACCCTCCGCCTGTCGTCATAATTTGCGCAGGCTCATTTTGCAGCACGCCGTTTAGCTTCATATACTCGATAGTATTTCTCAATTCTAAACAAAAATTGCGGCACACAGAGCCTGCATTGGCTGCCGGTTCGGGATAATCCTTTCTGATTTTCAAGTGTTCGGCCCTATCCATATCCACAAAACAATCCGCCGCTAATGCCGCTGTTATATGTTTGCCGCCAAAAGCCAGAGGACGTACATGAACAATCGCGTCGTCTTCATAAAATGTTGCCGTTGTTGAATCGTGTCCGATATCCAGAATGATTCCGCAAACAGGCGTCTTTTTATTGTCTATTATCTGGGCAGCCAGAGCGGTGGGGGAGGCATCAATTATGGATACCTCTCCCAGGATTCCTTCTACTTTTTCTATCCAGTCGCGGACGCTTTTTTTGGTGAGCGCGGCCACAAGGAGTCCGTCGCGGGGAATCATCAGGTAATCGGCCACCACTTCTTCTATGGGAATAGGGATGAGGGGTTCCAATTCAAAGGCTAATGTTTTTCTGATTTTATTGTCATCGCGAAAAGGCAAATTGACCTGCCTGAACATTATGTCTGTAAGCGATAAAGAAATACAGCAGGGAATATTGGAAAAAGTTTTATCTTCCGCCAGTTTTTTTAATGCCGCTTCAATTCCTCCGCAGGCGTTGATATCCAGACTCCGGGCGGCAATAATGCGACCGCCGGTTAAACCTTTAGAGGTTAACACAATCGCTTTAATTGTGTTTGTGCCGATATCCAGACCTAGGACGGTTTGCGGCATTAATCCTGCCTCCATTTAATTGTCTGAACAGATTTATTGCCTGATTTTTTTACAATTCCGCTTATGGTTTTCGCCATATTGCTCATCTGTCCCGTGGATATAATTTTAAAATAAGTGCTGTTTACCGTAAGAAGCAATTCCGGATCGATCGTCACCCCCGCCATATTCTGAAACCACTTGGTGCCGGATAAATCATTTCCTTCATTTGTGCGGTATTCATCCATTTTATCGGCCAGATCCGGGCTGATTCCTTCAGCAAGGGAACGCAAAATCATCTTCGGCGCGGTGTTGACATTTATCGCTCCATCATCGCTGTCCGCGGTAACGTACTGCGCCAATGATGGTTTTTCTTTTGTTCCGTAATAAATTTCCTTGGTTATTCCCTTTATCATAAGCAATTCTTCAATGCAATCAATTGGAGCGTTTTTCGGTTCATAAGGTGGATTTAAAGAAGCGTAATAAGCGTCGTCTGCTGGATTATCAGCGGAGGAAATCCAGCTTACGATGGAATCGGCTATATCTGTCGCTATTCTTTCATCAAGTCCGAATTCCGGCTGCTCAAGCAGCCTCAGAAGCATCTTATAATATCCATTTTCATAAACTACCTTATTCAGAGGAATTTTACCGGTTTCATCTTCAATCCTGGCGATAAAATAACCGTCCGTAAAAAGAGTAGTGGATTGCAGGGATATTGTTTCCATGTGCGCCCAGTCGTCGCGCAAGGTGTCGTAATTGTTTTTGGAAGTAGTCAACACGGCGGCCGCTCCATAAAAACCGGATTTGGCGATATAAGTTAATTTTATGCCGTCGCTTACGTTGGCCGCGTCGTAGATATCCGCGCGGGATGAGCGGTTCAATTCAATAACGACAGCCACTAAAATAGCGATAATCAATATTACCGTGATCAGCGCGATTCCGCGATTATTAAGGGTTTTATTTTTCATGTCGTTTATTGATTAGCCGGTAAAAATATCTTTGTCATAAATTTGTAAGGTTTTTCCTGATCATTTGAATTGACCAGAAAAAGCTCTATTTTTACTGCCGCGGGCACCTTGCCGGACTGGTTTCCCTCTTTTGAAGAGGAATCCCATAGATCTGTTTCTAAGCCTGCGGAATCATAAAATGTCAACTTGAAGGTATCCACATTTTTACAAATGATAAATCCGCCGTTCGCAATTTTTGTTTTATCCGGTTTGGAGCCGTACACATCGGCTCTCCACAAAGAAAAACTTTTACCGTCGTCATCCTCCTGCACGTAGTAACTGATCGCGGCCGGACATCCTTCTTCTTGACTTTGGCCAAAGGCCAGATGGGAAGCCGACCAGAAAGAAATGGAATGAAATTCGCGGTTATTAAACTTTTTTTTCTCGGCGCGCAGGTCAAAGTAACCTGCCGATGGTTGCAGAGATGATAAATCAGTAATCATCCTGTCCATGGACGTGCGCGCCATTTTATATATATTGCGTTCTTCCTCCATCTGATGGGCTGTTTTTAAAATGCCGCTATAGGAGACGTAAACAGTGGCCATAACCAGACCAAGAATAAAGATGGTAATCAATATCTCGATCAGTGTAAATCCGCTATGGAGCTGTTGAAAAACCCCGTTGCTATTAATATTTTTCATAAACCGGCTGGTCATAAGTTACGTTCCCGCCTTTTTGTAAAGAACAAGTTTATAGGTTCCGCGACGGATAAATAATTTGTTGGTTACCGTGACTTCAATTTTCTTGAACTGCAGCAATTGGGTATCGCTGATTTCCAGATGCCATGTATATTGAGAATAATCGGGACCGAAGTCTCCATCGTCGCTTTTGTCGGATAAAGTAGAAGCTGTTTCTATCTCAACCATTTTGCTTTGGGCAAGCAGAGCCGCTGTGGTCATAAAACGTGAATCAGTAGACATGGAAATGCTCTGTGACTGCAATTGAAAGATGGAGACGAGCGCGATAGCCAGAATCGCGATGGCGATCATCACTTCCATGAGAGTGAAACCTTTTGCTTTTTTTAGTTTCATGCCGTTGTCCATTATCTGGGAATGTATTGCCCGGAACCGCTCATGGAAATATCAACATATTTATCGTAAATATCCGTCACGCCAAGAAAGGGATTTATCACTATCGTCATTCTGTCCTCTTCATATGCCAGATGGATTATGGCGGGAGAACAGATATTCTTCTTTCCAAAATAAAGCCTTGCCTCCCCCACTGATGTTTTTTGATTATTTTCGTCTACAATGTCCATGATAACGACATCTGAGGGCAAATGCAGCGGACGTTTTTTTATTTCATCCTGTTTTTCCGGCGTCATGTCTGAGGTAATAACCCAATAGGCGGAATTGGGCAGGTCAATGCAAAGGATGTAGGTTATCTGATCCCTGACAGCTTCAACGTGCAATTTTCTTTCCATTGCTATAAATTGACGCGAAGCCTTCTTGAGGTTATCGCCGGTCAGAACATCCCTTATGGAGGGAACGGCCAATACCAGAACCACTCCGATAAGGATGATTAC
>Ga0187851_10004565_pt1 | contig 11266 bp, 10 predicted proteins | sample June2016WEW_6_10_FD_132997 | JGI IMG/M metagenome (GOLD analysis project Ga0187851, IMG submission 132997) | Peatland microbial communities from SPRUCE experiment site at the Marcell Experimental Forest, Minnesota, USA - June2016WEW_6_10 | ecosystem: Environmental > Terrestrial > Soil >... | reverse complement strand
GCGGGTCCTCCAGCGGGGCATTGTATTCATAGCGCAGGCCGTAGTTGAAAGTCAGGTTGTGGGTCACTTTCCAGGCATCCTGGCCAAAAAAGTACAGCGAATGCGTGCGAATGCCGTAGACCGCGTTGGAAAATTGATAGTAGTTGTCGAAGAAGCCGCCGACAAAATCCGCCAGCGTGCTCCCTGTAAAAGAACCGCCCTGTCCGAAGGTGAAACTTCCATTGTTGTAGAAATCGAAATTGAAGTTGTTCTGAACCCAGCGCAGATCGCCGCCAAACTTCAAGTCATGTTTGCCTTTGGTCCAGGAAATCGTGTCCTGATACTGATACGTCATGTCGTGAATCTTCGTCGGTCCTTGCGGAGATGGGCCCAGGTTAAAGTTGCCGGTGACGGTCATCAGAGGCGGGGCAGTGCCCTTAGGATCGTCGGGAGTGACGGTCAGAAATCCCAACTGCGCGGGCGAAGTCGTGGTAGTCGGCACGGCGTCGTAGGTGGCGGAGCGGTTGACGGCGAAGCGCAGCTCATTCACCAGATTCGGTGAAATTGTTCGTGTCCACGTGATATTCCCTGCCTGATAACGATTTGCATCAGTGAACCCGGAGCCCACGGGAACATCGCCGCCAGTAGAAGCGCCGTTGATGATTTGGAATGGATAGTTATCCGGGGTGTCGTCGAAGATATAAACGCCCGACAGAATGTCTTTCGGAGAAATGTTGTAGTCGACACGGAAAATAAATTGGGTGTCGCTAATCTTGGCTACCGGATCCGATTCAAAAAGATTGCCTGGACGATTGGGAAAGGGCAGATAAGCATTAATGTAGTTCTTGATCACCGGGTCGACTGGCACTTGATTATTGGGATACGGGTTGCCGGTGGTTGGATTTGTCAGTTGCACCGAGGGCAGCAGTTCGCTGAAATCTCCCGTCCGTTCGGCCGGGCTCAGCACCGGCAGCGGGCCGGGGTTTTGGCCTTCGCTCCGCTTGGTCCCTTGGTACGAAGCGAAGAAAAACAATTTATCTTTCTTAATGGGAAAACCAAGCGTCCCTCCGAAAATGTTTCGGCGCAGAACCGGCACGGCTTGCAGAAAGTAGTCGCTGGCATCGAGGGCGGTATTGCGGAAAAATTCGAACGCGCTGCCGTGGATCTGATTGGTTCCGGACTTGATGACCTGATTGACGATGCCGCCGGAAGTTCGTCCATACTCGGCCGTGTAGTTGTTGGTGAGAATCTTGAACTCCGCCACGGCATCGGGATTCGGATCGACAACAATGTTATTGCCCAGGAAATCGTTGTTGTCGGCTCCGTCAAGCAGAAAGGTCATGGATTCAGAACGCTGCCCGCTCACCGAGAACGGATTGCCCGAGCCGTCGTCCTGATCGGGAGCAAAAACGCCTGCCTGCAAAAGCCCCAATTGCAGAGTGTCACGCTCCACCAGCGGAAGTTGCAAGATGCGTTGCGTGGTCTCCACTTTGCCGAGGGTCGCGCTGACCGTGTCCACTTGCGAGACATCGCCTTGGACCTCCACCACTTGACTGATGGAGCCAACCTTCAGCGGCACGTCCAGCCGCGCATTCTGATTGATCTCGAGAGTGATCCCGGAGTGTACGTATTTTTCAAAACCCCGCTGCTCAACCGTGAGCTCATAAGTACCGATCGGCACGAGTGTGAACGAATAGTAGCCATCTTTATTTGTGGTGACGCTGCGCGCAATGTTCGTGTTCGAGTTGCGCAAAGTCACTTTTGCACCAGCGACCACGGCACCAGACGGATCCTTGACCGTTCCAGTGATGAGCGCGGTGGCTTGTTGCGCCTGTGCTCCTGCAGCCAGCAACACGATGCAAATGGCTAGGTAAAGAATCCAGGGTGCCAATTGTTTAGGAGAAATCTCACCCGAACGACATTGCGAGGTCATAGAGGGCTCCCTGAAACGTTACGCAAGTGAGGCAGAGAAAACTGACCAAGGGTCAGCTCGCGTTAAAACGTTTCATGTTTTGTTGGGAGGCAATTCTGCAACTATCGGGTCACAGAAGCAAGCCTTTTCGGTGGGCTTCGGATAATTCCCAGGATCAAACCTCATGCGCGAGCGCGCACTCCAAAACCAGAAAGAAAAATCCCACGGTCACACCGAATCAAAAACTTTTTCGTACTAGCCTAGAATTTCAATCGCCGTACTTAACCGAGCAGCCGTAAGGACGCGTCGCCGCTGTCTCCACCGGCTTGCCCGCCATGGCTTCCTCGAGTGCGCGGCTGACGTAATTCGTTGCGCCCGGGACGTCGTTCAGGTCGGTTGTCGGTTTGTCGTCGATGGCTCCGTCGTAAATCACGACACCTTGACGGTTGATCACGATCATTTGCGGAGACGTCTTCGCGTCGTAAAGGTGGCCAATCTGGCCGCTAGGGTCGAGTAGTGCGGCTGTCGGCGCTGCCTGCATCTTCGCGAGGTAGTCGTTCTCTTCGCTCGCGGTCACGTATCCCTGCTTGCCCGGCGCAGAGGACAGAATCGTCAACCAAACGACGCCCTGGCTTGTCCACTGCTTTTGCAGTCGCTGCATATTACTGCTCTTGTAATGCTTGCCCACGTACGGGCATCCGTTGTTATGCCACTCAAGGACCACATACTTTCCGCGATAATCCGCAAGATGAACAGTTTTGCCATTGCTCGCCGTTCCGGTGAAATCCGGCGCAGCGTCGCCGACTTTCGTAGCTGAGAGCACTGAAGCCATGCATAGCACCCCAGCAGCGACCATCACATTTAGAATCGCCCGCTTCATATTTGAGGTTCCTCCGTCAAAGATATTATGGCGCACCGGGTCTGCTCCGCGCGTTGCTGATAGGAACATTGATCACGTATGCTCGATCTGCAGAAAGCGCGAGTACGCCTTTCAGTCGCGCGATCGGTTTGAGCAACTGATCCGATTTCATTAGCGTCAGCTGAAAGCCATTCCCCATCCGCACCAATTTCTGCGGCGCCGCGTTTGCAATCTGTGATTCAGCGAGCGGGAAGAAAACGGCCTGCGTGATTGGATGACCAGCGTTCGTAGTGAGAACGAAAAAATGACTAGTCTCAGTCACTTTAACTACCCAACCCCCGGGGACTGGCAGCGGCAAAGACTTTCGCGTGGTGGCGAACAAATCAGCGGTCCGAGGATCGGGCAATGCGGGCTGCGTTTTGACAGGCAAAGTGAGAGAAAGCTGCGCCTTCCCGGGGATGCACATTTCGCGGCTGCAGACCAGCAGCTTTAACGCGGCACCGAACTGAGATGATTGCTGGGTCGCAAGGCTGGCGTCCGGATACATCGGCACGATTAACGCCACCGAGTTCTCGTAACCGAAGTCCACGATGCCCGGGGTCTCAAGACGGTGCGGCGTGGGCCATTCGATGGCGCCGGCGGTGACGCCCGACGACAGTTTCCACTCCACGCGCGGTGGTTCACCTGAGTCGCCGGGATTAACCCAATAGATGTGCCAGTCTTTTTCAAGTTGGAAGTGCAATCCAAGAAAGAGCTTGTGCCCCGGCGTAATCCATTGGTCCTCAGCGACGAGTTCGAGCGTGCCATGCGTGATCGGTGTGTTTTCTGCCTGAGTGGTCGCGGCAGATAGTAGCAGCGCGAGTCCGAGAGCGAGCGCACAGCGACAGGCTGAATTTGGTTTACATCCTCGCATTCTAAGTTCGATGCACAAATCATCCAGAATGTTCTTCCGATCGAACGTTCTTCATGACGCGACTCGATGAGTCGGCGGACTGTCGTGTTTTCGAACCGACGATACTGCCTTAGCAGCTTGTATGAACAAATTGTCATGTTCCGGAAAAAGCGCGGTAATGTTGCGGACCTATCATAGTTTTAATAATCCTGTCGCGATAGGACAGTATCGCGCTGTCAGATTCTCACGCGGGGTGCGCACGACACCCCGCGCGGGGCTGAATCGAAAATAAGCGCGCGTAACGTTGAAATGCGGAGTGGGGTCAATCTTGCTTAAGCTCAGGGACAAACGGTGAGGTGAAGGATGTTAAGGAATGTATTTCGTTGTCGGCGCAATTGTACGCCGGCAATGGTTGTGTTTTGCTTGGTCTTTACTTCAGTTCACCTTCTTATCGCCCAGAGCGCAGCGGGTCAATTGTCAGGGAAGGTTAGTGACGCGTCCGGAAATGCCATTGCGGATGTCACGGTCACAGCCACGAACCTAGACACCGGGCAGTCGCGAACCGCGACTACGGCGGCGGATGGCACTTATAAACTTGATCTCCCATCCGGCAAGTACCAGGTAAAGTTTGAGGCAGCCGGTTTTAATACGGCGGAGATTCCTTCCACGACCGTCAGCGGAACCGTGGCTGCTGTTCTGGACGAAAAACTAGAAGCCGCCGCGAACGGAAAACCAGCGACGCCACAGGAAAGCCTGCCGAACGCTCCATCCAGCAGTACGACCGCGCCTACGCTATCGGATCTGGGGCTTACTCCAGAGCAGACGCAAGGAAACGCCCGCCAGCAGGCGTTGCTGGATAAGCGGACTCATATGCTGAAGATTCATCAACGGATGGGCTTGATCTAACCATTCCGCTGATTGCCACCGTCGCCACTTCTCTCAATGCCGGGGGCAAGAACACCAGTACAACCTCGCGCGACCTCCACGCGGCTCTCGGCGGGCTGACGGGAGATTTGTATTTCATTACGGCTTATTACGCAATCCGCGCGCCCAGGGTCCCCGGAACCGAGACTCGCGGCCCGATCCGGTTCCACAAGGCTATGGCTTGGATCCATGGCCCAGGAATGATTCTGACGCCAATCCTGGGGATTATGGCTTTCGATCAAAAGAATAAGGGCGAGAAAGTTCATGGCATCGCTTCCGCGCACGGGCCAGTAGCCATCGTAACTGCCGGGGCATTTGGGGCTGCTCTTCTGTCGGTCTCGGTTAAGTTCTAAGTACAGTTATGCATAAGAAAATCCTGACCGCTTTCTTGCTCGCCGCACTCCCCATGTTGGCGGCGGCCGACAGCCAATGGATCCTGAAGCAGAGCACTCTTACTTACCACGTATCGCATCCCCTGCATCAGTCTGAAGGAATAAGCCACGCGGCGAAAGGCAAGGGCGTTTGCCACACGGGGCAATGCGATTTCCTCATCGCGGTACCGGTCAAATCGTTTGATTCTGGAGACAGCAACCGCGATCTTCATATGCTGCAGGTGACGCGCGGCGCGGAGTTTCCCATCGTGACAGTACGCACTCGTTTACCCGAATCGGCCGAAACGTCATCGACCGTCAACGCCGATTTGGAGATTCAGTTCGCCGGCCAGACCGCCCAGTTCAAGCAGGTTGCTTTCAAGCTTGAGACCCAGAACGGGGAAACTCACATCACGGGAACAATCCCAGCTACGCTCACTGATTTCAAAATCGAGCCTCCGACCCTGCTAACCATGCCGGTCAAGAACGAAATTCCCATACGCGTGGATATGATCTGGCGTCCGCAGTGAGTAACGCTTTCTTATCAAAATTGACGGGGATCGTTTCATGCAGCCTCGGTTCGGAGGGGCAAATCAGGCTCGAAAGTGCGTTTAGCGTTCGCGGAGTTTCCTGCATCCCACTTTGAGGTGTAAAGTTCTTGGGCAGGTGGGAATTTCCTATGCGATTGCTGTTAGTAGAAGATGACGTCTCCATTCAGCAGTTCCTGAAACGAGCTCTGGTAGAGGCCGGATACCAGGTCGATACTGCTGACAACGCAAAAAGTGGGGAAGCAATGGCCCTGGAAGGCATTCACGATGCCTTCATCATTGATCTTGGCCTTCCCGACATGGATGGATTGGACTTGATTGCGCATTGCCGAGCGCAAGGGAGCTCGGCGCCAGTTCTAATCCTGTCTGCCAGGCGTTCGGTTGATGAGCGCGTCCGCGGTCTGGAACAGGGAGGAGACGACTACCTCACGAAACCCTTTGCCCTGCCGGAACTGCTGGCGAGATTGAGAAATCTCCTGCGCAGATCTGCCACGCTACAAAACGAATCAGTGCGCCTGCAAGCCGCGGACTTGCAACTCGATTTGGTACGGCGTGAAGCCCGAAGGGGAGATCATTTGCTGCAATTGACCCCGCAAGAGTTTTCACTTCTGGAGTATCTTTGTCGCAATGAAGGTCGTGTGGTCACTCGCACCATGATTCTCGACCACGTTTGGCGAATGCGGATTGACCCTGCAACCAACGTCGTGGATGTCCACATTTATCGGCTGCGCAGTAAGGTGGACCATGAGACTCCGCATCCGTTGATCCACACCATTCGTGGAGTAGGCTACGTTCTCAAGCATGCCTAGGAATTTACGCGCTACCGCGGCTTGGCGGATTTCGATTTGGACGACTCTGGCGTTCGCGCTGGGAACCGCTGGGGCGTTCTACATTGTCTACTTCCTTGTCGCGCAGGGCGTCCGAGAACGCAGCGACACCTGGCTTAGCGGCGAAGCCGAAGTTCTTGTGCAAGTCTTGGCTGACACTCCCAGAGATCACTTGCACAAGCGGATCATCGGTGAAGTGGCTGAGCTCGCGACGCGCGAAGTGCCGGACGAACGCAATGCGCGCGGCGAGCGGCTGAACTCGGTCTTCTTTCTGGCAACAGATCCCAACAACAGCGAATCCCCTTTCTGGGTGGGTCCAAGCTCGAAGGATGCTTTTGTCGCGGCGATTCAACTGGCTAAGCTCGTTCCGGGCACTCCGAAGTCCATAAAGGTGGAAGGATGGCGGCAAACTTTCCGGGTCGTTGTTCAGGCGCAAGACGGAAGAACGGTTTGCCTGGGACTTTCCGATCGCGGGGCGAAGTATCTGCTGCACATTCTGGCACGACGTTTTTTCCTGGTCTGGGGTGGCATGTTCCTGCTGGGTTTCGTGATCTCATACTGGAGCGCCCGCCGTACTCTGCTCCGAGTCGAACGTATTACTGAAACTGTGGCGCGAATAGGCACGGAGGACTTGCAGGAGCGATTGCCCGAACCTGCGAATTCGGATGAAATCTCGCGATTAGCAAAAACTTTCAATCACATGTTGGATCGACTTCAGGCCTCGGTAAGCCAACTGCGCACCGTGACCGGCGCTGTCGCTCACGATCTCAAGAGCCCTGTAACCTTGATTCGTGGAACACTCGAATCTGCACTATGCAATGAGAGAAACGACAAGTGGCGTGACTCCGTTGGGCAAGCGATCGAAGAACTCGATAGACTTTTGCTGTTGCTGAACACCACGCTGGATCTCGCCGAGGCCGAGGCCGGGGCGCTTCATATGGATCGTGGACCGGTCGACTTGTCCGACGTTGTGAGGCAACTCGTTGATATTTACCAGCCAGCCATGGCTGAGCGCCATCACGACGTGAGCATCGATCTTGAAGGCAATGTTGTTGTAGACGCTGACTTGCCTCTGCTGAATCGCGTGATCAGCAATTTGCTGGAAAACGAGTTGACTCACTTGCCGGTGGGGTGTCGAGTGAACATTCGGCTCCACTCGCTCCAGGGATCGGCGGAACTGGTCATCGAGGACAATGGCCCGGGATTCCCGCCCGATATCGGCAGCCGGGCTTTCGAGCGCTTTGTAAAAGGAAAACATTCTCCTGGACACGGCCTCGGACTGGCCTTTGTGGATGCGGTCGTCCAGGCCCACGGCGGCGCAGCTAGAATTTCCGACCGTGCGGGAGGCGGCGCTGTTATAACGTTGTTGCTGCCAGTGAGCCTGCTCCAAGTAGCGTAGAGTCTTCAATACGGCGACGTAAGATTTTGACGCACGGGCTTCGCTGATGAAAAAGAGGAAGAGGACAAAATGCATCCTTTGACACGCCGCAATTTCATGCGGATTGGCGCAGGTTCCGTAGCCGCGGCAAAGATCACATTGCTCGAGCCCGCCGCGCTGTGGGGCCAAGGCCGAACCGTTGCGCCCAGCGATACAGTCCGGTTTGCCTCGATCGGCACGGGCACGCGCGGGTGCGAGCTGCTTACCGCGTCGCTCGCAGTGCCCGGGGTTGAGTGTGTAGCCGCGTGTGATCTCTATGACAGCCGCCACGAGGCAGCGCAGGAGGCCGTGCAGAAGCAGGTCCCGACCACGCGGAATTATAAAGAGATTCTCGACCGCAAAGATGTGGATGCGGTGATTGTGGCTGTAGCCGACCATCAGCATCGACGGATCGTAGTCGACGCATGTGCAGCGGGCAAAGACGTGTATTGCGAAAAGCCGATGTCGCATACGCTGGAAGATGGCTTCGCCATGGTGGACGCAGTACGGAAGGGAAATCGCATCCTGCAGGTAGGCAGTCAGCGCGTGAGCTCCATCGTCTACGAGAAAGCGCGCGAGATTTACGCGTCGGGCGCGCTCGGCGAAGTGTTCTTCATTGAAGGGTTCTCGGACCGCAATTCGCCAAGTGGCGCCTGGGTGTATCCGATTCCGCCCGACGCCAGCGAGCAGACCATCGACTGGGATGCATTCCTGGTTGGTGCGCCCAAGCGTCCCTTTGACGCGGCACGCTTCTTCCGCTGGCGCTGCTACTCCGACTACGGCGAAGGTTTGGCCGGCGACCTGTTCGTTCACTTACTCTCGGGAATTTTCTTTGTCTCGGGCACGAATGAGGCCCCGCAGCGGGCACAAACGAGCGGCGGATTATTTCGTTGGAAGGACGGACGCGACTTCCCGGATGTGATCGAGACCCTTTATGACTTCCCGAAATTTCGGGTGGTACTGCGTTGCAATCTGAACAATGCCGGCGGTGAGCCGATCCGATTTCACGGCACCAAGGGCACTATCGAAATCGTTGGGCAAAGCCTAACCTTCACGCCGCAGGACATAACCCCGAAGCCGGAAACATATTCGACGAAGGGATGGCCCGAGCGCCTGCGTAAGCAGTATCTGGCGCAGTGGGCAGCAGAACATCCGCAGCCAGGACCGCTCGAATACCAAGTGGACGAAGCAGAGACGTTTACTGCACCCGTCGGCTACAGCGATGTGTCGGCGCATCAGGCAAACTTCTTCAACGCGGTTCGAACCCGCAAGCCAACCGTGGAGAACGAGGTCTTTGGCAACCATGCGGCGATCGGCTGCCATCTGGCCAACTACGCCTATTTCAAGAACACGATTGCGACCTGGGATGCGAATGCAAGAACGATCCGGGGATAATTGATCTCCGAAGTGAGGGATTGAATTTATGCAAGGAATGTCGAGAAGAGCTTTTCTACAGACCGCCTCTGCATCCGCCGCATGCGCGGCATTATGGAACAGCGCACCCTGGCTGATGGCCGACCCGCTGGGGCTGCCGCTGGGATTGCAGTTGTATTCCGTACGGGACATCTTGCCCAAAGATTACGAGGGAACGCTGAAGAAGTTGTCTGCGATTGGCTACCGCGAAGTGGAGGCTGCGGGCTTCTTCGACCATACGCCAGCTCAAGTCAAACTGGCGATGGATCAGGCGGGTCTGCGCTGTGTGAGCGCGCACTATCCCATGGTTCAACTTCAGCCGCACCTCGACGAAATCATTCAGTTCGGCAAGGACCTGGGACTTGATTACATCGTCTGCGCATCCCCGGGGCTCAAGGATGCGTCGGGTGTAAAGGCCCCCTCCCGAGCGGACCGGGAATCAATGACGCTTGGCGATTGGCGCTGGAACGCTGATCAGTTCAATCATATTGGCGAACGCGTGCACGCAGCGGGCATGAAGTTTGCTTATCACAATCACACCCCCGAGTTCCGCTCGGAGAATGGTGTAATGTTCTATGACGAACTGCTGCGTTCGACCGATCCGTCAAAAGTCGCCATGGAACTGGATTGCGGCTGGGCAATCGTGGCTGGACAGAATCCGGTGAATTTGTTAACGCGTTATCCTACGCGCATTTCCATGTTGCACGTGAAAGATTTCAAGATGACCGCCACAACGAATCCGTCGAACGCTCCGCCTTCGACGGAGTTGGGACGAGGTACGATCGACTATCGTCCAATCTTCGAAGCGGCCAAGAAGGCTCACATCGAGCATGCCTTCGTCGAGCAAGAAGAGTTTGACATGCCGCCGATGGAAGCATTGAAAGTCGACGCGGATTACATGCATGCGCTGAAGGTGTGAGCGCGATGACAACTGGCGTCCTAGCGCAGCGCGCTCCAGATCGCCAGATCAAGACCCACCATCAGAACGGCAGAGGCGGGAATCACCAAGAGAGCCTTCTTCAGTCGGCGTGGATCCCCGCCCGCGATGGCCCCGATAACGCGCGAGCTGACAGCCAGCCCCGTCCATCCGCAGGTAATCACGAAGCCGATGGCGGTGCTGGTCATACGTGGAAACGCATCGCCGACGATAGCGATCGTGGTAGGGAACACCGGTGCCATCGAGAGCCCGCTGAGAAAAACCAGCACCGAGGCCGCCGCAGGTTTGTTGGTTCGTAGGGCCAGAAAAGTCGTGACCGCCATCGCGACTGATCCAACCAGAGTGACCGTAATCGGGGGCACATGACTCAGAATCGGTAAGATGCCGGCACGTCCAATCAGCAGGCCAAGCGCGAATCCGAGCGAAAGAATATTGAGTGCTCGCGATTCCGGAATACCCTGCGCAATCAGATGGCGGACCAGCCAATTCCACATCCCCACCTCACAGCCGATGTAGAGAAAGAGGAAAAGTCCGATCAGGAAAAGCACCGGGCGTCCAAGCACAGGAACCGCATCCGCAAGAATAAAGCCAGTGCCAGTCGGCCCAGGCATTTGTGTGAGCATTTCGATCGCCAGTGTGGTGACGGCGAGGAACGCGACGGTGTAGCAGAGACGAACCCAATTTCGTTTAAAAAGATTAGCAGCGATGAACGGCGTGGCAAGTCCTCCGAGGCCGAAGAAAAGATTGACCAGGTTCAACGCCGTTGCGCGATGGGCTTGGCCCACATCGCTAACGAGAGCATTCGCGGCAGTCACAAGCGTGCCGCCACCGACTCCAAGCAGGAAAAGGAGCAGCAGGATGGTGCGGAAGCCGGGCGAGCGCGGCAAGGCCAAGAGCGCGATGGAGATGAAAACGAGGCCGAGGACCATGCCGAGCTTGTTGCCTTCGTTATCGAGCAGTGGTCCGACGCCAAGCGAGGCGAGGATGAGTCCCAGCGCCTGCGCCGAAGCGATGGTGCCGTTCTGGCTCGGCGAGAGATGAAAGCGCTCGGATAGTTCAGGCAGGATAGTTCCGAGCATAGCGGCGATCATCCCGTACACAAAGATCGCGAGAATGGCAGCGAGAATCAACACGCGTTGGCGTTCCTTTCAAATCCTAGTTTTCAGGCGCCGGTACATCAACCCACG
>Ga0187851_10004564_pt1 | contig 11267 bp, 4 predicted proteins | sample June2016WEW_6_10_FD_132997 | JGI IMG/M metagenome (GOLD analysis project Ga0187851, IMG submission 132997) | Peatland microbial communities from SPRUCE experiment site at the Marcell Experimental Forest, Minnesota, USA - June2016WEW_6_10 | ecosystem: Environmental > Terrestrial > Soil > Wetlands... | reverse complement strand
TGAACGCGGCGAGCTTCGCCGCCGTCGTCACCTCCCTGCTGGTCATGGACCGGTCCGCCCTGCGGCCGAGCCCGCCGTCCGGGCGATCCGGCGGGCAGTTGCGTGAGGGCCTGCGGTACGCGGCGCGCACTCCGACAATCGCCATCCCGCTCGCGCTGCTGAGCCTCGTCGGGCTGCTCGCTTATGAGTTCTCTGTCTCGCTTCCTGTCCTTGCCGAGCGTTCGTTCCACGGCGGTGCGGAAGTGTACGGTTTCATGACCGCGGCCATGGGGATCGGCGCCGTCGTAGGGGGTCTGTTCACCGCCGCGCGGGGGCGGACCGGCCTACGCCCGATGATTTTCGCTTCCATGGGCTTCGGGGCGGCCATCTTGGTCTGTGCCTTCGCGCCATTCCTCGGTCTCGCCTACGCCGCGCTGCTGTTCGTGGGGTGGGCGAGCGTGTCCTTTATCGCGATCGGCAACTCCACCATCCAGCTCAGCGCCGAGCCGAGCATGCGCGGACGGGTGATCGCGCTCTGGCAGGTTGCCTTCCAGGGAACGACGCCGGCCGGCGGCCCTGCGATAGGCGCGATCATCGCCCTGACCGATCCGCGAATCGGCCTGGCGGTAGGCGGTGCGTCCTGCTTCGCGGCCGCCATCGGGGGCATCGTTCTGGCCCGGCGCTACCGCCGGACCCGGCTACCGACGGCGATGCGGCTCGAGGGCCTCGATTCCGCTGCCCCGCTCCCGGCCAGAGCACCGGTCAGCTGAGGGCACGTCGCAGATCCAGCGGACGCTGACACCGCTGGAGCCGAGTACGAGACCCGGATCTTCCCGCCCCTGGCCAAGGGCCCCGGTTGGCCTAGAGTTGCTCGGGTGAACGCAGTACTGACGGCTAAGGGACTGTCCGCGGGGCACGCGGACCGGGTCATCTTCTCCGGGGCCGACCTCGTGGTCTCACCGGGCCAGGTGATCGGGCTCGTCGGTGCCAACGGGGCAGGAAAATCCACGCTGCTGCGGATGCTCGCCGGGCTGGACGACACCGGGCTCACCAACACCGGGCTCACCAACACGGGGCTCACCAACACGGGGCTCACCAACACGGGGCGCGATGCCGGGTCTGTGTCGCTGAACCCGCCGATGGCGACGGTCGGTTACCTGCCGCAGGAACCGGAGCGGCGGGCGGGCGAGAGCGTGCTCGCGTTCATCGGGCGGCGTACCGGGGTCGTGGGCGCTGCCGCTGAACTCGACGCGGCGACGGCCGCGCTTGCGACGGGGGAGGCGGGGTCGGATGACGCGTACGCGGAGGCGTTCGACCGGTGGATGAACCTGGGCGGGGCGGACCTGGAGGAGCGAACCGCGAAGGTCGCTGCCTCGCTCGGGCTCGCCGTGCGGCTCGAGGCGCCGATGACCTCGCTGTCGGGCGGGCAGGCGGCGCGGGCGAATCTCGCGTCGCTGCTGTTGTCGCGGTATGACATCTTCCTGCTCGACGAGCCGTCCAACGACCTGGACATCGCGGGCCTCGCCATCCTGGAAGACTTCGTCGTGAAGCTGCGCGCCGGGACGGTGCTCGTCAGCCACGACCGGGCCTTCCTGGAGCGGACGGTGGACCAGGTGCTCGAACTCGACCTGGCGCAGCAGTCGGTGCGCCTGTACCGCGGCGGGTACCTCGCGTACCTGGAAGAGCGGGCAATCGCCCGCCAGCACGCACGGGACTCCTACGAGAAGTACGCCGACCAGAAGGGCGCCCTGACCGACCGGATGCGAATGCAGAGCAGCTGGGCGGATAGGGGCGTGCGGCAGGCTCGGGCCAAGGCTCCAGACAAGGACAAGCACCGGCTTTCGGCACAGGTCAACCGGACGGAGAAGCTGGCCAGCAAGATCAAGATCACCGAGCGGATGCTGGACCGGCTCGAGGCCGTGGACGAGCCGCGCAAGGAGTGGGAACTGCAGATGACGATCGCGGCGGCGCCGCGCTCGGGAACCGTCGCCGCCGCGCTGCGGGACGCGGTCGTGTCGTTCGACGGCTTCACCCTCGGACCGGTGAACCTGCAGGTCAACTGGGCGGACCGGGTCGCCATCACCGGGCCGAACGGAGCGGGCAAATCTACCCTGATCGGCGCGTTGCTCGGGCGGGTGCCCCTCTCGTCCGGCTCCGCGTCACTCGGGTCCGGGATCTCGGTGGGTGAGGTGGACCAGGCCCGGTCGCTCTTCGACGGTTCCGCGCCGTTGCTTGAGGCGTTCGCCGCGCGGGTACCCGGCCAGGTCCCCGAGGAGACCCGGACACTGCTGGCCAAGTTCGGCCTGAGAGGCGACCATGTGCTCCGTTCAGCCTCGTCGCTGTCACCAGGAGAGCGGACCCGGGCCGCGCTCGCGCTGCTGCAGGCGCGCGGGGTGAACCTGCTCGTGCTCGACGAGCCGACCAACCACCTCGACCTGCCCGCCATCGAGCAGCTGGAGTCGGCGCTGGACGGATACCCCGGGACGTTCCTTCTGGTGACGCACGACCGCAGGATGCTGGAGTCGGTGTCTGTCACCCGCAGGCTCGTGGTGTCGGACGGTCAGGTCGCCGAGGTTGACGTGGCCTGAGACAGGTAACCCGGGCGCCAGGGTCCGGGCGGCTAGTTCGTCCGAGGGCTGGTACCCCGAGGCGTCGTACCATTTTCATGCGGTACGAGAGAGAAGGCGGGTCGATGTCAGAGGAGAACGGCCGGGCGGCAGGCGAGTCGCTGGCCGCGCTGCTGGCGGCTGGTGAGGCCGGGCATCCGGCGCTCATCGTGCCGGACAGCGGCGAGGTGCTCACTTACACGCAGGTCGCTGCGCGGGTGGAGGCGCTCGCACAGCGGCTCGCCGGGCTGGGCGTGCGCCGCGGAGACCGGGTTGCCCTCGCGCTGCCTAATGGCCCGGACGTCGTCTTGCTGCTGCTCGCCGTGACCGCTCTCGGCGCCGCGGCCGCCCCGCTGAACCCCGCTTACACCGCGACCGAGTACCAGTTCTTCCTGACCGACATCACCCCCCGGCTGATGCTGATCCCGGCCAGCGGTGCGGCTGCGGCCACCGCCGCGGCCGCAGCCGCCGGGATAGCCCTGATCGGCCTCCGGCCGTCGGGGGACGGGCCTCCGGAACTGCTGGCGGACGGCCAGGCCGCGACGCTTCAGCGCGCGTTCGAGCCGGGCAGCCCGGAGGATGTCGCGCTTATCTTGCATACGAGCGGGACGACGAGCCGGCCTAAGCAGGTCCCGCTGCGGCAGCGCAACCTCATGGCCTCGGCCCGCACGATCGCCGCGCATTACCGGCTGGGCCAGGCGGACGTGTCGTTCTGCGTGATGCCGCTGTTCCACATTCACGGCCTCGTGGCATCCACGTTCGCGGCGCTGGGCGCGGGCGGCGCCGTCATCGCCCCGCGCCGGTTCACGCCGCAGCGGTTCTGGCCCCAGGCTCGCGAGCACGGTGCCACCTGGCTGTCGGCGGGCCCGACTCTGCACCAGATGATCCTGGACCGGGTCGGCGACGGCGGCCCGCCCGGCACGCTGCGGTTCGTCCGGTCGTGTAGTTCCGCGCTGGCGCCGGCGCTCCTGGAACGGGCCGAGCGGACTTACCAGGCGCCGATGCTCGAGGCCTACGGGATGACCGAGGCCAGCCATCAGATGACGTCCAACCCGCTGCCGCCGGCGGATAGGGTCCCGACCTCGGTCGGGGTGCCCACTGGCACCGAGGTTCGCATCGTGGACACCGCGGGCACGCCGCTGCCGGCCGGCCGGGCCGGCGAGGTCGTGATCCGCGGGCCCGGGGTGATGTCGGGGTACGTGAGCAACCCGGCCGCCACCGCCGAGGCGTTCTTCGGTGACTGGTTCCGCACCGGCGACCGCGGCGTATTGCGTGACGGGTACCTCTACCTCGAAGGACGGATCAAGGAGATGATCATCCGCGGTGGCGAGAACATCGCCCCGGCGGAGATCGAGCAGGTGCTCGCCTCGCATCCGGCGGTGCGCGATGCCGTCTGCTTCGGCGTGCCGGACGCCAAGTACGGCGAGCTCGTCGGAGCGGCGGTGACGCTCCGCGCCGACGCCGAGCCCAGGGACCTGATCGAGCACTGCCGCGGGCAGCTCGCGGCCTTCAAGGTGCCTGCCCAGATCGACGTGCTCGAGGAGATCCCGCTCACGCCCACGGGCAAGGTTCAGCGGCGCCGGGTCGGGGAGTTCATCGCGCAGCGCCGGGCCGGCGCATGAAGTTCGCAGTGCTCGGCGCCGGCGCGATCGGCGCGTATGTCGGTGCCGCCCTGACCCGCGGCGGCGCCGACGTCACGCTGATCGCCAGGGGCGCACACCTGCGGGCGATGGCCGAGCACGGCGTGCGGGTCCAGTCGCCGCGCGGTGACTTCTGCGCCCGCCCGGAGGTGACCGGCGACATCGCCGCGGTGGCGGACGCCGACGTCGTCTTCGTCGCGCTGAAGGCCTACAGCCTGCCCGCGATCGCGCCGCAGCTCGGCCGCCTGCTGGCCCCGGGCGCCGCAGCCATCTGGGCCCAGAACGGCATTCCCTGGTGGTACTTCCAGTCTCTGCCGCCGTCCGCGGGCGCCGCCGGTCTTACCGGCCTGGAGAGCGTCGATCCCGGCGGGGTAATCGCGGCCTCGATCAGCCCCGACCACAACATCGGCTGCGTCGTGTACTGCTCCACCGAGATCGTCGAACCCGGCGTCATCAGGCACGTCGAGGGCACCCGGTTCACGATCGGCGAGCCGGATGGGTCGGACTCACCACGGGTCCGGGCGATCTCCGGGGCCTTCGCCGCCGGCGGCCTGCGCGCACCAGTCGACCCCCGGCTACGCGATCAGATCTGGCTCAAGCTCGTGGGCAACGTCGCGTTCAACCCGATCACAGCGCTGACCGGCGCCACGCTCGGCCAGCTCGGCACGCTCCCGGCCATGCACGACCTGCTGCGCGCCCTGTTCGCCGAGTCCGCCGCGGTGGCGGCTCGTCTCGGCGTCAAATTCCCGGTGTCGCTGGACCGGCGCCTCGAGGCCGGGATCGCGGTCGGCGACCACAAGACGTCGATGCTGCAGGACCTGGAAGCCGGCAAACGGCTCGAGCTCGAGTGCATGACCGGGGCGATCGTGGAGCTCGCCGCGTGCCTGGGCGTCGACGTCCCGCATACGCGCACGGTGCATGCCTGCGTTCAGCTGCTCGACCGGCTGCGAGCCGGAGCAGCAGCGGCACCCACATCTGGGTGAAGAAGGTGAGGCCGGCGCCGGTGACGATGATCGAGCGGACGGAGCCGGAGCGCCACAGCCAGCGGATACGCGCGATCAGCGCGGCGCCAATGATCAAACCCAAAGCGTTCAGGCCGAACGGGAGGGCCGCTGACATCGCCAATATCACCCCGCCCAGCGCCGGGCCGACGAGGTCGAGGCCTGCTTGCTCGACGATCGCGAGCGCGCGGTTGGCCTTTTCCAGGGCGGCACCGGCGACCACCTGGGGCAGCAGCGACTGGGCCGCGTTGTCGTAGGCGGCCTCGCCCACGCCGAGCCCGAAGGCCACGTTGACAGGCGTCCCGGTGTCACCTGCGCCTCAGGTGCCGCGCGGGGGACGGTCTCCCGGCCGTCTGCAACCGGGTCGGTGTCACATCGTCCCGGTTATCACCCACTGCCAGGAAGTTAAGGCGGCACCCTCGCGTCAAGCTGTTCCATGATCGCGGGCAGAAACGGTCGAAAAACGACCGGAACTGCCCGCGATCATGATCTGCGTCCGGGATTCTTTAACCTGGAGTTGAGACATATGGGGATATAGCGGTCTTAATGCGGCATGGCTGGGATGCCCGGCCGCGCTACCACAGCCGACGCGGACCCGCGCCGCTTCCCGGTGCAGGCCACGTCCTCGGTAAACGGTCCTGACCAGCGGTAACTCCCTGGAAAGGGCCGCGCAGAGCTTCCTTAAATTCCTGGCAGTGGGTTGCATCCGGGTCACCTTCACATCGTCCCGGTTCGCCGCGGGCTCAGAACCGATGTGAGACTTGGACAGCACCCCGCTGTCAACGTGCGAGCCACAGCCACTGAGTCTGAGAGCGTACTCGAACCCGTATCTCATGTGGTGCTGGCGGTGCCGGTGTTGCCTGAGCCTGGTTCGCGGGGCTCCTGCCGCGCAAACCGGGCTACGCTCGCGGGGGCGAATGGGATATTAATCTGGCTAGTGGGTGTCAACGGGCGGGGATACCCGTGCTCCAGGCACCTTGGGCACACACCTCAGGCGGAAGGGTGCGTGGCGGATGCCGCAGGAAAGCGGGTCCCCGCAGGAGAATTCCGGGCGCCTTACCATCATGCACGTATCCGGCCTGCGTTCCCGTGCGCGGCAGACCGAACCGGGCGAGGCGCTCATCAGGCGGCTGAAACGTGAGCTCGCCCGGTCCGCGGACGGGGAGCGACCGCGTCCCGACCTGATCGTCGTGACCGGTGACCTCGCGGACGGAGGGCGGCCGGGGGACTACCAGCAGGCGATGGGATTCCTCGCCCGGCTGGCCGACGTGGCCGGTATCCCGCACCGGCACGTAGCGATCGTCCCGGGCCGCCATGACGTGAACTACCACGCGTGCGAGGCCCATTTCGCCTGGCAAGCCGGCGAGGGCAAGGCACCGGTGCGGCCCTACTTTCCGAAGTGGTCGCACTTCGCCGCCGCGCTGGAGGAGTTCTACGCGGACTTCCCCGACGTCACGTTCACGCCCGACGAGCCGTGGACGCTCTTCGCGATGCCCGCCCTGCGCGTCGTCATCGCGGGCCTCAACTCCACCATGGCCGAGAGTCACCTCCCCGAAGACCGCTACCCGCTCGTCACGCAGGCCCAGCTGGACTGGTTCGCCGCGAAGCTCTCCCAGGAGGTATCGGGCGGCTGGTGCCGCCTAGCGGCGATTCACGACCACGATGCCCGAGATGCCGGCCGTCTCGACACCGTGCTCGGCTCGTCCGGCCTGGTCAGCCTGCTGCTGAGCGGCAATCCGAACGGCTCGCGCGAGCTTGGATCCGGCGTACCGGTCCGGGTCGCCGTCCCGGGCGGATACGAGCTCGTCACCGTCCCGCTGGCGGCTGGCCGCCCGGCCGCGACGACCGCCGGTACCGTCGCCAATACGGCGGAGCGCGACGCTTACCTCGCGATGGGCAACATCACCATCTGGGGCGCGCCTGAAGCCGGCCCGGGCCGCGGCCCGGCCGGCCGGGCGGCCGACACGTTCCTGGCGCGGGTCGCCGAGGTCACCCGGCTCCGCTTTCCCGCCGCTACCGTCACCGAGCATGAGCGCGAGGGAACCCGGTACCTTCGCGTCACCGCCCCGAAGGACGGCGGCGCGATCGATGTCCATCCGGTCGGGGTCATCGAGGGCGAGGCGAGCGACGAAGATCTGGAATCGTTCGTGCGGAGCGTCCACAGCCAGTTCGCGGCGGCCGACCCGAGGGTCAGCTCGGAACTGGTCTACGGGGGCACGCCCGCCTCGCCGGAGCTGGTAAGGCACGCGCGGCGGCAGGGCGTCCGGCTGCGCAGCTTTGTCGACTACCAGGGCCTGCTCGACCTCGGCCCGCTGGCCGAAGCGCAGCGCAGGCGCATTGACTCCGATCCTCTCTACCCGGAGCGGCTCTATATCGAACAGCGCTTCGCCATCGCCAGCGCCGCCGGTGAGAGCACGGAAGTGCGCAGCGGCCTTCTCGCCCACGCCGCGGACTGGATCGACGCTGACGCGGCCCGGCTCCTCGTCGTGCTCGGCGACTTCGGCCGCGGCAAGACCGCGTTCCTGCGGCAGCTCACCCGGCTGCTGACCAGCGAGTTCCCCGGCCTCAGCCCGATCCTGGTCCAGTTGCGTGACCTGGAGAAGGGGCCGACGCTCGATGACCTGCTCGCCCAGCACCTGTACCGGAACGGCGTCCACGACGTGACTAAGGACAAGCTCCGCTACATGATCGATACGGGCAAGGTCGCGCTCCTCTTCGACGGCTTCGACGAGCTCGAGCTGCGGGTGGGATATGACAGCGCGGCGAACTACCTGCAGACGCTGCTCAACTCGCTCACCGGCCAGGCGAAGGTGGTCCTGACCAGCCGCACGCAGCACTTCCTCTCCACCAGGCAGGTTCACCGGGCCGTCCGGACGGGACTGGGCCAGCGGATCGAGACCTGGACCGGTACTCGGGTGGCGATCCTCGAGGACTTCACCGAGTCCCAGATCCTGGAGTTCCTGACCAGCTTGTACAACGGCGACCGAGACCGCGCCCGGGTCCGGCTGAGCCTCATCGGCAGCATCGCCAACCTGCTTGATCTCACGCGCAACCCGCGGATGCTCGCCTTCGTGGCCGGGCTGGACGAACGGCGTCTCCTCGCCGTCCAAGCCGAGGGCGGGTACCTCACCTCGGCCGGCCTCTACGAGGAGATCATCGGCTACTGGCTATCGAACGAGGAAGAACGCCAGCAGCATCGCCGGGGCCTGCCCTGGCTGAGCAAAAAGGAGCGGTTCGCCGTCTGCACCAGGTTCGCCCTGCGCCTCTGGCGCACGGACCTGCCCGCCGCCTCCCTGCACGAGCTTTCCGATCAGGTCACGACCACCCTCAAGCAGCTGTCCGAGCGCAAGTTCGCGAGTGAGCAGGCCACCCACTCCGTCGCCTCGGGCAGCCTCCTGGTCCGCACCGGAGACGAGGAGTTCGCGTTCATCCACCGATCGGTCATGGAATGGCTCGTCGCGGCGTATGCGGCCAGTGCCCTGGGTGACGACGGCACTGCCCGGCTACTGGCCACCCGGCGCATGTCCCGCCTGATGGCGGCGTTCCTCGCCGACCTGGCCGGTCATGAGATCGCACGCGAGTGGGCGGCACGGACGCTCGGCGACCGGGCCGCCTCGGAGACCGCCAAGCAGAACGCGCTCGCGGTCTGGAACCAGCTCAGGTCGGCCGGGACAGCCGGGATCGCGACGACGGGACGTCCAGCCCCGCGGGATGCGAGCCTGGACCGTCCCGCGGGTCCGGGGGAGCCCGCGGCGGTCCCGCCCGTGCCGCTGAACCTGGCCGGAGTGGACCTGCGCAACAGTGACCTCAACGGGCTCGTGCTCCGGGGGGCGAACCTGCGCGGCGCGACGTTGCGCGGGATGCGCCTTGACGGCATCGACCTGTCGGACGCGGACCTGACCGAGGCGGACCTGACGGGCGTGACGATGACCGGCGGCTCCCTGGACGGCGCGATCCTGACCGGCAGCAAATGGGACCAGGCGGCCATCCTCGGCGCCGACGGGCCGTGGGCCGCCCCGGACGGACCGCACGAACTGTCCGCCGCCGCGATCGCCGGGCGGGACCAGGCCGACGTCGTTATCAACACGCCCAACACCGAAATCAACTGCGTGGCGTTCGCCGCGGACGGATCGCTGCTGGCCTTCGGCTCTGGCCGTGAAGTCAAGCTCGCGGACCCGGGTACCGGGCGGGTCCTGCGCGTCCTGCCCGGCCACCAGGGTTCCCGCCATCAGGACATCGTGACGGCCGTCGCGTTCTCACCTGACGGCACCGTGCTGGCTACGGGATGCGTCGATGGCTCGGCCCACATCTGGGATGTCCGCACTGGCGCCTACCGCACCTCGCTGGTCAAGACGCCAGCCGGGCCGGACGACAGCGCGCCCGTCGCGCACGAGGAGCCCGTGACCGTCATCGCGTTCTCCCCGGACGGGACCGCCGTCGTCACCGCATCCGCCGACCTCACCGTGCGGGCCTGGGATGCCGTTAGCGGCGGCCCGGGACCCGTCTGCCCGGTCGAGGGCCCGGTGACCAGGATCGCGTTCTCGCCCGACGGCGCCCTGCTCGCCACGGTGTCGAGCCGTCACCACGCGCGGTCGAGCTCGGAGCTGAGTATCTGGGATCTCGCCACCGGGATCCGGCGCTCCGGTGTGCCTGAGGACGGCGGCGAAGTGCACGCGGTTGCGTTCTCACCCGCCGGCGGCCTCATCGCCGCCGCTTATCACGACCAGACGGTGGTGCTCTGGGACATCGAGACCGGCCTTCCCGGCGCCGCGCCGATCCGGCACGCCACGCTCCACGGCAGCCAGCACATCGTGATGGCGATCGCGTTCTCGCCCGGCGGCACCGTCAGGACAGCCTCCCACACCCCCTCGTGGCACGAGGTTCGCACCTGGGACGCAACCACCGGAAGCCAGCTCGACGAAGACTACCGCTCGACGTTCGGCGAGCAACGCCGCGTGAATGCCGTCGCCTTCTCCCCGGATCTCTCCCTCGTCGCGACCGCTTACGGCGACAGGAGCGTGTGCGTGTGGGACGTCGCCAGCGGAGTCCAGCGCGCCACGTTCTCCCGGCCCAGGCCGGCGACCGACGTCGCCTTCTCGCCCGACGGTGCCCTTATCGCGGTCACGTCCGCCGACGGAAACATCCGGGTCTGGGACGCCATCACCGGCACGGGGCGCGTCGCCTTCTCCGAGCACCCGGCGTGGACGGGGCTCCTGGCGTCGTCGCCCGACGGCACCCTCACGGCGAGGCGGTTTCCCCAGGACGGCACCGTGCAGGTGCGGGACACCACCACCGGTATCCAGCGCACCGTGCCTACCGGCCAGCATGACCTGGTGACCGCGGTCGCGGTATCGCCGGACGGCACCCTGCTCGCTACCGCCTCCCAGGACGGGACGGTCCACTTCCTGGACATCGCCACCGGGACGACGGTCGCTAGGCTGGTCCTCCTGGACGACGGCGGCCTTGCCGTCCTGCGGCCCGACGGCAGCTACAAGCTCGCTGGCGACCCCAGCGGCCGCCTGTGGTGGGCCATCAAGCTCCGCTGCTTCGGTCCGGGCGAGCTCGATCCGTACATCCCGGAGATCAGGCGGCTCTCCGACGACGCCCCGATCCTGCCCGCCTCGCGGCCGTGACTAATCGCCGGCGGGCCGGTAGTGGATGATGGTCTGGTCGCCGCCCGCGGTGTAGGCGTCCCGCCCGGCGCGGACGTGCTGGGTGACGCTGGCCGCCGGAGGCAGCATCGACCGTATGTCGGCCTCCAGCGCCCGATCGCGCGACAGCGCCTGCCGGAGGGCCAGCCGGACCGCCGCCAGCGCGTCGGCATCGGCAGGATCATCGGCCAGGACGGCGAGCGGGCCCGGCAGCGCCTCATCCGCGCGGCGTGATCCGAAGATCCGCTGGAGCAGGCGGCGGCCCAGGCTGACCGTGGTGTCCGCCGCCTCATCCCTCGCCTTCGCCAGCACCGCTCCGCCATAGGCGGCTACCGCCGCCGACACGTACGGCGTCAGCTCCGCCGCCAGCGACACCGGGTCCCCGCTCAT
>Ga0187851_10004560_pt1 | contig 11272 bp, 12 predicted proteins | sample June2016WEW_6_10_FD_132997 | JGI IMG/M metagenome (GOLD analysis project Ga0187851, IMG submission 132997) | Peatland microbial communities from SPRUCE experiment site at the Marcell Experimental Forest, Minnesota, USA - June2016WEW_6_10 | ecosystem: Environmental > Terrestrial > Soil >... | reverse complement strand
CCCGAGCTGCTCGGCGGTCACCGACGGCTTCGCCGGCAGCGTCCCGCACTTCGAGCACCACGATGTCGCGTTCGTCGTGGTGTCGCGCGCCCCGCTCGACAAGCTCATCGCGTACAAGCGGCGGATGGGATGGGACTTCCGCTGGGTCTCGTCGTCCGGCAGCAGTTTCAACTACGACTTCCACGTGACGGTCGATCCCGCAGTGGCACCGGTTGAGTACAACTACAGGGACCAGGCGCAGCTCGAGGCGAAGAACGTCGCCTGGCGCGACTGGTCGGGCGAGCAGCCCGGCATGAGCGCGTTCGCGCGTACCGGCGACGACGTGTTCCACACCTACTCCGCGTATGCCCGCGGCTTCGACGGGCTGTGGCCGCTGTGGCAGTGGCTGGACCGTGCGCCGCTGGGCCGCAACGAAGGCGACTGGTCATGGTTCCATCGGCACGACGAATACCTCGCGACCGCAGGGCGACTGTCATGAGCGGGCCCAACGACTACAACACCAAGATCATTGAGGAGTTCCGGGCGAATGGGGACGCGTCGCCGGGCCATGGACGGGCATCACGCTGATTCTCGTCCACCACATCGGCGCAAAATCCCGGACCGAGCGCGTCTCGCCGCTGGCCTACTCCGCTCAGGGGGACGGCCGCTTCGCGATCTGGGCCGCCAACGGAGGATCGCCAACCCACCCGAACTGGTACTACAACCTCAAGGCCGACCCCAGGATCAAAGTCGAGGTGGATACCCAGGCGTTCACGGTACTAACAGCGAAATAGGAACCCTCCGGGGTGCCGCGTGAGCGCGGCAGGAATCCCCGCGCCTTCAGGCCGGGGGAGGACGTCAAGCGATCCACGACGCGATCCTGAACGAGGCCGGGCTGGCCTGATGACCAGGATGATGTCGTGGCCGCTGCCTCCAGCGACGCGCCCGTCGCCTGGCTAGAGCCGGAATCAGCCTGGAACTGTGACGTCCGCCGAACTCGACGGTGCACCAGGCTCAGAACATGCATCACGGTCCGTTCGGCAGGAAAAATCTCTAATTTCCCGAACGGACCGTGGTGTCACGGCCGGTCTGGCTGTCCGCATGGAACGGCCGGCGCATCAGGGCGGGGAAGTCGCTGCGCCGATCCCATGCTGCACAATAAGAGCGACGTCCGGCCCGGCCGCTTCGTCCTGGCGGTCAGCTGCCCGGGGCGCAGCGCCGCACCTGGCCGGATAATGAATCTGCCGCCGGGAGGTTCGCATGGCACGGCATCCGCTCATCGGCTACCTCGTCTGGGTTGTCCTTTTCGGCGCTGTATTCGCCTGGGAGGGCCTCGCCCTGGCCCGGGTGACCGGCGTTCCCGCGCTCAGCGACGTCTTCCGCGTGATCACGCGCTATCCGATCGGGCGGTGGGCGCTGTTCGCCTTGTGGCTGTGGGCCGGCTGGCACTTCTTCATCCGCGGCTGGCACTTCCTGCTCCGGTCCTGAGCGTGTTATGGCGCCGGGAGAGCAGCTAGCTGCGCTAGCTTCGCCGGGCCGCCAGGCCCTGGTGCCGATGGCAGTCGGTTACCTGATCCTCATGTCGGCGCTTGGCCTCGGCCTGCGCCGCCTTTACCGGCCACCAGGGGCTCAGTCTGCATCAGGCACGCAGCCGGATGAGGCGCGGGCCACGCGGCCGGACCCCGGGCAGCGCATCGGCTGGGCTGCACTGGCCAGGCATGTGGCCGGCACCGTCGTCGGCGGGTATCTGCTGCTCATGGCCGTCGTAGTCGCCTACTACTCCGGCGTCGCACGGATGGGGATCGGTTTCCTCGAGAGCGTGGTCACCGGCACGGCGCTGCTGCTGGGACTGGCGGCTCCGGTATTCGCCGCACTGTCCTGGTTGGCCGAACGTCGAGGGCGGAGCTGATCGGTCACCCATGAGCACTCGGACCGGGGAAACAGAAGGATCTGGCCGGCTTGCCGCCCTCACGGTGTCAAAAGGACATTGTTAATCCGGGCAGGATCCGGTTGGTTTCGCACGCCCCCGCCCTGTTCGGGTGGGCACAGGTCAGAAAAGAATTCCTGGATGTACACGTGCCTGAACATGTAGCCGTCTCCGGTTTCCTGCAGGAAGAGGCATTGGACGGCGTGCACCATAGTCGGCCGGCTCGGCATCGGCAGCAGGTTAGTCCAGCGAAGTACAAAACGAATTCGAGCCTGCTCGACAAAAGCAAAGCCGGAAAGACTTTTAAACAGGTAGATCGCAGCACAGCCGGATACTGCGATGCCGAAGTGCAGGCCATTAGCGGCAGTCGTGATAGAGGTGACAAGCAAGCCTGCAACTGCGCCAGAGATTAGCACGCCCGCCAAAATGACGTCAGCGCTTGCCCGCAAGACGACGCTAAGACGCGGGCTGGGAAAGTCGCGCGCGAAGTTAAGCGGCCGCACATCTTCCATTACTGGCCCGCTACTCCGTTCTAGCCAGGTCGCAATAAGCCCAGCGCACATCACCGCGAGCGCGTAGATGAAGATATGCAACAGGTCGTGCCTCGTCGCTGCCGTCTCATCCTTACTCAAATGCGTAACGTAATGAATTGCGTGCTTCCTGAGGAAGGTAATAAATTGGGCAATCGCAGTGCGAGATAGCCCATGCGGAAGGCCGAATATCAGACCGATAACCATACTCAATATGAAGGTGGGGCGTATGGTCTCATCCATGGACTCAAAATACGCCGACGACTCCTTCCACACCCGCCGCCACTGAAAACGGTCCGAACTGAAACGCGCAGGCGGACCCGTGCTGAGATCGATTGAGTCGGTATAATCTTCAAACGCGGAGCACAGCCCGGCAAGAACCCCGGCAATGGCGCCGCGCCAGCCGTAGAACGCAGCCGCGATGGCGCCCATCACGGCCATGCCCGTGGCCTCGAGGATGACCCGGCTAGCTCCTGAAAGGAATGTGTACCACCAGGTATCTGGTTCTGATCTGAAGCCGAGAAGATCAGGGGTGAATACGGTCTGATTGATCCGCTGCATCTGACGCGCTATAAACGCCAGCTGGCGCACGGTCTGAGGAGGGTCGGGGTCACGCCTGTGGCTCAGCATTGTCCTGACGTACTTGGCGATCAGCAGGCTTCGGCCTTGGTCCTCATTCTCCGCGGGATCTCCGGCTATATTGTCATTTCCCTGCCCGCGGAACCCTAGCATCATGAAACTAAGGAAGAGGGGCCTATCGGCAAGATCCCAGAGCCACGGCTGTCTGGCGAGCGCATCCCTGACACCCGCGTACAGGCCGTCAGGGCGGTCTAGGAGGCGCTCGACCTGCTCGCGGTTCAGCGTCTGGACTGTCAGCACGCCGTAAACATTCAACACACTCTTAAGAAGTTGGTAATCTTGCGTACGGCAGCAGATAGTAATAGGCGTTGACTTACGCTCATGCCGGAAATCGTTGATGGCTTCAACACATTTTTGCCGCGCTTCGGCTTCTACTTCGTCTAGTCCATCTAGGAGCAGCAGCAACTGCGAGCTTTCGAGCCACGCTCGTACATGTCCAGGCGCCACATCATACCGCTCGCTAACCTCCTGCAAAACCCATTGCTCTAGAGGCGGCTGCCTTTTCGACCACGAGGCAAGCGGAAGAAATACTGGAATAGGCGCACTCTCGTTAAGTTGCGCTTTTTCAAGCAGCTGCCTGAGGAGCTCAAGCATGGTGGTGGTCTTTCCGCTACCAGGCGAGCCCAGGATCAGCATCCGCTGGTGCAGATCACGGAATACAGTATCCAGCGGTGTTCCTGGCGGGACCGGCGCTGGCTGCCCGGCTGGTTCGGCGGATGTCAAGCGCCAGGGCTGCGGCGCATCGACGCTACTAGTCAGCCCCACCTCTATGCGTGCTTCCTGGTAGAGAGAATGCTCAAGAATGCCGGCCACCCAAACACTGTGGACGCTCTCCAACAGCAAAGACCGCGCGTTGGGCCCCCCGGGCTGCGCGGCCGGGAGCGAGCCGGTGTCCTGCTGGCGGACCTGCACCACCACGTAAATGAGCCCCAGCACTATGGTGATCGGCCACGCGAGCCACAAATGCGGCCGCCAGGACGACGGCAACGCGCTTGTCGCGACACCACTAGTTAGGCCAATGACTAGGGTCAGCACGCCACCAGCGACCACGAGCCGCTGCGCCGACTTAGCCATACCACATTGGTAGCAGACCCAAGCCGGGAGCACTACGCTTCCGGGGCATGGCAGGTTCGAGCGGTTCGGCGCACTCCCGGTCATCGACGTCGGCCCGCTGGCCGGCGGCGGCGAGGGCTGCGGTGGCGGAGCAGATCCAGGTGGCCTGCCGCGAGCGCGGGTTTTTCTACCTGACGGGCCACGGCGTGCCGGCCGGGCCGGCTGGCCGAGCTCGCCGACGCGAGTGCTGAGTTCTTCGCGCTGCCTGCGGCGGACAAGCTGGAGATCGCCATGGAACGCGGCGGCCGGGCCTGGCGGGGTTCCCGCGGCAGGTCCCCCGGCTGCGCCCGCTGGTGCTGGCCTACCTTGATGCGCTGACCAGCCTGGGCCAGGCCGTGCTGGCCGGAGTGGCCCAGAGCGTGGGCCTGGACACCGGGTAGTTTGTCACCGGGTACACCGCGGACCCGACCATCTTGTTCCGGATCTTCCACTACCCACCATCGCTGCCGACGGCCATCGCCTACCAGGGTCACCCGGCGGCCGACGATCCGCGGTGGCGGGAAAGCGGCGCACCGGACCAGGAAGCATACGGACGCTGGTGCAGCCGCCTGTGCGGCATGGCCTGCCTGCGGATGGCCCTGATCGCCCGGGACGGCCAAGCCCCCGCCCTGTTCACCCTCCTCGACGGCTGCCTCGAGGCCGGCGGATACGCCGAACGCCCCGACGGCTCAGTGGCGGGCCTGCTCTACCGCCAGTTCAGCGAGTTCGCCCGGGACCGCTACCAGCTCCGGGCCGACGTCATCACCGACCTAGACCCCAGCCGGATGATCCGCGAACTGGGCCAGGGCAGGCTCCTCATGGCATCGGTGCACAAGGAGATCCGCCGGCCCGACCGCGAACCCCCCGGGACCGGCGGCCACCTCGTCCTGGTCACCGGGCACCACGACAACCAGGTCACCTTTCACAACCCATCCGGCCACGCCCCGCAAGCGGGCATCGCCACGGCGAAGGTCGCAGGGCCGTCCAACATCGGCAACTACCTCGCCGGTCTCGGCATCCCTGCTACGGCCGGATTCGGCGTGGACTACCGGGGCCTGCACGGCACCGACGAGCGGATCCGGCTTGAGTCAGTCCCGCAGGTCCAGGCGTCTACCACCGGGCTCTTCTTACCCTGGTGCACGCCTCCTGACTGATCCCTTAGCGCTTTCACGAGGGTGGCGGTTAGGAGGGTGCTTTCTGGCTCTTCCCGTTACGCACACGGAGATGACCTCTGGTGTTTCACCGTTCCGGGCTCAGAACGGTGCATCACTGTTCGTTCGGTTAAATTCCCGGGACTGGCCGCCAGGCTGGCCGTCGTATTGTCTGCGGGACGCGGCGATGGCTTGCCGGTGCCGCTCCGCCCACGCGGTGAGGGTCGCGAATGATTCGCTCAGCTCGCGGGCGATGGGGGTGAGGCTGTATTCGACCTTAGGCGGCACGGTCGGGTACACGGTCCGGACGAGCAGGCCGTCGCGTTCCAGCTTGCGCAGGTTGAGGGTGAGCATCCGGCGGCTGATGCCCTCGACGGTGCGCTCCAGCTCGGTGAAGCGGATGGGCCCGGCGGCGGCCGCGACGATGATGCCGATGCTCCACTTGCCGCCGATGTGGTCGAGCACCTCGTTGATCGGGCACGCCTCGTCCTGAGCCACCGTAGGCACAGCGATGTTCCTCTGGGACATGAAAGTGCCTCCTTCCCCCCGTCGCCATCGGGAACACATAATGAGCCCTGTAACAAATAATGCCCTAAGGAGACGGATAAATGACCCAAGCCGTGCCGCCGGCGCCTCCTGATGAGTTCCGCCTCGACGGGTACGTGGCCCTCGTCACCGGCGCAGGCCGCGGGATCGGGGCGGCCATCGCCCGCGCCTACGCCCGGGCCGGAGCCGACCTGGTCCTGGTGGCCCGCACCGCGGCCGACCTCGACGCCGTCGCCGCTGATGTACGGGCATTCGGCCGAACGGCGCTGCTCATCCCCGCCGATATCACCGACGTGTCCCGGGCGGCGGAGATCGTCGAGCACGCCATCGCCGAACACGGCAGGCTCGACGTCCTGGTCAACAACGCCGGCGGGGCGATGCCCGCCCGCTACCTCGATACCACCCCCGAGGCGCTGGACGCGGCGTTCCACTTCAACGTGGCCGCCCCGTTCGAACTCACCAAACGCGCGACCCCGTACCTGCTCGACAGCGGCCGCGGCTCGGTGGTCACCATCACCTCCAGGATGGACCGCCTCGTGGCCCGGGGGATGGTGACCTACGGAACCGTCAAGGCCGCCGTCACCCAGCTGACCCGCCTGCTGGCGGCGGAGCTCGCGCCCGGCGTCCGGGTGAACGGGATCGCCCCCGGCGTGGTGGAAACCGAAGCTCTGGGCCAGGTGCTCACCGGCGAGCTGCGGGCCCGGATCATCTCGGCCACCCCGCTGCACCGGCTGGCCACGGTCGCGGACGTCGCCAGCACCGCCCGGTGGCTCGCCTCCCCCGCCGCGAGCTACCTCACCGGCAAGATCATCGAGCTCGACGGCGGCGCCGAAACCCCCGTGTTCCCCGACGACACGCCAGACCCCGGTGGCCGGTCCAGGCGACAGTGATGTCGTAACTGCGGGTTCTGACCGCGTGCGTCACCCGTTCTCCGGCTCGGTCGTAGTCGCGGACTCCCAGCTGCGGTCTTGCTGCCAGTAGTCCTCGATGGCCTCGAGCGGCCGGGCCCGCGTCTCGGGTGCGATCCGGTAGACGAATACCACCGACGCCAGGGCGAAGAACCCGTAGATCCAGAACGTGCCGCTCAGCCCGATGCCGGCGACCAGGGTCAGGAAGCTAATGGAGATGAGCAGGTCGGCGGTCCAGTTGCCGGTCGCCGACATGCTCGAGCCGTAGCCGCGCAGCCGGGTCGGGAAGATCTCGGCGCTGAACAGCCAGAAGATCGGCCCCATCCCGATCGCGAAGGCCAGCACGTACAGCGGGATGAGGACCAGCAGGACCGTTCCGTAATTCTGGTAGTGGGTCAGGAACATCGCCCCGAAGGCCGCCATGATCACGAAAATGGCGCCGTTGCTGATCAGCAGCAGAGTGCGCCGCCCGACCCGGTCGGCCAGGAACAGCGAGACGATCTCCCCGGACACGAATACCGCGCCGACCAGGATCGCGCCCACCAGGTACCCGTTGGCGCCCTTGTCGAAGCCGCTATAGCCGGTGATGGTCGGCGCGTAGTAGATCACGGCGTCGATGCCGACGAATTGCTGCAGCACCGACAAGCCGACGCCGAGCGTGAGCGCCCACTTCAGGCCGCCCCGGAACAACGCCACCCGCTGGAGCACGTCGCCAGCCTCGTCCCAGCGGCCTTCGCGGCCGAGCCAGCGCGGTGTGTCCGGCAAGAACAGCATCCCGATGGCCAGGACCAGTGACGGCACGACGCCGACGAAGAACATCGGCCGCCAGGCCCAGCCCAGCTCGATGACCGCCCAGTCCACTACGTAGGCCAGCAGGATCCCGACGGTGATCATGAACTGGAAAAGGAATCCCAGCCGGCCGCGCGCCTGCGGGGGTGCCATCTCGCTGATGAACATGGGCGACACCACGGAGGCCGCGCCGATGCCGGCGCCCTGCATGACCCGGAAGATCAGGAAGGCCCAGATGGTCGGGGCGATCGCGGTCAGCACCGAGGGTCACAATGAACAACAGCCCGACGCATACCAGCAGGCGCTTGCGGCCAATCCGGTCGGCCAGTCGCCGGGCGCACAGAGCGCCGATGATCGTTCCGACCAGGACCGCGGCGACCGCCACTTCCTGGCTGAACGAGCTGAGGTGGAAGGTCCGTGCCAGTGACGCCAGCGCCCCCGCGATCACGCCGGTGTCGTAACCCCACAGCAGGCCGCCAACCGCGGACATCGCTACCCGCGCAGGCCCTCGTGAAACTCGCTGTTCACCAAACCGCCTGGATGGCAGAGTGATGGACACGTGGCAGCATCGGAGGGACCGGGCGATGCAGGTTTTCCTTGAGACGCAGCGATTGGTGCTTCGCAGGTTCAGCATGGCTGATGCGGACAACCTGGTGAGCCTGGATGCCGATCCCGATGTCATGCGCTTTGTCACCGGCGGGATTCCCACGTCCCGCGATAAGATCGAGAATGAGACCCTGTCCGCGTTCCTAGGATATTACGAGCGGTACGAAGGATATGGATTCTGGGCAGTCATTGAGAAGGCTACCGGCGAATTCCTCGGCTGGTTCCATTTCCGGCCAGGTGAGGGCTCCGCACCCGGCGAGGTCGCGCTTGGTTACCGGCTGCGCAAGTCAGCCTGGGGCAAGGGGTATGCCACCGAAGGATCGCGCGCGCTGATCGGTAAGGGATTTACCGAGTTCGGGGTGCAGCGCGTGGTCGCGGAGGCGATGGCCGTCAACACGGCCTCGCGGCGGGTGATGGAGAAAGCAGGTTTGAAGCTGGTACGAACATTCCATCAGCCCTGGCCATATCACATCGATGGCCGCGAGTTCGGCGCCGTGGAGTATGCGCTGGATAAGGCCGACTGGCAGCGGCAGGACCAGCTCGGCGACGACCCGGTTCGGACGCTGCGCGATGCCGACCAGTGGTAACAGGCCGCAGCTCCTCTCGATCTGCTCGTGTCACCGATTCAGTCCGGAGATGCTTTCTGCCTACTGGTCATGGCTGTCGTTTCTGAGGTAGGACAGAACGGCGAGAACGCGGCGGTTGGTGTCCTCGGTGCTCTGGACGCGCTCGGGCGGGGGCACGAGGCGAGTTCAGCTATGCTCGGCGAGTTCGGAAAGGAGCGCGGCCCGCCTGTCCTCGAGTGCCGTGACCTGGGTCCGGAGTTGTTTCAGCTCGCGGTTGACGCGCTTCAGCTCGGTCCGCGCCTGCTGTTCCCTGAGGTATCCCTCACCATGCCGGGCGCTGACCAGCTCCTCGACCTCCCGACGGAGCAGACGCAGCCACGGATTCCCCTCGATCTCGGCGCGCCGGTACTGAAGCTTGCCCGCCCTGATCGCCGCGATGATCTCGTCCTGCGTTAACCCGAACTCCGCTCGAGCCGTCTTGTCGCTCAGCGTCGCGCCCTTGCGCGTCCATTCATTGCCGTACAGCTCCATGATCGATCATTATTGTGCACTTCCCGCCCGCGTCGTCCGCGGACCTGGTCGTGGCAGGTCAGCCCATACTCAAAAATGCAGCAAAATACCGGACCGTTTCTGTCCAGTATTGCCCCTAGCCTGCGGGGTAGAACCGAAGCGCAGACCAAGGAGATCACCATGGACTTCGTCTCGATCCGCGTCATCACCGAGGACGTCGCGCGTCTGGCCAGCTTTTACGAGAAGGTCACGGGAGTGCCAGCGACCCGGTACACCGAGGACTTCGCCGAGCTCAAGACGGCCCACGCCACCCTGGCGATCGGCAGCACCCGCACGGTCCCGCTGTTCGCGCCCGGCGCCGCCCGCCCGGCCAGCAACAGCACCGTGATCATCGAGTTCCTCGTCGACGACGTGGACGGCGTGCGCCAGAACCTGGCCGGCTTCGTCGAGGACTTCGTCGCCGAGCCCACCACGATGCCGTGGGGCAACCGGTCACTGCTGTTCCGCGACCCCGACGGCAACCTCGTCAACTTCTTCACCCCGCTCACCCCGGCCGCCATCGAGAAGTTCGCCCGCTGACCACACCGCGGCTGCCCAGGGCGCTCGGTGCCCCATCCGCGAGGCCGGGGCCGGCAGCGGGCCTCCCGGCGCCCTACTGGATCAGCTCGGCGGGCACCCGCAGCTCCGGGCGGGAGTAGAGGTCCGCGACGTGCCGGGGGTCGCCCGACGCGCAAGCGGCGGCGACTTCGTCGATGAGCTCGTCGTAGCCGGGGCCGGTCTGGCCCGCGTAGGCGGCGGTCATCTGGCCCCACTCATCCCACGGCAGCATCTCGACCTTGTTCAGGGCGGCCAGGTCCCTGATCGTGTTGCCGCTGATCTCGGCCGGACCAAAGTTCTGCGTCCCCGGCACGCCGAACGTCGCCGCGTCGATGTCGCCGTGCCGGTAACCGGCCCAGGCCTCTCCGCCGGTGAGGAACTCGCCCGGCTGCAGGTCCTCCGGGCGGGGTACGAAAGAGTGCTCTAGGTGCTCGGTGTCGATCCTGACCCACCGTTCGCCGGCCTGGTGCCAGTACTCGGTGATCCAGTGATCCAGGCCGAGCCCTGGCCGGAAGTACGTGCCGAAACCGCACCGAGCGCGGGCCGCGATACCGCGGTGGCGCAGCAGCGCGCAGCTCAGTACGACGAAGGTCCGGCAGGTGGCGACCAGCCGCCGCCTGGGCTCGCGCGGGATGTCCAGCGCCGCGGGGTCCAGCGCCAGCACGGCATTGATGATCGCGCTGGCCTGCCGGATCTGTTGTCCGGCGAGCCGGTCGGCGTCCAGGCCAAGGTCCGTCGTCTCGAAGGGATGCAGCACCAGGCCCGGAACGAGCCGGCAGATGCCGACAGGATCGGTCGGGATGGCCTCGAGCACGGCCGCGCTGACCTCGCCGATGTCCGTCAGCCGGCCCGGAGCGGAGTAGTCGATCGCGCCGGTCATGTACCGGATCCTAAGGGCCGTCACTGACATCGGCAGGCACCCGCGCTCCACCAGGCCACTTCACCGCCCGGATTAGTGCGCACCTTTTCTCAGCGCGAGCTAGGACCCTGCAACTTGAGCGGGGCGTCAGCCGCAAGCCCTAGAACTTGAGCCAAGTCAGGTGCCCAGAGTCCGCCTCGGGAGATTCGGCATTCGGTGCGCAGGTCCGGGCTGCGGGTGTCAGGCCGCGGCGACTGGGGCAATCTTGGCTGCCAGGCGACGGTGGTGCAGCAGCGATGGCAGCAACCAGTTGTAACTGCTGACCTCCTCGGCCTGGATAGTGATCGTGTCGGGCCTGCGCGCTTTGATGACGTACCGGAAGTCGGCATGCCAGTGGTCCTGTTCGCTCTTGGCCGGGTTGGCCGGGATCGGGTGGACGTCGATGTCGACCGGGATCGCGTCAGCGTCCGGCAGTTCGAGCCATGTCCTCCCAACTGACGCCGGTCTCCTCGTCTAGTTCGCGGAGCGCCGCGTCGCCGCCTGGCGGCCGCGTCCAGATTGGGGCAGATATTG
>Ga0187851_10004557_pt1 | contig 11275 bp, 6 predicted proteins | sample June2016WEW_6_10_FD_132997 | JGI IMG/M metagenome (GOLD analysis project Ga0187851, IMG submission 132997) | Peatland microbial communities from SPRUCE experiment site at the Marcell Experimental Forest, Minnesota, USA - June2016WEW_6_10 | ecosystem: Environmental > Terrestrial > Soil > Wetlands... | reverse complement strand
GCCTGAAGACGCCTTGAACAAGGACATGGCACTGGGAAGCCCAAGCGCAAGTTTGCCCTTTGTCCATCAGGAGAGCCTGTCTCTTTTAAAAGCGATCTACAAATCGCAAGCGGAGGCAGACGCGCGCATTACCTCAGGACTCGTGACCTTTTACAGGTCCCAGTATCCGGCAATCTGGAACAGGCAGAGTCCGCAGGTCTATGCTGCCGCGAAAGCGCTGATCAGTATATATGACGCAAATGTCTTTCCGTCGATGAAGGTGACCTGGGGCACTCATCCCAACAACATTGGCCATAACAATTCTCCCGGTTGCTTCCGTTGTCACGACGGCAACCATGTTGCCAAAGGTGGAGCGTCGATCACCAACGACTGCTCTGCTTGCCACAATCTCGTCGTGTCAGACGCGACCCGCCCGAGAGTCATCGCAGATATGGGAATGCAACAGTAACCAAGTTTTCTCTCTCCGGAAGTCTTCGAAGGAGAGACGAATTGACTGTTTTATGTCCTCCGCGGATGAAGGACTATGAGCAAAAATGCACAGCATGAAAGTGCGTCTGACTCGCATACTCCGGCTGTGCAGTGGTTCGCATAAAGATGAGAGGACCGAATGACCATAACTAATGCATCGGCCTCAGAAAAATCCCAGCCGATTACTGGGCCTTGTCCAACGAATGAGGTACCATCGGCTGAGGTTCAGACCGAGCTCGACTCTTTGAAAACGATCTTTTACTGTGCAAGTCATACGATTTTGTTCATCGAAGATGCCGTGCCGACCAGGGTTCTCTACCTGCTTGAAGGGCAGGTGAAGCTTTCAATGAACGCGAGTTCCGGCAGGCGTCTCATCCTTGGCATCTCCCAGCCCGGAGAGACTCTGGGGTTGGCTGCTTCTCTCTGCGGCAAGCGGTTTGATACCACTGCGGAGACTCTAAGCCGCTGTAAACTTGCATCAATCGATCGCGAGGCCTATCTTGATTTTCTGGCGATGTATCCCAGCGCATACAAGAATGTCGTGCGGGAGTTATGCCTTGACCGCACCCGCTCACATGAGCAACTAAGAACCATGGGGCTGGCGGCGAAGGCTCCAGAAAGGCTCGCGCGGCTTTTGCTGGAATGGTGCGACGATGGGCTTAAGACAGATCAGGGCACTCGGCTGTCCTGCTCGTTCACGCACGGCGAAATAGGGGAGTTCATCGGTACCTCTCGCGAGACGGTCACCCGCATCTTTAGGGAATTCAAGTGCCGTGACTTATTGCAGTCGCGGGGATCGACGCTGATTATCTCGAACGTCAAAGCTCTCGAAGTCTATGCAGGTATTGAAAAGTTTGATTGAGCTTTCAATGGACCGTTGACTCTCTATGAAGCGGCTTATGCCGCTTCATAGACATGAACGAGGACAGTGGGGCTTGCAGGGCCGCGCCTGCGTAGCTTTCGCGCACAGTGAATTGTTGCATGGTGTTCTGTTTTGCACAGAACATGAGCGAAGAGTAGTTTCCAATCGCCTAAGAAATGAATCCCTCTTCGAGGATGCAGATGGACGAAAAGCCGGGAACGAGTCGTGGCCGGGGAATGTTTTGGATACTGGTGTTGAGCGCCAGCGTCTTTTGCTCAGCCCTCTTTGCTGCGCCCGCGATCAGAGTGGATACCGCCAAGGCAGCGACTGCGCAAACCAAAAATACGAATCCAGCGGACTTCGTCGGTGCGGATGTTTGCGCTACATGCCACGAATCAGAGTCGAAGGGGTTCGCTTCCAATCCTCACAGCAAGTTGGCACTCGAGCATGGCAAGAGCGGTGCTACGTGCGAGAGTTGCCATGGCGCGGGCAAGGCGCATGTGGAGGCTGGCGGCGACATTTCGAAGATCTTCGATCCTGCCAAGGCAACGGCCGCAGAAGTGGACAAAACGTGCCTGGGCTGCCACGCCGGGTCTCATCCCAACTTTGAACGTTCCCCTCATGCCAAGGCAGGCGTCGGCTGCACAAGCTGCCACAGCGTCCATGGCGGCACAGACAAGGAACAATTGCTGAAGGCTGCTCAGCCCATGCTTTGCTTTCAGTGCCACACCGACGTGAAACCGTCCTTCGATATGCCGTTCCATCATCGAGTGAACGAAGGCCTGATTCAGTGCAGCGACTGTCATGACGTTCATGGCACCTTCGGGAACAATAACTTGAAGTCGACGGCCGACCAGAATGCGATCTGCACCAAGTGCCACACTGAGACGCGCGGACCCTTTGTATTCGAGCACGCCGCGGTCAAGGCGGAAGGATGCCTGGGGTGCCATACTCCACATGGTTCACAGAATGCCCGGTTGCTGAATATGCCGCAGATCAATACCCTGTGCAACCAGTGCCACAGCCCCGTCGCAGGCGCGACCGTTCACGGCATGAGTGCAGGATCGTCCGAGCTGACCCCTTGCACAAGCTGTCACACCTATATCCACGGGTCCAACATCAATCCGGCGTTCCTCCGATAAGGAAGGTCGGGCGCGGTGATTTTGGTTCACCGGATGGCTCTGACCCAATGCATTTCTAACTCGATAGACCACTTCAATATTTCGGTAATCTTAACTCTCCGCGTGAGGCTTTCAATGAAGAAGATAGACTGGTTTTCGTGGCTGCTCGATAAACAGTCCTCTTCGGCAAAGCTTCAGCGCATCGCGGGAGCCATCGGTGCTGCGGTTTTACTGATGATTACGAGCAGCGCTGCCGCTCAAAATCCCACGACGACAGCTCCACTGCCGGCACCCGATACAAAGATGGTTGCTCCGGACGGTTACGCGATCCATCAAACGGTAGACCTGGGTGGGCGAATCACCGGCGTCACGGGCAGCGCGGCCATGTACGACACGATGGTCAACCTGCAGTCCGGGCCTCGCGTGCTCGGTGAGACGTTCGAGTTGCATGCGCTTCCGGGCAAAAAGAACACTCTTGTTGATTCCCTCATGGCCGTGGGCAGCGGTTTCGGCGGAGATCCCAACAGCTTTACTAGGCTGACTCTTTCCAAAGGCAAAATCTACGAGTTCTCGGGGATGTTTCGCCGCGACCGCCAGTACTTCGACTACGACCTGCTCGGCAATCCAAATATTCCCGGAGGCCAGACCATCTCCACCGGGCCTGCTAACGCGCCGACGGGATCGTTTGCGTGGCCGCAGGTTGAGCAATCGCCATTCCTCTACAACACTGTGCGGCGCATGACAGACACCGGACTCACCATTTTGCCGCTTTCGAAGGTGACTTATCGAGTGGGATACTCGCAGAACATTTTTCAGGGTCCGAGCCTGAGCCCCAGCGGCTATTCATTCGCCAAATACGACGCCATTCTCGAGGAGTACCAACGCAACAGCACGGACGACTTCACCGGCGCCATCGACTGGAAGCCCATGCGGGGGACGCAGCTCACATTTGAGGAGCAGATCGACCACTACAAGGCCGACTCCTACTTCACGATGGCTTCGAGCGACTTCATCGCGCAGGAAGCGGATGGAACGCGCGTGGCCCTCGACGACTATGACAGCCAATCTCCCTACCCCGCGTCTGCCTGCAATGCAAACAGCATCGGCGCGACTCCCATTTTCTCGGCGGCGCCCACTCCTGGCGGCTTGCCGGTTATCAATCCCGCTTGCGCCGTGGTCACGAGCTATCTGCGCTCGCAACCAACTCGCATCCTCTATCCCACTGAAATCTTCCGCGTGCAAAGCTCCAGCATTCGCAACGTCACGATGAACGGCGACATCCGCTACACGCTTGCCAACATGAATCTGCCTAACTATTACGACAGCTATCAGGGGCTGAACGGGACAACTCGTTCGCTCACGTACGAGGGCAACGCGAGGGCACACCGTGCGGTCATTGCTGCCGACTACGGCATCGTCTGGCAGATTACTCCAACGTTCAGCCTCTCGGATCAGGTGGACTACTCCAGCGTTCATCAACCGGGGAGGTCAACGATATCCAGCGTGACCACACTGTCCACGCCCGCCACGGCCGGAAATGAGACCATCAACTCAGGTCCATTGACTACCACGATTGGTGCACCTGGCGCTTCCACCATTGAAGGCAGCGGCCCAATAGGCACACCTTCGTTCGGTTACTTTGGCCAGAACTTTCTGACCAATAATTTCACCGGTACCTGGGATGCGGGGGCGCGCACAACTCTTTCGCTCACTTATCGCCACGGCACGCACACCATCGCAGAAGGCATTCCGCATAACAGTCCCTTGGCCGTGGGCGCGACTTCAAACGGAACGGTCACGATTAACGAAGACGGTGGAATCTTCAACGCCGCCCTGCGTCCCACCGCCAAATGGAATCTTAATGGGACGGCCGAATTTCTCTACGCTGACAACGCGTTCACACCGATCGGTCCGCGGCAAACGAGGCACTACCGCATACACACGATGTACAGGCCCAGGCCGTGGGCAACGATTTCAGGCGCATGGAATGACCTTGAACGCCATAACAACACGAATAACAACCAGAGCGCTGTGGCCGCGGGCGATGACCCCTACGAGGGACCCATCGATCATGTCGATCACAGCCGGGTCGCCAGCCTGGGCGCGGTTCTGTCGCCGAATGAGCGCTATTCGGTCGACTTCAATTACTCCTATAGCGACGTGTATGCGGCAACCAACATCTGCTATGACAACGGTGCTTCCCCTACTTTGCCCGGAACCGCTTCGACCACCAGTGGCGGAGCGCCCAATGTATGCGCCGGCGTGTATGCCAGGGGATCCACGACTCAGCTCGCCGACTGGTTCGCTCGCGACTTCATGGATGCTCCCACTCAATACGGATCGGTGGATCTGAGTTTCTCGCCCGTGAAGTCAATCCGCTCCAACGTGGGATATCGCATCAGCTCAGTGAACGGCAATCAGTTCTTCAACGATGCCCGCGCAGTGAACGGCTCCCTTAACTCGACATATCAATCCCCCTTCGTCAGCGTCGCGTGGACCATTCATCCCGGTTGGGTATGGAAGGCCGAATACAACTACTACGGCTACGGCGAAGGCGGTCCCTCCGGCCCGCAGTACTGCAGCACGTCAACATCTTTGACGTCAACCGTGGTACCTTGCACGACTCTACCCGAGCCGACCGGCCTGACTGAATCAACAGCAGGTCTGACCGCTCCCAGAATTTTTCATGCGAACAACATCACCGTTGGAATGCACTACGACTTTTGAACAAGACCTCTGTACCGCTAAACCGGCCGTGCTGACCGGGCTCTATGTCGGAGGTGGAATTGCCGTTACATGGCTGGGGTCTTCATCAACAGCATCGCGACGGAAACTCGCAGCTATGTAGGCTGACGAGCGGGGGCATTGACTAATTCGGACCACCTGCAGGCGCCGCCGACTGCCGATGGCCATTTGGAACCCACGCCAAATCCCCACTCAAGACGTAGATGACAAGCGCGGTGGCCATCGAGGGGGCACCGACCCAAAAGCGCCAGTCACGGTGCATCCTTCTCCAGTAAGGACTAGGATCAGGCTCCCTTTTGTCCCTGCTGTTTCCTTCGTGGTTGTGCTTGCTCCCTGTCACTTTCGTCTCCATCTCCGGGGAATTTCCCCACGATGCACGGCCTGATTGCAGAAGGCACGATGATTGAAGGCTTGCTAACCTGTATTCCAGCTATTGAGGGCGGGCTCCAATTAGACGCGAATGTCGCATCGAAGCCCTTACCTTCCTTTGCATCGATACGCCATAGAGCCTGGCACAAACAAATCTTCGATGCCTCACCAGAAAAGTTCGCTGCCGAATGATAGTTCCCCGCGGGAGCTAGCAATGGTGCAGCGTGCGCCTTCCCCCGCTTTCACAGAATCGAAAAAACTTCGCCAAAGGCCCGGGCTAGAGTTACGAGATGTCCGAGCCGGCGGATTCGTTCGGAGCTTCAACACTCAAGTCCATCCTGTCCGTTCGTCCTTGCTTCGAAAGTCGTATTTAAGAAGAATTTTCCCGGCAGTCCATTCGCGGCTCTGGGAAGCAATTGTCAGAATTCAATTCTTCCCTCGAAAGCGATCATGCGGGGCGAAGTGTCTCCTCCGAGCCCCACGCCAAGTAAACCGGTGGGAGGTGTGGTCGCGCTTTGCAGCGTTCCAAACCTTGCTATGGGCGATCCGGGTACGCCCGCCTGAACTGTGCTCGGTAGCGCAAAATTCGGATGATTGAACGCATTGAAGATCTGGCCGTCAATGCGCAGCTTGATTCCCTCCCGGAATGGAAAAGTCTTCGTGATGTACATGTCTGAATACGTGAAGTGCGGTCCGCGCACTGAGTTGCGGCCGGAGTTGCCGAACTGGCAAATCGCTGGGCTATCGTTCTCGACGCCGAGTACACCGGTATAGCATGCCCCGGTCGTCGGATCGACAACGGAAACAAAGGCTTCGGGGTTGAGCCACTGCTTCGTGCCGGCTACGGTGACGCCGGGATAGGGAGTCTTACGATAAAGCGGCACGCCGGGGACTCTGTTTGCATATTCCGGCGCGGCGAACTGGGTGGTCTGCGCAGGGTTCGATGCCTGGAAGACGCCATTGCCGTTTCCGCTATATTGCTGGCTCAGGACGCTGAAGGGAAGTCCAGAGTGAAGAAACCCCGTCTCCGAAAAGGACCACCCGCCGAAGAACTGGCGCAGCACTGGATTGCGGGAGCGGAACGGCACCTGATACATGCCGAACGCAGAGATGTTATGCCGTACGTCGTAGTCGCAACTGGCATGTTGACGTCTCAATTCTCCAGGTAACGGAAACTCCAACCCCTGCGTGGAAAATGCCAGCAAGCCGCCATTCGATACTTCGTCCAGGCAATGACTGAAGGTGTAGTTGCCGCGCAGAGTCAAGCTGCTCCATTGCTGCGTGTAGACGGTCTGCAATCCGTTGTAAATGCTGTTCGCGCCGGTCTGGAACTCGGTGATGGTTCCAAATCGCTGGTCAAGAGGCTGCTGGTACGGAAATGGCGCGAAGCATCCGCTGCAGACTTTCTGATAGCCGTTTAGCTGAAACTCGTATGGCTCATGGAGCCCGCGCGTGCCTACATAATCGGCGCGCAAGTTGCCGTGTGATCCGATCTGCCGCTCGATGCCAAGATTGTACTGGTAGTAGTACGGAGTCTTGAGAGTCCCACTCGGAAAGGTGTTCAGACCGACAGCCAGCGGACAAGTGGCCTCGCCCGCCTGGATGCCAACACAAGGCGCGCCGCCAGAGCGGAAGGTTGTCTGAAACGACTTGTTGGCGTCGACCGTGGCGTCAACGGCGCTTCCTGGCACGCCGGGCGCTACTCCCAGGCCGCCCACCTCCCCGCCAATACCACCCGTGAAGGCAGGATCGTCAGGAGCGTTCATCAGGCCGCTGTCGGCGATCTCCTGAGGGATGATGTCGTTGAAGACGCCGAATCCTGTATGGACTACGATATGCGGGCGAATCTGGTACGCAAGAGATGCGCGCGGTTGGTACACGAATAGTGGTGTCGCTGCAAAAAGGTTATGAACATTGCCTAAGACAACCTCATTCAACGGCTGGTTCGTTGCGTGCGATGCATCGAGGAAGGAGCCAGCCATGCGCGAAAAGAGAGCATGGGGACTGGTGACATTTGTATTCCAGGTCACGCGCATGCCATAGGAAATCGTTGCCTTCGGAGACGGTTTGTACGTGTCCATCGCGTAGTATTCGAGATTCCCGGCCGCCACTCTTTCTCTTAGAGAGACCGGGAAGTTCTGGACCGCGGTGAACGCGGCCCCATAAGTGAACTCCGCCAGGTCGTTGTATGTAACAGTTGGCACAATGCCCTCGCCAAGGTCATAGTCGCTGGTATCGACTCGGCGCGTATTGATGCCGAAGTGCAGTGTATGCTTTCCGCGCGTCCAGGTCAGGTTGTCATTGATTTGCCATTGCGTGACTTTACGGCCCTGCGGAAAGGTATTATCCAGGCCGCCGATTTGGGTGAAAGGCACGCTGTCACTGCCCGAGGCGAGCACGATGGGATATGTTTCGAGCGCCTGTGCGTAGTTGTTCGGTTCGAAGATGCTGGAATACCAGCTTGCTCCAGGATTGAATTGATTCACAAGGGTTGGACTAAACACATGCGTGTAACCCACGACAAGCGTGCGCTGCGGCTGAGGCGAAAAGGCGTTAAAGATGGAGTTGATCGGGTCGGTCCATTCAGCCTGCAGGCCGGTATCCTGCTGGAAGCGATACCAGATGCTGTTCTTCGAGTTGATCGTGTGATCGATCTTCAACACGATCAGGTTTTCGCTGTCGCTGTTGTGCAGGGACCGCTGCCGCTGGGTCGCGCAGCCGCTGCCATCGAGCAGGGTGCCACTTGGCGGAGCCGGCAATGGATTCCCGGATTCGTCCAGCGGACAGGATGTGATTGCCACAGGCGATCCGCCAGGAGCCGGCAGAAGCGAAAACATATTTTTGTAGAACGGGATCTCCGCGGGTTGGGCAGGAAGGTTGGCGCCTGTGACCGGGTCAAGTCCTCCCGTAACAAGTTGCCCCAGGACATATTTCTGGTAGCCAGGCGTCGGCAAGGTCGTTGCCGTGACCAGCGGCAATGCGATGCGAATGCCCTCATAATGAGCAAAGAAGAAGAGCTTGTCCTTCCGAATCGGCCCTCCCACGCTGACGCCGAATTCATTCACCACGTCACGAGGCTTTTGAGCAATGTTGCCCGGCGTGTCATTTGCATGAAGGAAATCATCTTCCGCGTTGAACAAAGAGCCGTTCCATATCTCGGACACGTCGCCATGAAATGCGTTCGTGCCCGACTTGGTGAAGTAGTTGACCTGGGCTACGGCATACCGTCCCTGATCGACAGAGAAAGAATTGGTGCTGACGGTGGCTTCCTGCACAGCATCGAGTCCGATGACGAGATTTGATGAGAGACCGATATTCAAGCCCAACCAGGGGTCGTTCGAGTCGTATCCATCAAGGATGTAGCCGTTGGAAGTCGCAGGCAGGCCATTGAACTCGACGTTGCCGTAGCCGCCAGCCGCCTTCGCGTCGCTCGACGAACCAGCGGTGTTCATTAACGCTCCCTGTGCGAACTGTGCAAGATAGGTAAGGTCCTGCCCTGGATTCGGCAGATTCTTGATCTCTTTCGCATCTATCGTGGTTGTGATGTTTGGATTGTCGAGACTGAGAAGGCCCTGCTGTGCGGTCACTTCGACGGTCTGGTTATTCGATTGGACATGAAGCAGGAAGTTCAGTGAGACTGTTCGGCCAACGCCGACGGTGGTAGCCTCGGATTTGGATTCGGTGAAGCCCGCAGCGTCGACCGTGACCAGATAGTTGCCCGGATTAATCTGGGAAAAGAGAAAATGGCCTTCGGCATCTGTTTCACCGGTACGCGTCGCTTGCGTGTTCGTATCGTTTATGGTGACCGATGCGCGGGGCACAGCTGCGCCGTTCGGGTCCGTGACCACACCGGAGAGAGCACTGCTGGTTCCGCTCTGCGCCAGGATCAAGCATGGGTTAACTACAGTTAACATCCATAAAAAACGGAAGCTGTACCTCCATGCTCGAATCGCGCGCACATCGACCTCCGATTGGTTTTTGGTGCTTGGCCTCAACAGGGGATTCGGGAAGATAACCCCAGGAGGTTATTTAGGCTCGCCTAATTTAATTAGGTACACCTAAAATGGAGTAGTGTCAAATCGTACCGATCGGAAGAGCATGACCACACGCCGCGTCAACCTGAATACAGAATCAGTGGACAACTATCTCAAAGCCATCTACTCGCTGGGGGGAACGGAAGAGGAACGTGTGACAAGCACCGCACTTTCAGAGCGGCTTGGAGTCGCGCCGGCATCGGTCACCAACATGCTTCAGAAACTGGCCGCTTCTCCGACTTCGTTTGTGGAATACGAAGCCCGCCGCGGTGTCCGCTTGTCTGCCGCTGGCAGACGCCGCGCGCTGGAGATTTTGCGTCATCACCGGCTGCTTGAGACGTTTTTATACAAAGTCCTTGACTACCCAATCGAGGAGGTCCATGACGAAGCAGAAAGGCTGGAGCATTTCATCTCGGAGCGCTTCGAGGAGCGCATCGATGCGAAGCTTGGACGGCCCAAGTTCGACCCTCACGGTCACTGCATTCCCGCTCTGGACGGAAAGATGGTGAAACGAGCGTCCCAGCCATTGACGGCTATTGAAATTGAGGGGCATTTCGTGGTCGAAAGCGTTTCAGATCGAGACGCCACATTGCTAAAGAAGCTCAAGGCTCACGGCATTTCACCGGGCGTTCACCTGCATGTCATCAGGTCGACTCACGATGAGCTGCTTCTACGAACAGGTCGCGGTTCTAAGCCTTTGCACCTTCCTCGATCTGTCGCCGAAGCAGTCCGAATCCGGTTTACACATTGACGAGGACGATGCTGGTCTGGTCCTTCAAGGTCTTCGACTGTTGCGAAAACCTCAAACAGCAAGCCAGTCACGGGAGAAATCTACAGCGACAGCGGATGGGTCGCCGCCGCCGAGAGCGATCGCCCGCCTTAAAGGAGCATTCGAAAAATGCCAGTTTTGGTTTTTACACGCTGCATGGGCCGGTGATTTGGCATCGGCAAGCTGGGCTGAAGTGGGGATTGGGTTTAGGGGAAAATCTAGTTAAGCAGAAAGAAGAAACCGATGAACACAGAAGCATGCCCACCGGCGGTCTTCAAACTGGCGCTTCACACGTAGGCGGCTAGAGCGCAGTTATTCACCTGCTCCTGGGAGATCTCGTCAGCGGCGTCGACGACGCCGAGATAATCGAGAGTGACCGAGCTTGCGCTTCTTGATATACCAGCTTAGGTACTACTCGCCGCAAGCGAGCTCAGAGAGCTCTTCAGGGACCTTGTGGTAGGCCCACTTTTTCCTGAATTTTGTCCGGAGATAGAGAACAACTGATCGATTAGCCAAGTCCTTGCTCCTTCCTGCGTTAGACGGAAGCTAAGTGACTTGGAGTGAAATACTTCCAGTGGGTTCCAGCCGCTTCCAATGGATTCAAGCGGAAACCAAGAAGTAGTAACAAATAATAAAGAGTCTTTCTAAGTGATTGATTTTAAAGGACTGGTGCCGAAGAAGGGACTAGGCCCGGATGGAGTGGCATTTTCGCTGCAGGTCAGCATAAATCGCAATTCTACAACCGTTTACAGAAAACTCCTTGATACCCCACCTTACCCTAGCGCACCCCGTTTAACCCTTGTATACCCGGAAAAATAACGCTATTAACGCTACTGTGGCCAGTCTACCTACACGTCTACCGGCCGGTGTCAGTTCTTGGTAAATCGAAGCAAAACGATCGACCGGT
>Ga0187851_10004548_pt1 | contig 11288 bp, 11 predicted proteins | sample June2016WEW_6_10_FD_132997 | JGI IMG/M metagenome (GOLD analysis project Ga0187851, IMG submission 132997) | Peatland microbial communities from SPRUCE experiment site at the Marcell Experimental Forest, Minnesota, USA - June2016WEW_6_10 | ecosystem: Environmental > Terrestrial > Soil >... | reverse complement strand
GCCATCGGTCGAGTGGAACAAGGCCGCATCTTCGACTCCCGCGTAGACCTCGTCGGGATCGGTGAGCGACGGCTCCAGATGCCAGACGCGTTTGAATTCCCACGGATGCTGCGTGCCGTCGTACCACTGATGCGTGGTGAGCGGCTTGCCGGTTTCCGCCGAGGCATCATAGACAAACTTGTTGCTCGCGGCCTTCGGAGGACCCGGGGCAGCCGGCTGCCCTGGCGGCGTTCCGGGCTGGTACCAGGTTTTGCCGCCATCGTCGGAGCGTTGAATCATCTGTCCATACCATCCGCTGGACTGCGAAGCGTAGATACGATTAGGATCGGCAGGCGATCCCTTGAGGTGGTAAATCTCCCAGCCCGCAAAGTGAGGGCCGCTGACATTCCAAGTTTCGCGCTTGCCATCGGACTCAAGAATAAAAGCGCCCTTGCGTGTACCTACCAGAACTCGTACTCGGCTCATACCGCGCCCCCTCGATTTCGTTGCCCCTTCTTCACTCGCCTCGATACGCTCGCTTCAACCCTTCGACCTCAATCTTGGTCATCTGCAGCATGGCTTTGAAGACCCTTTGGGATTTTGCCGGATCTTTGTCCTGCATCAGTTCCATCAGAGCTCGCGGGATGATCTGCCACGACACGCCGAACTTGTCTTTCAGCCATCCGCACTGGATCTCCGATCCGCCGGCAGAGAGCTTGTCCCAAAGCTCATCCACTTCGGCCTGCGTTTCGCAGTCGACAAAAAATGATATGGCCTGAGTAAAGGTGCAATGCGGGCCGCCGTTCAGCGCCATGAAGCGTTGTCCTTCGAGTTCGAAGGTCACTAGCATCACGCTTCCCTTGGGCCCCGGCCCGGCGTCACCGTTGCGGGCCAGGTTCAGTATTTTCGAATTCTTAAAGATGGACGTGTAGAAATTTGCCGCGTCTTCGGCTTTTCCGTCGTACCACAGGAATGGGGTGATTTTTTGCATATCGTTCTCCTCGGATGTACCGATGTTTGGGGTAGAAACTCCGCTTTTGTGATTTATGAAGTTGTCCTCGGCCCGCGCCATGGAATGTGCGCTCGCAACTGCCCATCGCGCAGGAAAAGTCCCAGCCAGACTACGGTTCCGACGACAATCGGAAAGAAGAAGGGCTCACCGGCTCGCACGTGCGTGGCGGTCGCACCACCTAAATAGCCTGTCAAAAGAATTGCGCCGAGAACGGAGGTTTGCGGGATGGCGTAGACGATGGCGCATGCGATCTCCACCGAGGCGATGGGCAGCAGAGCGCCGTCGGGGTAGCCGTAGTGAGCGGATGCCTGGGCGGCGGCCGCCGGCTTCAGCAATGAGAAGAGTCCGGTGACGACGAACAAAGCGATGGTCAAGGCGCTCAGAATGCGCCCAGCCCAGAGACTCGTCTTGGAGACGGCGGCGATTGGAGCAGCCGTTGGAGCTGACATGAACCTTCCTCCAGAGCTTTTTGAAATCCGAGCCTGCTCCGCGGAAGTACGTTTGTGCAACCGCGTCGCCGGCTCTTTATTACTATTACGCTCGCGTTCGAATCGGCTTCAAGCTGCCTTGGTGGGCTGGGGGCGCATCTGCTTCATCCACTCGCGCATGCCGGCGATGTTGCCGGGGTTGCGCTTTTCCATCCAGGCTTCGTAGCGCAGAGCGGCTTTTTCCAAATTCTCCAGGAACTGCTTATTCATAAACTTTTCCCGAGCCTGAGGGAGAACGGGCCGGACGCGATCCCAAACCCCGAAGAACTCGCCGGTGGTTTCGAAGAAAAGTTCTTCGTGCAGCAGGCCGTAGTTGAGCATGGCGCAAGTTTGATCCCAATAGCTGATCACCATCATCACGAGCGCGCCATTTTCCGTCCCCGGGGCGGCGATTCGCATCCAGTCCTCGAGATTGTCGACAAAGTAGTTCTTCATGAACCAATCGCGAGCCTGCCGCAGCTTGGCCTCGCGGCGCAGTTCATAGATTTGCAGGTGGAGTTGCGCTTGTTCCTGGGTGGGCTTTTCTGACATGGTGTTCCCTCCTTAAAGTAGGTGCATGATTATTATGGATCGAATGTGGCGACTTCCGATTTCCCACTGCCGCGCATTATTCAACATATTACTTGTTAAATGCAAGTGAAAAATATTATGATAAAAATGTGCCGAGGAAACAAACTCGCAGGCGCCGGTCGGAGTGTCCGCTGAACGCTTCGGTGGAGATGCTGGGCGATCGCTGGTCGCTGTTGATCATCCGCGACATGATGCTGCGGGGTTTCCGCAGCTACAAGCAATTCATGGAGTGCTACGAAGGCATTGCCACCAACATTCTGGCCGATCGCCTGCATAAGCTGGTGGCTTGTGGAATCATCGCCACGCAGCCCGATCCGGCCGACGGAAGGAAGTTGATTTATTCTCTGACTGCCAAAGGAATCGATCTGGCCCCGGTGCTCACCGAGATGGTTCTCTGGGCCGCCGCGCACGAAGACACGGCCAATCAAGCACTGGTGTCGCAAATGCGGGCCGACAAGGCGAAATTTCTAGCGGGAGTGCGACAACGGTGGGCCGATACACTGCTGCTGCAGGATGGCAAAATGGCGACGGCAAGAACCGGCCGATCGTAGCTTGCCGTGCTCAAGCCTGGCCAGTCATTCTTTCGCCTTCGCTTTCTCTTTCTTCGCCTTCTTCGGTTTCTTCGTCGGCTTGGGCTTCAACGTCTTCGCGTATTCGTAGCTGCATTCGAGATACTTTTGCAGTTCTTTCGTATTCCTCAGTAGAGCGTCTGGGACAGCGACGTATTCCTTCATGACGGCGCCATACGCCTCAAACAAAGTGGTCTGGTGCTTCTTCAGAAATTCCTCACGCTTGTCCTCCGGGAGCCGGATGGCCAGGGACCGGGAACCTTGCAACAGGGTAAACATGTTGCCGTTTAGAGAAGTGTAAGGATTGGCATCGCCCCTACGCTCGATGCCGGGGATGGTTGCGATGAGTTGATCGTAGAGATCGACTTTGCTAACTGCTGTCCCAGCGGAGGTTGGGCCCTTTTTGGATGCGTTCACGTTTCCTCAATTGTGGCCTTAACAGATTGCTGAAAAACTCGTATGCGCTACGCAATGGTCCGGCAGCGGCTAAAGCCGGCAACTGAAAAGTAAGACCTCACCGCAGCGGTAAACCGCTGCGCCACCCAAAAACTGGAACCAAATCGAGTTTTTCAGCAATCTGTTAAGGCCACAGGAGTAGCAGAATACACCCGGGGCATAGCATCCGGGTACGGTTGTGCTCCCATTCTGGAGAGGGAAGCCGGTGATTTTCCGGAACCGGACGTACACTCCCTTTCGGTAACCCCGGTAATCGTCGGTAACCATCGGACTGCGAGTACCCGGCCTTACAATTACCTTACTCCGCGGTCTTACTCGGCGAGCTGGATGGCGCGGGTTGGCGGGGTTTCGTCCGGGAATCTCCCGGCGAGGTTCGGAGCCGTTCGGCGCCCGCGAATATCGCTGGCGTGGGACAGGAAAAAGGCTGGAGTCCGCTCCCTATATGGCGTTTGGTTTTGGTTTTAACAAGCAGAAGGTCCTCAGCGCCGCGGAAAAGTTTGTGCAGCAGGGCAAGCTGCAGAACGCCATTGCTGAGTATGAAAAGGTCCTGAAGAACGACGAGAAGGATCTGACCGTCAACAACACCATCGGCGATCTCTACGCCCGCCTCGGCGACAGCGAAAAAGCCATCGAATGCTTCAAGAAGGTTGGCGATGCCTATGCCGCCCAGGGCTTCACCGTCAAAGGCATCGCCATGTACAAGAAGATCACCAAGCTCCAGCCGAGCGTGGATTCCTCGCTGAAGCTGGCGGAACTCTATACCCAGCAGGGCCTGTTCAACGATGCGCGCGCCCAATATCTGCAGGTGGCGGAAGACTTCATGAAGGCCGGCGACCTGGACCAGGCAGTGCGCCTTTTCCAAAAGGTCCTCGAAATGGACCCGGAAAATGTGCCGATGCGGGTCAAACTCGCCGAAGTTTACGTGCGCCTCGGAAAAAAGAAAGAAGCGTGGGAAATTTTCAGCGCGGCTGCGGAATCGCTGCGCGCCCGTGGTTCGCTCGCCGCCGCCGAAGATCTGCTGAAGCGGATGCTGGTGCTCGAGCCCGGCAGTAGTTACGTTCTGCTGCTGCGCGGCAAAGCCGCCCTTGAGGCCGACGATCCCAAGAGCGCCATCGAATACCTGGAGAAGGCCGCCGACCTCGATTCTCATCCCGATGGTTTACGCGACCTGCTGCGGGCCTACCTGAAGGCTGGGAACTTGGTCAAGAGCGCTCCCATTGCGGAGAAGCTGCTCACCGTGCACAACGATCCGCAGGCGCTGTTTCTGCTGGCGGAGGGTTGCGCCCGACTCGGTCAATATCGCGAGGCGCTCGAGATTTACACCCGGCATTGCGATCGCCTGCTGGCGACGGACTCAACCAAGCTGCTGGGCAGCCTGCATACCATGATCACCCACGTGCGCGACGATGCCGCCGCACTGGACTCGCTGTTGCTTTTGTTGAACAAGGCGGGCGAGAGCACGCACGTCAACGAAGTCACCGAGCTGCTGGCGCACGCGTCGGTGAAGGACGGAAATCTGGCGCGCGCCCGCGACCTCTACCAGATGCTCGCGACCACCGAGCCCCAGAACCAGCTCCACATGCAGAACTACCAGCAGGTGCTATCACGCATGGATGACGCAGCGCCCTCCGCCCTCGGGATCACCGCCGAGGAAGGGGCGGTCATCGCGGAGGAGTTGGAAGCGATCGCCCCAGTTATCGACCAGGCGTATCCCGATGATGTCGCCATCGCCGTGCGTTCGGCGGTTACCGATGCGGATCTGTTCCTTTCTTACAACTTGCCCGACAAGGCGGTTGTCCCATTGCTCGGCGTTCTGGCTCAGGCACCGCGCGACGCGCGCCTGAATCAGCGTCTCGCCGCGCTGCACACTCGCTTCCATCGCTTTACCGAAGCCGCCGTCTGTTGCCGCACACTGGAGAGTGTGTACCACGACGCCGGGTTCCCGGATGAAGCTATGCGTTATGGAGAGTTGGCCGCGCGCTATGAGCAGAGCGCCGGGGCCGGTCCATCGTCTCCGGGATCGTTGGCTGCTGCTTCTGAAGTCGCTTCGCCGGCCCTCGCTTCATCGCCGGCCGCACGGTCCGCGGCCGTGGCTCCGGCCTGGCACACTAGTACAGCTTCGGCTGGTGAAGCTGGGCACACCGTGCATCCGGAATTCGCCGTCCAGCATTCGCCCGACCACGATGCGTCCACTCACGACCTGATGAATCATGACTTGACCCATCATGATTTGACCCATCATGACTTGACTCATCATGATTTGACCGATCATGATTTGAGCGGGCAGGGTCCAGCCGCTCCGGCCTCTTCCGGCACCACCGATGCTGCTGCCGAGGCCAACTCCGACCTTGCCTCTGAGTGGGAGAACTCGCTTACGGTTGACGAAGACTCTCCGGTTGCGGAAGCGGCTGCCATCGAAGCGGACCAATCCGTCAATCCCGAGATCGCCGAGACCGTGGAGGAGATCCGTTTCTATCTCGAGCACTTCATGACGGACCAGGCCCACGCAGGTTTCGAAAAGCTCGAGTCCCTGACGAGCGACAGCCGCATTCTCGATCCGTTACGGGCTGCCATGGCAGGTGCCGGCCAGCCACAGGCCGATCCCGAACCAGAAATCGCCGAGATCAATGCCGACGAGATCAACGCCGACGAGATTAATGCCGGCGAAATCAGTGCAGGCGAAATCAGTGCCGACGAGCCCGCGGCTTTCGAAGTTCAGATGGAGGCCCAGCCTGCGTCCGAATTCTCCACCTCGCCCGATTTGGTTACCTATCATCAAGAGGCTCAGGGGCAAATCCACCATGAGGTTCCCGTGGAGTCGGGAACTGCGCTGGAACCGGCGCACGCTGGATCCGCCCCGGCGAACGAGTTGAACGCGTTTGTCGCCGATCTTGAAGCTTCGCTCGGCGATTCTTTTCCAAAAGCTGCGCCTCCTCCTCCTGGCAAGCCGGTATTGCCCGGCTGGCCGGTGGCTAAGGCGCGGGCGGCCGCCAAGAAGGGCGAACCGGAAACTGAGCCCGTGGCGCCTGAGCCCGTGGGCCAGTTTGAAGAGGCACACGCTAAAGTTGAAATTCCACCTGCGCTGCCGTTCGTGCCCCAACCACAGCCGGCACCAACGGTCGCGGCCTCGGCGGGAGGGAGTGCAACCGCAGCTGTGCCCGCCAGGAGTAAAGCCGCGAGGAAGGCTCCGGCTGTGAAAGACGCTCCGGCGAACGCCTCCACCATGAGTTACAGCCCGGCTGCGGTGCGTCCCTTGGGCGCCGGAGCCCAGGCCATGCATCCCTCCGGCAGCATCGATCTTTCGGAGATGTTTGGCGAGTTGAAGCAGGAATTGGAAGAAGAAGTGATCGCCGGCGACGACGACCCGGAAACGCATTACAACCTGGGTGTGGCCTTCCGCGAGATGGGCTTGCTCGACGAAGCCATTGCCGAATTGCAGAAGGTTTGTACTGCCATCGAACGCGGCCATGCCTTTGCCCAACCGGTTCAGACCTATACCTGGCTGGCCCAGTGCTTCCTCGATAAGGGAGTTCCTGAAGCCGCCATCCGCTGGTATGAAAAGGCGTTGAGCATCCCTGGACTCGATGCCGAAGCGCGCCTGGCCATTCACTACGAACTCGGGTCGGCGTGCGAAAGCGCCGAGGACAAGCCGGCGGCCCTCCGCCATTTCACTAGCGTGTACGGCACCAACATCGATTATCGCGACGTTGCCGAGCGCATTCAGGCTCTGAAGTCGTAGCGTCTCACGCAAGGGGCGTGTGCCCTCATTTGCGCAGCCGAGCGAAACGGGGGCGCAGCCCGGCAGTTGCCCTGAATTCCCTGTAGAATGCACCAAGTGGGTTCGGAATTTGCGCCGGGGATGATGCCGGTCCCACGCTCATCCCGCAGCCTTACGGGCGGCCTTTATAAACGGCTTTTACACCCAACGACGCGTGCATGATGTCCGAGCAATGATTCCCGAGCGATGATTTCCGAACGATGATTTCCGACCCCAAGCTGCCTTTTGCCGGCGAACCCACCAGTGTCGGGGAACTGAAACCTCCGGCGAAAGCATCTGTCGGCAGCGTTTCAGTCCCAGATCCAGCTTCAGTCGCGAAGTCTTCGCCGTCGGTTGCGCGTCGGTGGCTCCGGCGCATCGGAGTGCTATTGTTCGTGTTTTTGTGCGCGACGCTTGGCGTGATGCTGATCATCCTGCCGTGGCGTCCGGAGTGGTCGGACAACCCGCTCCTGCTCCCGTATCCCACTTTGCGCGCGGTGGTAGCCAGCGGTTTTGCGCGCGGCGTCGCGACGGGCTTGGGAGTGCTCAATGTGTGGATCGGATTCTGGGAAGCGATTCAGTATCAGGAAGAAGAATGAGAATCATTGAGTCATTGAATGATTGAGACATTGAATCATTAGACCTGATGCTCCGATGATTCAATGACGCAATGACTCAATACCTCAATCATTCAATGACTCAATGAACCTATGACTGATCCAAAAATCAAACCTGCTCCCCTCGCCTACAAGAACGAACCTTTTCTCAATAGTCCTGACGGCAGAATTCTGCGGTTGCTGAGCGAGTACAGCGAGCCGCTCTCGCGCTTCCGCCGCGAGCAGATTCAGGACACGGTTGTGTTCTTCGGTTCCGCCCGCATCCACAGCCACGACCGCGCCAGCGGCCAACTGACCGAGGTGCGCAGCAATGGCGCGCAATTTTCCGCCGCGCAGCAAGCGAAAGACATGAAGCGGGCCGAGGCCGCGGTTGACATGGCTCGCTACTATGAGGACGCGCGCCGCCTGGCCCGCCTGCTGACGGAATGGTCCACCCATATTCCCGCCAAGCGTCACCGCTTCGTTGTGACCACCGGCGGCGGCCCGGGCATCATGGAAGCGGCCAATCTGGGCGCCCACGAAGCGGGAGGGAAGACGATCGGCCTCAACATCAACCTGCCCTTCGAGCAGAATCCGAATCAGTACATCACGCCGTCGCTCAATTTCGAATTCCATTATTTTTTCATGCGTAAGTTCTGGTTCGCATATCTGGCAAAAGCGCTGGTTATCTTTCCCGGCGGCTTTGGCACGCTCGACGAGCTTTTTGAAATCCTCACCCTCGCCCAGACGGAAAAGCTGGCCAAGAAAATTGTAGTGGTCATTTACGGCAGTGAGTATTGGAAGAAGATTCTCAATTTCGAAGCGATGGTCGACGCCGGCACCATCGCTCCCGGAGACCTCGACCTCTTCAAGATGTCGGATTCGCCGGAGGAAAGTTTCGAGTTCCTAAAAGAAGGCCTGACCACGTACCATCTGGGCCCGCAACAAGCTAAGCGCACCGGCGAAGCGGCCGTGCCGGAGATTGCCAAGACGCGGCCATAGGTTGTGTAGCGTAGGCGCTTTCCTGCTGCGAGTTGAACTGCCAACGCTCTGATTCCGTATACCCTCTTGAAGCGGGCACCCCAGGCCGCCGCAACTGCATTTTGGCCGCGATGCTGAGAGGGCTGAATCAATTTCCGAAGCACGAGGAGGCGCATTGAACATCAACGCAACGCCGAATTCCGGTCCCACACTGATCCCGACTGAACCAGGCGCACCCGCGCAGCCGCCGCTTCTGCACACAGTATTCATCGGCCAAGATGGCCTGCGCGCTGGCTGGAGCCTGCTCGTCTTTGTTGCCATGATGGCGGTTGCTCTTGTCGGGGTGAGATTCGGGATGCACAGGATCCACCCGGTGGATCCAAACGCCGCGCGGCAGTCCGCTGAGATATCCGCCCAAGAAGGCGTACTCTTCGAGTCCATTCCCTTCGTCGCACTTCTGCTCGTTACCTGGATCATGTCGAAGATCGAGGGCCGTCCTAACTCCGTTTATGGCCTGGGCGGCAAGCATAAAGCGGCGCACTTTTTCGCCGGACTGGCCTGGGGAGTCGTCTGTCTTTCTCTGCTCGTCTTAACCCTTTGGAAGATGGGACTGTTAGTCATCGAGCGACGCCTGCTCTTTGGCGGCGATGTTCTTCGTTACGGAGCAACGTGGCTGCTCGGCTTCCTCGTGGTCGGCCTGCTCGAGGAGTACCTCACCCGCGGCTACGTGCAATACACGTTGACGCGTGGTCTTGCTGGCCTTTACCGGTGGGTCTTGAAAACGCGCCACAGCGAGGCGTTCGGTTTCTGGACATCCGCCGTGATCATATCGTTCCTCTTCGGCTTCAGCCACGGCAGGAATCCGGGCGAATCTCCGATCGGAATGCTCTCCGCCGGACTGGCCGGCATCGTCTTCTGCCTCAGCCTGTGGCGCACTGGCTTTCTCTGGTGGGCGATTGGCTTCCACGCAGCGTGGGACTGGTCTCAATCCTTCCTTTACGGTGTGGCCGACAGCGGAATTATGGTGCAGCACCACCTTTTCGCCACTCACCCGGTCGGTAAGCCCGTTCTCAGCGGCGGCGCCACCGGCCCGGAAGGCAGCATTTTTATCCTGGCCATCTTCGGGCTCATAGTCGTGATCATTCTCTTGACCCTGCCTCGCACTCGGCCTCGTGAAGCTGTCGTTCGATCCGCCTGACTAGCTGCCTGGGTCAGCGTCCGTAGTACGCTGAGAGGGATGGCGGACCGCTGCCTGCTCTACTACATCACCGACCGCAGCCAGTTTCGCGGCGACGAACAGACGCGCCGCCGAGCTCTGCTCGCGAAAGTTGCCGAAGCCGCGCGCGCGGGCGTCGACTACATCCAGCTTCGCGAGAAAGACCTGAGCGCGAAGGAGCTGGAACTGCTGGCGAGGGACGCGGTCGCAGTTCTACGCGAAAATCGAGTCGCCACTAGCAACCGCCCACTGCTCACTCGCCTTTTAATCAACTCCCGCACCGATGTCGCGCTGGCTGTGGGAGCCGACGGCGTCCATCTGCGGGCGGGCGATCTGTCGTCGCAGGAAGTACGCGCGGTTGTGGAGTTCTCTGCTTGGCGGCCGGCCACCGGCCACTTTCTCGTTGCCGTCTCCTGCCACACTGCTGCCGATGTCTTGCGCGCCGAGTCGGAAAAAGCCGACTTCGTTGTCCTCGCTCCGGTATTCGGAAAACGAGGCGCTCCCGGAACGCCAGCCGCGGGCCTCGATGCCTTGCGCCAAGCCTGCGACGCGAAAATCCCAGTCCTTGCTCTCGGTGGCGTCACCCTGGAAAACGCTGCATCGTGTCTGCAAGCGGGGTCGGCGGGCGTTGCGGGTATCCGTTTGTTTCAGGAGAATAAAATCGAAGAGGTAGTTCGCGCGTTGCGAGCGCTCTGAGACCGATGCTCAAAATCAAGGAAACGACGGGCCGAATGCAACCCAGGCAACCGATCTCCCTGTCCCGAGCCGAGGTATCGATTCCCGCGCTCGTCCGCATCCCTGCCGGCTGGTTCCTTATGGGCTGCGACTCGGGACAAGATAACGAAAAGCCCGTGCATCGTGTGTGGGTCGACGATTTTCTGCTCGCCGCGCGCCAGGTCACGAATGCCGAGTACGACGCGTTCCTGCGCGACACCGGGACTCTGCCGCCGCCTTTCTGGAACGATCCCGTGTTTAATCATCCCGAGCGGCCCGTGGTTGGAGTGTCGTGGCACGATGCAGCTCGTTACTGCCAGTGGCTAAGCGAGACCGCCGGTAAGACGCCTGGAATCAAGTTTCGTTTGCCGACCGAGGCCGAGTGGGAACGTGCGGCGCGCGGCGGGCGCGACGGCGCACTATATCCTTGGGGCAATGCGCCTCCGCAGTCGTTGGCCGGATACGTCGAGCGTTGCGCCGGCGATTGGAAGACGGGCCCCGAACCCGTGGCGCGCGCCGAAGCGAATGCATACGGTCTCTACAACATGTGCGACAATGTGCACGAATGGTGCAGCGACTGGTACGCGCCGGAGTATTATGCGGTCTCGCCCGAGCGCAATCCGAGCGGCCCTGAAACGGGCGGACGGCGCGCATCTCGCGGAGGATCCTGGCGTCACCACATCAAGATGTCGCGCTGTGCGGCGCGTTCCAGTATTCCACCGGAGTTCAAATATGCGGACTACGGATTTCGCGTTACCGGCGACGTAGAAGCACAAGTCAGAAGTTAGAAGTCAGATTGCAGAAGTGAGAACTTTAGCTTTAATAGGATTCCCATGCCGGACCTTGCTACCCACTATCTCGAAGAAATGAAACGCCAGTTCCGCGGCCACAAACGCATGGGCGAAGCCGCCATGGCTCAGCTAGGGGAGAAGGATTTCTTTGTGGCGCTC
>Ga0187851_10004547_pt1 | contig 11289 bp, 8 predicted proteins | sample June2016WEW_6_10_FD_132997 | JGI IMG/M metagenome (GOLD analysis project Ga0187851, IMG submission 132997) | Peatland microbial communities from SPRUCE experiment site at the Marcell Experimental Forest, Minnesota, USA - June2016WEW_6_10 | ecosystem: Environmental > Terrestrial > Soil > Wetlands... | reverse complement strand
GCCATAAACCTTGGTAAAACAAGCCAAGGCCAGCGAACCCATAAGAGCCAACGCAATAATTCCCAAGGCGCAAGCAAGGGCCCCCTGTAAAGGCAAATGAAAAAGCCCCTGAAAAAGGCCAAAGTAAATAATGAACTCGCTGATAAAACCATTAAATAAAGGTAGTCCGCAGATGGCCAAAGCCCCGACCAGAAATAAAAGACTGACAAGCGGCATTCTCCGGGCAAGCCCTCCCATCAGGTCCATCTCTCCTGTGTGCGTTTTCTGGATGACGGCGCCCGCGTCCAAAAATAAAAGCCCTTTAAATATGGAATGGTTTAAAACGTGCAAGAGTGCGCCGCCGAATCCAAGCACGGCCAGAAAAGGCATGTGATGATTCTCTCCCAACAACCCAACGCCCAAACCCAGAGCAATAATACCGATATTTTCAATACTATGATAAGCCAAAAGTTTTTTAAGCTCATGCTGACCCAAAGCATACAAAACTCCCATCACACCGCTCACGACGCCAATGATTAATAACAAATATCCGCACCAATCCGGGAGCACGCCGATTATCCATAACACCCGGCAGATGCCGTAAATGCCCATTTTGATCATGACCCCTGATAAAACCGCTGAGACATGACTCGGTGCCGCGGGATGCGCGTGAGGCAGCCAGATATGCAACGGAAGAAACCCTGCCTTGACCCCAAAACCGACAACGGCTAAAAGAAATATAACACCGGCGAGCAGTGGAGAAAACCCTGAGTGGCTGATAAGATCAAAATTCATGGACCCGCCGTTTGCGGCCATTAAAAAAAACATTAAAATAAGGAGAAAAGTCCCGCAATGGGAAGCGATCAAAAAAAGGAAACCGGCCCGACGCGCAGAAGATTTTTCATCATGAAAAACGGTTAAAAAATATGAAGAAATGGACATCATTTCCCATGCGCCGAGAAAAAGAACCACATTATTGGCCAGGACAATAAATATAAGAGAGGCTGACAAGAGGAAATAAAAAAAGATGTGGAGCCCCATGGGCTTCTTGCCCTTGTACGGCCGCATGTATCCTATAGCGTATATACCGGCGCAAAAAATCACAATAAAAACCGCTATAAGAAAAATAAGGCTCAAAGAGTCAAGCTTAAGCGCAAACTCCCCGAAGGGAACTTGCCATGGTAATTGAAAAAATTTTTCCATTATGAAATTTTTGCTGCCTTTGATTCCGCCACTTGAAATGCGGCCAGGATCTCCTCACGATGCGTGCGGGCCTTTAAAGCCGATTTAACATCCTCATCCTGCAGACAAAATGCCAGGCGTGATAGTAATGACAAATGCCCTTTAAACGATGAAGATAAAATAAGAAATAAAGTATGCACGCCTTCGCGGTCCGGTGAAGAAAAATCAACAGGCTTTTCAAGAAAAAAAAGGCCGACAACAGGTTCCAATCCCGCCAGCACAACCGGATGTTTAACATGCGGAATAGCAATCCCATTACCAATACCGGTTGTTCCGGCCTGCTCACGTGCCAACAACATCTCTTTTAAGGGGGCTTTCTGGATATGAGCGGGTAAAGGTAAAAGGTCTAAAGCTTTCCTAAGAATTTCTTCCCGGCTGGTCCCATTTAAGCCAAAATACACTCCTCCCCGCATGAGCGCCCCGGTTATGACGTCCAGCCCCTGTCGGGCTTTTTCGCAAAGCTTTAACGCGCCAGTTGTCAGACGGATCCGATTTTTCAAGGCCCACTCTAAGACCTCAACCGAATTAAAATAATACTGGTCATTGGCCTTAACTGCTGGCATCCCCCGTTTATTAAGCCATTGGTAAAGCGTCCCCTCATCAATCTCAAACGCTTTTTCTATGTCACGAAAAGTCAGCTGCATGAAATGCCCCCTTGTTTACGGGCGACTCCTGTTTGATACGCCGCCTGTTCCACCGCTTTTGTCACAGCCTCAACAACACGTTTATCAAAAATGCTGGGGACAATGTATTCATCGCTTAATTGATCCGGCGGGATAAGGTTTGCTATCGCATCGGAAGCGGCTAATTTCATTTCTTCATTGATCTCTCGGGCCCGTACATGCAACGCTCCACGGAAAATACCGGGAAATGCCAAAGCATTCTTGATCTGATTCGGGAAATCTGAACGGCCGGTGGCAAAAATCCGGCATACCTTAACAGCCTCATGCGGGTCAACTTCCGGGTCCGGGTTGGCCATGGCAAATACGATACTGTCTTTTTTCATCTTCTTAAGGTCATTTCCGGATAAAATATTCCCCCCTGAAACACCGATAAAAACATCTGCCCTATGCAGGGCCTCACGCAAGGTCAAAATGGGATTAAGAGGGTCCACGCACGAAAATAAATCTTTGCGGGCACGGTCCAAATTGGTGCTGTCAACGGCTAAAACAACGCCTTTCCGGTTACATCCAAACAAATGCTCAGCCCCAGCGGCCAATAAAATACGACAACAAGCAGCGCCTGCCGCCCCCATTCCGGTGACGACAATACGGACATGTTTAATATCTTTCTTAACGACTTTTAAAGCATTTTTTAAAGCGGCAAGGATGACGACAGCCGTGCCATGTTGATCATCATGCATAACAGGAATGGACAATGTCTTTTTGAGCCTCTCTTCAATTTCAAAACAACGCGGGGCGCTGATATCTTCCAAATTAATCCCGCCAAAAACCGGGGCAATGTTTTGAACGGTCCTTACGATCTCGTCAACATCCTGGGTGGCCAGGCAAATAGGCCAGGCATCTATATTCGCAAATTCTTTAAAAATCATGGCTTTGCCTTCCATGACAGGCAAGGCAGCTTCCGGCCCCAAGTTCCCTAACCCTAAAATGGCAGATCCATCGGTAACAACGGCAACGCTGTTACTTTTAATGGTGAACTTATAAACATTTTCAGGGTCCTCGGCAATGGCCCGAGAAACTTTTGCAACGCCGGGGGTATACGCCACTGAAAGTTGACCGCGTGTTTGTATGGGGACTTTATTTTGGACCTGTATCTTCCCGCCCAGATGGAGCAACAATATCCGGTCAGATACGGTAATGACCCTGACATTCTTTAATTTATCAAAACCCTTGAGGATTTTATCAGCATCTTTTTCCTTTGCCACATCAAAGGTAACATCGCGAATGATCTTCTCTGCGGTAACTTCTACAATATCAACAGCCCCCAAGTCTGCTTTTGCCGAAGCAATCAATGCCGCCACTGACGCAAAAACGCCGGGTTTATTAACAAGTTCCAAACGAATCGTCAATCTGTGATTTGAAGAAAAATTCCTGTCTGTGTCCATATTTTAAATCTCCCTTCTTCCTATATGTCCTTCCATAAATTCAATCTTATCCGGCTATGCGGAACAAAAAAATTAACCCCCTGCCGCCAAAGTTTCCTTTAGCATGACAGAGGGACATATTCGACATCCAGAGCAGCTACCAGGGAAGATCTTTATTCTATAAAAGCCAAATCTTAAGCCACCACATATCCTAAATATATGGATATAAGAATATAATACTTCCTTTTTCCCTGTTGTCAAGACTAGTGCTTGCGCAATATCAAAGGATGATTTATCATTAATTTATGGCTTCTAAAAATCCTAAGCCCCAAAACCGCTTTGACCGCGGTATCAGCACTGTACTGATCGGACTCTCATCAAATGTTATACTCGCGGCCATAAAGATCATCACCGGTATTATCGGAAATTCTTATGCCTTACTGGCAGACGGTATTGAATCCACCTTGGATATTTTTTCATCGCTGGTTGTTTTAGGGGGCATAAAAATCAGTTCCCGGCCCGCTGATGAAAATCATCCTTACGGCCACGGCAAAGCAGAATCATTAGCCGCGATGGCTGTATCTTTAATCCTTGTGATGGTAGGCATCGGCATTGCCGTCAAAAGCGTCCTTGAGATCATGCAGCCTCACCACACCCCGGCATTTTTTACCCTGATCGTCCTGGTGGTGGTCATCATCGTCAAAGAAATCCTCTTTAGGCTCTTATTCTCGGTCGGGAAATCCGTCAATAGCCTGTCGCTCACGACAGAGGCCTGGCACCACCGCTCAGATGCTTTGACATCCGTGGCTGCCTTTATCGGCATATCCATTGCTATTATAGGCGGCAAGGGTTATGAAAGCGCGGATGATTGGGCGGCCCTGGCAGCCATCGGGATCATCATGTTTAACGGCATCAACATGCTCAGGCATGCCGTCAAAGAAATTATGGATTATGCCCCCAACCCTGAAACCGAAGAAACCATCCGCAGCATAGCCGGACGAGTAGCGGGAGTTGCTGCTATTGAAAAATGCCGTGTGCGCAAAAGCGGGCTGACCTTATTCGTGGATATTCATGTGGAAGTCAACGGTGATATGCAAGTCCGCAAAGCCCATGCTATCGCCCATGACGTCAAAGACGCGCTCACCACATCTTCTTTGGGCATAGCTGATGTGTTAGTGCATATTGAACCCGCCAAATCAAATTAGCCTATTTAACCGCAGGAGCGCTAACGGGACAAAACCTCTCACCACCCATAGGGGGATGGCAATGGGATTTGGCAAACCATGTGCCGGCGGCAAAAATAAAAGCGCCAAGTAAAAGACCGACGATCAATAGGGCTCCTTTACAGCAGCACCCGCCGGATGAACAGCAGCTTCCTTCTTTTTTTTCTTCGGACATAGACATCCTCCCATTATTATAATTTTTGTTATTATCCCACCTTTTTTGAAAAACGTCACCTTTTTTCAATTGCTTGCTTGGCAAAGGCGCGCTATGAATATTCCCTATTGCTTGCCCGGCAAACCTGAGCTATTATTGGAGCATGCTTTGGCTTAGGAAGATTGTTTTCTATATTCTCTCCCTGACATACCTGATTTTATGCCCCTTGATCGTCGCCCGTATGCTGGGGTTTGTTATCAATCCCCTGACGCATCGCTTGGTCAAGACCGGGTTGGTCTTCATTTCCACGAATCCGCCGGATGCAACCGTTACCATAGACGGCCGCATGGCCCATCAAAAAACACCAACGGTGATCAGGGATTTAACTCCGGGCAAACATTTTATCCGCATTGAACTTAGCGGTTATAACGATTGGGAGAGGAATATTCCCATCGTCGGCAAAAAAGCAACCGTCCTGGCCAACATCCTGCTCATTCCCGAAGAATGGCCCATTAAGCGAATTTCTAACCAGCCTTATCAAAACATCTTTCTTGCCGCTGATGGCATTTTGATCGCAACCAACCCCGTCCTTAAAAATATTGATGTTTTCTACACTTCTCAAGGCATGGGAAGGGGCCTCTTCTCCGAAAACTCCCTTTACGCGGCCGGGACTTTGGTACGCTTATTTAACGCGCCCAAAAGCCCGTTTATTTTACTGGAAGCAACGATCAAAGATAAAAATAAATTCTTATGGGTCAACTTAAAAGAAAATCCTCCCATCATCGAGGACATCAGCGATCTTTTTACCGAAATCCCAACCCTTATCGCCTGGGATAATTCTGACAATGAAAATATCTTCGCCTTTACCCCTAAGAATATTTACCGTATCAACATCAAGGAAAAAGCGATCTTCCGGCAGGATGCTGCCCGCTTGCCTAAGAGCTTGGGAACGCAACCTACGGGCAGGGTACATGAAAAATTGCTTATTAATGACAAAAATGACCTGCTCATCCGCCAAGGCGAGTGGATACGGATTTGCCCCAAAGAAAATTTTGGCAATCCCCAAATGTATGATATCGCTAAATCCCTGCCATCGACAAATATGTATTTTGAAGAAAAAAACGGAGAACTTTTTTATTTAGATGACAACACCGGTTTTTTATCCACAGCCCAAATTTTACCGTACCGTACTATATTGAATATCCCTATTCCCGAAGCCTTGAGGAATAAATGAGGTTGGCCTTATGAAATTCCATTACTCTAAAGAGAACCTGGAAAACGGCCAAGCCAGGCTGCAAAGATCCCTGGAAATCCTGCCCGGGGCTTGCAGCTGGAGTGTTTTGCTGGGGCTCATTTTCCTTTCATTCTTCTTTCCCTTTAGCGCGGCTATCCTTATTGTGGCTTTTTATCTGTCATGGATCATGAGGATTTTGTATTCCACCATTTTTTTGCTGCTTTCCTACCTGCAGTTAAACATTGAACGAAATACCGATTGGATGGGCCGTATCCACGGCATTGACAACTTACCCATTTATTTAAAAGACAACAGATCAAAAAAATTCGGGCGTCACTGGCGTCAACGCCTTTCGCACAAAATTCACCTGGCTCAATTGGATAAACTCATCGCCGGTAAAATCTTGCCGCCGGCATCCAGCGGCATTTATCATTTAGTCATCTTCCCGATTATCAAAGAAGGTCGGGATATCCTGGAACCTGCTATTGAAGCCATCAGCCGTCAAAATTTTCCTCTCAAGCAAATAGTCGTTGTCTTTGCCTTGGAAGAACGCGCCCTGCCGCCGGTCAAAGCGGCTGTATACGAACTGGAAAAGAAATATAAAAATGTCTTCTTTAACTGCGCCACCATCGTGCATCCGGCCGTAGTCCCGGGAGAAGCCCGTGTCAAAGGGGCTAATGCCACCTGCGCGGCCAAAGGGGCCGCGGCATTTTTCCAAAGCCATCAAATACCTTTTGAAAATGTGATTGTTTCCTGTTTTGACGCGGACACCGTTGTCAGCCCCAATTATTTTGCCTGCCTGAGCTATCACTTTATGGTCTACCCCGACCGTCTGCGTGCCAGTTTCCAGCCCATTCCGGTTTACCACAACAATATATGGCATGTGCCCGGCTTTGCCCGTGTCGTGGAAACAGGCTCTTCATTTTTTCAGTTAATCGAAGCCACCAACCCTGAAAAATTAGTCACCTTCTCCAGCCACAGCATGAGCTTCAAAGCCCTGGTTGACGTGGATTACTGGCCGGTCGACATGATCTCCGACGACTCAGCTATTTTCTGGAAAGCTTATATTCACTATGACGGTCAATACAAGGTGGTTCCCATGTATGTCACCTTGTCGATGGATATCGCTTCTGCGCATAACTGGTGGCAAACGGTCAAAAGCGTCTATAAACAAAAACAGCGCTGGGCTTGGGGAGTGGAAAATTTTCCGATCGTGATGCGGGCTTTTTTCAAATCCAAAAAAATTCCTTTATATGAAAGACTGCGTCTCGGTTTTAAGCTTTTTGAAGGGCATCTTTCCTGGGCCACCTCAGGTTTTATTCTATCGATCATCGGCTGGCTTCCGGTCATTTTTGCCCGCCAGGTATTTGCCGCTTCCGTGGCTTATTACAATGTGCCCAATATCGCCAACACGATTTTTACCCTGGGATTTTTCGCGGTATGCATCTCCATAGTCCTCTCTTTGTCCCTCTTGCCCAAGACAAAAATACGGTACCGTTGGCTCTTAAAACTGGGGCATGCCTTTGAATGGATGATGGTGCCCTTCATCCTGGTTTTATTCAGCGCCCTGCCGGCCCTGCACGCCCAGACCCGCCTGATGTTAGGAAAATATTTGGAATTTTGGGTAACAGACAAGCATCGTAAAAAATAGTTTGAAGGGAAATTGATTTACCAGTCAACCGGGAAGTAATCTTTAAGAAATTTGCCGCACCAATGCTCGCCGGTATTTATGCCATGAAAAAAAGGATCGCAAACCCGGGCCGCCCCATCCACAATGTCCAAGGGCGGCTGAAAATCATGGTTTTCTTGCTTGCGTGTGGCCAAAGCAATAGGGTCCTCATCGGTAACCCATCCGGTATCCACGGCATTCATATAAATACCGTATTGCGCCAAATCACTAGCTGAGGTATGTGTCAGCATATTCAACGCGGCTTTGGCCATATTGGTATGCGGATGGCGATCGGTTTTGGTATACCGGTGAAACTTACCCTCCATGGCAGAAACGTTCACAATATGTTTTTTCCCGGTATTTTCCTTCTTCATCATGAGCACAAGTTTATTGCACAAGACAAACGGGGCTATGGCATTGACCAACTGAAGCTCGATCATCTCAGTGGTAGGGATCTCCCCAAGCTTCAATCTCCAACTATTCATTGTCCTCATATCCACTTGCTGAAAATCCGCGTCTAACTTTCCTTGCGGGAAAACTTGCGGGACCTGTAAGGCGCCAATGCCGGGCATTGTTCCATCCCAAGCCAATGCCGGAGCCAATACGTTGTTGCCAGATGTCCCACTGGACGCCAGCTTGGCTTTGCAAGTTTCAAAAGACTCAAGCAAAGGCTGGACGCTTGCCGGCAAATTTTTTGTCCCAAGCGATTCTTGGGCCATCAGGTGAGCATAAAAACCCGGCGGACGCCTGACCGTTTGCGCGGCATTATTGACAAGTAAGTCTAAACGGGTATATTTTTGTTCAATATAATTACAGAAAAGCTCAACACTTGGCGTATGCCTTAGGTCTAATCCATAAATATCCAGCCTCTGGCCCCAATTTTGGAAATCAGCTTCACGGCTATAGCGAAGGGCCGCATCAACAGGGAACCGTGTCGTGGCAATAACGTGTGCCCCGGCGCGTAACATCATCAGGGAAGCCTGATAACCGATCTTTAAACGCGCTCCGGTAATCAGGGCGACTTGACCCTCCAGAGAAGCTGTCTGAAAACGTTTGGCATAATTAAACTCAGCGCAGGACGGGCACATGGCATCATAAAAAAAATGCACCTTGGTGAACAAGGACTTACAAATATAGCACGCGCGCGGATTTATCAATTCAAGTTCCTGGAAGGCCTCTTTTTTATCCGCGTGTAAAATGGCCTTGGGCGCCACAAACACAGCCTTCTGGCGCGCGGAGCGAATTCCCGTCGCTCTTCGTATCTTCCTCTCATGGTCATCAATCCGTTGTTTTTTGAGCCGGACCCTGTCCCGTTTTCTTTTTCGAATTTCATCCCGGTCAGGACGGGAAATTTCTCCCGAGGCCTTGAGAATCGCGATCCTTTGTTCATCCGACAGGTGGGCAAGCTCAGCGCTGTTTTTGACTAAATCATCCAGCAGGTCGATGCAACGTTGTATTTCTTCTGTAGAGTGCTTCGGTTCCATTTTAGGCGGGGTAATAAACCTTCAAGTGGGACTTCAAGGTGGCAACATCCACTTGGCCCGAAGCTGTGGGCTTATTAAGGAAGGTATAGGTGTACCGGCTCCCGGCGGCCGGAAGGACCAAACGCGATAGCATGCCCCAAGGGCCCAAAGACATGGTAATAATATTTTGCTTACGATGCCGGTGAGTAAAATGAATCATTGTCATCACATCCTCAAAGGAATTGGCCTTGGCCGCGATTTTAACAATATCGCCCCTCGCGCCCAACGACTTTTTAAGAATGGATCCCAAATCCCGCGGCATCCCCTGCAAATAATGGCTGGAAACAATGACCTTGACTTTAAGTGCGCGGGCCCTTGCCACCACTTGTTTTAATAAAGGCGAACTTAGCTCAATATCGATCATGTCCACTAAAGGCAAAGCAGCGGTGATGATTTGCCACTTTTTCTCATCGGAAAATACTTTTGCGGCACCCTCATTTTTCTGATTACGCAGGGTCAATAATAAGGGGATTTTTAAAAGCTTACGTTGCTTGATTTGATCAATGATATGGGAAGGGTCTAATTTTCTAAACAGGTCCGCGCGCAGTTCAAGTAAACCAACGCCCAAATTCTTAATTTGGGCGTTGGTTTCCTGATCAGTAACAACAAGTACAATGTGTGAATCGATTTTTGACATTCTTTTTGACACAGACTTTTAGATGATCGCTTCCGCTTCTTTAGATGCCATGTCCAAAAACGACTTGATGCGGCGGGAACGCGTTGGATGACGCAGTTTTCGCAAAGCCTTGGATTCAATTTGGCGCACACGTTCGCGGGTGACGTTAAACTCCGCCCCCACTTCTTCCAAGGTACGGCTGGTCCCGTCCATGATCCCGAAACGCAATTCCAAAATCTTGCGTTCGCGGTCATCCAAGGTCGAAAGCACCGAGGTGATCTCTTCCTTGAGCATTGAATGCAAGGTCGCATTCGCCGGAGAAACAGCTTTTTTATCTTCGATAAAATCCCCGAAATGCGTGTCCCCTTCATCGCCGATAGGTGTCTGTAAAGAAATCGGCACCTGGGAAATCTTTAAAATTTCTTTGACCTTGGTCACCGGGAGGCGCATTTCTTTGGCGATCTCCTGGGCTGAAGGCTCACGGCCGTATTCCTGCACGAACACGCGCGAGACACGTATGATCTTGTTAATGGTCTCAGTCATATGCACCGGGATACGGATGGTACGCGCCTGGTCCGCGATGGAACGCGTGATGGCCTGCCTGATCCACCAGGTGGCATAGGTTGAAAATTTGTAGCCGCGCTTGTATTCAAATTTCTCGACGGCGCGGATCAATCCCATATTGCCTTCCTGGATCAAATCCAAAAAGGACAAACCGCGGTTAATATACTTCTTAGCGATAGAAACAACCAGGCGTAAGTTGGCCTCAACCAATAGCTTTTTAGCCTTGTTAAAACGCGACTGCCTGGTTTTGATCTCGCGCAGATGCTCTTTAACTTTTTCCAATGGCTCGCCTAATTCTTTTTGCAAGGTTATCAATTGCCTCTTAAACTCAGGGGCATTGACCGGCAATCTCTTGCCTCTCAAGTGTCTTTCCACCCGCTCAATATTGGCGATCAAATCAGAAATCTTGATGACGATTTCTTCATTGATGGTAGACGTCAATTTGAATTCCGCGATGGATTTAGCGGAAATATCCGAACCCACTCTCGTGTGGCGGACATGCTCGAGGATCTTGGCCAGGTCCTTCATTAAGCGCCCGCGGCGTTCCAATTCATCTTTAATCACGTCTTCCGCATTGATCTCATCGCGTAAAACTTCATTGATGATGGCCAATGCTTCTTTACGCGCGTAATAGGTCTTAAACAAAGACTCCGCGAACCGCAACTCCGCCTCTTCGATACGTTTGGCCAGAGAGATCTCTTCCTCGCGGGTCAAAAGAGGGATGGAACCCATCTGCTTTAAATACATCTTCACAGGGTCATCCAGAGGAATGAACTTGTCGGAATAAACATCATCTTCCTTGTTCTCCTCACGCAAGCGGCGCACTTGCTGCTCACGGCTTTCTTCCGCGGCCTCCTCTATGACAGGCGTCTCTTCGCCGGAATCAACGACCTTGATGTCCTGTCCATCGAGAACGTCAAAAACCTGATCGATGTCCTCGGAAGAATCAATGGCATCAGACAAAGTTTCGTTGACGTCTTCATAGGTCAAAAATCCTTTCTTTTTGCCCAACGTCACCAATTTGTCCAAATCGCCCTG
>Ga0187851_10004543_pt1 | contig 11294 bp, 11 predicted proteins | sample June2016WEW_6_10_FD_132997 | JGI IMG/M metagenome (GOLD analysis project Ga0187851, IMG submission 132997) | Peatland microbial communities from SPRUCE experiment site at the Marcell Experimental Forest, Minnesota, USA - June2016WEW_6_10 | ecosystem: Environmental > Terrestrial > Soil >... | reverse complement strand
CTAGATATTGCTTATCGGGGTGATTATCGGCATCGAGCGTGGTTACGACAACTCGTAACGGGTCAATTTTGCACTGTTCTAGGTATTTCTGTAACTCGCGGCCAGCGTGAGTTATGTTGCCGCCTTTGCCTATTATTTCGCCTTTAGTATCTTTGGGATGTTTAATGGCAGCGGCATAATAAAAGTTATCTTTATAGGTTTCAATCAGTTCCTTAGCTTGTTGCTCAACTCTTTGGCCGCCACGTTCTTCGTAAGCTAGTATCAGAATGACTTGCTTCATTGGGAAATTGGAGGCGACGACCGATTGTATGGTAGGTTCCAGCACCTCACGACTCTCGTTATAGGTCGCAATCATAATAACTTGAAAGAGATCGCTCGGCCTAATAGATAGTTTCGCTCCGCCACGGTTCTCGATCTGCCTAATATGCCAATCAAGCTTAGTTGTGCTCCGGCGGTTGCCAACTTTACCAGCTTCAAGCTCCTGAAGTAGTGTCAACCAATTGAGCTTGATGTTTTTGCGTAAGGCTCTAAAACCATAGAGCGAACGAATCGATAAAGCCGCCGCTCGGGTAACATAAACAAAGATATACAAAAGTATGAAGAAAGCAGCCAAGGTTACATTCACGATGCTGATAATTATCAATAGGGCCAGAGCGGACATGCTAAGAGCCCAGGGCATAATTTCGAAAAACCTATAATGACCGTGCCGATCAGCCGGCATAGGGATTTCAATGTCGGTCATCGAAGCACCAGAAGAGCGTTACTAACTATTATGGCCAGAACAAGTAGTAACGTGCCAAGCCCCAGAACAGTCACCGCCAACTGACGATGAATAAGATAAACTCTTAAACTTATCAGGGTGTTAAAAACTAACACTAAAAGACCAAAGACGATGAAACTGATTAGGCCCGTGCTGCTGCCACTTTGGAAAGCATTAATAGTGACATCTGAACGATATTGGACAATATAACTGCTGTGACCCGTACCTAGTCTGAGAATCGTAAGAATAGCCAGAAGAAATATCAAAAAGATGTTCACGCTAACTATTAGCAGGACCAGACGGTCGCGTAAATACGGCTTAGGAATAATCATAATTTAACTTTTATTGTAACACCTGAATTGGTGCGGGTGGCGGGAATTGAACCCGCGTCTCAGCCTTGGGAAGGCTGCATAATGGCCGTTATACAACACCCGCCCATTGTGTGCATGGAGCCACCTTGGAGATTCGAACTCCAGACCCCCGCTTTACGAAAGCGATGCTCTAGCCAGCTGAGCTAAGGTGGCAAGATTAAAAACGTGACTAATTATAGCAAACTATCGGCTATTATTTTGGCCTGATCGGCTAATGCGCACAATTATTGTGCAGCTCGTAGGACCATCTAACTCCTACGATCAATAGTAATCTTGATAGATGAGTCTACTCCGGTTTAATTATCTGGCCCGGTTGCTGGTTGGCGGGTGGCAGCGGTATTTGGTAATTATCAGGTGGCTGTGGTGGGTCAGTCGGTGACGAATGATGGAATAGGTTGCGAATATGGCTTATGGCACCCTTGACGATCATAACCACTCGGCCTGCTGGTGAACGATATTGTACCCAATAGTAGAGACCTCCACAACCCAGAATGATAATTAGGATAAGGCTGATCGGTAATGAATTGCTGAGCGCCACTAGTCCAAGCTGCTTCAGGCTAAAAGGATTGGCGATAATTAGCTTCTGCCTGCTAGAAGTTACCTTGCCCGAAGCATAGTGGGTAACAGTCGTTAGAATATAGGTGGCATTGACATAGTTGGTGGTATTTAAACGGTACTGGAACGGAGCCTTAGTCTCGACCCCCAGCAACTTAGAGTTAAGGTAATAGACAATATTAATGATCTGTCTCTGATTAGAGGAGCCGTTGGTCGTCAGGCTAGGAATAGGTAACGATGGAGCCAAGGTAATATTGCCAGCTATCTTAGTGGTGGTACCAGGCACAGACTGGACCGTACCGCCATTACTGACGGTGGCTGGAGGGTTAGAGTTTGTACTGCCACCCTGAGTACCTCCAGTACCCGAAGAACCACCAGAGCCCTGAGTGTTATTAGTCACTGTAATACCGATTGATTTGGAAGCGGTATGGCCAGAAAGGTCTGTGACGGTGGCTGTTAGGGTTTGAGAGCCATTACTGACAGTCGTTGAGTCCCAGGTGGTAACATATGGCGAACTAATAACCGTTGCCACTGGTGAGGCATTAATACTAAAAACTACCTTGCTAAGAGTACAGTTGGCGGCTGGGGCAGCGCTAGCTGCCAAACTGACACTTGAACCTGAGACCGCGGCACCACTAGCGGGAGCTGTCAGATTAATGGTGGGGTTGGCAGTACAAGATGGGGGTGGCGGCGGGCTACTGGAGTTAGTCGGATTGTTTAGTAAATCAGCTGATAAGCTATCCAATTGACTAACTGTTAAGGTGTTGTAGCTGCTCGGTAGCTCAACCGCATTAGCACCTATTTGAGCAGCCCACTGGACTGTGGTCACAATACTACCAACAGAACCCGGCGAAGCCGTTTGAAAGGTTATATCGGGGCCTTCGTTGCTTATATCGTAGTACAAGTTACCAGATTGGTTTTGTTGGCCGACGAAGCTATCACGGATTGAGTTATTTTCAATAGTACACTGGCTGCTCAACACTGCCCGACAGTGTTGCATAACTGACAGAGTGAAACTTTCGCCAGGACTGCTAGACTGAGTGGTGGCATTAGTCCACGGTTTAAATGGATTGAACGACAAGCTCAGGTTGGTTTGGTGAAAGGCCGTGGAGTTATCGACCTGATCCATCAAGCAGTTTTCGTCAGCCTGCACAGAATACGGCAAACCCGTATAAGTTGGCTGTGATGAAGAATCATAAAGAATTGTGCCTAGGTTGGTGTCATCACGCATGAACGGCTCAGCAAAGGTCGTCATACACTGTGAGATAGTAACGTCGTGTAATAAAGGCTGGCTATCATAGGCCGCCGCCAATTCAGTCATGAAAGTTTTATAGGCGTTATCGTAGTCAGTTGTCCAAAATGGTCCGATGGTGCCGCACGGCGAGCCTTGATTGTTACAGGTGTCAGCATTGGCTGGGTTCCAGCCGTCAATCGTCTTAGCCCAATTTGGGGCATCAATACCAGCATAGACACGCAGTTTTACCTCTAGCTGATTAGCGTGAGAGGTGTTGTAGCTCGTGACGGCTGTCAATGCTGAATCTAATTGATTAGGATGAACAATTGGGCCGCCTGGAGTCGTTTGGAGATCGGCCCAGTTGACGTTTGCCACCACACCGTTCAGTGCGGCAACACCAGATCCGGTTGGCATATTATAACTACTACTGCCTAAAGACCCTCGATCAAAGAGGCCACGAATAGGAGTTTTTAGGACATTGCTTGCAGAGAGAGCTGTTAAATTACTAAAAACCAAGTACCCACACGCACCACAGAAAACAACCACAGCGAACAGCAAGCACCCAACAAATAGCCAGCTCCTGCTGCGAGGGGCACACATTTCAGGTATGGTAGCGGTTTTTATGTTGTGTTTTTGATACAGGAACATAACTGTTTGGTTAATAATCTTTGATCTATAAGCAATTAACGTTAATGAACTGCTTATGATTAATAGTGTTGGAGACTCATTGATATGTCAAGCAAACATGTCGGGTTTTAACAGCATGGACGACTTGGCGAGATTTGGAGTCGGATTTTCGAACAATTTGTTTTAACACATAACTTGCTGTTTAAGTTCTAGACGACTTTTGATAATGTCTACATCTAGACAAGGGCTGTTATCTCAGCTTTTGTTATGATTAAGGCATGGGGATAGTCAGACATTTACCTAATTTAGGTGAAGCCGAAAGATTATTATTAGAGCAGTCCATCTTAATATGGCACGCAGAAGTTAAGACATTACTACCCGATCTTCCGGCCAATCTTAAAGTTGAATTCGATAATAGTCGCCTCATTGATAAATATGGGGTGGGAGGGTTTGCAGCTTCAAAAGATAAAATCGAGCTAGCTTTTAACCCAGGTTTTATTGGGAATAAAGAAAAGCAGTTAAACGATTTGCGTGGTAGTTATTTCCATGAAAATTACCACGTTGTTCAAGGATTTGTAGGCAATGAGTTCGACAAAGAAATGTCAGCCATAGACAATGCTATATATGAAGGAACCGCCACTCGATTTGAAAGTTTACGAGCTAAAACAAACCCTAGTTGGGGTGAATACCCAGATAGAAAGACAGTGATGTCATGGCTGAAAAGTGTATTAAGTTTACCCAAGAATTATGATTGGGGTAAGTGGAAATTTTATGACCCAGAGACAGGAAATCGGTGGATTATCTACCGCGTGGGAGTATTTATTGTTGATGAAGCACTGGCAAAAAATCCAACATTAAAGATTGAAGATTTAGTAAAGAAATCACCGGCAGAAATACTTGAAATTGCTGAATTGTCCCAGTAGATAGCATAACAGCCATCTATATTGCTTATGCTTGGCGGGCCTTGGCTTTAGAGGTGTGGAATTGCTTTACAGCTCGCGGAGTACTTCCTTCAGGTCGCTAATAACATAATCCGCCAAAATGCTCTCTCTCGGATTAAGATGCGGGTGATTATAAAAATATGCCACTCCATTATTTACTTCTTTTAGTTTCATATCATTTTCTGAGTCACCAACAATTACTGTCTTAGTAAAGGATTTATTTTTTAGGTAATCTCTCAAAGCAGCATTTTTGGTGACATGTAGCTCATGGCCATTAACTCCTATAATCTTTTTAATAGGAAAATATTTTCTAATTTTTATAGTATTAACAAACCACAGAATATCTTTGGGACGAGAGTTTGAAATAATAATCTGGTCATTTCCGGCATCGTGAATGGCTCTAAGCACATCAAATACATGGTCATTGGGTTTAATGTGCTTTGCAATAACTTCGGGATGATCTTCTGAGTATTTAAAGCATGCGGCCTGGAGTGCTAAATGCTCCTTATTACTAAGCCGCGGCAACAAACGTTCAAAATAGACATACCAATTTAGCCCATAAAATCTTCGATTATCTTCCTCGCTGAATCGTTCAGTATACCCAGCCTGGGCCAGAATTGTATTAGAGATGTCAAGAACACCAAGGTCGTTATCTTTTTCTAGTACCCCATGAAAATCCCAAACAAACAACTTCATTTAGTCATAATAACAGAAGCCAATGTGTGTGTTTGTATAGCCATAAGCAGATTGGCGGGACATCGAGTCGGATTTTCGAACTGTCAAAGTAACAACAAGTGGAAATCTAGGCAATCTCTAGAACTGTACTTTGCCCAAGGCATCAATGATTGCATCGTCAGAAGATATTAAGGTGACTTCGGGAAGTCCAAAGAAGAAACTTTGATGACCAACAACTACGATTGGTTTACCGAGACCCATCGCCATACCGGCTTCATATCGAGCACTCTCTTGACCTTTTTCCCATAGATACACAACTATATCGGCATCACGAATGCCCTGTCGTTCATCAAAAGCCTTCTGTCCTTGATCTTCTTCTTTATATGAAGTTGCCCAGTCATAGGTCACTTTGTGGCCATGACTTTTCAATAACTGCATAACACGATGAGCACGTTCTAAATCCAGCCCGGCTACATATACCTTTGCCATGCGGAAAGTATAACAAAATTGAGGTGGGTTCAGGTGCGTAAATCAACGCACTGACTTAAAGCATAAGTGGTTTGGCGGGCCGTAGCTTTAGGGGTGTGGAATTATTACAAAGAGACAAAAACACTGATTACTTACAAACTCTAATTAGCTTGTCGCTTACGTAGTGCCGTAATTATAGTTCTAAAATTCTGAGCAAGGTCGTAATCCGAGTGGCCGGCTACAACGGCATCATAGATAGCAGGATCTCCAGCTGCGTTTTTGAGTTTGCTTTTCATAGTACGTAGTATCGTCTTCGGATCATTCTCATGTATACCACTCTGAGAAGCAATATGTCCCAACTCTTGAGCATCGATCTTTCGATTATAAGGATCAAACGCCGGTAATGTCTCGGGGTGCAGCTGACGTAACCTCATACGGAACTTGCCACTCAATTCAGCTATTTGAGAAGTTCGCTCCCCGCCAATTGCTTCATAAGTAAGTTCCTGCAGCTCGTCATCTTTAAACACCAGGTCTTCAGCCCTTCTCCATTCAGGCAAACTTACTTTTCGGTCACTACCAAATCCTTTAATCAGGAGTTTAAGTCGATCTTTTTCTAGCATGCCGTTGGCTTTGACTAAGGTAAACAAGGTCGCCACCTCTCCTTCCTCAAGTTGACCACGCATGCGATATGCTGTGCTCATAAATACATCTGGTAGAATATGACCTTCTGGTATTTCAGGTAACTGTGCAGCAGCCTTCAAGTATTGCGTTGTGACATACTCGCGGATATTATCTCGTTCAGCCTGTGCTAAACGAGGGTTAGCTTCTCTTCTATTTACCAACCGGGCAAGATCGTGACTTAGTGATTCAAAAGCCTGGGGTTTGACCGTGCTCTGTTCAAAGAGCCGTATCATTGGCGCAACCGCTCGTTCATCAGTACGATCAGTATGTTCTAAGCCACTATCAACATCATGACCAAGTGCCCATGTTGCATCAATAATCGTTGCCACAGCCGAACCCTTAGCATCGATCGTGACAAATGTATTCCAGGCGTGACCTGCAGTATCAAGTTTTATACTCTCTCTTATGTCACGTCTTTTGTCATTATAGCCAGCACCATCCGCACCACCGTTAGAGACAACGTATGTATTATTGAGCATGCTGAGTTCAGCTTGCGTTGCTTTCAGTGCTTCAAAAACAGCTTTTACGTTGGAGGCTATATTGCGGCAAACACCATTGCCTTCCCATGTCTGATCATCTTTTTTTGAAATACCTTCTCTTAATAGCTCAATAGCCGTTGAATTATCTGCGCGAGTTGCACCTTCTTTAGCCACAACGTCGCCATAGGAATACTTTGAGACATTTTGGACAAAAGCAGCGCTCAGCTTAACAGCCTGTTCAGGTGTTAAATGACTAAGTGAACTGATTTTTAGTGTATCCAGAAGTTCTTTTCCGGCCGGATCAGTTGACAAGTAACCTTCTAAAATAGAGCGGATCTCGGTTTGCCAACCTTCATGCTTGACTGTGTTTGCATATGTAGCATCACTATGCAAGCTATCAGTCATTAGCCCCTCAAGGTAGCTTGGTACAGGATAAGCGTCTCTGCTGGGAGCAACTCGCGGACTATAATGTTCCAGCGACGTAAAGTATACAGCTGCGCTTTCAGTCATTTCGATTTGTGTAATTGGTTTCGTGCGGACTGTTTCTAGTGTGCGCATTCGCGTAAGACTATCATGTAGAGCTGCCTCAATATCCTCACCGTTACCAACGTCTTCATTAGTTGAATGTCTTTCTTCGCCTTGTCGACTAATAATCAAACGGTGTTCGCCATCAAAAGCCCTACCAATGAAGTGATCATCTGCTCCGTAGTAGTGTTGCGCAGCAATCCCAAGACTTTCAAGCGCTGTTCGGCTAAGCGCTTGTATGTTAGCAAGCTGAGCATTGTGTTGGTCTGTACTTTGCTCAGTTATGTTATCGATAACTGTTTCTGGCATATTTTTATTTTAGTATTGATACAGATACATACTATCATTATTTTGTTTATTTGTCAAAGTGCTGGCGGGGCATCGAGTCGGATTTTCGAACTATCATACTTGATTAAACACAAACAAGCATATTATTCCCCCGGGAGTAAGTTTCTGTCCTATTTCTCTGCCGCCATAAGCGATAAATGTTCTTTTGACATGTTCATTTTGTAACCAAGTACAACTGACAGCCTGAGCATTTAATTCTTTAGATACTATGTGTAATCGATGAATAAGTAGTGCTTTCCAGATACCTTTGCCTGTGCGTTCAGGGTCAACAAAGGCTCCTCCTAGTTCAATTAAGGATGGGTTATTTGTTTCCTTGCTCCATTGCTCAATATGCTCAGGATTAGGTTCCTCGATGTGCGCGTAACCTAAGATACTTCCAAATTCTACCGCTACATATCGAGTAATAGCTTTTCTACTGAATAAGTGATTACCTAAATCGTCTGGCGGGATGAAAGAGGGGTCAGGTATACCCGTGGCTTCTTGTGATTGCCTGTAAAGTGATACTATTTCTTCTCTATCGTTTTCGATAACTGGTCGTATTTCCACCCCACCATAGTACTTCAACAAATACAACTAACCATAAGTATTATGGCGGGCCGTGGCTTTAGAGGTGTGGAATTATTTTGCTTTAGGCGGCTGCCACTCAGCTCCGGTTGATTCATAATCTCTATCATAGATAAGAGCGGCCGTATCAATTGATGCCCTTAGAGCTACTGCAGCAACATTAAATGACGTATGCGCTTTAACTGCTTCTACAACGGCAAGACCTGTTCTTGTGAGTATTTGACGCTGCTCTTCGTCAGAAGCAGCATGAAAGGCATCTAAATCAATATCCGCCTCCGTAATTTGACTTTCAGCATTTCGTTGAGCCTCTTTAAGTCGCTGCCGAAAAGATCCAGTAGAATGATCGATAAACAAGGCTCTGTTGGTTATATGCTCACTACCCATGGGTTAATCATAAATAGTGTTTACATTATTGCAAGCATAGCCATTTTGGCGGGGTATCGAGTCGGATCTTCGAACTGCCAACAGTTAATGATCAATCTGCTAGTAAAGGATTAGCTCCGTTCACTCCAAATAATTGTCTTTTGTGTTTTCGGTATTCAATAGAGCTTTTACCTTCACATTGCTTTTTAATAGCGTTATACCTTTTAAGTAACTCAGGATTGTTGATAAATAGATCACGTATCTTGTAAAACTCATCGTAATTACTCCCCTGGACCGTTAATTGAATACCGATAGGTATAGCTGGATTGGCGTAATTTTCAAAGCTGGCAAATTCTTCGGTCCAAATATCATCTTGATGATTGGGTTTATAGTGCTGGTCAAGTATGGTTCGAGCAGACACGAATTTGTTTTTGGGCACTCGTACTTGAATATCTAAATCTCCTTTGGTCAGTGAACCCGGTACTGATGTAGCACCGACATGTTGAATGTCTGCTAATGGGATAAGTTTATGAAGGAATATTTTTTGTATTTCAAACTGATCATTAGCTATCTTCTGAATAGTTTCAACTGGTACAAAATGCATAATAACTGGCTTGGTCTTCATGCATTTATCATAGGAGAAAATGATGTATCTGCAAGATTTATTTTAAGAATAAGCGGCTTGGCGGACCTTGGCGACACAAATGTGGAATTACTATTCTTGTTCTACTGGTGCTTCACACCAAGCAGCAACAGCATGTTGACCAAGAAATCCGATCTCTGAGTGTGACTTTACTCTCCAATTTAACCCTTCGGCTCGGTTTTGTGTCGAGAAGTCGACAGTTGCCCTTAGACGCTGACCATCTCTAAAAATAATTACGTATTCAGGCATAGTGGTAGGTGATGCACCTTTTGGAAATCCTTCCTGAAAAGGAAAGCCTTCTTCAATAAAACCAATACTATCCTTGAGCACCCCCCAATTAGGACTTTGTTCTGGTGCTTGTGATAGATCTGGGCTAGTCATTATTAGATAATGCTATGAAACTAGCTAAATGTAAATTGCTCATGCTTGGCGGGCCGTGGCTTTAGAGGTGTGGAATTATTTTGCTAATTCAATTATGCCCAACGAGATTGACCATCAGTTAGTTGAGCCCAATAACCCGAGCTTCTCTAGAAGCAGATAAGGATAGCCTCGCCTATCGAGCTCGCCAGTTTTAGACTCAAGGGTTTTTAGGACCTTAAAGAGGTACTTACGGGCTGTTTCAACATCTTTGAGCTTACCTTTGTATTCAACTTCTATAAAATCGCCCAAATCATCAACCGAATCAATACTAACCTCTGTGTCCATGTAGTCCCAAGCTTTGCGAGTCTTCTTGACATCTATAAGCTTGGTAAAGTTTAAGGCATCGAGTATCTTACGAAGCTGATCGTAAGAGTCAACGTTGGCCTCGTATTCTTTGCAGTGTGTCTTTATTTTAGCGTCATGTGGCTGCCAATCTTTGTAGTTTATCTGAGCTTTATCTTCAGCAATGCGTATGCGAAGCCATTCGTTAACGTTATCGCTGTTTTCAAGAAAGTTACGATGCGGTGCATTGTAGTAAACGCCACTCTCAACCATCCACTGCAACATAAGCCCTTTCGGTACGACTTCTCCTTTCTCAGCCAGTAGCTGACTAAATGCTTCGTATGGTGTTCGGAACTCTAATGCTTTTCTCGGTCTCCCGTTAATCTGGTTCTGAACGAACTTAATCTCCTCTACCGTTACATTTCTAAAACTCATGCCCTTAGGAAAGTACTGTCTGAGTAGCCCGTTGGTGTTCTCGTTAGTGCCACGCTGCCAAGGGCTATGTGGATCCGCAAAGTAGACTTTCATGTTTGTTTTGTCGGTGAATAGTTTATGTTTGGCCATCTCACTGCCACGGTCATAGGTCAGCGTTAGTTTCATCTGCTCTGGCAGGGTCTCTAGTTCCCTGGCAAAAGCTTCAGCTACGGACTCGGCATCTTTAGCCTTAAGCGGTACTAAGATAACCGTCCTGGTGGTACGTTCAACTAGCGTACCCAGGGTAGTAGCATTACGAGAGCCAACAATTAGATCTCCCTCCCAATGTCCGGGGATGATGCGGTCTGCCACTTCAGCTGGCCTTTCACGGATAGATACCATGTCAGCTATTCTTGTGGCCTTGCGCGCGGCATGCGTTCTGGTCCTCGGACCACGATGAGTACGTTTTTGCCGTAAGTAGCCAACTAGTTCTTTCTTGAGGCTACCCCGAGCTAGACAGTAGACATACGTATAGATAGATTCATGCGATACCTGCACTTCCATATTCGTAGGATACTTCAGTTTTAAGCTCTCGGCTATCTGCTGTGGCGACCACCGGAGACGAAGATGTTCAATAACATATTCTTGGAGGGGCCTGTTACTAACCAGCCGGTGATCGCTTCGGTGATTGCGGTGGCGGATAGCTACCACATCCGCGAAGGTTGCCCTGTAAGATGCCTCGTTGTAACGTAGCCGTGACAATTCACGACTTACGGTACTAGGCGGTCTAGCTAACACATTAGCTATTTGTCTTAGGGTTTGGCCCGCGGCTAGTCCACGGCTAATTTCTTCTCGTTCGATGAGCGTTAATCTTGTGTAGTTTTTCATAGTACTTAGCGTACCAAGTGAAACTACTTATGTTGCGTTAGATAATTGAGCGGGGG
>Ga0187851_10004542_pt1 | contig 11295 bp, 9 predicted proteins | sample June2016WEW_6_10_FD_132997 | JGI IMG/M metagenome (GOLD analysis project Ga0187851, IMG submission 132997) | Peatland microbial communities from SPRUCE experiment site at the Marcell Experimental Forest, Minnesota, USA - June2016WEW_6_10 | ecosystem: Environmental > Terrestrial > Soil > Wetlands... | reverse complement strand
CCAGGAAGCTCAGATAGCGATAAGTGTTTACAGATTCAGCCGTCCCCGTGAGCATGCCTGTGAGATAGTGTAGCCTATATGGCCCTGCTGCTGGCCGTCGTCATCGCGTTAATTCCGCTGGCGATCGCTCCCGGATGGCTTTTTTACTTCGATGTTACACCTAAGGTTGTGCTGCTGCTGTGGGGGACCGCGGCGGCGGCCGTCTGGTGGACGGCGGCGGGTAGCGCAGCGGGGTTTTATCGAGCTTCGCGCGTGGCGCGCTGGTTTGTGCTGGCGATCTGCGGGATGGCTGTATCACTGGCCGTCTCTACGCTGGCTTCCGTGAATCCGGCGTTGTCGCTGGGCGGAAGCAACTGGCGCTATTGGGGCCTGGTCACGCAACTCGCGGCGCTCGGCTTCGCATACCTGGTAGCCGCATGCTGCGCCGGGCAACCGGGCCGGCTGCGTACGGTGTTGCGCGGGGTCGCGGCTAGCGGGCTGATCGTGGCGGTCTATGGGATCGCGCAATACTTCGGATGGGACCCGCTGCTGGACGCGCGGGGTTACCACGTGGGGGAAGGCTTCTGGGCGATCGTGCGGCCGCCTTCCACGCTGGGTCATGCGGATTACTCCGCCAACTGGCTGCTCTTTGTGGTGTTCGCCGCCGGGGCGCTGGCAGTGTCGGAAGAGCACCAGCATTGGAGGTGGCTGTCGTGGATTGCCGTAGCTGCCGGCGCTGTTGCGATTGTCTTGAGTGGCACGCGCGCGGCAATGATCGGGATGCTGGCCGGCGCCGTGCTTCTGACCCTCTGGCGCGGCCCGTACGCCAGTCGCCGGCTGACGGCCACCGCACTAGCGATGGTGGCAGCAACTGCGGTCTTCTACGTGTCTCCCGCCGGTGAGAAACTGCGGGCCCGCGTTCACTGGGCGCGCCAGGAACCGGCGGGCGGGGCGCGCCTTCTGCTCTGGCGTGACAGCCTGCGCATGGCGGTCGCGCGCTGGCCCGCGGGCTACGGACCAGAGACCTTCATCGCCAGCTTCGCCCTGCATCAGTCGGCGGATCTGGGCCGCGCCTATCCGGACTTCTATCACGAGTCGCCGCACAACATCTATCTCGATACGCTGGTGGCGCAGGGTGTAGCCGGACCCGCGCTGCTGCTGGCGCTGGCCGCCAGCGGATTCGCGGCCGCCATCATAAGCCGGCGCAGTGTGCCCCGGAATCCGGCCGCGGGCGCGCTCGCCGCCGGGCTTGCGGCCATGACTATCAGCGAGCAATTCACCAGCTTCACGCTGCCCACCGCGCTGGCATACTATGCCGCTATCGCGATGCTCGTGTCACTCAGCGTCCCCGTGGCTCTCTCACCGTGGCCGGTTGGCCGGCGGTGGCCGCGCGTGGCAGTGGCGATGATTTGTGCGAGCGTGTGGGTAGTCTTCGGCATGCGCCTGTGGATGGCTGAGATCTCACTCGCCGCCGTGCGGCGCGATCTGGATGCCGGACTGGTGGGCGAGGCCGCCAACCAGTATGCCGAATACGAGCATTGGCGCTGGCCCGGCGCCAGCGCGGACCTTTGGTATTCGCGGCGATTGGCACAGATTGCCGGGAGCAGCGCCCAACCGATCGTCCGAGTGCAGGCCTTCCAGCAGGCTGGCCTGGCCGCCCAACGCGCCACCCAAACCACCGAAGCCGCGTTTAACGCTTATTACAACCTGGCGGCATTCTACGCGCGCAAGAACGACTTCGTGCATACTGAGGCGAGCCTGCGCGCCGCCATTTCCTACGCGCCCAACTGGTTCAAGACGCATTGGATGCTGGCCCAGGTCCTGCAGGCTGCATCGCGGCTGAAAGAGGCGGAGATGGAGGCCGCCATGGCCGTGGCGCTGGATGGCGGCAAGCACCCGGAAGTTACAAGTACGCTCGATCGCATTCGCGTCGCGCTGGGAGCCACCCCTATAGAACCAACGCACAAGTAAAATCTTGCGCTTTCGCTTGGTGCCGGTGTGACAGATCGACTAAAATCGAAACGGAGGGAATTATGCGGCCGGTTTGGGTGACTCTGGGGATGTTAGTTTGTGTCTCTCTTGCGCACGCGCAGCCGGCGGTCGGCGCGGGAGGCGTGGTGAACGCCGCGAGTTTTAACGCGAACGGAACAGCCGTCGCTCCCGGTTCGATCATCTCCATCTTTGGCACGAACCTGGCCACCACCATACCCCAACCAGCAACTATCCCGCTATCCACCACGTGGAGCGACGTTACGTCTGTAACCTTCAACAACATCGATGCGGGGCTGTACTATATAAGCGCAGGGCAGATTAATGCGCAGCTTCCGTTTAACGTGCTGCCTGCGGGTCAGACCAGCGGCACGGTGCCAATCGTGGTCACCCGCAGCAATGGAGCTTCGGCCGCGCAGAACGTGACCGTAGCGCAAGCGGCGCCCGGCATTTTCACCGCGAACGCAAGCGGGCTTGGCCAGGCGATCGCCACCGACAACGACGATAACGCGATAGTTGCGCCCGCCGCTTCGATCTCTGGTTTGACAACGCATCCCATCTCAATCAGTTCGGGACACGCGCTTATCGTCTGGTGTACCGGACTCGGCGCGGTGACGCCGCCGCCCGGCAGCCAACCAATCGGCAACTACGTTGCCGCGCCCGCGGTCAATGGCCAGTTCTGGAGCACCGTGCTGCAGCCGACTGTATTAATCGGCGGTGTTGCCGCGACGCCCATCTATTCCGTGCTCTCGCCGCAATTCGTCAGCGAGTATCAGATCGGTGTGGTGCCGGCAACCAACACGCCTATCGGGAGCGCGGTGTCCCTACAGATTCAGATTGGCGGAGTGACCACGACGAACCAAGTCACCATCGCGGTTGCCCCGTAGTCCACCCCCGGCAGCACATGTGGCGCAGACGATTGTCTTATGTCGTCTGCGTTTGCCGATATGCAACAGGGCAGGCCACCAAAACCGATGGCCTACCCCACAGGCGGCCGCGGGTCCCCCGACCCGCGCCGAGCCCCCTGGCTCGGCCGTCGGACCGAGGGTCCGACGCGGGCGGGGGCGCCCGCCCCACCTGTGATTGTCACTGTATTGTGCAGCCTCAATACGTGGAGGTTACCAGGCGTTTCGCCCGCTCCAGATCTCGGGCACGGTCCGCAGCAGAATATGAAAATAGAGCTTGAGCGAACGGTTGCGCGCCAACGCCAGATCCAGGTCGCGGCGCTGCTCGTAGGTCAGGCGGCCGCGTCCCTTGGTCTGCCACAGACCGGAGAGTCCCGGCTTCACGTCCAGCACTTCCGCCGCGTGTCGGCGATAGTACAGCTTCCATTCTGAGTCCGTAACAGGCCGCGGACCCACTAGCGACATTTCGCCCCGCACCACATGTAACAACTGCGGCAATTCGTCTATCGAGTGCCGCCGGCAGAAACGCGCGAAGCGGCTACAAATGCGGTGGTCCCGGACGCCCTTTTTTCGCGGACCGCTCTCATCAACGATGTACTCCACCAATGTAAAGCGCCCCGCGGGCTGCGTGCCCCGCCGCCACATGGTGCGGAACTTCAGCACCCAAAGGGGACGGCCGCCGAGGCCCAGGCGGCGGTGCGCGATCAGCGGAGACGCACGGGAAAGCACGCCGGTCGCGACCGCCACGATCAGCATCAGGGGCGCCAGAGCCGCGAGCAGGCACAGCGCGGCAAGGCGTTCCAGTGCGCTAAGCAGCAGCCATAGGGTTGAATTGTGCTTGCGACCGGACATTCCACGTTTATTGTTTCGCGTAGTGAGCGCAACCGTGTGGGGAATTCGTAAACAACTTGTGAAAATCGAAGGCCCACACGGAAATTTCCCAAACATTTACAAATCGGCCACACTCCGCGCGGCTGTCCGTCCTATGGTCAAAGCATGCCGGTCACCGAACAAAGCGGCGTACCCGCCTCCGTCACGCGCAGAAAACTCTATGTCGGCATGATCTACGGCCTGTGGAGCCTCATGACGGCGGTGCTCTCCATCCCGGCTGCGATCTATCTTCTCATTCCGCCCAGGCTGCGCAAAATGCCGGAGTGGGCCGAGGCGGGAGATGTATCCAAACTCGAGCCGCGCGTGCCGGTCGAGATGGTCTTTCGCCAGAACCGCGTGGATGGGTGGAAAATCCAGAGCGAAAAGACCACGGCCTGGGTGGTGAAGCTTGGCGACTCCCAAGTGGTCGCCTACGGGCCGCAGTGCACGCACCTCGGCTGCGCCTATCATTGGGACGACAACCGCAGCTACTTTCTGTGCCCCTGCCACACTTCCGTTTTCAGTGTCGACGGCGCGGTGGTCTCGGGTCCCGCGCCGCGCCCGCTCGACCGCTATGAGACCAAGGTGGAGAATGGCAAACTGCTGCTGGGCCCCCTGCACTCGTCGAAGGAGAAGGTGTGAGCTGGCTGGATCATCGCACGGGCATCGAGACCGCCATCCGCAACTTTCTGTACGAAGAGATTCCGTCCTCCAGCGGCTGGCATCAAGTCTTCGGCAGCATCGCCGTCTTCCTCTTTCTGGTACAGGCGTTTACCGGCGCGCTGCTGGCATTTAACTACGCGCCCACGCCCGGCGACGCCTATAACAGCCTGCGCTACATCCTCACCGAAGTCACTGGCGGCCGCCTGATCCGCGGCCTGCATCATTGGGGCGCCAGCATGCTGATCGTAGTAGTCGTGCTGCACATGACGCAGGTATTCCTTTACGGCGCATACAAGAAACCGCGCGAGGCTACCTGGATGGTGGGCGTAATCCTGCTGGTGCTGACCATGGCCTACGGACTGACCGGCTACCTGCTTCCGTGGGACAACCGCGCGTACTGGGGCACCGTCGTCGCCACACAGATCGCCTCCCACATTCCGCTCGCGGGAGCTTATCTGAGCCGCCTGTTGGGCGGAGACAATGCCGTGGGGGTGGTCACATTTGCGCGCTTCTACGGCTTGCATGTGCTGCTGCTGCCACCCGCCACCGGCCTGCTCATTGCCGCGCACGTCTACCTGGTGCGCAAGCACGGTGTAGCCCCCGCGCCCGGCGACGAAGTCAAATCCAGGAAAAAGTTCTATCCGGGGCAGGCGTTCAAAGACACCGCCGCTATCTTCGCCGCGTTCGTGGTTCTGTTCGCGATGGCTGCGGCGGTGCGCGTGCCCCTGGATCGTTTGGCCGATCCCACCGACGCCACTTACATCCCGCGGCCGGATTGGTACTTCCTGTTTCTCTTTCAAACCCTGAAGTTTTTCGATGGCCCGCTGGCGGTGGTGGGGAGCTTGATTCTGCCCTCGCTCGCGGTGCTGGCGCTGCTGCTTGTGCCGTTCCTGGACCGTGGACAGGTGCTGCGCGTTACACGACGGACCGTAGCCATCGGCGTCGTGGCGCTGGCGCTGTTGGGTTGGACCAGCCTGACCGTGGCCGCCATCGTCACCACTCCCACGCCCGACAATACAGTCGCCATCGACTTCAGCGCGCCCACCGATTGGATCGGGCTTTCGCCGCAGGAACTGGCAGGCATCGGATATTTCCGCAGGGAGCATTGCGCCAGTTGCCACAGCCTGGATGGGAAGCCCGAGGCGCCCTCCGGGCCCGGCCCCGATTTGGCGAATGTGCCCGTCAAGAAATCGGCAGCCTGGATGATGGAGCACTTTAAGCACCCCGCCGCCATGGTGCCCGGCAGTTCGATGCCGGCCATTCAGTTGAGCGATGCGCAACTCAACACGCTGGCGGCATTCCTGCTCAAGCTGACGCCGCACAACGCCGGTGCGCTGGCCAACGCGCCGGATTTTGCGGTTGGGGCTGCGCTGTTGTATCAGACGAAGAATTGCGGAAGCTGCCACCAGATCAACGGCGTGGGCATGAAGATCGGCCCTCCGTTGAATGGCTTGGCGCGCCGCCGCACCAAGACGTGGGTGGTGCGGCACTTCGCCAACCCGGAGGCTCTTTCGCCCGGCAGTTTCATGCCCCCTTACCGGTTCTCTGAGCGAGAGACGGATGATTTGATCGCGTATCTATTTACGCTGCCCGATTAGGCCGTTATGTCGCTGAACCTCGAATCCCTTGTGCGGAGCGGCGATTCGAGGCTCCTACGGACACAGCCGCCGCTGTCAGCTTCGGCTGCACTGCATTCACCGTTGTCCGGCCGCCTGAGATCGTGGCGCCCGTGTCACTCGCTGCCGATATCACCGCCCGCACATCAATTCTTCCGGCTGGCACCTACGAGGCGGGCATCCACGCTGTACTTACCCGCTCCCGCCAGCAGCAGAGTGAGCATGATAGCCATTTACACGACGACCAGCTCTCCGTGATCGGCGCCACGTCCGAAGAACTGGAAGTGATGTATAAATGTCCAGGCGACGGACGGGTTGATCAGGCAAATCAACGCGGGTCGCCAGCCCTGCAATCAGCAGCAGGCTGCAGATCGAGTCAGACAGCATGGCAAACAGAAGGCTGGGGACAGCCCCGATGTGCAAAGGGTCTGGAAAGTGGGCCACGATAGCCGAAAACGTAAATGCTTTTTCCAGCCCATGCTTCAGCAGAAGCGGCAAAACACCGGCCACGCGCAACGCCAGCGGCACTGCATCCTGATTCGCAGGTATGGGGGTCATTCGCAACATATATGACAGGTCATCACCATCCCTTTCGCCGTGCACTACGCCTCGTATCGCGCGCTGTATAAGCCCGAGCCGAGCCAGCGCAACGCCTCGGCCGGCACAGGTTGAGCCGGACCAGCCACGAAGTTCGCCGCGTCGTCGGTACCCGTATACCCGGCGGTCACGGGATACGGAAACAGGGGTAGTGGGTCAATTCGCGTAGCATCGCCTTGGCGGGCAGAATGCCCGCCCCACAGAGCGGCATAGCCGCAACCAAAGAGGCGGCCTGAGAGGCCGCCGCAGGCCGGGGGCCTGCCCCACGAAAAATCGGCGCCAGACTGCGAAGATTCTGAGGAGTTGTAATACAAGATCCAAGCTGGCTGTCACTCTATTATGCGGTTCACCAGCCCATATTGCGCATCTTCTCCAGGATGTCGGTGCTCAATTGCTCCATGCGCGCGGGCTTGCGCTTCAGCGGCGACGGGATGATGGCCGCCAGCCGCGCGGATTCTTCCCGGCGCAGACGCGCCGCTGGCGTGTTGTAGTAGTAACTCGCGGCGGTCTCCGCGCCATAGATGCCCGGCCCCCACTCGATTACATTGAGATACAACTCCAGCACGCGCTGCTTGCCCAGAATCAAGTCGGCGGCCGGAGAGATCGTAAACTCGATGGCTTTGCGCACCACCGATCGGCTGGTCGTCAGAAACAGATTCTTCACCAGTTGTTGCGTGATGGTGGAAGCGCCGCGCCCGAGTTTACCGCGGTCCAGATCGCGGTCCACGGCTTTGTGAAGCTCGGTCCAGTCGATGCCATGGTGCTGGTAGAATCGCTCGTCTTCCGACGCGATCGCGGCGTGCTGCAACTCTTTCGAAATGCGGCCGAGCGGCACGAAGACATAGCGCTTGCGATACGGGCGCCCGTGGATCCTGGCCTGCACGCGGCGCTGGATCTGCACCATGGTTGTAGGCGGGTCGATCCACTTCAATCCCACCAGCGCGGCTATAACCAAGGCGTAAAAGCCCACCACCACCGCGCCGACCCAGAACAAGATGCGGCGCCACAGACTGCGTTTGCGTTTCACTTTGACGGAAGGTCTCCGCAGCGCGCTACCACTCCACGGCCTTCCCAGGCTCCAGCGCCCAGACTTCAGTATCCGCCAGATCGCCGATGAGCGCCGCCAGTTGCTCCGGCCGCCCCGTCAGCGCCGGGAAGGTCCCGAAGTGCATCGGCACGACTTTCTCCGGCCGCAGCATCCGGCACGCCACCGCGGCCTCCCGGGGGCTCATGGTGTACAAATCCCCGATGGGCAGAAAGGCCAGATCCGGAGAATACAACTGCTCGATCAATTGCATGTCGGTGAAGACGTTGGTGTCGCCGGCGAAGTACAGCGCGCGGCCATCTTCAAATCGCAGCACGTAGCCCGCGGCCTCGCCGCCGTAGACGATCTTGCCGTCGTCCAGGATGCCGCAACTGTGTACGGCGTGGGTCATGGTGAAGGTCACCGCGCCGGCCTGCTGCGAGCCGCCCTTGTTCATCGGGCGCGTATTCGACACGCCCTGGGATTCGAGCCAGTGACAAGTCTCGAAGATCCCCACCACGGCCGGTGAGAACTCCTTCGCCAGGGGCACCGCGTCGTGGATGTGATCGAAATGCCCGTGCGTGATCGCGATGGTGTCTACGCGCTCGATCTTGTAGCCCTGCGGGTAGGCGGGGTTGCCCTCGGTCCACGGATCCATCAGGATCGTTTCGCCCGAAGGCAGGCGGAATTGAAAAGTGCCGTGTCCAAGCCAGGTGATTTCCATTTAGTCTCCTATACTGATGATAACGCGCCAGTTGTCTATACACATGAATATTGCCTGCAATAGGCGTACAATGGCGAGAAGCGTACAATAGGGTACGAAATGACTTTCGCACTGAACAGAGTCGCCGCCTTCTCCCTCCTGCTGTTTCGCATTGCGGGTGTGGCGGGTGCTGGCTCCAAGGATAAGGCCCCCTGCAAAGCGTTTTTTGTAGCCGTTGAGCAGGATGAGGTCACTGTCAATTTGAAGATGGTTGGCTTAAACAAACCGCAAAACGACTGGTACAGAAAGAACGGCAATCAAAAAGAATTTGGCGGGGTGTGCTTAGTCAATGCGAACGAGACAGGAGAACGGGTTGCCTTGGAGTCCGGCTCCGAAGAGTTCATCAGCCGCATCGTTGGTGATTCCCCGCTTTATCTGGTCTCTTGGGAAGAGCATCGAGTCTTCGTCCCTGACAGTCAGGGCGGGCATTATGCCTTTTCGTCAAACGGAACTCTGTCCAGGTGGGACAGCAGCAAGCCGAATGGACAGAACTTCATTACATTCGGTCCAGTCCATAACACTAATCGGACCATCCTTTCTTCTTCTTCCGTCTCCCTGCTTAAAGAGGCCATAAAGCAAATCCGGCGCAAGGAGGGGCTGTAGCATCATAAAGGGAACCGATGAGCACACGTTTTCGCCAGAAGTCGTGCCTTTTCTGCGGATGCACGCTCCGCTCGAAGAAGACGAAGGCGGGCGGTAAGAGCAACGAACACATCATCCCCAACTGGTTAATCGACTATCTTGATGTTCGGGCATCACGATCACTCCCACCGTAACGGAAGTCGCCTCTGGCCGGATCGTTGATGTGAGGGAACACGCCGTTTCCGCCTTTGTCGCTGGAACAGTCTGCGGGGTGTGCGACAACGGCTGGATGAGCCATTTGGAACGCCAAGCGAAGCCGGTCTTGATTTCCCTGATCGAAGACCCACGCCGCTTGGAGCAACTGGACATTGAACAGCGAGCGCTGATCGCACAGTGGACGCTGAAAACAGCCGCCATGCTAAACCGGGCGTCCGCTTACAGCGCTCCTGACTATCCGAAGTCTCGCCCGGTGCCAGACAATCACCTACGAGAGATCATGAATGGGCGATTGCCTTCCGGGGTCGCAATTGTAGGCTCTGGCTATCCATCATCCAAGCCGTTGGATTGGGTTCAATTCGGAACCTGGATTACGCCGTCCAACAGCATTGAATTACTCCAAGAGGACCTGAATCGGAGCTACAAAATTGCCTTGGCCTTTCGTGGTCTCGTGCTGGCCGTCGTTTACTATCCGTCAGCGGAGTACCACTACGCCGTCATCGAAGTGCACTATGTTCCGCTGTGGGTAGGTGATAGGAGTATGATACCGATTCCCCTGCCGCTGGACGATTCGCAATCCCTCACCGACTCGCCAGTTCTTGAAGTGCTGCTGCGGAATATTTTTGTCCTGTCAAAGACTTGGGTTGAACTAGTGGGAAATCTGTCTACCACCGGATTCATTTGGGAGCCGTGATGCCGTTTGTCATTGCCGCCCAACGAATTCAGCCTCATCAAAATGCGATACGGTGGATGGTAGTGGCATCCGGGAACACCATTACCCAGACCGCATCAATTGGAATGAGACCGCCGATGCTGATTTTCGTGGTGTCGCTAACCTGTCTTTATTTCTCTCTTTTACAAAAAGCCTGTCGCAGTGCAGCACGAACCAACCCGAACGCTGGTTTGTTCCATTCAGCCGGGTGTTCGTGGAGATATTTTGCCACAACCGAGGTAAGTTGTCTTGCCGTTATGCCATCACCGATGCAATATTCGACATCCGAAGAATCGGCTACAGCGGTAACATATCCGAGGTAGACACCGAAACCTGTCAGCAGTGTAATGTCATCGCTTCTTGAAGACTCCCACGGCTCCCACGCCTTCATATCACTAACGAGTTTGTTGCCATCATACAACGCTGCTTTGGCAACAGTGGAGCTGCAAAGCAAAAACGATGCTGCAATTCCGGTCCCAATAATCCTTATTAGGCTCATTTTTCCCTTTCGTCGCAGTCTTCATCCCGAATGATAGCAGAAGCAAACGATCTCTTTGGTTAACCGATATGACAGTGCTTGGTTGTGCAAGGGACGCCGCTACAACACGCCGATGACGCATAGCGCATGGCGTCAAAGATCAGCCGGGGCGAACGGGTGAATTCGTCGGAGCCGGTGAGAAATGGCGCTACAGGGCGCTCCAGGCGGGCGTTGTCGCCGGGGATGTTGGCGGTCTGGCGGCTGATGCGGATTGAACTGAGAGGCGCTGTGAGCGTTCTGCGGCCAAACTGGAGGGCGCTGGCGGCGGTGTTAGGAAATGATCGAAGCCATCTTGTTTTTTGGAGGCGTGTACAATACACGTACAGTGATTGCCGCTTTTGACGGCTTTTGCGCTTTGTCAGGTTATTGAAAACAAGGCAAATCGTTGATTCTTGGTGCTGACGGGCCATTCCAGGTGATTTCCATATCAGTCGTCCTCATACCAGTTGTAGCGCACGGGCTTGCCGTCCAGGTTCCACTCTTGTGGAGTCATGCTGTCCGTCCAATGCAACGGAGCGGCGGGTGAGTGCGTGTGTGCGGCCTCCGCCATCGCGGCCTTGATCGCCGGCTTGTGCTCCGCCTGGATCGCCGCCGGATCGACGGAGATGAATAGCGCCGTGCCGCTGCGGGCCACCAGGTCGAGCCACTGCCGGGTTAGGCTCCAGGGGATGTCGCTGGTCACCGGAACGCAATCCGCATCGGCGGCGAAGAAGGTGTTGTGTTGCGCCATGCGGAACGCCAGCGTGTTGACGCCCATCTTGCGCGTGCGGCTCCACTCCCGGCCGCTGGTGTCGTCGCCGATGCGCTGCGCCTCCACCAGGCCCGCCGCCAGGTGGCCGAT
>Ga0187851_10004539_pt1 | contig 11301 bp, 6 predicted proteins | sample June2016WEW_6_10_FD_132997 | JGI IMG/M metagenome (GOLD analysis project Ga0187851, IMG submission 132997) | Peatland microbial communities from SPRUCE experiment site at the Marcell Experimental Forest, Minnesota, USA - June2016WEW_6_10 | ecosystem: Environmental > Terrestrial > Soil > Wetlands... | reverse complement strand
GCCCGCGCCGGGTCCAGGCAGACGATGGCCAGGCGAAGAGATCGATTCCGCCTTTCGATCACGCAAGTGAATCCCGGGCCGAACAGGTTCAACACGGCGATGAACCGCTGCCAGGCGAAATGCAGATCGAGAATCGCATCCTCCGGGGCGGCTAGTTTCTGTTCGCGCTTCCAGGCCAGGTAGCGGATGAATTTCGGTTCCCATTCCTGCCAGAGAGTGCGCAACGCGCCCGTCGGCGGATCGATCTCAGCGATGGCGTCGCCTTGGGCCAGACCCGCCGCCGTTTCGCGCAGCAGCGTTTCCAGGCTGGCAATGGTTTCGGAAATGGAATCGAACAATGCCCCCGGTCCCAGCAAGAGCCGGCCCGCGGCTTCTCGCAACGTTTCCTCCAATAATTCCGGCGAGAAAATCTGGCGGGCGCGGTCAGGCAAATTGTGCGCCTCGTCCACCAGCAAAATGGCGTTGCCCAACTCCTCGCGCTCGAGGTGGCGCAATGCCACGCCCGGCTCGAACACATAATTGTAATCGGCCACGATGGCGTCCGCCCGCCGGGCGAGTTCCAACTGCGTCTCAAAAGGACAGACCTCCTCGTGTTTGGCCGCGGCAAAGACGGTGTCGGGATCAAAATGGGAGTGGGACTCGTGCAAGCGCTCGAGAATTTTCGACCGCTCCATCTTGCCGGCGTAGTCCTTCGCGTAGGGACAAAAATCCTCATGACAGATGACGCGGTCGTTGGCGCACATTTTCCCCTTGGCGCGCATTTGCAAGGTGCGAAAGGCGCCGTCCCGGTTCATGGCGCGCAGGGCGGAGACGGCCATTTTTTGCTGGAGCGTCTTGGCGGTCAGAAAGACCACCTGGCGTCCGGTGGACAGTCCGTGGGCCAGCGCCGGGTGCAGGCTGGCGGCGGTTTTGCCCGAACCGGTCGCGGCCTCGGCCAGCAGATTATCGCCGGCGGCGAGTGTTTCCCGGACGGCGTCAATCATTATTGCCTGGCCCGGTCGCGGGGCGTCGTGGGGGAAGGGCAGGGACTGCGCGGCTTCGGCCTTGCGGGCGCGTGCTTTTTCCCCGACCTTCCAGATGGCGAGCAAACGGCGGAGAGACTGTTGCAGTTCGCGTTCTGTGGCGGATTCATCAAAGGCGACGGGGACGGGCGTTTCCCCGCCGCCAGCCAGGTCCACATAGACGAGCGCGCCTGAAACCGGTGAATTGCCCAACTGCCGCCATAAATGGCAGTAGAACATAAGCTGCCGTTGATGGCATGCAAAGGCCGCGCCGGAGCGGCGGCTTTCCTGGGCCGGAAACCAGGCGGACTTGAATTCCTCGATCAGCCAGCCGCCGTTGCCGTCCGGCATGCAACCGTCGAGGCGGCCCGTGATCAAGGCCGTCCAATCCCCGACCGGGCAGCGAATCTGCATTTGGACTTCGCGGCGATACGCCGACCGGGCCAGGCAGCGCTCTTGCAGCACGCGGGCGTGCAACTCCGCGCCCAAGCCAAGGCGATGCCATCCTTCGCCCCGCCCGAAGCCGATGCGGGAATAGCCTTCATCCTCCGCCAGTTCCCGGACCGAGACTTCAAAGACCTTTGTTGCCGGATCAAATTTCAACAGCCCACTTTAGCATGATGGGCCATAAAAGGCCCGGAATTCTCCACCGCGAAAGAACCATGCGACCCACAAGGCCTTTGGGAAATGCTTAACCACAGAGAGCACACAGACCACAAAGAACTGGAGAGGTCAGGGAAAACACATTAAATCGCGAAATACCCGAAATACTCGAACACTGGCAGGGCGGTGCTTCTGCGGGGTCGAGGCGTCCAGGGTTGTGGAGCCGTCACGCCGTCACAAATATTGTCAGTCAAGGACTTAAGCATGGGGAAACCCGTCACAAATGCCGTCACAACCCGGCACGGAGCCGGCACAAGAGTCAGATTGACATATAGGTCCGGAAAACCCATACCCTCGCTATACGGTTGATGATCAACGAGTTAACCCGCTACATGATCCGCTACAGAGGTGCAACATGTAGCGGGTGTCAGTCAGGTTGCGGTACGCTGGCGATAAATGATTAAGAGATTGTCCAGAAACGAACCACACTATCGGTTGACCCATCGCCTAAAAAACGCGGACGGACGTCGCTAAACCGTGCATATATTTGGTTTGACCCGAATGGCACTTAGTTAAGGATTTGCGATCACAACTTGCCGATTTACAACGCATTGGATACCAGATCGGCTCCAATATGCCGCAACGGCCGGGAAATTGCCTCGGGAGCTTCCCTTGGACGTGTACTGCGATTCTGACTTTTGGTGTTTTTTGGGTGCTCATGGATCACGTTGACGTTCAAAGTTTTAGACACTAACTAAGTGCCATTGCGCGCCGAACCAGGCGGAGTTGGCGCGAGGGGCTCAACCCATATTTTGGGTCGCTTTTGGATAATCTCTTGATCATTTATCGCCAGCGTGGCGCGACTTGAGTGAGACCCGAAACATGTTCCTGGCCTTGCCAGCATTTCGCGGCTTACTCCCATTCCTTTGAGAATAATTCCCTGCCCGCTGTTTTTTCAGGTTCGGCGTTCGCGTGTTTCAAGTATTCCGTGGTTAAAATCCCTTTTCTTCGCCCCCAAGGTCAAAAACTTCTCAAGTCTTTGATGCGCGGCAACTTAACCAATTCCCGTCAGAAATCATGTTTTTTAAATAATTCCTTTAATACTCTGTTGACGAAACAATATGTGAACGTTAGTATTCGTTTAGTGAATGACCCATTAAGGCCATGTCGGAAGGGCGGAAATATATGAATTGCCCGCAGACCACACAGATCGGCGCCGGCATGGGAAAAGAATACTTTCTCTGCGTCCATCCGCGTGTTCTGCGAGTAAAGGCCTTTTCAACGGGGGTGGAAACCCCTGAAACTTTCGGCCGTGTGTTCCCTGCGTTCTCTCTCGGCAATCCGCTGTGCCATTTCGGCCTGAATTGTCCGCCCGAATTCAGGGTGATTCCGGCTGTTTAAAAGTAATTAAAACCATAAAAAGAAAAACCTGACCAAGCAATGGCTAAATTTGCGCTCGAAAGCTTGCACAAAAGCGCCTCTTTTCTCATTCTCCAGCCGTGCCCGTCGTGAACGAAACCGTCAGTGAAAGCAGAAAATGAAGCTGAGCCAGTTCACCGCCTCGTTGTCTGGAGTGCTCGCCGCCGCCAGCCTCTGCGGCCAAACGCCCCCGTCGGATGCGGAGATGGATTCGTTTGTGTCCGGCCTGCTGGGCAAGATGACGTTGGAGGAGAAGATTGGACAATTGAACTTGCTTTCAACGGGGTTTGACGTGACGGGGCCGGTAGTCAGCAGGAATGTGGAACAAAGCGTAGGCAAGGGATTGGCCGGGGGAGTTTTCAATCTTTATGGACCGGCGCTTGTGCGAAAGCTGCAGGACTTGGCCGTGGGCAACTCCCGCCTGCACATTCCTCTTTTGTTTGGATTTGATGTCATCCACGGCCACAAAACGATTTTTCCCATTCCACTTGGCCTGGCCTGCACCTGGAATCCCGGATTGATTGAGCAGAGCGCGCGCGTGGCGGCCAACGAGGCCAGCGCCGACGGCGTGAACTGGACGTTCTCGCCCATGGTCGATATCGCCCGCGACCCAAGATGGGGCCGGATCGCTGAAGGGGCGGGGGAGGATCCGTTTCTGGGTGGGTTAATCGCCCGGGCCATGGTGCGCGGATTTCAGGGGGACGATCTGACGCGAAGCAATGCGCTGCTGGCGTGCGTGAAACATTTCGCCTTGTACGGCGCAGCCGAAGCCGGACGGGATTACAACCCGGCGGATATGAGCCGCCTCACCATGTTTCAATATTATCTGCCTCCGTACGAATCTGCCGTGGAGGCCGGCGTCGGCAGTGTCATGACTTCGTTGATTGAGGTGGATGGCCTGCCGGCTGTAGGCAATCGGTGGCTTGTAACGGATCTGTTGCGCAAGCGATGGGGGTTCAAGGGGCTTGTGGTGGACGACTACGACGCCGTTAACGAAATGACGGCGCATGGAATGGGTGGCGCGGAACGTTGCGCCGGGCTGGCTTTAAAAGCGGGCCTCGACATGGACATGGTGAGCGAAGCGTATTTCAAGTATTTGAAAAAACTGCTGGCGGAAAAGGCGGTCACGGAAGCGATGATCGAGGCCGCATGCAAAAGGGTTTTGGAGGCAAAGTACAAGTTGGGGCTTTTTTCGGACCCCTACCGCGGCTGCGGCGAACAGCGGGCGGAGCGGGAGATACTCACGCCTGAAAACCGGAGGTTCGCGCGCGATGTTGCCGAACGTTCGTTTGTGCTGTTGAAGAACGCGCACGGAATCCTGCCGCTCAAACGCTCCGGTGTTATCGCCTTGATCGGGCCTTTGGCTGACAGCCGCCGGGATCTGATCGGCTCCTGGAGCGCCGCCGGTGATGGGAAATTGGCGGTCAGTGTTCTGGACGGGCTCAAGAACGCCGCCGGGCCGGAGGCATCCATCCTGCAGGCGCGCGGGGCGAATCTTGTGGACGAACCCGCGCTGATGGATTTGATCAACACTTCGGGCGCGGGCATCATTCCGGACAAACGCTCACCACAGCAAATGATTGATGAAGCGGTGGCGACCGCCAGCAAGGCGGACGTGATCGTGGCCGTGCTCGGAGAATCCTTCGCCATGACCGGCGAAGCGGCCAGCCGCAGCGAGATTGGCTTGCCGGACAACCAGGAGGAACTCCTCAAGGCTTTGGCAAAAACAGGCAAGCCCATCGTGCTGATCCTCATGAACGGCCGGCCGTTGACGTTGACCTGGGAAGCGGCCCATTGCGACGCGATCCTGGAAACGTGGTTTGGCGGAATTGAAGCGGGTCACGCCGTGGCTGATGTGTTGTTTGGCGATTTCAACCCATCGGGCCGGCTGACTGCGACTTTCCCGAGGAATGTCGGTCAAATTCCAATTTACTATAATCACAAAAACACCGGGCGCCCCTACAACGGAGACCCTCGCGAGAAATTCGTCTCACGCTATCTGGATGTCCCCAACACGCCCCTGTTTCCCTTTGGTTTTGGATTGAGTTACACGACCTTTTCCTACAGTGCAGTCAAGTTGGATCATCGTTCCCTGAAAGGAGACCAGACCCTGGTCGCTAGGGTTGAAGTCAGCAACACCGGCCCGCGCGCCGGGGAGGAGACGGTGCAGCTCTACATCACCCAACTGGCGGCCAGTGTGACTCGAAGCGTGGAGGATTTGAGAGGCTTCCAAAAAATCAACCTGCAACCAGGCCATCACGGCGAAGTCAATTTCAACATCACCCCCCGAGACCTGAAATTCTACAACAGCAATCTGGAGTATGACTGGGAACCCGGAGACTTCATCATCCGCATCGGCCCCGATTCGAGCCGGCTAAACTCTGCCACCGTGCATTGGAACAAAGAATGAAATCGATCATCATCATTTAGCCTTCGCTCTGCATAGTCCGCATTACCGCATGAAGATGCTATGGAAATTCCTCCCGGAAAAGTTGATGCTGACTCCATGACGCAAACGGGAACCAGTTGCTTGAACCTTGTGGCGGATGAACAATACATCGGACGCCTGCAATCGGTCATTCATCGGTTGCATGGCTGCGATTCAACCCATATTGATTCCGTGCCGGTGCATGAAGTCTATCATGGCCAGACCATCTGGGATGGCCTCGTTGAGGTGTTCGCCCTGGCTGGACACCCAAAGGCCAGTAAAGCCTATGCTTGGAGGCGACCCGATGACAAACCTGACAGCGGCGGAAGATGCATTGTTGCGCTTGAAGTTCTTCCCGTTGAATCGCCCGCGACGGCGGTGTGGGTTTCCATCGTGGCGGATATCATGAAGCATCTCGAATGACGCCTCTCCGAGGTTTCACGCTGCGCGCACTGTGGCTTGCAGGGTCTGCTTAAATTGTTCGACCAGTTTTTCGTGGGCGGAGTTGACTTCGGTGTCGGTCAGGGTTCGCTCCAGATTGCGATAGGTGAAGGCATAGGCCAGGCTCTTTAGCCCCGCGGGGATGTTCTGCCCGCGGAAAATATCGAACACTTCAAATTTTTCCAGATTGGCCGGGCGGACTTGTTTTACGACATTCACGACCGCCTCATGTGATGTCGCTTCCGGGACCAACATTGCCACGTCGCGGCGGACGGCGGGGAAAGCCGGCAGAGGCTTGAATGTTTTGGACGGCACGCGGCGCACCAGCAATTGATCGAAATTCAGTTCCGCCAAATAGACCGCATCGCGCAGATCGAAGCGCTTCTGGAGGACGGGCGAGAGCCGGCCCATTTCGCCGAGGGTGATCTTGCCGAGTTGGATGGCGGCAGACTCGAGGAAGAAAGGCCCGGCTTCATCGCGGCGCACCCACGTCACGCCCCGCACGCCGAATTGATCGAGAAACTCCTCCAGCGCGCCTTTCAAGTCGTAGATGTCGAACTTGGCGTCGCGCTCGGCCCCGGCCCAAAAGACGGGGGAGCGGCGTCCGGTCAGGGCGACACCAAGGCGGCGTTCCTCTTTGCATTTGCCGTCCGGTTGAAGGAAGACGCGGCCAATTTCAAACAGCGCGACATCCGCGTTCTGGCGGGCGATGTTGTGCCGCAACGAATCCAGCAAGCCGGGCATCAAACTGGGACGCAGCACGTTCATATCGCTGCTCAGCGGTCGCTGCAATGCGGCAACCCGGCCCGGACTTGAACCAGTCGGCAGGACAGCGGCCTCGCTGGAAATCAAAGTTTGTCCCTGGGCTTCGTTGAGGCCAAGGCCGGCCAGGATGCGGCGCGCTTCCGTGATCTGGTCGTGGACCGCATCGAAGGCATGGGCGCCAATCGCGCCGCGGGGCGGCGTGGACGGAATTTTATCGACACCGTAAAGACGCCCGATTTCTTCGATCAAATCCACCTCGCGCTTGAGATCGACACGGAAAGTGGGGATGCGAAATGTGGCCTCGCCGGCACGGGCTGCCGGGCCGTTGGCTTCGACCAGGAGAACAACCAGGCCAAGACGTTGCAGGAACGTGTTCTGGGCCGCGGCGGGAATGACGACGCCCAGCAGTTGGTTGGTCTTCTCGTGGCGGAGGGTGATTTCCGCAGGCGGGCGAGGCGAGGGATAGGAGTCGATCGGCGGTTCCAACACCGTGCCGCCGGCGGTCTGGAGAATCAATTGGGCGGCGCGCTTTCCCGCCCACTCGCAAATGCCCACATCCGCGCCGCGTTCGTAACGGTAGGAGGAATCGGTCCGCAACTCGAGTTTCTTGGAGGTGGCGCGAATGTTCTGCGGTTTAAAACAGGCGCTCTCAATCAGGACATCGGTTGTCAGGGGGCCGATTTCGCTGTTCTGCCCGCCCATCACGCCCGCCAGCGCAATGGCCTTGGTTTCGTCGGCGATCAGGAGCATTTGATCAGTGAGTGTTTGTTCCCGGCCGTCGAGCGTGACAAATTTTTCGCCCGCGCCCGCGCGGCGAACGACGACGGTGGGGAGGCTTGCGCCCGCGGCCGCGGCGAGCAAACGAAAATCAAAGGCATGCAACGGCTGGCCGGTTTCGAGCATGACGTAATTGGTGACATCGACGACGGTATTGATGCTGCGCAAACCGGCCTTCTCCAACATCGAGCGCAACCAATCGGGGCTGGGGCCGATTTTAACGCCACGCACCAGCCGGGCCGTGTAGCGCGGACAAAGATCCGGCTGCTCAATGCGCACCCGGACAAACTTTTCCGACGCCTCCCCGCCCAATTGCGACGCGGGAATGTTGACCTCCGGAAGCCGCAACGGGCAGCCGGTCAGGGCGCTGAGTTCCCGGGCAATGCCGATGACGCTGTTCCAGTCCGGGCGATTGGGGGTGATTTCCAGATCATAGACCACATCGCCGGCGGGCTGGCCAAGGTATTCGGCAAAGGGTTGGCCGACGACGGCGTCCTCCCGCAGAATGAGCAAGCCCTTCACGTCGCCGGGCAAGCCGAGTTCGTCGGGGGAACAGAGCATGCCGTGAGATTCGACGCCGCGAATCTTGCCGGTTTTGATGGTCAGAGGCGGCTGCCCGGGCTTGGCGGGCAGGGTCTGGCCGGGCAAAATGAGCGGGACTTTATCGCCTGCCTTAAAATTGTCCGCGCCGCAAACAATCTGACGCTCGCCGCGCCCGTCGTTGACGCGGCAGAGGGATAGTTTGTCGGCGTTGGGATGCTTGTCGCGCGTGATGACTTGGGCGACGACGATGCCCGCGAATTCACCGCCGAGCTTTTGCATGCCCTCGACCTCCAGGCCGAGCATGGTCAGGCGTTCCGCCAGCTCTTCAGGCGAGCCGTTGAAATCAACGTATTGCCGGAGCCAGTTTAGAGTGACTTTCATCCGCGCACAACCGGCTCAGGACTTGGGCAGGGTGCCGTAAGTGATGGCGTTGACTTCCTTGCCGTCCATCGTGGTGATCTTGCGCGTCTTCTCGTCGAACAAACACATCATGTTCAGGCGATTGGACATTTCCGCCAGGGAAATGACGGTCTGGGCGCGAATGCCGAGTTCGATGCCGGCGTTGGGCTCCTTGTTGTTGCGGATACAGTCGAACCAATTCGCTTCGTGGGCCCCGATGTCCTCGTTGGGCTTGAGGCCGTCGAAAGTCTGCAAATCGACGTCGTCGGAGAAATCCTTCTCCGGTTTCACTTCGACTCGTTCGCCGCTGCTGCCGATTTCCAGCGAGGCATGATGGCCGTATATGACGAAACCCGGACTGCGCGAGGCCACCGAGCTGGACACGATGACCAGGGTCATGCCGCTGGGGAACTCGGCCAGAAGCTCGATTTGTTCGGGACAATCGCGCGGCGGCGAGCCGGTGATGCCAGCGTCGCTGTGGACATTCTGGGTGCCAAGACAGACGACGCGGGTGGGAAATTCCGGATTGCCGGTGGCCACCATCAGCGGCAGAAGACGATGAGGCACCAGATCGCCCAACAGGCCGGCGCAATAGGGATAATACTTGCGCCAGCGGAAATAAGCATCGGCGTTGAAGTCCGTTTTGTTGTGAACGGGTAGTTGCCACTTGTCCCAATCCACATCCGCCGCAGTACACCACGGTTGGATGGTGTAATCCCATTCCGCCTTTCCATTGGGATTGTTGCGGCAGTAATAGCCCTGCGCCCAGACGGGAGTGCCGATAGCGCCGGCCTTGATCAACTCGGCCGACTTGTGCCAGGCGGCCGCCGAGCAACCCTGCGAGCCGACTTGGAGGGTTTTCCCCGTGCGCTTGACCGCGTCATACAGATCAAACCCCTCGCCAAGATAGCGCGTCATGGGCTTTTCAACATAAACGTGCTTGCCCGCTTCCACAGCCGCGATGGCTGTTTTGCAGTGCCAATGATCCACTGTGGCAATCGTCACGGCATCGATGTCTTTTCGCTCCAGCAGCTTTTCGTAATCCTTGAACACGGCGCAATTCGCGCCGATTTCCGCCTTGGCTTCGTCCTGCCGGTGGGTGGAAAGTTCGCAAACCGCCGCTTGCGCGATATTGTTGGCCGCGGCCCCCGCCTTTTGCGTGCGGACATGGGCCATGCCCTGCGGGCCGACACCGATATAGGCCACAACCAGGCGGTTATTGGCCCCGACCACGCTGCCGGGCGCAGGCGCTTGGTTCTGGCCATAAACGGGGGTTTTGAAAAGGTTGGCGCTGGACGCGACAGCGGCGGCGGCCAGGGTTGATTTCTTGATAAACTCGCGGCGCGTTGCCCCGCCGTCATGGACAGTATTTGCATCCTTTTTCATAAAAATATTCAAACTCGCAATAAGTGAGCCTGCAAATTGTAATGCAAGACCCATCGGGGGAAAGGTTAAAGTTTCTCGGGCGCGTTGCCGGCACGCATCCCGGATGTTGGACCCCAGTCAACGCCGGCGAAGGCCAAAAGGTCGCGGATGGCTAGACAGGTTATGGAAAGTGGCGGCGGTGGACCGAGGCGAAGCCCGCGCAACGTCGCAAAGGCGATGGCCAGAAGCTCAGGACGACCTGGCGGCAGCAGTTAATCCACAAATCCAGATAAGCGATGTTGCTGACCTTGTACACCCTAAATTGTTCTACTGTTGGCCAAGAATGGTGGATTGACGGGAGAATGAGGATGTGAGGAAATCGAAGCCGAGACAAAAAATCAATGACGAGCACGCGCAATACAAGGTTCCGGTCTGGACTTCAACCCAGCGGATGTTTTGAGCGAAAGTCATAAGCAGAACAACAACATGAATATAAAAAACCTGCAATTCTTGGTTTGTGTAATCACTTCGGCCTTCATCGACTCAGCGCATGCACAATCAGTATTATGGAATGTAGAAGGCAACTGGAACCTGGCATACTACGTTCAGGACGGATTAAATAATTTGCCGATGACCATCACGAGCGAAGACTTTAATACTGGCTCATTCACTGGAAATGATGTTTATGGTAACCAGATTGCAGGCACAGTCACGGGTTCTGGCATTCAGTTCGACGATATTTGGTGGTTATCTTTCAACGGCAGCATAGCCACGGATGGCACTATGTCTGGCTATTTAGCGGACAACAACGGTCACGGAATTTGGTCTGGATCGTTTTGGACAATTGCAGGGCAAGCTGCCTTGGAAGTCCCGGAGCCGTCCAGTTTAGCGATTATAGGCATTGGCTTGGCTTGTATTGCGAATCTTCGTCGCGTCAAGCTGCTCTAGTCAAGGCAAGCGACGCATCCAGTTCGGAAGAAAATCTAGTGGCCGACGTGATTGATCGCCTTGGCTGCTTGCCACATCGATGACCAGTTGGGGACGGCACACTCCCGGATTTGAGTAAGAAAAGTCAGGGATCGATGGAGCCCCGTCGTGTTTCAATTCTTAATTTTACAGGACGCATGTGCGATGGCGGGCGGAGAACGGGCAATTGCCAATTGCGGATAGCCAATTGATAATCGGGTTGTTTATGGCAAATCGGCTGGATTCAAGATTGGCGGTGTGCAGTTGGTCGTTGCGGGCGGGTGATCCGCGCGAATTGATGGCTCAATTGGAGAGTATCGGCATACGTCGCGTGCAGATCGCGCTGGATCCGTTGCGGGAATCGCCAGCGGTCTGGGGCGGGCTGGCGGAGTTGTTCGGCTCGAACGGGGTGGAACTGATTTCGGGCATGTTCGGCGCGGCGGGAGAGGATTATTCGACGCTTGAATCGATCCGGCGCACCGGGGGCGTCGTGCCGGATGCAACGTGGCCGGAGAATTGGCGGAATATCCAGACGGCGGCGAATTTGGCGCAGAAACTTGGGTTGAAGCTGGTCACGTTCCATGCGGGGTTTCT
>Ga0187851_10004538_pt1 | contig 11302 bp, 15 predicted proteins | sample June2016WEW_6_10_FD_132997 | JGI IMG/M metagenome (GOLD analysis project Ga0187851, IMG submission 132997) | Peatland microbial communities from SPRUCE experiment site at the Marcell Experimental Forest, Minnesota, USA - June2016WEW_6_10 | ecosystem: Environmental > Terrestrial > Soil >... | reverse complement strand
TCCTTCCTATTAATGCAGTAGGGAGATAATCAAGAGACAAGACATAAGCATCCTTAATAATTTGATTCGTTTTCTTTTTAAACATCTGCTCAAAGCTTGTTAATGGTTCATTTATCATAGGGATAAATTGTTTTTAATAGTATTTATATAATGTTTCATAATAAATGACAATTTTAAACAAAGAAACAAGAAAAATGTTAGCTATTACTTCATACTACAAAAGTTGTAAATTATTTGTTTGGAGATAGACACTATTAAAAACAAAAAAACAAACGAATCAAAAAACATTTGTAATAAAGTCATTATTTATAAAAAAATAAAATCATATCGTAAGCGTATAAAAAATATGATACTTATACTTATCTATAAAATATTCATATGAAATTCTAATCAAGTAGATTTTGTTTTTTTGTTTTTAATAGTGTTTATCTCCAAACAAATATTGTTTCATTTTATGAAGACGTTTATGCTCTGTAGTCTAGTGCAGTAAATATATTATGGAGTGGGCTAATAACAGGCTCTTTATATGTTTCTTATTCAATGACAATGGAAGCCATACCAATCACTAAAAAATCGATTAGAGAGTCGTTGAAGTTGTTTATATAACCCGTGTGGACGGATGGTTTTTTTGTGATTTTGGTGATTATATTATAAATGTTAAAAGGAGCGAATTGCATGTTGAAACAACAAGTTCGTAGAATAAAAAAGATATTGACTATTTTGCTAACATTCTTATTTGTAGTATCATTGTCGTCAGCAGCTACATCAGATGCCAATTATTACACAAACATAAGCATGAGCGACGGTTACACTACCATAGTGAGCTTCTCTGACGGACCCGCGAAGATATTCGAAACGTACACAATGTACCCACATAATAACGGTACTGATTATGATCAAGTTATTAGAGTGGAGAATGGAAGTATTTACAATAAGACAAACATAGATTTTGTACAAATAATACATAGCCACGGTAGCAACGTGACGGATATTATGACCATAAACGGGACAAAAGTGAATCCGGATGATCCATACGGAGATATTAGCTATCACACTTACGGTGAAATCTACCGTTACAAAGAACAAATCGACGAAGCCAAAAGTGCCGCTGATTTAAATAACACCTATGAAAAGGATATCAAAATCCAGGACGAAGTACTTCGAATTGATTCACAGAACGAAAGTGCTTGGACCAATAAAGGACTTGCTCTATATAATTTAACTAAATATGATGATGCCCTAACAGCATATGACAAAGCAATTGAAATTAACCCAAAGGATTCAGATGCTTGGAAAAATAAAGGAGATGCTCTATATCAATTAAAAAAGTACGATGAAGCACAAAAGGCTTATGACAAAGCATTTAAAAGAAGTTGAAAGCGTTTGACCAAGTTCTTGAAATTAACTCACAGAATTCAGAAGCTTGGAATTATCATCAATTTCTTCCAGATCTACGCTATTAAACTTAACTCAAACCTAAAAGTATAGAAAAACGCATATGAATTTAATTTTAAACAGACATATTTATTTCCACTTCCACATGTTGTTTCATTTTCAAAATTGTAATATAGGATATCCAACGCCTATATGTGGATACCCTATCTGGAAAGTAGAAGGTCCACTAGTATATGCATTGGGTTCACTGCTAAACATCGGGCTGCTAGCCATCGGTCCACATGGATCATAGGAATTACAGCACTGCCATAATCACCATATCCAGGTCCTCCATAGTTATCTATGTCACCATTGTGCTCTTCTTCATCGTGCTCTTCCTTCTTGGTTGGCTGTTCATAGCTAACTATTGCAATAGCACTGGGTGAAATCGCGGGTTGGCTGTTGAATGAACCTTTTGCATACGCTAAATTGGTCACATGATCTGCATTAATGTCGGCATCTGTTATTTTGTAGGTAGTTGTTCCTGTAACGCTTGAACCTTTACCAAGGGTATCACTGTTTGGTATAGTTATTGTTCCAAACTTGTCGTCTGTAACAGTGATAGGTCCTTTAATTTCCACATTCCCTTTGTTCTTTACAGTGTATATGTATGTGATAGTTGCCCTGAAGCACTATAAGTTAGTGGATCTGCTGACTTTGAGATACTCAGAAATGTGCTTTGCATATTTGGTGTTACAATTATTGAATTTGTAACTTGTCCCCCACTAGTATAGGTTGCAGTATCAGTTGGTGTAAAAGTAGCAGTCAATGTTTGTGTACCTACACTTGATACAGTTGTTGTTCCAACTGGTGTTGAACCTTCTGTGTATGCAAAACTTCCTAGCATTGTTTGTCCATTATACGTAGCTGTTGCATCTAGATTGCCATCCAATGCTGTACCTGAGACTATGCTTGGAAGTGGATTTGGAGTCCAGGCAAGTTAGGGGTTGTCTTCGTGGTAATTGCAATGCCAAAAGGGCTATATCTTACCGGAATCTGGCTACCAACAACAGTATTTGTTGATGTATCAATTACAAAGACATTGTTGCTGCCTGTGTTTGTTACATATACAACTGGCGCTGCACCAGCTATATTTACCATTATTAAAAACAAAGCTGTTGAAAATAAGGCTAAAGAATACGATTTTTGTTTATTGATCATTTATTCCCCATCGCATTAAATAACCAAACTTAACTAAATAATTGAATATGCATGCATTATTATTGATGTTTGTTTGTTGATTAAAATTATTACTAACATATTGTTTGAAATAACTATACAAAGTTACTTAAAAATGCAGAAGCAAATTCTAAATTTAAAAGAGTCTTCGTAGAAAATCAGTCATTTAATGCAGTCATTTTTATAAAATCTATGTATTCTTATCCCAAATTTGACTAAAAATAACCTATAATTTAGGCTGAAAATGAAAAATTGCATAGGTTTTCATACAAAAACTGTGCATCATTGGAAATGATAAATCCTGTTTCTTTAATTGTATGTCGCCATATGTTGACTCAGTGATCGATTTTTTATTGGCGGGAAAATTGACTTTTCGGATAAGATATAAGTCCTTACTAAAATACCAGAGAAAGATATTAATGATCAACGTGAACCATGATAGTGAATCTCTAGCAGAACAGTATGATAAAGTAAGAAAATACGGTTCTGTTGCAAAAATATTTTTGCTGCCTTTTTAGGCTATAATTATTGTTTTTTGCATCCTTATTGACCTGTTTATAGTATCTAAATATCCCATTTGTGATGTTTTTCACTGGTTTTGTAAAATAGCCAGATTTTTTGAAACGGAGCCCTATTTCGGGACTAAATTCTGAAAATATGCAATCATAGGAGACTAAGTCATGCATTGACTTTATAACTTATATAATAAAATATTGTTAATTTATATAGAAGTTAGTTTTCTTAAAATAGATATCCATAGATTAGCAAATGAATTAGAAGTGGCACTATTTACATGATCAACACACTTAAGGAGGATCCATGAACTTAAACTTACAGACGGCTCAGTTGAAACCGATTGGCTCGGCCAATGATTTTATTAAGATCGAGGGCGATCACACTTTACAATTTTGGGAATCGGAGGCCACTCGACCTAAGCGCTTTCGAGGGGCCAGCAGTGAAAGCCAATTGGCCTTGGCCAAATTGTCTAAGGAGGGTCTACAAAATTGCCTTTACCACCCCTTTAAAAGCATCACTGAAATCAGAAACGAGCAATTCGAACGAATTAAATATCTGGTGAATCTGGCCTACAATGATATTCCAGTCTATGGGAAAAAATATCGAGAGGCTGGATTTGATCCCAACAGTTTTAAATCCTGGGAAGATTTTGAACGACTCCCTATTATTACCAAAGATGAACTCTTGGCCGCCTTCCCCCACTCCTGTGTGAATCCCCGTTGGCCCTTCGACGATCTCTTTTCTACCCGCTCCTTTGGTACCTCGGGAAAAACACTCCCGATTAAGGTCAATATTGATGGCATTTTAATCGATACACTTCAGGGAGCACGACAATTCTGGCTCCAAAGTGGCCTAAAATTCAGCGCTGATCATATGACTGCCATGATCTATACTGTACCTTGGTGGTTTGAATCCATTGGCGACGACTTTCCCAGTGCCTTTATCTCTGGCATTATCCATCCTCAAAAGGTAACCCAAATCCTCAATGAGTTAAGACCCCATGTGATCTCCTGCTATCCAACAACCCTCAAGGGGTTAATTCCCTACTGGAAAGAGTGGGATCGTAGTCGCCTCTTTTTAATTGTCGTTCACTCGGAGGGATCATCGCGCTTTGAACGGATGTCTTGGTCTAAGGAATTAGGTGTTCCGATCTTAGATGAATACAGCTCAGAAGAGGCCACCCGCATGGCCTTGGAAATGCCCTGTGGCCATTACCATGTCTGTGAAGATACCGTTTACCTAGAGTGCCTCGATCCCCAGACCCTTCGTCCCCAACAAGATGGCCATTCTGGAATGGCCGTGGTCACAAACCTGATCAATGAGGCAATGCCCTTTATCCGTTACTTCCAAGGAGATTATATCAGTCGGCCAGCGACTCCGGCCCCTTGCCTGATGGGATGGTCCCAGATTAACAGTATTGATGGGAGAATCAACGATAGCTTCATCAATCAAGACAAGAGAGTGGTTCCTGCAGGAGCAATTCTCGATGTTCTGTACCGCTGGATGTACGATAGTGGTCTCTATTTGGATGACTTTCAGATGAGACAAAAAAATTATGACGAGGTGGAAGTGATTGCGATCGTCAATGCCTCAACTCCGAAAAGCAAAGTATTTGATTCTCTTGAACACTTAGAGGCCCTTCTCTTGACCTGTATGGAATATCCAGTAAAGGCGAGTGCCAAACTCCTGGACCGTTTTCCCCCTGAAGTCGGAAAGCGCCGAGTGATCAAGCGAACCTTTTCCATTTAGGGTATAATTAAAGTAATTGAGGATCGATTCTGAAAGGGGGGGTGTTATGGTCAGAAGCAATCTAGAACCTGCAGAGGAGAGCAGGTCCATGGATGAAGCTTATAGTGAGTGCTCTGCTCAAAAATATAGTTATGATAATTCCTATACCGAAGTCACTCGATCTAAAGGGTTCGCTCGATTTCGTGAAGTTGCCTATTTTTTAAGTTATCTAAAACCAGATCGACTTCTGGTATCAGGGGTAATTCTTTTAAGCTTGCTCTCCAGTTTGGCCCGACTTCCTCTAATGTACCTACCCACTGTTCTCACCGCCCATTTTGAAACCTATTCTTCTCAGGAGGTAGTCGCTTTGGGGACAGATTGGCTTGCTCAAGGCCTCTGGAACATCTTTGGAGAAGATCGATATCTCTTGGCCGCCGTGATCATCGCTCTCGCTGGAATGCTTCTTCTGGCCCCTTTTCAATTGATACGCAGTTATTGGTCCTCGTTAGTGGGGGGAAATTTATTGCTCAAAATTCGAACCGAGCTCTTTGGAAATTTGCAACGTCTGACGATGTTATCTGTTTATGAGCGAGGAGCTGGACCCTTTGTCCAGAGGATTACCCGGGATATGTTTATCGTTCACGATCTGCTTATCCATACTTTACCCAATATCATTAATCTCACCTTACAGATCATCAGTATCCTGATCGTGCTCTTAGTTTTAAACTATAAACTGACCCTGGTTGTCCTCGCTGCCTATCTGCTTCTCTTGCCTCTGCTCTCCCGCTGTAATCGGGGTATTCAAATCCAATCATCCCGTCTACAGCAGCTTCATGAACAAGTGACCACCCAAATAATTGAGAGCATTGGGGGCTTTCGGGATATCGTGGCCGTTGGCCGCTTCGAAAAAATTGCCGAGCAGTTTCGCCTTCGAAGCAAAGATCTACGCCATCAATCCATCCGCTCCGTCCTCTGGTCGCAATATGGAGAACTGGTGCTCAACTTGGCCTTTGGTACCCTCACAGTTGTTCCCTATTTTCTTCTGGTTCAGCATTTGGAGACCATCATCCAGGTGGGACAGGCGATTACCTATGTGGGCTTACTCTCCATTTTGCTTCCCTCCCTGGCGGGACTCTGGGGAATAACGGTGGAGCTCTCCTCGGCAACTCCCAGCCTCTACTCTTTACGCGACTTTTTACGAAGACCAGAGGAAGAGGAGTGGAGAGCCCTCTCACCGATTGGTGAGAAAGGCCATCAGGCTTCCCCCCCTTCTCCTCCACTACCAACTCGAATTGACTCAATCCGCTTTGAAGGGGTTGGATTACAGCTGGATGGGCGCTGGATTGTTCGCGACCTGACATTCACAATCGAAGGGGGAAGGCTTACGGCCCTTGTTGGCCAAAGCGGTTCTGGCAAGACAACCATCTTTCATCTTCTTCTGCGCCTGATTCATCCCAGCTGTGGAACCATATTTGTTAACGACATCCCACTCGATGATTTTGCCGAGGGTGATGTACGCCAGATTCTCGGATTTATTCCTCAAAACCCTTTTATCTTCAACACATCTCTGCGAGAGAATTTGCTGGTTGCTGAGGCCCCTGTTGGAGACAAGGCCCTCTTAGATGATGTGGTGGATGCTGCTCAATTGCGAGAGCTGGTTCAATCCCGCAGTAGCGAAGGAGGAATGGACTCTAGTGCCGGTTATATGGGAATGCGTCTCTCTGGAGGAGAGAGACAGCGGGTGGCCTTAGGACGCCTTTTGGTGCAAAATCCCCAAATCATAATCTGTGATGAGTACACGGCCAATATCGATATTCGAACCACCCAACTGATTCAGGAGATGATGAGAACCCGTTTTGCTGACCGCACCCGCTTGGTGATTACCCATGAACTCTACAACACGAAAGGTGCCCATAAGATTTTGGTCATTGATCAAGGACACATTGTCCAGTCAGGAACCCATCAGCAACTGGCCGCCGTCCCTGGCATCTACCATTCCATGTGGGAATCCCAACGCCTTGACTATATTGACTAGAACTTTGCCCAATGATCGCTCCATGTCTGGTCCATATCTACTCCTTGTCAGTTCCTCTTTCCCACCTTTGAAGAGTATTGACTAACTCTTTACCCACGCATAAAGTAATCGATGCGTTTGATGGAGACAATTATCATGAAAAATCCAACGGTGTTGCCTATGGAAAGCGAACGGCATTTCATGAATCGGTTCTGTTGCAAAAAAAATCATATTAAGAAGTAATAATTTAGTTTCACAGAAAAGAAAAGAGACAGAATAAGCTTCAGATAACATTTAGATATAGATACTTATTCCGAATAACTTGTTTATAAAATTAACTTCATTAAGAACACATTTATTTAGAGTATCAATCTGTCCTTTTCTTATCATATGCATGATTTCAATTCCTTTTAAAGTCTTTATGGCTGTACAAAAAGACTGAAAGCCTAACATTGGACTAATTATCCGCTTTATAAATCTATGATCTTGTTCAACAACATTGTTCAAATACCTGATTTGCCGAAAATTTACATTTTTAGGTAATATTTTATCATTTTTGAGGTCATTTATGGCAGGTGGAAAAGCCGTATTTTTATCAACAGTTATTACCTTTGGAATTTGATTATGGTTAGAACTCAAAGCCTTCTTAAAGAATCTCTTTGCAGCTTTTCTATCACGTTTTTCACTTAGCATAAAATCAACCGTGCTCCCGGTTGAATCAACTGCTCGATACAAATATTTCCATTTACCTTTTACTTTGACATAGGTTTCATCAACTCTCCACGAATTATTTGTTGGTCTTAAATATCTACGTACCTTCTTTTCGATCTCAGGAGAATATTAATGCACCCATCTCATTATAGCACTATGATCAACTTGAATTCTTCTTTCTATCATCATTTCCTTTAAATTTCTATAGCTCAATGGATACCTTAAGTACCATCTGACATTCAATAAGATTATCTCACCTACAAAGTGCTTCCATTTAAAGGAATTAGATAGCATATTGCTACTTTTGATTTCCTTTTTATTTTATTGTATCCTTAGAAAAGATTTTTTGCAACGGAACCGAATAAAAACTAGACCAAAGATAGTAATATGCTATCTAATTCCTTTAAATGGAAGCATTAGGGGAAATAAATTATCCGGTTCCGTTGCAAAAATAATATTTCTGCGATTTGACACTAAACTTTTCACATTTATGTGTCATTTTCTTTCTAATGAAAATGATTAACTTTCTTAATTGTATATTTTCACTGATTTTGTAACGAGGCTAGATCTTTTGCACTCAGGTTGTAAAATGTTAAATAAATTTTACATATTAAATAATTTTCGCCATATTTTTTGTTTTGATCAATTTTGATCCAAAATTAATCAGTTAATTTTGTGGAGAATCATTTAATATCATCAGATCAATTTCTAATCATGACAACTGAAGAGAAGAAGAAAATACAAGCGTGGATTCCTACATCTCTTTGGATCAAAGTTGATCAAATGGGATTCACAAGCCAAACTGAAGCAGTAACACAAGCATTTAAGAACTTACTTTCAGATAAAAATAGATCAAAAATTGATCAAACAGGATCAAATACAGATCAAACTAGATCTAATGAGATAAAAGAGTTAAGCAACGTACTTAAGGAAAAAGATAAAAGATTGCAGGAGATACAGGAACATAACGAAACATTGAAGATAGAACTTGGAAAAGCACACCAGGATAAAGAAACTATTCAAAATCTTTATGACAACTATATGCGACAAATGCAGACATTGATTACACAGAAGGCTATAGAAGCTCCTGGAGCTAAAAAACCATGGTGGCGATTTTGGTAAGTCAGACTAGAATTATACCAATTGATAAGAATAAATAGTAAAATATATTCCATTAAAAATGGATTAAGTTAGGATAAAAAACATTAACTAGTTAATAACTCAATATTTTCTTCAACACGATCAAACTTTGCTGGAATTTCTTCCCGAATTGCATCAGTGTCCTGAATTATTATCTCAAAATTTTGATTCAGGGTTTCAGATACAATATTTGTTTTCTTATATATCCGACATCCAAAATCTTTACTGAAGCGACGTTCGAGTATCCAAGTACACATTTACGTGTCACCAGCTCTGGAGGCTTCGTTCATGCGTTCCAAAAGAATTTTCGCGGCATTAGCATTGCATTTTTAAATATATTTATAGAACTGATAATACTTTCCAGATAGATCTTTCTGCCCCCTTTTAATCCAGGAATTAAAACTTTGATAGGTTACACCGGCTGCCGGAGCAGCAAGACTATAAGTCAACCCAAGCGACACATTTTCACCGATTTTCTGTTGCACTTCATGAGTGAGTTTTGTAGGACGTGGCATGATAACACCGTTTTTATTATATATAGTAAATATAAGTAAGTCTCATATTTAATATTTTTTTAGTTTGTTTAGCCACGCAAATGGGGTTATACACTTTAGATCACAATAGATGCCATTCTCAAGCGCTATGAGCCATTTTGTTACAAAAGTAATATAAAATTCAAAGGACTGTTGATAAAAGTCTTACTAGTAGCTCCAGAATAAGTCATTTTTTGACCAAATTAAAAGCCCATGATTTTGCTACCATATAACGGTAGTACCTTCAAGATATTTTTCCATATATTTTTATTACTTAAAAAGGATATGAGTTAAGTTATAATGATGTTTATTTAGATACTTAGATCTATCAGGGCGGTTTATGCTATCTATTTTAGTATCATTCATTATTTAAAATATATACAAAAAATATATATTAAATTAGATATTATTATACTTTAATATATTTTCAGTACCTTATACTAAATTTTCCGGCCTGATGCAGGCGTTTTTTCCTGCAACTCACGAAATCCGTTTTTTGACATCTTAGATTAACCGGGCACTTAAATTATTAATAAAAACTGAGTAATCGATGGCTTTCAACGCTGCAGTGGTTGGTATTTATATGCTTAATGACAAAAATAAAATGAAGCAAGCGGTACATCCTATGGGTACAGGAATGGTAGGCGGTATTTTTTGGGGTATTTTTATAGGAATGCTCGCTTTGTTTCTCTTAATCACACAACTGATTGAAGACAAGGCACTAGAGAAATTGAACAGTTTAAAAAATGATCAAATAAAAGTCAGCTCGTGGATATTAGTTCAATTAATCTTAATAAAGGCAACGATTGAGAATGTTTTTCGCTAGCGCATTAATTTGCTTATTCTGAAATGTAATTTTAAACCCACGAGACTAGAACCACATAATGTTAATACTAAATAGCTTAAGTTCGGAGAATATATTCATAAAAATATATAATAAATAAGATCTATTTACAATTAAACAATTTCCAGTGCTACCAAGCAAACATACTATTGAGCTGCAGGCATTTACTCTTCTTCACCTGCAGTTCACAAGATTAACTTTTTTGACATTTCAGATTTGCACCTGTTTGCTTAAGCCAATTAAATAAAGCATAAAAATATCGATTGTGGGGCGATCTAGGCATTTTTAAAGAGTTGTTTACAAATTTTACTGTTACATGGGTTTTAAGCATGCTGTTGGGGTTGAAATGCAGTAATTGATTGCCCAGGGAGAGCTACATCTATCACAATTCTGAAATCAGAACCACTAATGTTAATACTAAATCATTTAGATTAGGATTATATATTCATAAAAGTATATAATTAAATAGATTCAATTATATTTACTACAGCACCCCATATATCAGGAGTAGATAAGTAATCGAGCTGTGGGATTTCACCCCTCACAGCTCACAAAAATCAACTTTTTTACATCTTAGATCATCATATCCATCCCCACAGATTGAGTTTCTCTGCATCATTTTTTTAAATCTTGATTGCCTAATAACCGTTGATACCCAGGATAACGTTTATTGAAATCATATAATAACTCAGGGATACTATCAACAGTGCCATTATAGGCACTTCTACCTAAATTTTTTAAGTCTATTCTAAATGCCTTAATGTTTGTGTCTTTTTTTAGAATGTTGTCTTCTTCAGATTGCTCGTAATTTATCACTTTTTGATCTAGGACAGGCATATTAGCAAGGTAGTTCCATGAACCTGTCCTGTGTCGCTAGTTTTCGAAAATATACGTTTCAGGACAAACTTGATCCTTTGTTGTTAATAGGACTTCTGAAAATGTACTGTTTTCACTTTGTTCACCATTTACTACATTAGCACATTTTATTGAAAGTTTGTTTTCCCTATTATCATATAAAGTTTGGGATGGTAAAAAAGCCTGTCCTGCCTGTCCTAAGTTTATTTTTTCATTATCTAATGATTCTGTATAATATTCGACCCCATTCCGTATAACATGAATGCTTTCTGATAAGAACAATATGGAGTCAAACAATAGCCTGCTAGCTCACATAGCAAATTTATATCTAGTTTCGCTACAACATCT
>Ga0187851_10004537_pt1 | contig 11303 bp, 10 predicted proteins | sample June2016WEW_6_10_FD_132997 | JGI IMG/M metagenome (GOLD analysis project Ga0187851, IMG submission 132997) | Peatland microbial communities from SPRUCE experiment site at the Marcell Experimental Forest, Minnesota, USA - June2016WEW_6_10 | ecosystem: Environmental > Terrestrial > Soil >... | reverse complement strand
TGAGCGCCTGGCGCGCGACCCTGGTCTCGGTGGTGTCGACCATGACCGGCACCGACGACTGGGTCGCGAGCCGGCTCATGAGTTGGTCCATGTCGCTCACGCCGTCGGCACCGGTGTAGTCCACGCAGACGTCCAAGACGTGGGCTCCCTCCTTGACCTGTTCGCGGCCGATGCTGACGCACGTGTCCCAATCGCCCGCGAGCATGGCCTCGCGGAACTTTTTGGAGCCGTTGGCGTTCGTGCGCTCACCGACCAGCAGCACGGAGCGGTCCTGCTGGTAGTTCGTCGCCGAATAGATCGACGCCACCGAGGCTTCGAGCACCGGCGTGCGTGACCCCGCCCGCAGGGGCCGCACTGCCCGCACGACTTGATCGAGGTGCGCGGGCGTCGTGCCGCAACAACCGCCCACGACCTGGACACCGTATTCGGCCACGAACTTCGACAAGTGCTCGGCGAGGGCTTCGGGCGTCAGGTCGTAGTGCATCTTTCCTTCGACGACGCTGGGCAGGCCGGCGTTGGGTAGGCAGGCGAGAGGCATCGGTGCCGTCTCGCTCAACTGGCGCAGTGGTTCGTACATCTCGACCGGCCCGGTCGCACAGTTGAGGCCGATGAGGTCGACGCCCAGTGGACTGAGTGCGGTGATTGCCGCGCCGATCTCAGTACCGGGCAACATGCGTCCGGTGAGTTCTATGGTGACCTGGGCCTGGATCGGGACCACTCGACCGTGCCGGACCATGGCCCGGTGGCAGGCGGCGATCGCGGCCTTGCCAGAAAGCAGGTCGTAGACGGTCTCGACCACGAGTACGTCGACGCCACCCTCGAGCAGCGCGAAGGCGAGCTCCTCGTAGCTCGCCGAGAGGTCGTCGTAACTGATCTGGCCGAGCGTGGGGAACTTGGTGCCCGGTCCGACGGAGCCGGCGACGAAGCGAGGACTGTCGGAGCTCGCGTAACTGTCCGCGACGCGTCGCGCGATGACGGCAGACGCGTGGGCGAGTTCGTGGGCACGTTCGCGAATGCCGTATTCATTGAGCACCACCGAAAAGGCACCGAAGCTGTTGGTTTCGATGACGTCGACGCCTACGTCGAGGAAGGAACGGTGCAACTGCTCGACAGCGTCGGGCCGTGTGATGTTGAGCAGCTCATTGCAGCCTTCGAAATGATGCCCCCCGAAGTCATCGGCGCTGAGGTCCTGGAGCTGGAAACTCGTTCCCGTGGCGCCGTCGAAGATGAGCACTCGATCGTCGAGGGCGGCGAGGTAAGGATTGTCGGCCCCCGGTCGGGCGAAGGGAGGGAGAACAGTCAGTTCCATTGCTGGTACAGGCTACCCGTGAGAAGACTGATGTCACTACGCTAAAGACGTGAAGATCTATACGCGAGACGGTGACGATGGTTCCACGGGTCTCTACTTCGGTGGACGCACGAGGAAGAATTCGGACCCGATCGAAGTGAACGGTGCCGTTGACGAGGCCCAAGCTTCACTCGGTTGGGCGAGGTCACTGAGCGAGCCCTCGAGTCGACTCTACGAACTGCTGGTCACCCTGGAGCGTGATCTATGGGTCTTGATGGCCGAGGTGGCCACGCTGCCCGCCAATCGCCATAAGTTGAGCGCCGAGAAATCTCTCGTGACGCCGCAGATGGTGACGAGACTCGAAGCCGAGATCGACGCCTTGTCCACTGAGATCGAGATGCCCAAGGAATTCGTCGTGCCCGGCGAGAACCAATTGTCGGCGGCCCTGGACGTGGCTCGTACCATTATTCGGCGAGCCGAACGTGGAGCAGTCTCGTACTCCCTCGAGGACTCGTTCGTCGTGGCCTACCTCAACCGACTCAGCGATCTCGCCTGGACCATGGCGCGTTGGGCCGAGGGCCCTCAGCACCGCACCGCCCGGACCCACTAGGGAAGGTCAACGTGTCGCGCACCGCTCAACTCACGACGCCCGTCGAAGGGGCCCAGGCACCCACGGTCTGCGTGCCGGTGGTTTTTGACGACGGTGGTTGCGTCATCGCCGAGTCGGTGCCACTCGTGCTCGGGGGCCAGAAGATCCCTCGGCTCCTCGACCAGGACTGGTGCACGCGCCACGGCTTCAAGTCCGATCCAGGTAGCGCCGCCGTGTTGCGCGCGCTGGGCGAGTCCACCGTTGTCTTCGTGAGTCTCGGTGCCACCTACGACGATCTCGATCACTTCCGTCTCGCGGGCGCCGCCGCCGCACGTAGCGCGGGCGACGGGTCGCTCGCGTTCTTCGTACCCACCGAGGCGATCGATTCCCCCCGTGACGCGGTCCAGGCGCTGGTCGAAGGTGCGCTGCTCGCTTCGTACGCCTACAAGCACGAAGAATCGACCTCGAGTTTCGACGTCGTGCCCGTGGGCGTGAGCATGCCCGCCGTACAGACCCACAACGAGGTCGTCGAAGGCGTCGTGCGTGGCGCGGTCATCGCCGAGGGCGTCAACTGGGCCAAGCGTCTCATCGATACCCCCGCCGGCGACCTCCCCCCTCGCGAACTCGCCAAGCAGGTGCTCAAGCGACTCGATCAGGACGCGCACGTCGAGGTCGAGGCGTGGACTGAGTCGAGGGTCAAAGAAGAGCGTCTCGGTGGTCTCTTGGGTGTGGGCCAGGGTTCGGCACAGCCGACTCGTCTGGTCTACGCGACCTACGACCCAGAACCGGGGGCCACCTTGGCCCACGTCGCGCTCGTCGGCAAAGGCGTGACCTTCGATTCGGGCGGTCTATCGATCAAGACCGGCGAAGGCATGATGACGATGAAGACCGACATGACCGGAGCCGCCGTCGTGATGGCGGTGCTCTCGATCGTGAGTCGACTCGAACTACCCGTGCGGGTCACCGCGATCGCGCCGATGACTGAGAACATGACCGGCGACAGCGCGACGCGTCCAGGCGACGTGCTCACGATTCGCAACGGTATGACCATCGAGGTGCTGAACACGGACGCCGAGGGTCGTCTCATCCTCGCCGACGGCCTCAGTCTGGCGGTCGAAGCCAACCCCGACGTCATCATCGACGTCGCGACGCTGACTGGGGCCCAAGCGGTGGCCCTGGGTGACGAAGTCGGCGCCATGTACGCGACGACTGACGAATTGGCGAATTCGTTTCGCGCCGCCAGCGAGCGAAGTGGCGAACTGCTGTGGCGGATGCCGCTGGTGGCGAACTACGAGTCCCATCTCGATTCCGACGTGGCGGACATGAAGAACATCGGCAAGGCGGGTCGAGCTGGTTCCATCTCGGCGGCCCTGTTGCTCCAGCGTTTCACCAGCGCGCGACCCTGGGTGCACCTGGACATCGCGGGTCCGGGTCGCAGCGACGCGAACCGTGGTTACTGGACCAAGGGCGCGACCGCCTTCAGCGCGCGCACGATCGTGGAGTTCTTGCGCGCGGTCGCGTCGTCCAAGGGCGACTAGCTGGCTAACCGACTCGGCGCACGCGCCGAGCGCGGGCGGGTACGTCGCGCCCCAGCGACGAGGACGCGACGTCGTGGCCGTCGGCGTGACCGACCAGCACCGAGCAGAACAGTTGTTCATCCTCGATCTTCGCCCAGCGCAAGATCCGATCGTCGTGGCGAAAGTTACCCCAGAGCGTCGCCTGCCAACCCGCCTCCTCGAGCAGCAATAGGAGGGCCATCGTGGCCATGGCCGCGTCGGCGTGCCAGTATGGCACCGACCACTCGTTGATGTTCTCGAGTCCCGAGCCAACCTTGTCGGCCTCGCCGTATCGAGCGGCGTAGTCCTCGGGTCTGGACGTGACCAGCACGACCGCGCCCGCGCGCGCGAGGCCCGGGGCCCGTCGGGCGCTGGCGCGCCACTGCTCGTCGGTCGCCGCTTCGAAGAACGCGGGCACTAACGCGCGGCTCACCGTGTGCAGTCGAACGCCCGCGGCGTTACCCGCGCTCGGCGCCCAGAGCGCATCGGCACATCGTTGCTCGAGCCAATCGAGGTCGACCGGCGTGGCGTCAAAGGAACGGACCATCCGGCGTTTTTCCAGTAGTTCGCGTAGTTCCACGGGTCGGGTCTAGCAGGTTGACGTGCGTTGATTCATGACCCAGCAGGTAGGATTTAAAGACCACGAAGGAGAGACCGTTGTCCACACCACGAGATCTACTGAACGCCGCGAAGGCCGAAATCCGCGAGATCGATCCCCACGAGGTCGCCGCGCGACTCGACCACTACACGTTGCTCGACGTGCGCGAGCCCGACGAGCACGAACAGGGCGCCGTGCCCGGAGCCGTGCACGTGGCCCGAGGCAACCTCGAATTCTCCATCGAAGGACGCTTGCCGGACAAGCACGCTCCCATCGCCGTCTACTGTGCGGGAGGCGTGCGTTCGGCGTTCGCGACCAAGACCCTCCAGGACCTCGGCTACACCGACGTGGTGTCGATAACCGGTGGTTTTAACAAATGGAAGGACGAAGGTCTGGTCTGGGACGTGCCTAGGACAATGACCCAGGAGCAGCGCATCCGCTATCACCGTCACCTCTTGCTGCCCGAAGTGGGCGAGGCCGGTCAGATGAAGCTGCTCGACTCGAAGGTGCTGCTGCTCGGCGCGGGCGGGCTCGGCTCGCCGGCGGCGATCTATCTCGCCGCGGCGGGCGTAGGCACTATCGGCATCATCGACATGGACGTGGTCGACTCGTCGAACCTGCAGCGACAGATCCTGCACAACATGGACCGGGTCGGCATGCGCAAGGTCGACAGCGCCAAGATGACCTTGAACGGCATCAACCCCGACGTGAAAGTCATCACCTACGACACCCGACTCGGTGCTGACAATATTCTGGACATCATTGACGGTTATGACGTCATCGTGGACGGCACGGACAACTTTCCCACTCGGTACCTCGTCAACGACGCGGCGTTGTTGAAGAACATCCCAGTGGTGCACGGTTCGATCTTTCGTTTCGAAGGACAGATCACCGTGTTCAACCCCTACATCGGCCCCTGCTACCGGTGCATGATCCCCGAGCCGCCGCCCGCCGAACTCGCGCCCAGCTGCGCCGAAGCGGGTGTGCTCGGAGTGTTGCCCGGCATCGTGGGCTCGATCCAGGCGGTCGAGGCGATCAAGATTCTGCTCGAACTCGGTGACCCGCTGGTCGGACGTCTGCTCACCTACGACGCACTCGATCAGAGTTTTCGCACCTTTAAGGTCCGCCGTGACCCAACGTGTCCCGCGTGCGGGGAGAACGCCGCGCCGATTGTCATCGCCGAGTACGACGACCTCTGCATGCCCCACGCAGTGGGCGTGTGATCCCAGGTGAGCCCGCGGTCCTAGACCGTACAATGAGGGTGGTCCCTAGACGTAGATAAATCTGGGGTACGGAGAGGTTGACCGATGTTCCACGAACTACGAACGTTCGACGATCACGCGGAACTCGCTCGCGCGGCGGCGCGCTTCGTGGTGGAGTCCGCGCACCTCGCGGTCAATTCCAAAGGTCGTTTCAATTTGGCCGTCAGCGGCGGCTCCGCTCCGCACGCCATGTTCAAAGTGTTTGCCGCGAGCCCCATGCCCTGGGCCCAGACGGTGATCTACCAGGTCGACGAACGAGTCGTTGGGATCGACGACCCGCAGCGCAATCTGCGCATGTTGCGCGAGACGCTTCCCGCCATCGCGGTGGTGCGACCCATGCCCGTTGACGAGGTGAACTTGGAGCGTGCCGCCGATGACTACGCGGCGTCGCTGCCGGAGTGGTTCGACCTGGTGCACCTCGGACTCGGTCCCGACGGTCACACTGCGTCCTTGGTGCCCGGTGACGCGGTCTTGGACGTCACCGACCGTGACGTCGCGATCTCGGGCGAATACCAAGGTAACCAAAGGATGACGTTGACGTACCCCGGGCTCGCGAAGGCGAAACAGTTGTTGTGGGTGGTGACTGGTCCCGACAAGCGCCGGGCGCTCAATATGCTGGTGCGAGGTGATCGATCGATTCCTGCCGGTCGGGTCGAGGCGAGGTCGTCGACCGTCATGGCCGATGTGACCACGCCGTCGGTCGTCATGGCGGACGTCACTTCTCCGCCGACCGTCAAGGCTGGCGTCACCTCGCCGTCGTGAGTCGCGAGGCCGAGAAACGGCTCGCCGCGGCGAAGGCCGCCACCCTCGTCGAGGACTCGATGCGTGTGGGTCTAGGTACCGGTTCGACGACCGCGTACTTGTTGGCCGAACTTGGTGCTCGACCCGTCAGGGCCGTCTTCGTCGCCACCTCGCCCGCGACCGAGCTGGCGGCGAGGTCACTCGGTCTTGAGGTCGAACCCTTTGGTGCGAACGCTCGACTCGACCTCGCCATCGACGGCGCGGACCAGGTCGACGAAAACGGTTGGCTGATCAAGGGCGCCGGTGGCGCGCTGACGCGCGAGAAGCTGGTTGCGGCGAGCACGGATCGTTTCATCGTGATCGTGGACTCGTCCAAGTTGGTCGCGTCGTTGCACGCACCCGTACCCGTTGAAATCCTCGCCTTTGGCGCTTCGTCGACCCTGCGTCGACTCGCGCCGTGTGAGTTACGCGACGTGGCGCCGAGTCCCGACGGAGGCTTGATCGTTGACTACTTAGGAGAAGTGCACGAGCCGGGTGCCCTGGCTTCTAGGTTGTCCACGACGCCGGGAGTCGTCGAGCATGGCTTGTTCGCCCCCAGCCTGGTAAGCGAGGTGTTCGTCGGCATCGGCGAAACCGTGCGTCGCATGGTGGTGAGAGGAGAGCATGACTGACGTCAAGGTCCCCATGGACTTCGAGATCCCCGACAACCACGTCATCGTGATCTTTGGCGCGACGGGCGACCTCGCCCGGCGAAAGATCCTCCCGGGTTTGTTCCACTTGGCGACCGCGGGTCTGTTGCCCGAGCGCTATCGAATCATTGGATCGTCGCGGTTCGCCACTGCGATGACGGACGACGAGTTCCGTTCCTACGCCAAAGAGGCGGTGAGGAAGTTCAGTGACATGAAGGCCGAAGGTGAGCACTGGACCGAGTTCGAGCACGCCCTCTCCTTCGCCGCGGCCGAGCCCGGTCAGTCGGGCGATCTCGAGGCTGCGGTCAAGTTCGCCGAGTCCGAGATTGGTGGGGAGGTTCGAAGGCTCCTGCACCTCGCCATTCCGCCCGAGGCGGTGCCCGCGATGATCGCGATGCTGGGTGCGAGCGGTCTCAACGAGAACGCACGAGTGATCTGTGAAAAGCCCTTCGGCACGAACCTCGAAACGGCGAGGCAGCTCAACGACACGATCCTGGCGAACTTCGAGGAGATGCAGGTCTTTCGCATCGACCACTTTCTCGGCAAGGAGTCCATCGACAACATTTTGGCGTTGCGCTTCGCCAATCGGTTCTTCGAGCCGCTCTGGAACCGCGACCACGTCCGCTTTATCCAAATCGACGTTCCCGAGACGCTCTCGATCGAAGGGCGCGGCGCGTTCTACGAAGGGACCGGCGCGTTTCGCGACATGGTGGTGAGCCATCTCTTCCAGGTGCTCGGCTTCCTCGCGATGGAACAACCCGTGAGTCTCGACGCGGGTCCCCTGCGCGACGAGGTGCACAAGGTCTTCTTGACTCTTCAGCCCATCAATCCTGACGACGTGGTGCGCGGTCAGTACGACGGCTACCTGCGCGAGAAGGGTGTCGCGAAAGACTCACAGACCGAGACGTTCATCGCGCTGCGCGCCGAAGTGGAGAATACGCGATGGAAGGGTGTGCCCTTCTTTCTGCGCTCGGGCAAGTGCCTCGCGCAGAGTCGACAGGTCATCACTATTGGCTTCGAGGAGCCGGTCATGCGCCTGTTCCCGCTCAGTGAGAACTCGCCGGGTTGGCGGGGCAACAAACTGGTCATCGACTTCGCCGACCCTGGATCGATCCACGCCCAGTTCCTCGCCAAAGAGCCGGGCCCGCTGATGCACCTCGACTCGGCCGAGATGACCTTCCACTACAAGGATTCCTTCGAGTCGGCGCACCGTCTCGAAGCGTACGAACACCTGATCCTCGAAGCGATGCTCGGCAACCATTCGCTCTTCACGCGTTCTGACGGCATCAACCGCCTCTGGGAGGTGGCTGCGCCCGTGCTCGACTCGCCTCCTCCCGTCGAGCCCTACGACCAGGGTTCGTGGGGACCCGACTCGGCCAATCGTCTGGTCGACCCTATTGGTTGGTGCTTGCCCTAATGCTCGCGACGACCAGCGTCAGGTAATGATCACGATGGTGTGAGCGAGTTTGTCGTGCAGCGTCTGCTTACGTTTGTCCCAAAGCGGGAAGAGCAGGTCGACCAGGAAGTACACCCCCGCCAGCAACAGCAACGTCGCCGAATTGGATCCGGCTCCCACGATCTCGAAGATGATGGACACTTCGAGATAGAAGTATCGCCAGAGGGCTTGCTTGTTCGTGATCGTGGCGCCCGTGGCTTCGTCACGGACCCGGGTGTGTACCACCCGGTTGCCCACGGTTCGCCCGTCGTACATCAGCCACTGGGTCACGAAGTACGCGGCTTCTAACACCACCACGACAACGGCCCCGACGACGCTGCCGAGCAGCACCTTCAAAACGATCAAGGGGGCCAAGAGGATCAGGTAGTCCACTAGTGACGCGCCCACCCGCAGCCCCCATCCCGCGAGAACCTCGTTGGTCGCGGTGTCGAGAGTCCCGACGACGGAAAGCTTCTGCCCGCACGACAGGCAGTAGGACTCGTCGCCTTCGGTCCCGCAGTTGGGACACCTCATGTTCGTGCACTCCTTGACGTGGTGTTGTTCATCTCCTGGAGCCTTTCGCGCTGGTGGGTGAGTTCGTTCGAGTTCGTGGTTAGGCCATGACGACAATGGTCTTGGCGAACATGTCGTGCAGCGTCTGCTTGGTGGGACTGATCAAGGGCACCAGTGAGTCGCCGAGCGCGCAGAGTCCGACCATCGTCACGGCTGCGCCTCCCAGAACCACGAAGACGCTGTAGAACGCGACCAGGCCGTAGCGTCGTAGGACCTGGTCGGGCGAAATGGGTCCAGCGTCAACGGCACTTCGCACGCGAGTCCTCATGGCCCGGTTGCCGAATGTCTGGGCCGCCGGTCGGCTGAGCATCGCGTACAGGTACATTCCCTCAAGAACGATGGCCGCGACGTCGCCGAGCACGTAGTGGCGGGTACCGGTGAGGTGGACGACAATTTCAGTGGGTAGCAAGAGGATCAGATTGTCGATCACCGTCGCGCCCACGCGCCGCCACCAACCCGCCAGAACGTGGGCCGAGGTGACCGAGGGGTGGTCTCGCGACGTCGAAGTGCCGCAGACTGTGCAGTAGGCACCGGTGATCTGGGACTCGCAGTTCGCACATTGCACTGGTCCATCTTGACCGATGACGCGACGAGCCTCGTTCGAGCCCGGTATTTCCTGACAATCGGCCCTATCCAGGTCCAATACACGGGGGCGTAATCTGAAGTCGTGGAGACTCCAGAGCGCATCACGGATTCGGGAATCGCGATAAAGACCGTCTACGACCCTTCGGATCTGAAGGACTTCGATGAGGAGCGACAACTAGGCGAGCCGGGCAAGTACCCCTACACCCGCGGTGTCCAACCGACCATGTACCGTGGGCGCCTCTGGACGATGCGCCAGTACGCGGGCTTCGGGACCGCCGAGGCGACCAACGAACGCTTCAAGTTCCTGCTGCAGGCTGGCCAGACCGGGCTGTCGTGCGCCTTCGACCTGCCCACCCAGATGGGTTACGATGCAGACCACGTGCGCGCCGAGGGCGAAGTCGGCAAGGTCGGCGTCGCGATCTCCTCGCTCGAGGACATGCGCTTGTTGCTCGCGGGCCTACCCCTCAATGAGGTGACGACCTCGATGACGATCAACTCGACCGCCTCGACGCTGTTGCTCTTCTACCAACTCGTCGCCGAGGAGCACGGAATAGCGGGCGACCAACTTCGCGGCACGATCCAAAACGACATCTTGAAGGAGTACGTAGCGCGCGGCACGTACATCTACCCGCCGCGACCTTCGATGCGACTCGTGGTGGACACCTTCGCCTACTGCGAGAAGGAGATCCCGAACTGGAACACGATATCGATTTCGGGCTACCACATCCGAGAAGCCGGTTCGACCGCGGTTCAGGAGATCGCCTTCACGCTCGCCAACGGGATCGCCTACGTCGAGGCAGCTCTCGACGCGGGACTGGTCCTGGACGAATTCGCTCCCCAGTTGAGTTTCTTCTTCAACGCGCACAACGACCTGTTCGAAGAGGTGGCGAAATATCGGGCCGCTCGACGACTCTGGGCTTCGATAATGCGCGACCGCTTCGGGGCGAAGAACCCCAAGTCGATGATGCTTCGTTTTCACACGCAGACCGGAGGCTCGACGCTCACCGCGCAGCAGCCCGAGACCAACATCGTGCGCGTCACGCTCCAGGCCCTCGCCGCCGCGCTCGGTGGCACCCAGAGTCTGCACACCAATGGCTTCGACGAGGCGCTCGGTCTGCCCACCGAGCACGCCGCCAAACTCGCCCTGAGGACCCAACAGGTCGTTGGCTACGAGTCGGGCGTCACCGACACGGTGGACCCGCTCGCCGGTTCGTACTTCATCGAGTCGCTGACCGACGAGGTCGAAGAACGAGCCCGTCAGTACATCAAGACCATTGACGACATGGGTGGCGCGGTGGCGGCCATTGAGGCCAACTACATGCAGAGCGAGATCGAATCGGCCGCCTACGAATTCGCGCGAAAGGTAGAACGCGGCGACAAGGTCGTGGTCGGCGTGAATCGGTTCGCCGAGAATGAGAAGACCAAGGCCGACGTGTTTCCCGTCGACGTCCTCCAGCAACAGGGCCAGGTGGCGCGGGTAAAGGAATTGAAGACGCGACGTGACAATGACGGCGTGCGCGCGGCGCTGACCGACTTGGCGACGGCGGCCAAGGGATCGACGAACTTGCTGTACCCGATGAAGATCGCGCTCGCACGACTGGCGACCCTGGGTGAGGTCGCCGACGTTCTACGCGCTGAGTTCGGCGAGTACGAACCGCACTAGCGAAGCGGTTCGAGGAAGTGCTTGACGTCCGCGGGCGTCGAGTAGAAGTGGTGGGTCAGCGCCTTCCACTGACTGAAGAGTTCAGAGACTCGAAAGTCGCCGTGCGCCTCGACTGACTCCCACTGCACGAGCAGCAGGTAGATCGAACCGTCCTCGATCTGGCGGCGTACCTCGGCCCCGTGACATTTCGGGGCTGAAGTGATGATGGGCAGCGCCTGACGCATCGACGCCTCGAAGGCGTCCTCCTGGCCAGGTATGACGGGTAGCAGCGCGTGTTCGACGATCATGGGCGCAAGAGTAACCGTTGACGAAGACTCGCGTCGG
>Ga0187851_10004532_pt1 | contig 11313 bp, 7 predicted proteins | sample June2016WEW_6_10_FD_132997 | JGI IMG/M metagenome (GOLD analysis project Ga0187851, IMG submission 132997) | Peatland microbial communities from SPRUCE experiment site at the Marcell Experimental Forest, Minnesota, USA - June2016WEW_6_10 | ecosystem: Environmental > Terrestrial > Soil > Wetlands... | reverse complement strand
ATAAAACAATATTTGACTGACGCAAAAATTAATCTTGAATCTAGATGCGTATCCAGAAAAAGATGCTTTATGTACACAATTCTTCTGTTCATCCTTGCAGGCATTTTTGAAATTGGCGGAGGATACTTTATCTGGTTATGGTTGCGGGAAGGAAGAGGACTTACATTTGCATTTTTAGGAGCAGTCATTTTGTTTCTGTACGGGATCATACCTACCTTCCAACCTTCGTATTTTCACAGAATATATGCAACTTATGGGGGCATTTTTGTTGTTATGTCCATTTTATGGGGCTGGGTATTTGAGAAAACCTTACCGGATGCGTATGATCTCATAGGCGCCCTGATTATTCTCATCGGAGTTTCAATTATATATTACTGGCCAAGGAAAGATGATTCAAATGATTGATTTGGGAATTTCTCTTGTTCTGTTCTTTCTGGCTGCTTTATTCGAAATCGGAGGAGGTTATCTTGTCTGGTTGTGGTTAAGGGAAAATCAAGGAATAACCTATGGACTCCTTGGAGGTTTAACTCTAGCTGTTTATGGCATCATCCCCACCTTCCAGCCTGCACATTTTGGCAGGGTATACGCTGCATACGGAGGAGTCTTCATCGTTTCATCTCTTATCTGGGGTCTACTTGTTGATAAAAAAAGACCTGATAAATATGAAACTATGGGAGCGTTAATTGCTCTAGTAGGGGTTTTTGTTATGTTTTATATTCCGCGTGGATGAGTTATACTCGTATCCGTTTATATTCAGTTAAGGAACTTGGGCTCTCTAGAAATCCTTAATTTAATCCAAACTTATTTGGCATCGGTTAACGCATTTAGCTGACAAAGTTTATGTCTTTCTTATTTTCACTGATGCACAGATTTAATCACTAAAACTATGCATCATTGAAAACAATAACCTATCAATAAAAATTCAAAAATGTAATTAACAACAAAATTCCTGTAATAACAGGCCAGTACAGTACCTTCATGTATATGTTGTCTTTTGCATCAATAAAGGGAATAGGCCGATTTGACGCAAAGGCTATGGAATTTATGGCAACGACCAAGATTGCAATGTACATTACAAAATAAAAATATTCAAGATAGATAACTCTACTTACGGGAACCCTAGCTCTAAGAGAAGAGTGGGCAATTATAAGAGTAAAAAGAATTGAGGTGCAGTAGCCAAGGACTCCATGAGAACTGAAGCCAAAATAAGTTATATTTTCACCCTTGGTAATTATTGTAAGTACTGCAAAGAGAAGAACGATTGCTACCATTACAGGTAGAAGATCGCCATCAAAAGGTGATTTAAAGTCCCTTTTGATATCGATGTTAAAGTAAAATTCAGGTGCATTGGAATTTGCAAATTTCCCTAATCCAATTTTGGTATTATTAGCATTAACTCTGTAACTGAAAAATGTTTTTTGTGGATTCCAACCATCAAGCATGAAAGGGCGTCGTAAACCTGGAAGGTTTTCTGGAATCAAGTTATCATAGGAATCAAAGTCCGGAATCAAGATGCTTTTTACAGAATTGTTACTCAATACCCTGATCCATACATCTTCCCTATCAAACGGGTATTTTGAAAAATCAAACTGCTGGCGCAGAGTAGTCTTAAAATGCCAGCCTATGATCCCTGTATCCCTATTCATATAGACTTTTTCAATAATAGTTTCTTTTGAATCCGGAAAACTAAAGTCAGAAAGCTCATTCCAAATCCCTAGGTCTGAAATATTTTGCCAAATATATCCGGTTATTAAGACATCATTAGCATTCAAGAATTCCATGGACTGGAGAAAAAATCCTGTAGGAATTCTAGGAGTTGTTGGGTTCACATCGACGTGATACAATATCGTTTCAACATCTTCCTTGTCGAAAACAACAAGATCCCCATTTCTGCTATCAAGAGCGGAATTATTTATAGTAAGGTACCACAAGAAGCCTATCCCAAGGATACAAAGTAATGAAAAAATAACAGCGAGTGCCCAAAGTCCTTTATGATTGTACATATAAATGGATACAAAAAACAGGCACAGGAAGAATAAGAAAGCAAAAGTTGCAAACACTATCAGAATAATGGAGTGTGTTTGATCTGTTTTTTTGTTCAGTAGAGCTTCTTCTTGGGGAAGGACAAAACCTAGAGTCCAGTCTGTGGAAGGAATCTTTTTTTGAAATACCCAGTAGGATTTTCCGGTAAGGGAATCTGTTGCCAGGTACTCTTCCTTTTTTATGTTCTTAATTATGAAGAAAAGGTTTTGATCTTTTTTTGCAATATCTTGAATATTTCCATTAAGATATTCTTTGACAGGATCAGAAATAATCACCCCATCCCCAGATACAATGAAACCATAACCCGTATTCCCTATGTTGATATTACCTAACTGTGTTCTTATTCCTTCAAGAGAGTAACTTACACTTACAACTCCTGAAGCTTTGTTCCCATTCCCGGATTCTGTACGATAAAAAGGAGCCGAATAATCTATTTGATAATTGCGGTCTGCAATTCCAAAATAAGGTGAAATCCACATTTTGGATCCTTTTTTCAGGGCATCATTGTACCATATGGTTTGTTTACTGTCTTTCGTGTAGTCATATGTGAGTGGATCATACACTATTTCTGAACCGTTTCGCTTAAAATGCGGTGCATACAGCTTCCCGGCATTTGCTGACGGGGGATAGGCAACGACGATGCTAAATATATTAGAATTGTTCTTCATTTCAACCAGAAGACGCTCCCTGAGCATGGAATCGTTTTCTAGTTTTCCGGAACTTAGATCCTTCGCAACTCCATCAGCAAGTGAGCTAGTATGATTAAGTTCCATACTAATGCTTTTTATGGCAGAATCGGCTTTTTGGAGCGCATCTTTCTTTGCATCTTCCAAAATTATTTCATTTGTCTTGCTGCTTTTGTACTCATATCCTAAATGTATCAATAGCAAAAAGCTGAATAAACAGAGTAGTGAAGCAATACAAATTGTTTGTTTTCTACGTTTATTTAAGTCAGTCATTTTCATCTCTTAAACAATTATTACGGCTTCATCCAATGGTACTTTTTTTTATTGTATTTCTTGTAGTTGTGGTACCTAGTGTTTTATTCCTTATTAATTATTTTCAGATCGAGTAAATGTGGTCTGTATAGATTCTTACTCTACTCATTAAAAATAATAAATCTGCATTTCTTTGAAATTTTTTAGTTATATAGCACAAGAAAGAATACTTTTGACTTTTTATACCTTAACAAAATTAAAATAAATTTCCTCTTTATATATTTCATTTACTATAAAAATAGAATTTATCGTTTTGCCGATGTAGAAGTTTTCATACAAAACTTAACCAACTTAGGGTCAAGATAATTCAAATATTTGAACCAAAACAATGCTGCTGTTCAATCATTTTGTCATGGATGCTCTAATTTATATAACGCTTGCAATGATAGCATGTCATCAGGATCAAGTTTTATTGCTTTATTATAATCAAAGATCGCTGCCGCTTTATCACCTTTAGCTTTGTCAATGATGCCCTTTGTAGACCAACCATTGGAATTATTTGGATCAAGCACCAAGGCTTTATCTGCATATCCTTCTGCTTCTTTGTAGTTACCCTGTAACATCAACACTAAACCTTTCTGGATATTGTACACTGAATTATTAGGGTCTAATAAAAGTGCATGATCAATTGCGGTGTTAGCTTCTTTTATTTGAAATTCCTGAATCAAAGCAGACCCTTTGTAAAACCACGCATCTGAATCTTGTGGATCTAAGCTAATTGCTTTATTATAATTTGATATAGCGTCATCGTATTGTTTGGAGTCATCTAGACTATTTCCTTTTGTGACTAGAGCTTGTGATTCCTGCGATGCAGATACGTTACCAACTAGAAGCAAAAAATTATAGTTGTTATTCCAAAAATTTTGAGTTTTTTATCTACCAAAAATACCACCAACTATGATGCTGATATCTCCAATGTATTATAGGATTAAGATAATTCAAATATTTGAACCAAAACTACACGCTGTTCAATCATTTTGTCATGAAATCAAAGTTCATAATGAATAGGAGAGAAGGTACTGTTGAAGATGCACCTATCAACAGTATCTGACTTACTGTATGCTTTTTGTATCTGTTCTGTAAAAGAGTAATTGGTCTTTTACTTTATAACTATTTTTAGTACAATCTGTCTCAAAATATGAGGCATAAGTTTTCACACAAAAGCTATGTATAATAAAATATTGATTGTGTCATTAGCGAGGTAATCAAATAGGTACTTTAAAGCTTATTTCTTTTTGATATTTTTGATTTATGCTTGTGGTTTAGTTTAATTCGTTCCAGATGTTCCATGAGCTTCATATTCTCTATAAGTTTCATAAGCTCCATGAGTAATAGATCGTATCTGGTGTGTCCCCTTCCATTGAATTTTTATAACAAGGGTTGAAAAGAGCTCTCTGATCTATGGCATGCACCACTGCAGGATTATAACATTCCCCCGCTCCTTCTTTTAAGGATTCGAAACTTGTGTCTTCTGCAGGATATATTCTGTCTGCAGTACTTGGTATAATAGTTAGTGGCAGTTTTTTATATTTAATTGGGAAGAAGGCAACTAAACACTAAAAGATCAATCGCGTTTTGGATTATTATGATACAAATTTAATTTTTTTTAGTCCTAAAAAAGATAGATCTGGCTTAAAAAGACTCGGTTACTTAATTTAATGTTTGGATCTGCTGCATGCACGATTATTGATACATCATAATAGTAAGTCTGATATTCTGCCAATTTGAAAAAGAGTAGATTAGAAGGAGGGAGTGATAAAATCCTTCTATAAAATTTGGTATTTTGTTTTTAAAAACCTGAAATTTCCAGCTGCCTGAACTAGAGATCTAGAATTCCATCACTACCGGTTCGATGGATAGTTTTTCAGATTTTCTTATTTTTCGATATCTTTTTGGATAGACATATGAATGTATAACAACTCCATATTTAACATTTTTCTTTACTCTTTTCATATTTAATGTTATTAGACTTAAAACTAATATTACTCTTTTTATTTTAAGTCAACCATTATTTTCATTTACTTTAGTTTCTGAGTTATTATTCATCACATATTATAAAAGATTAATTAAATATACACTTATAAGGAGATATATCATTACACTATTCTCCAAATAATTAAGTATAATTATATTCTAACTTGTTTCCATTTATTTTTTTAAACTAAGTAATTTGTAATCTTAACAATTTTTGCCACCGATTTGAGATTGGGAATAAATGGAAAAAATAACAGCTTTCTAAAAATAATACAAAATAAAAACAAATTAGGAGTGTATACAAAGATGGGGAAACAAAAATTTGATAGGACGAAAACAATACTTGGCATTCTTATGTTAGTCTTTGCGATAGTGCCATTGATAGCAGTGTCTGCAAGTGCAGCTTCTGGTTCTGGTGATCGTGGTTACAGTGGTCATGGTGGTGGTGGTCATGGCGGGCATGGTGACTGGGGAGGACCTGGTTGGGGAGGACCTGGGTTCGGATTTTACCCACCTGCACCTTATGGAGATAGTGGGGATAGCGAGGTAGTCTGTGGGCCTTATGGATGTTACTGGAATGAAGCCACAGCATACCTTCCCAAGGCTGTCATAGCCGAGCAAGGTTGGTAAAAATAAACAAATTGCTTCGTCAGCAATCTCAATTGCCGACTAATTAAAGCATGAAAAGGAAACAACGATTAGTATCTGCTTGTGACCACAAAAATAAATTTGACTGAAAAAAAGCTGATTTACCAAAAATTAAATACATATATGTTTTGCTATACTTTTCAGTTTGTGGGTGGTACTAATGAATGAAATATTAAGGGAAAGTTCACGCTTCGAACATACAAACATTAAACTCCATACACCAATGGGAAAATAAAAAAAACATTTGTCCGTAAAGATATTGGCTTTTCATTAATTTAAAAGAAGGACAAAACAATAATTGCGGAAGAAGATAAAAAGGGCAATATCGATAACTTTAAAAAATATCGTTATTACCCTAGAATTAAGTGCTAACCCCTTTTTATTATCCATGGAGATAATATCTACCAAAATGAAGCTAACAAAGATATAATATTATTTGTGCAGTTAATGAGATAATCAGCCATACTTTAAAGCTTATTCCGTTCTTATTTTTCTATGTACGATGATTGTTTAGATTAATTAATTTAAAATGTTCCAGGAGCTCCAGAAGCTCCACGAGTTCCAGAAGCTTCAGGGGTCAAAAATCAGTAATCTTCTCTTATTTCGTATGGAACTTAGGAAATGCATAGATTTTGATACAAAAACTGTGCATTTCTCAAATTCGCTGAAAAATAATTCTGGCACCGATTTTTGCGAGAACACCAAGTTTCATCATATCACAATTTTCCAGCATTGCGGGTCTGTTGCGTAATAATTATGAGTATAACCATAGGCTACTGCAGGGCAACCGCGGCAGAAGCGAAGCAGTTCGCACTTAGAACATTTTTCAAATTTTTTGTACTCTCGATATTTATCCATCTCGCTGGCGAGAAACACGTCATACAAACGGGTTTTAAAAACGTTGCCAACTTCACTTTCTAATCTACGGCAGGCGTATATGTCGCCATTTGGCAAGATGGTTAGGTGGCAGTTACCACAGTTGCATCCATCATAGATCATATCGTCGTCCAGTCCTTCGGGAATATTGAAGAGCCCCTTTTCATAGAGAAACAGCGTCCAAAGGTGATCTTTTAGCTTGAATGTAGTGTTACTGTCTTTGTATTCTTTGAATTTCTCCCAGCATACTCCCAACAGTGCCTTATATTCCAGTGGCATAATGTGTGTGCTTTTCTCAAAACTAGTAGGGCAATAGCGAGCAAAAGCAAAAACGTCGACATGATTTTCCACTACAAGGTCAATGATATCGGGAATCTCCTGGATGTTAGTATTAGAAACTGTTGTCATGATGGCACAGCGGATGTCAGCATCACGGATACAACGTATCTTTTCGATAGTAGTATCAAAGGAACCGGATTTGCGAATTGCGTCATGAGTTTTCCGAAGACCGTCGATGGAGAGTTGGTATCTCTCACAACCTAAATATTTCAGTTTATTACAGATCTCAACATTTAGATGGAATGGATTACCTAAAATGCTGAACGGTATATTCCTCGATTTCAGCAGTTTGAGTATTTCCAAAAAATCTTTATGTAAAATTGGATCACCGCCTGTAATATGAAAGTACGGGGTGCGATTTAATTTTTGACACATCTCTATGCAGTTATCGACTATGTCCTCGATCTGCCCAAAGCTCAGTTCTTTGACTAAAGCGTTATTATCATTTGAAAAAATATAACAATGTAGGCAACGCTGATCGCAACGGTCGGTAATATGTAATTGAAAAGCAAAATATTGTTCCATATATTTTTTCCATTCGATTTTTATTATTTATTTGCGTTTGGTATAACCAATCGATAAAATAAGATAACTCCGGCTCCATACATCGTGTTCAGAGCCAAAGACATCTACTGTGATTGTTTAATAACCACTTGCACATGAGAAGCTGCAGGCACATGGTTTGGGTGCAAGCTTATGATCCTCAATTGCACCGTTCTTAGATCCTGCACTCATGCACATGGGCTGCAAGCACCGGCAGCCTCCACGGTTTCCTTTTCTTGCAGGGAACTTGCTATGTAGTTCTGAGCGCTTCTCTTTGCACAGTAGTCGCTGTTGACTTGAGACCAATCATGAATCTTACCTAGATTTTGCATTTTGTTTACCTCTGATATTTCTTGCCTACTTCTTGTATTGTATTCTAGCCCACCAAAAAATTTCGATGAACTAGAATGCTTACTGAGTTTGTTAGTTATTTTAAATTAATTATAAAAAAAATAATTTTTGAATAAAACTTTTTCCCACATAAAATATTTTAATATTAAACAATAATTTTATATAAACACTGCTTAATTTTATCTGAATGAAACTTCTGATTTAGTTGTTTTCATTTATGCATAGGTTTTATGACAAAACGGTGTATTAATAAAAATAACAAAATTTAGAGGTATAATTATTACTTCAGCTCTTTTTTTTAAGTGAAAAAAACTGATAAGAGCTAATTAGATTTAAAAAACTTTAGTTATATTATCAAAGAAACCTATCTAAATTAAATGCAAAATTTTAATATTATTAATATTTTATGACAATGTTTGAACTCTATAAATTACGTTATTTATGGATAACCTTGTGATGTTATCCATAAATGATTAAAAATTCAATAAGCTCAAACTGTTGTCAGTCTTTAAAATGTTTAATGCATTTTTATCAAAATCAGTTTTTTAAAATGCAGATTGCAACAATACAATCATTTTTTTCTGTAAAACCCTAGATCGAAAAAAAATGATAAAATGCCATTAAAGGCAAAAAAAGGCACTCTACCATATCACAGGCCTCTCATTTGCTGGCCTGTAGAGTTTATCCACTGGCTTTACACTAGGAAACGCCTTGTAAAACTCGGGCACATTGAAGACAACGCCGTTGACCCTAAACCTGTTTGGAGAATGGGGATCAGTAAGTGCTCGCATCCTCAGGCCTTCATTAGTTTCAGATTGCCTCCACATTTGCGCGAAGCTTAAAAAAAATCTTTGATCACCAGTAAATCCATTAATTATCTTAGGCTCCTCTTTCAATGAAAGTTTATAGGCATCGTAGGCCATCGTCAACCCACCGAAATCTGCTATATTCTCTTGCAGGGTCAGGTTACCGTTTACATGTAGGCCAGGAAGGACTTCAAACCTATTGTACTCATCCACCAAAATACCCGTGTTTTTATTAAAGCTATCAGCATCTTTTGGTGTCCACCAATTAGTTAAATTTCCATTAACATCGAACTTCCTACCCTGACTATCGAAGTGGTGGGTCATCTCGTGTCCTATAATGGCACCAATTGCACCGTAGTTTACGGCGTCATCAGCGTCTTTGTTGAAGATGGGAGGCTGAAGAATGCCAGCTGGAAAGACTACGAGAACCTTATTAAAATCAGCATATGCGTTAGTTTCCTGGGGATTCATCTCCCATAGCTTACGATCTACTGGCTTTCCGATCTTATCCAAGCCATCGAAACTGTGGTGGAACTTAAATTTAGATGCACGAAGGACATTCATAACATATGAATCATTATTCACTTCAAGCTCTGAATAATTTAACCATTCATCGGGGTAGCCTACCTGAACATCCAAGACATCAAGCTTCATTAGGGCCTTTTTCTTGGTTTCAGGTTCCATCCATGTCAAATTTTTAATTCTTTCCCGGAAGGCTTTTTTTAGGTTGGATACCATCTCCTGCATCCTGGCCTTGGAGCTTGAGTCAAAATACCTGTCTACATAGACCCTACCTATGTCCTCACCTATAGCTCTGTATTCTGCATCTATGACTCTTTTCCAGCGAGGCTTCATCTCCTGTTGGCCATTGAGCTTTTTCTCATAAAAATTAAAGTGCTCTGTCTCTAGATCTGAGCTGAGATAGGGGGAAGTAGCTAAAATCAACTTCCAACGAAGGAAAGTTTTCAAGTTAGTTATACTTTCTTCCTGAATAACAGTGCTTAACTCCTTGAAGTATGATGGGTTTCTGACATTGATCTCAGCTATTTCTGGTTGGCCTAAGAAACTAAAGGCACTAGACCAATTCATTCCTGGAGCAAAGGCCTGAAGCTCCTCAAGGTTCATCTTATTATATGTTTTGACCTCATCTTTATTTTCCACATTGGTAAGGGATGCATTGGCGAGCTTGGTCTCTATTTCTATGACGGTTCTGGCATTACTCTCCGCGATCTTTGGGCTATCACCGAGAAAGGTGAACATTTTGGTAACGTGAGTTAGATATTGCTCTCTTATCTGGATGGATTCGTTGTCCTGCCTGAAATAGAAATCTCTATCTGGGAGGCCTAAACCCCCCTGAGTGAGAGTAGCGATCATGACCATACTGTTCTTTTTATCGGGTTCGGCATACATAGAGAAGAAAGGGTCTATGCCACAATCCATCATTTCCATGGATACAGATTGGACATCGGAGATGTTGGCGATGTTGTCTATCTTCTTTAGATCGTCTTTGATGGGATCCAGACGCTGCTTTTTAAGGGTAGGGGTATCCATTCCCATCAAATAAAATTTACCGATCTTCTGCTTGTAGCTTTCCTTCGGAGCAGAGGTGTTGTTGGCTGCACTTTCCACGGTCTCTTTGACGCGATCATAGGTTCTATCCTCCACTATCACGAATTCTCCATATCGTGATTTATCTGCAGGTACTGGATGGTTTTTTATCCAAGCTCCATTAACATACTCATAGAAATCATCGCCAGGTTTTACTGAGAGGTTCATACTCCCCGGATCGAAAACCTTCTCATATCCTGAAATGGTTGTATTACTCATCGAAGTTTCATAAGAACCAAAAGCTACGATGTTTAAAGCTATAATTAATGTGATACCAAAAGCAAATACATATATTACTCTCTTTCTTTTCATATGTCCTCAACTTCTATAGATTCTAAGATATCTCTTACACTAGAGCATATGTTTGAGCAACTTTTTCTAAAGCTTCAGCATTGAGTATATTTACAAATACTAAGTTACAAGAACATCATAATTATTGTCATTTGCAAAAAAATGGATGAAAAAGTTCCATTCAGAGATAAAAAGTATGATTCACTAAGTTAAGGACCAAAATAATGCAGAGGTAGGTTTATATTACCCAACTGGATAGGTCTGAAATACGATTGCTCTTTTTATTATTGTTTCTGGTACTTATTTCGCCCATCATATCAACAGCTTCTGAATTTAGTTATCCAAGAATTTTAGATCACCCATGGGATCATTCTCCTATCACCGTATATATAAATAACAAAACTGTTCCTCTCCATTATAGTTCCACCTATTACACAGATATAGAAAAAGCTCTGAATTACTGGGCAGGAGGTGGAAATGGTAAACTGAAGTACATTCCTGTGTTTAAGATTGTGGATTCAGAAGATGCTGATATCAGGATAAAATGGGACGCAAATCTGCAGAAAGATCAAGGTGCTCCTAATGGAGTTGCAGGTGAAACAATTCGGTATATTGCCAATGAGCAATTTGTATACGTAAATATTATACTTGGAGTTGGAAATCAGCAGTGGATTGATTGGGTTCCGTATAGTGACACAGCAATGATTGCCATTGTAGAACATGAATTAGGCCATGCCTTGGGGTTGGATCACAGCAATGATCCACAGGATATTATGTATCCATCCAATGAGCAGATAGATAACACAAATCCTTTCTTGCAGAGTAAATACGGTTCT
>Ga0187851_10004528_pt1 | contig 11318 bp, 10 predicted proteins | sample June2016WEW_6_10_FD_132997 | JGI IMG/M metagenome (GOLD analysis project Ga0187851, IMG submission 132997) | Peatland microbial communities from SPRUCE experiment site at the Marcell Experimental Forest, Minnesota, USA - June2016WEW_6_10 | ecosystem: Environmental > Terrestrial > Soil >... | reverse complement strand
TGCCTGGGTAGTTTCGTGAATGCTTTAGTTTGGCGGTTACACGAGCAGACGAAATCAAATAAAAAAAATAAATCCAAACAATTGTCGATTTTGCACGGTCGCTCCATGTGCCCGGATTGCCGGCATAAATTGGCGCCAATTGATTTGATCCCTTTGATCAGTTGGTTAATGCTGAGGGGTAAATGTCGCTATTGCCATAAATCAATATCTATCCAATATCCACTTATAGAAGTATTAACGGTCATTTTATTTGTTATTTCGTATAATTATTGGCCCTATACGCTACACGGCTATGGTTTAGCAGCTTTTATTATCTGGTTAGCCATACTCACAGGTTTCATTGCCCTTGTTGTGCTTGATATTCGGTGGTTCTGGTTACCGGATCGGATAGTTTACCCGCTTAGTATTATAGCTTTGGTGGATATTTTGCTAATTTCTTTAGCAACTCATAAATTAAGCAGTAATCTAATAGGATCGATCTTCGGTATTTTAATTATATCTGGTAGTTTTTATTTGCTCTATGTGCTATCAAAAGGGAAATGGATTGGTGGTGGCGATGTTAAACTAGGTTTTTTGATAGGATTATTGGTCGGCGGACCGCTCCATAGTTTATTAGTATTATTTTTAGCATCAACCACTGGAACGATCTCGGCTTTACCATTTTTCATTAGTGGGAAATTAAAACGTAATAGCTTATTGCCATTTGGACCATTTCTTATTTTGGCGACTATAATTACCGTGCTTTTTGGAGCATCAATTATACAATGGTATAAAAATCTTTATACGTAAGTAGATTATCTGAATTCTGTCTATTAATTTTTACTTTGTTTAGTCCAATTAATATATTTACTAAATTTTAGGTGCATGCTTAACCCTAAGTCGGGTCATGGTGGAACTTTTCATAGACTTGCTTTAAATGCGCATCAGTAACATGGGTATAAATTTGCGTGGTACTAATATTGCTATGGCCCAACAATGTTTGAACTGATCTAAGGTCAGCCCCATTCATCAGTAAATCAGTCGCAAAACTGTGGCGCATAGTATGAGGGCTAACATGTTTAGTGATGCCTGCCAAACGGGCATACCTAGTTACTAAACGTTGGATACTGCGAGCAGTCAAACGCCGAAAATTGCCTGTTTGGTCAGTAGTTTTACTACCACTATAGCGAACAAATAACGGCTTTGAATTATCGCTGCGTTTATCAAGGTACTGCTGAATCCATTCAGCGGCTTTAGCACTAATATAAATCGGCCGGTCTTTTTGCCCCTTGCCGCGCACCATAAATTCCCGTCGTTTTAAGTTAATATGATCACGATCTAAATTAACTAGTTCGCTGACTCTTAAGCCGGAACTGAATAATAACTCCATTATGGCCCGATCGCGCAGACCGGTAATCTTATTTGTATCTGGTTGCGCAAAGATTTGTTCCAGTTCATCTTCATTTAAAAAAGTAACTTGTTTACGGAAAGTACGAGCCAATTCAATTTTTTCGGCCGACAAAGCGGCGACATCACGTTTGGCGCAAAATTTTAAAAAACTCCTTAAAGCAATCAAATGGTAATTTAAAGTGGTTTTATCGAGTTCATCGCTGACGTTTGTACCTAAACGATTTAACCAAAGGCGCCACTTTCGAACTAATTCCGGCGTAATATCGCTAACTTTAATGTCCCCGGCAAAATCAATCAATCTTGTTAAATAGTGGTCGTAGTTAGCTATGGTTTTTTGAGAACGGTTTTGCTCTATTTCAAGATATTCTAAGAAATCAGTTTTAAGTTTTGAAAATAGCATAACTGTATTGTAACATTGTGCGACATACTAACGAACCAACTATCGTTTAAGTCTCTGTTATAATAGTCGTTAAGTAAACAAGGATTAGTATGGAAAGAACATTGGTGATTCTAAAGCCGGATACTGTTCAGCGTGGTTTGATTGGTGAAATTTTGGCACGGTTTGAAAGAGTAGGGCTAAAGATTGTTGGCATGAAAATGATAGTTCCCAGTCAGCAACTACTTAGCAAGCATTATCCTGACAGCCAAATGACTAGTCTTGGCGAGAAAACTAAAAAGGACTGGCAAAATTATGGTATTAAGTCTGATGAAACCGCCGAGGAATTGGGTGTTATGATTATGAATTCACTCCGTGATTTTATGGGTAGTGGTCCGGTAGTGGCATTTGTCATCGAAGGCGGACATGCTGTAGAAGTTGTTCGTAAGCTTGTCGGTAGTACTGGCCCAAAGGATTCTGCACCAGGCACCATACGGGGGGATTATGCGCACCTAAGCCTAGCCAGAGCTTCATTGGCCCGTAAAGGAGCGATTAACTTGCTACATGCCTCAGGCACAGTTGAGGAGGCCAAACAAGAAATTGCTCTTTGGTTTAAACCCGCTGAAATATTCGAATATAAGCTGGTCCATGAGCATTTTACTCATGTCTAAATAGCGTTAAATTTGCCCCCATAGCTCAACGGATAGAGTAGTTCCGTCCTAAGGAAAAGATTCACGTTCGAATCGTGGTGGGGGCACCACAAAAGCATTAGTATTTTAAAGTAGTAAAACCATATTCAATTATGAGATGATTGAGTGAGATAATTGGATAAATAATAAGCATATGCCTAATAAATACTTTTCAGACCAGTTTGACGACGAGGAAGTGCTATACGTATTTCGCAAACACCCTGTTGTAATGCGCAAGGGGATAATAATTGGCATGTTAGCGATTGCCCTCGGCACTATACCGGCGGCCGTCAAACCTTCGCTAGGCTTTGGTTGGTTTTTCGGCGGTGTTGGTATCGGTTTCATTGTTGGCTTAATTTTATTTTCTCCGTTTTGGATAAGTTGGCACTATAGCGTGTTTATTGTAACCGATCAACGTCTAATTCAAATTACCCAACGAGGCCTTTTTCACCGCAGCGTTGTTGATATGCGTTTAAATCAAATCCAGATGATAAACTATCAAATCGCCGGATTGCAGGAAACTCTCCTAGGGTTTGGTACAATTATGATGCAGACTTTTGTTGGAGATTTGGTTATCCATGAGATTCATCATCCGGCCAAAATTCAAAAGAAATTGCTAGAAATATTAAGAGAGAAGGGGATTGCCACAATTTCTCATCCATTAACAGATGAAACTGACGGAGCATTTGCTGAACAAAATGATGAAACATCATAAATTTAAACCTAGAATAAAGATTCCAAAAATACCGATTCCGCATCGTAAGAGAAAAACTGTAGATGAGCGATTTAAAGAAGCTGTGCAAACCCTGCCGCGCATTACAACCGATACGGTTGCGGCTCACCGCGAACAAATATTGTCAAAAGCCCGTAAATATATCTACCCACTTCGGCACTCTAAACACCGTATTGTAACCGTATCTGTTAGTTTGTTTGTTGTAGCTGTTATAGTATTTTTTACTTACTGCATTCTAGCTTTGTATCATTTCCAGTCTGATTCAACTTTTTTATACGAAGTTACTCAAGTTATTCCATTCCCAGTTGCTAAGGCTGGTCCATCTTATGTGTCATATGAAAGCTATCTTTTTGAGTTAAGACATTACGTTCATTATTACCAAACCCAGGAACAAATTAATTTTAATAGTAGCTCCGGCAAGAGTCAGCTGGATAACTATAAAAAACAAGCCTTAAGTGAAGTTATCGAGAATGCATATGTCAAACAACTTGCCTCAAAATACCATATTTCTGTGAGTAATGAAGATGTTAACAATGAGATTAATCTTGTCCGGACCGAAAACAGATTAGGTAATAACCAGAAAGAGTTTGCGGACGTTCTAAATGAATTCTGGGGTTGGTCAATTAATGATTTTAAAATAGAACTTAAGCAACTATTGTTAGCCCAGAAAGTTGTTTCAAAACTTGATACTAATACTCACTTACGTGCACAATTAGCCCTTAACGATATTCAACATGGGCAAAGTTTTGCTACTGTCGCATCGGAATTCTCTGATGATCTATCAACTAAAAATAATGGCGGTCAATTTGGTTTTACAATTAACGCCAGTAATCAAACTTTAGCGCCTCAAACACTTAACACAATATTATCATTAGGCGTTGGCCAAACCTCAGGCATTATAAATCTTGGATATGCTCTAGAAATTGACCAAGTAATCTCTAATAACAATGGCCAAATTCAAGCCGCACACATATTGTTTAACTTTGCGCCGATTCAAAATTATCTTCAACCATTAGAGACAAAAGGGAAGACACATATATTTATCAATCAGAGCTACAGTTGATTTTTGGGTGCAAGACTGTTATGATTACCCCTGTTATAATTTGTGCTCTGGGTATGTTATAACTTGGGCTCGTAGTGTAGTGGCCTAACACGCCTCCCTGTCACGGAGGAGATCGCCGGTTCAAATCCGGTCGAGCCCGCCATTAAGAAATAATTCATATCGAAGAAGTTAATTTAACCGCTTTTTGTTATTATTATAGAAATGCCAGACCATCAGTACCCATTATCTAAAACAGAATTTGATAGCATATATTCTAAAGTCCCGCGTTTAACGGTTGAAGTAATCGTTAAGAATAAGAATGGGGCTATATTTTTGACAAAAAGAGCAATTGAACCCTGTAAGGGGCAGTGGCACTTACCAGGCGGAACAGTATACTTTGGTGAACTATTATTTGAGTCAGTAAAACGAATTGCAGCAAAGGAACTGAATATAAAAGTTTTACAGGCCACCAACAAAGGATACATAGAATACCCTAGTCATTATCTTAACGGGCTGGATTCTCCGGTTGGAATTGTATTTGAAGTGTCGGAATATGAAGGTAAACTACAGATTGATAGTGAGGCACTAGACGGGGGTTGGTTCACTAAACTTCCCGATAATATTCACGCCGATCAAGACGAATTTTTATTGAAGCACAAATATCTTAAGTCCTAGTTAATATTAATAATTTCATTTATATACACTTATTACTGATTGAGTGAATAGTTTTTATAATAAGCATAAACATATTGACAAAATGACGAAAATAAGTTAATATCATACTATATGAACGAAAAAACATCTGCTGAAGTAGTTACTAACTCAAAAGAAGTTGCAAGCCGAGAGCTAGAAACTTTTGTATCAAATCCTGGACTAGTTGAATTAGCGAATTTATTCGGAGTTGACGTACTCCCTGGAACAACTACCGAGAAACTTTCTGCCTTACAAGAAATAGCAAGTCAACATTGGGATTTTCGAAAAGGAGCCGAGCGACAAGCTGTTGATTGGAATGATGAATTACTGGACAAAGAAGGGACTGAACAATGGAATGTAGTCTTTGCTGCCGCCGATAAATTAGGACTTGTTCAAAGTTCCAAGCCAGTTAATAAGCACCCTAAAACACTTGCTATACTCGGTGGAGCTAACAAATCTCCATTAGACAGACTTAAATATGGGTTAAGTGTTGTTGATGATTTTGATCAGTTGGTATATCTTGGGTCATCTCGCGCTATAACTGATGCCGAGCGTCCTAAAATTGCCGACTATGCACCAAACGCAAAGACAGAGTTTGATCTTGGGTGTCGGGCTTTTGAAGAATTGCTTAGTGCTAAAATCGTTGATGAAATAAATATTCAACGCGATGGTGATACCTGGGGAATGCGTTTATATGAATTTGATGTTGATGGCGTAAAAAAACATGGTTTTGCGCTGAGCACGCCATTTGAAATTGGAGAAGGAGAGAACAAGCGACGCGCTAATACATATGATAATTACCGGTTTTTTGCAGACCGAGCTGAGCTTAGTCAAGATCCTGATCATACAGTGGTAAGTATTACCAATGCTTTTTATACTGCTGGCCAACATTTACCCGCTGTCCAAGAACTAACTTTACCATATGGCGTAAAAGTTGAAACTGTTGGATATGATGCCCAGTATAATGGAGTTGTTCGTAAACCTAGTCAACTATTACAAGAAACAAAAGCTGCAATTGATGCAGCCGTCAGATTAGACAAAGCTATCTCAGAAGCTTAAATATTATACTAATAATAGAGTTGTAATGTGACTGAGCGCCACTAAACCTTTATAGTTAATCGAAGAACGAAAAAATAATGTCCGAATTAACTAATAGCCCAAACAACCATGAGTTAAGCCAATTTATAGAAGCCGCTCTTTATGAGCCTGTACCAAACATGGACGAGCTAAGAGAGCGCAAAAAAAATTATAATCAAATACCAATTGATTTGACCCATGAATTGTCTAACGAGCAAGTGGTGGACATTGCCAATTACAATATTGCCGGACAAGCTTATTATTCGCGACCTAATGCTACTACCGGCGAAGCTATAACTGGGGTACCAAAAAAATTGTTTTTGAGAAAATCAATAGCCGAAACGCTGACAAAATTAAATTTGTCATTAGCAAACCCTAAAATTACTGATTTTTTTGGAGGGGAAGTCGAATTATATCTTCAAGATGCCTTAAGACCAGTCAAATTACAAAAACGATTACATGATGAACTTATCCCTGCGCTACTTCGGAAAAATCAGCCTGACATTAGCGATGAAGAATTAAATGTACGATTGAAAGATATTATCGCCCTACCATCGAGTGACCCCAATAAACCATCGCCACATGCTACCGGAGGTGCTTTTGACGTTATCCTTCGCTATAAGCTTCCAACTCAGACTTACGTTGAAGATAGCACTGTGCCATTAGGTCATATAGATGGTGATACTAGCTTACGTATAAGACCAGATTATTTTGAACAAAATAGTCCCGAGACCGACAATGATAAGTTAGCTCAACGTAACCGACGTGCATATTATGCAATTTTAACAGGCAAGGTATTTGGTTTCGACACAGGATTCGTAAATAATCCAACTGAATGGTGGCATTGGGGTAGAGGTGATCAACTATCAGCAAAAGTTCAAAGCGCCAATACGGCTTATTATTCATTAGCCGAAACAAGTGATTTATAGATTATAACCAATTAATAACTTCGTATTACTAAGATACGTCTGCCTTAACACGTTTTTTATTATTAGACCAGATACGTTCTATACCTAGTAATATTAAGCCCGCAAATCCAATAGCCAAGGCTACTATCGACACTGATGACGTAGTCTTATGGCTCTTAACGTTAGCATTAGAACCGATAATATTGCTTCTCGAAGAAACTAATATATTTTTACTTAAATTATGGGTCCCGCTATTAGTATTGGCATCGGCTAAGATAGCAGAAACTAAGCCACTATTATTACTATCGCCACTTGAATTGGTTTTTTTGCTATATATAACAGCATAACTATTATTAGAAGTATTTGACGTACTAGCTGGAGGAGTACTTGACGCAGCTACAACTGCAGGCGGTGGTATCGTTTCTTCGCCTAAGCTACCGTCCCATGTGCCGAAAACGTTAATAAATAATATTCCAAACCAGTTAGAAACACTTAACTGGCTATCGATTAAATTGAGCAAATTAACACTTGCTGAGGCATTACCAGAAGTAGCGTTTCCAGCTGTCGTGTTATCGGCTACCGTTGCATCGCCACTAGTAGCATTTTCATTGACAGTATTATTTATAGTGTTATTATTCGATGAATTTAAGGTGGAAGAATTATTTGCAGAAGTCGTATCGCTAGTTATTCCACTGCCCAGTTCAGCTGCCGTTGCACCAGTCGGGGCGTCCATTATAACACCTACCCAGGTACCTAATACGTTAACAAATACCAAAAGATCATTGCTGCCAATAATTTGTGAACCGGTTAAATTAAGAACGGTAATATTAGTAGTGGCGTTACCAGAAGTAGCATTACCAGCTGAACTGTTTTGATTGACTGAAGCAGTACCACTATTAGCTGTATTTGTAATCGAATTATTAATTGCATCATTATTTGAATTGTCGACATTTGTGGTAGTTGTGCCGTTTGATGCAGTAACCGGATCACTTATCGCATTACTCGCTAGTAAAGTGTTTAAGAAATCTGGCGGCAATAGAATGTTACCGTCAAGATCGCCGTAAATATTAATTACTCCTAAGAAAGATTGACCTGACGAAATATCTGAATCAATCAAATTTATAATATTCGCATCGGTGTCAGCTGATCCTGATGTGGCGTTACCGGCAGACGTATTATTGGTTACATTGGCGTTACCACTATCAGCGTTAAGATTAACGTTGTTATTTATAGTGCTATTATCGGCGCTGTTAACTTGAGTTGTAGAGTTAGTATTAGTTGATTGCTGTGAGTCGCTTGTCGGTTGAATTATCGTGCTGGGGTCTAATAGTAGATCTCCAGCGACATTGCCATTGATATTAGCAACAAAGGTTGATATTCCCGAAGCCGATGACTGGAGTAAGTTAATAACGTTTGCAACATCTTGGACATTACCGGAAGTTGCATCGCCGGCTAAAGTATTTCCAGTTACCGTGGCATCTCCAGATTGAGCATTCTCGTTAATGGCGTTGCTGATATTTGCGTTATAGTATAAACCAAAAAAATCATTAGAATTATTATTTGTATTAGAATTATTTGTTGAACTAGGGCCAGTAGTAGTATTTGCATCCGGAGTATTAGTAGTATTATCACCGTTTGCATCTGGAGTATTAGTGGTAGTACTACTACCTGTTGTATCCGAAGAATTATCAGTATCAGTTGTCGGTGAATTAACTGTTATGGCTCCGGCAGGTGGTTGTGCAACGGTAACAACATTTGGCACATATTGTCCTGTAGTGGCATCAAAAACCCACTGGGTAGTGTCCCACATGCCTGTTGTAGGGTCATAACTATAAGTTAGAGGCGTTATTGGCGCAGTCTGGTCAGTTACCGGGTTCCATGTGTAATAAGCATTTTCCCATAAACCAGTTGCCGCATCGTAAGTAAATGTGTCTGCGCTTGGTCCGGTTGGTTGGTTGGGACCAGTCGCATCGGATGATTGTCCAGAAGAGATGCTACCAGATATACCTGCTGCACTGTTGGGAGTAGATGGCGTTTGGCTTGAAGCATTATTTGTTGATCCGCTGCCATTATCTTTATTTTTAGCAGCCATAATTAATGAAGGATGTATGCTCGTCAATATCAAGATCAATAACGCACCACTTAATATGCTTTTTCTTGATATTGATTTAATTCTTTCCATCCTTACCTCCAACTTAGACTTTATTTAGAATGTTTAATGCTTCAAACCGTACTCTACCTACAATTTATTAACTGTGTAAGAGAGAACCTGAGCAGAAAGGGCTCTCTCTTACCTAAGTTATTAATTTTTAATGTCGTACTTAACTATCGTTTAAGTGCTCTACAAATTAGTTAGTGACATCAAAAGTTACGCTGGTCATGTTTGATTCAGTTACGCTACCACTTGTTGCGTTACCGCCAGTCGTGTTGTCATTTAACGATACGTTACCTGTCGCTGCTGTTTGGTCGTTGTCATTAGTAACAGTTAGACAGTTAGAGTTGTTGACCGTTGTGTCATCTGTGGTTGAAGAAGACACGTCATTTGTTGAGTATGGCCCAGTTGTACTATTACTCCCAGTGTCACCACTAGAATCTATACTTGGGTCAATAGATAATGCAGCGCTTGATGAGGCGCTATTGTCAACTGTTGCTGATATATCAGTTGAATTTGACGAAGAAACATCGCCACTCGTCGCATCACCGGCAGTCGTATTGTGGTCAACACTTACATTACCTGTATTTGCTGATTGATCGTTTTCGCTAGAAGCTGACAGACGGTTATTATTATTAACTTCAGTCTTAACATCTGTCTTGCTCTCCACTGAGTTTTTAGAATATGGCCCAGTTGTGCTGTTGCTTCCTGAGCTAGCCCCAGCAATACCAGCGAAACCGCCGACCAAACTAAGTGATGCAACAATTGTTGCCGCTCCTCTTATTAGTTTATTCATTTTCCCTCCTTTTCGAGATTTGTTTAGTTAAAATATTACTCGGGCTGCTCCCCCGACTTAATTAGATCTAACAATACCTAAACCATTAACATCTAAAAAAGTCGAGGGACCATTTTTATTTTTTAGTTAAGTCATAATATTATTTAAGTCCCTCCTTCCGTGCTAAAAAATTCATCCTTTTACTCTGATTCCGATGTTGAATTATTATTAACTGATTGACTATTAATTTGGATGTTCATAGATGATGATGCCCCTGATTGATTGGCTTGATTTGAAACATTCAAATTAGTCACGCCAGTAGGGGTAATTATAGTTTTAGAATAATCAGTATTTGGCGCTACCTGGACATTTTTCCCGTTAATAACGACATTATTTGTCGTCGATTGTCCGCTCGGGGAAGTGCCAGTACTAGTAGTAGTTGTGTCAGAATTTATTGTTTCGGAAGTTTGTACGTTATTATTAGGAACCGATTGGTTGACAGTAGCCGTATTGTTAGTCTGAGGAGCACTGTTAGAGCTTATATTCACAGAGCTACTGCTTGATTGAGATTGAGTGGGTAAAGTTGTCGATAACGACAATAATTTTGCCTTATTAGTTATCGCCGATGTAGAATATTGTGATTTATCAAGTCCATACCCAATTAATAATAAGAGCATTAATACGCCAATTCCGATAAATATAAACTTTCGTGAAAGTATACTAGATAATTTTCGTTGTAATAACCCAATATGATTGTCTCGATACATAACTTATTGCCAATCCCTCAAATATATTGTTTATATCTTACCCATACTTATAGATAATGCTGTGGAAATTCTTACATTGCGACTGATATAAAATTATTTTATAGCTTCATAGTTATGATGTGTTTTTTATTACATAACATGTTTATAACCTATTAGATATGTTATTTAATATCTATTTAATATTATTAAGGATTATTAGTAATACATAAGAAAATAATCAGTGTCGTAAAATTATAAAAATAAATAAGCAATAAATAATTTCAGGGTGGGATGAAAGATAAATATAATTGTTTGAAGTTTAAAAGTTAAATATATTAAAAAGGATTTAATGTAGATCAGTATTTATAATTAAATTTCCACCACAGACAATAAAAGGGTAAATAAAGTAAATGAATAAATAATTAATTCATAATATTATAATCACCTAAATAGTTCGATTAATGAATAAATAAGTAATACAACCACACTCTATCATTATGTATATGCTTGTCTATGTGTATAATGTTGCTCATGAACGCCACCTTAGCTCAGCTGGCTAGAGCATCGCTTTCGTAAAGCGGGGGTCCGGGGTTCGAATCCCCGAGGTGGCTCCAAAATTTTGCCAGCGGATGTCGTATAGTGGTTAATATGCAGCCTTCCCAAGGCTGAGACGAGAGTTCGATTCTCTCTATCCGCACCATTTTTTCAATATATTAAATAGATGTAAGATTTACGTTG
>Ga0187851_10004527_pt1 | contig 11320 bp, 8 predicted proteins | sample June2016WEW_6_10_FD_132997 | JGI IMG/M metagenome (GOLD analysis project Ga0187851, IMG submission 132997) | Peatland microbial communities from SPRUCE experiment site at the Marcell Experimental Forest, Minnesota, USA - June2016WEW_6_10 | ecosystem: Environmental > Terrestrial > Soil > Wetlands... | reverse complement strand
GCCGCAACCTCTTCGACCCCAAAACCATGCAGCAGCACGGATTCACCTACATCAGCATCGGCCGCCCCGCCGTCTATCCCGCCCGCGACCTCGAACTCGCCGCCTCAGCCGGCGAGTAAGTGGAGCGGTCATTGTTCAACAAAAAAATGGATTGAACAGTTATGCTTGAAGACACGAGTTCTTCCGTGCCACCCAATGCTCACCGAGATAGAGTTTTATCATCTGCTGTAGCCTCATCATCGCTCTACGGATCGCCTTTGTCGTTATAGCGCCACGGTATAAACCTGCTCCGTAGCGTATCCCTTTACTTATGAGAACAGAATGCACAATCAAATACCGGGGTTGAATATTTATCACTTTCATAGGCATTGGGATGGAACGAGGCGATATGCTAACATGGATAGAAATCATAGGAGCGATCCTCGAAATATGCTACCTATCCCAACTTGTGGTAGCCTAATAATAGTTTGCTGCAGATAATGGCCAGAACGCGGTCTTACTAGGATAATTGCTTTCAGTTCAACAAAACAGTGGACGGTTGCAACGATATGAGACTTCGAAATGTACTTGTTACAGGTGGCGCAGGCTTTATAGGTAGTCACGTTGTCGAGCAGCTAATAGGTGAGGGTTATCGAGTCACGGTCGTGGACGACTTCGATCCTTTCTATGATTCCGCAATCAAACGAGCAAATCTAAATAGATACTCGTCGCACCCTAATCTCCGACTTATAGAGATCGATATATGTAACTTGGAAGCTCTTCGAAAGCGAGTGTCAGCCAACTATGATGTGATCATCCATTTGGCGGCGAAAGCGGGGGTGCGGCCATCGATCATGGATCCCCTTGCATATCAGGAGGTCAATGTGCGCGGTACTCACAACCTGCTTGAGTTGGCCCGGGACTGGGGTGTGGGGCAGTTCGTGTTCGCTTCATCGAGTAGCGTGTATGGAGTAAATTCGAACGTCCCGTGGCGGGAGGACGACCACGTCCTGCTACCAATCAGCCCATACGCGAGCACGAAAGTGAGTGGTGAACTGCTCGGGCACGTTTACAGTAACTTGTTCGACATACGGTTTATTGCTCTGCGATTTTTCACGGTATACGGCCCTAGACAGCGCCCAGACTTGGCAATTCACAAATTTGCAAGATTAATGCTGCAAAATAAACCAATACCATTTTTCGGAGATGGGTCCACTCGTCGTGACTACACCTACATCGATGATATTGTGTTCGGTATCCGTGCCGCCATGGACTATTCAGGAAGCATGTACGAAGTCATCAATCTCGGAAACAATCGCACAGTCAGTTTGTCTGAGATGGTCCACGGCTTGGAAGAGGCTTTTGGGATCAAGGCCGAACTCGATCGCCAGGCTGTACAACAGGGGGACGTCCCCCAGACATGGGCGGCTATATCAAAAGCTAAGCTATTGCTAGGATACGAGCCGCGGACTGAGTTTCGCGAAGGATTGCAGAGGTTTGCGGACTGGCTCGGGACTGGCGTTAACAAGTAACCAATTGCGATTTTACAAGAAGGCTAGAGTCGTGTCTCATAAATAACTTAACTAATTGGACGATTCAGGGTAGGCTTGGGTATGTCTCTGGGACGCCCCTTGCCTGCTCTTTAACTGACTACTGAGGAGCGGCGCGAGCTGTCTGGTTTTGCCGCTTCTCGCAGCCAGCGCTCAACTGGTGTTGTGGCCGCCGAAGGCGTCGCCAACGTGGAGATTGGCGAGCGTCTGAACTGGTCCAGGCTGACGGTGGGCAAGTGACGGTAGCGTTTTATCGAGCGCCGCATTCAGGGTGTGTATGACGGACTTCGCCCCGGCCGCCCGCGCTCGATTTTCGATGAAACGGTGGCCCCGCTGCTGCACAGCACGCTGAAGACGAAGCCAGCCGCTGGAACCCACTGGGCGTTCGCCAGGCTGCAGAAGTGAACCGCTGTCGAAATCCACCGTGCACCGGGTCTTTCAGGCCTTCGCCCTGCAGCCGTACCGCAGCAAAGCCCTCAAATTCTCCACCGATTTCTTTTCGTGGAGAAAGTGCGGGATCGGGATATCGTGGCCCTGTACCTGAACCCTCAGGATCACGCCATCGTGCTGGCCGTGGACGAGAAATCACAGATTCAGGCGCTGAGCCGGACCCAGCCGGTGCTGCCCATAGGGCTGGGCTATCTGGAAGGCGTCACTCATGATTATGTACGGCACGGAACCGCCACCTTGTTTGCTTCTCTCGACATCGCAACCGACACCGTCTTCACCAACTGCAAGCCGCACCACCGCCATCAGGAGTTTCTCAGTTTTTTCAAGCAGATCGATGCAGCAGTTCCAAACGGTCTGGACATACACGTGATCGTTGACAACTATACTACCCACAAACACTTCAAGGTGCGTGTCCGGCTCGCAATGCGGCCACGTTTCCACATTCATTACACGCCCAACCTATTATCTTCGGATCGATCCTGATAGGGAGCCGATTTTACCTCTAGTGCCGTACAGTCACAGGCGTCAGCGATGGTGTGATGAAAATTCTCCTACTAAGCCAGGTGTTCTACCCTGATGTTGTGTCGGTGGCACAGTATTTGGCCGATCTCGGAGTCGGCCTCAATGAGGCGGGTCATGAAGTTACGGTTCTTTGCAGTAGTCACGGTTATGACAATTCTGCGAATGAATTTCCCTGGAAAGAGACATGGAAGGGAATTACCATTCGGCGTGTACAGGTATGGAACCTCGGGAAAAAGTCAAAGATTCGTCGCATCGTTAGTGCCTCTTCATTCTTTGTTTCTAGTTTTGCGTCATTGATGTTGATGAATAAACAGGATGTCGTAGTCGTAGTGCCTCCTCCGCCGTTGCTGTCGGTCATGGCCGCGATCTTCGTTCATCTCAGAGGTGGAAGGCTACTGTATTGGAACATGGATCTAAATCCGGATGAAGCCATCGCCGCAGGATGGATGAAGCCAGATTCGCTTACGGCGCGTATTCTCGGCGCGGCATTGCGATATAGCCTCCGCGCGTCATCGAGTATTGTCGTGCTCGATCGCTTCATGAGTGACCGAATTGTCGGCAAGGGCATACCTGTGGATAAGGTGCATACTGTTCCTATGTGGTCGCACGACGATATGGTCTGCTACGACGTCGAGGGTCGCGCAGCATTCCGTGCGCAACTTGGAGTTGAAAAGAAATTTGTTGTGATGTATTCGGGGAATCATAGCCCCTTGCATCCACTGGATACTGTTCTACAGGCCTCATTGCGTCTTCGGAAAAACCAGGCAATCGCATTTGTTTTTGTAGGTGGAGGGAGCGAGTTTGAGCGGGTGAAGGATTTTGCGCAGGAACACAATTTGTCGAACGTCATCTGCATTCCATACCAGCCTTTAGACCATCTCGCGGGCTCTCTTTCCGCTGCCGATCTGCAAGTGGTTCTTCTGGGTGATCCGTTCGTTGGCATTGTGCACCCCTGCAAGATATATAACATGCTGGCAGTAGGGGCACCGTTCCTGTATGTCGGCCCCGCAGTGAGCCACATTACGGATTTACAGCAGTATCCAGAAATTGCACAGATGGGTCGATTCGTACGTCATGGAGATGTGGATCAGGTTGTGGATGTTATTACCCGGTTAGCTTTCGCTTTTGTTAGCGGAACATCCTTCCGTCCAGGTCGTCCGTCCGATCTCGACCGCTTCTCTCAAGCGTTGCTGATGCCTACGATGATTGAACTCGTGGAAGCAACGGGGCATTCCCAATAGGGCTACGCGCTATGGTGGCAGAGAAGAAAACGATTGCTATAACAGGTTCTTCAGGTCTAATTGGAGAACAACTAGTCTCCGTCCTTCTTGGAGCAGGCCATCGGTTGTGCACCCTTAGTCGCAGACCACAGAAGGATTTGCCAGGCATCATCCAAATTCAAGGGGATATCCGATCGCCTCTTGCAGTGCGTGATCTTGTAGGAGGATGCAGTGCCGTGATTCACTTAGCCGGTTTTGCACACACCTCTCTGCGTTCTCAGGCAGAGATGGACGAGGCTGAACGGATCAATGTTGACGGGGCGCGGAACGTCCTCGCAGCAGCGCAGGATGCGGGCGTGGAGCGTGTTCTTCTGGCGTCAAGCGCTCATGTATACGCGGGACAGGAAGGAACGGGGCTTGACGAGCACAGCCCAACAGCAGGCGATTCATTTTATGCGCGCACTAAGTTGATGGTGGAACAGGCCGGACTTGAGACCAAGCGCAAATCGTCTGGCTGTAGTCATCGTGCGTCCTTGCCTTACTTATGGGCCAGGGGTGCGTTTTAACCTCGAGTCTTTGATGCGAGCCATCCATGGCCATTATTACTTTGGCGTTAGTGGAACAAACCCCATGCGCAGTTTTCTGTCCGTGGACAATGCTGCTGCGGCAATCGCACACCTGATTCAAGCAGGGGAAAATGGCAGGATTTACAACCTTGCTGATCAATATCCTATGCCTTTGGTAGAGTTTGTAAACTCATTAGCCGATCATATGCAAGTTTTACGACCGAGGAATCTGCCTATGTTTGCGATACGCGCGGCAATTGCCGGTATGGTGCCGTTGCGGTGGATGGGACTACGTTCGCCCATCAATCGCGAGTCGCTGCGGAAACTTACAGTATCATTCACCTTGGATGTAAATGCGCTCTCCGCTTCCGGGTTTCGATGGCCGGACGATGGACGGGTTACCATGAAGAGGATGGTAGATGCGTATCTCGGGTTGCGGGAGCAAGGGCAGACAGGCTGAAAACAATAGTTTTCAGTCTTTATTCCGCCGTACGAGACTTATGATAAGAGCTATAATTTAAGTAACGTCGTTGGAGACGGGCGATGCTTTTGCTAAAGCGTGCTTTTGATATTTCAATTTCGTTACTTCTCCTTCTTCTTCTCTCGCCCCTGTTTTTCGTTCTAGCGTCGCTCATCAAGATGACCACGAAGGGCCCCGTCCTCTACTGGTCGAGCCGTGTGGGGAAGAACAATAAATTGTTCGACATGCCGAAGTTCCGTAGCATGCTGGTCGATGCCCCACAGGTTGCCACCCATCTGCTGTCGGCACCTTCTGTCTATTTGACTCCCGTTGGCAGTTTTTTGCGCCGGACGAGCCTCGACGAATTGCCTCAATTGTTCAGTATCCTAGCGGGTCGCCTGAGTTTTGTCGGGCCGCGGCCGGCACTATTTAACCAGGACGATCTGGTGGCGCTCCGGACCGAGCGAGGCATTCATGTGCTGGTGCCTGGACTGACCGGTTGGGCGCAAATAAATGGACGGGATGAATTGCCGATTCCAGAGAAGGTTCAGTTCGACTATGAATATCTACAGAGACAATCTTTCAAGTTTGATCTCTATATTATTTTTAAGACGGCCTTCAAGGTTGTGCGCGGCGATGGGATTCAGCATTGAAAGACAGTTTTCCATTGAGCCTATGCTGGTACTAACTTCGTCGCATTCTGGGGAGACACTGTGAATTTATGGGATGTTGTGATTGTCACGGCGTCCTCCGAGCGGCAGGCGGAGCTATACCGCAATGAACTCCCGCGTCGGGCATCATCCGGGATGTTGCCGAAAGAGACTCAGTTTATTGTCGTTCCCGATCCGGGTGACCGAAGGGTAGGCACCGGCGGAGCGACGATCAACGCGTTGGGCGTCTTGTGCAAGAGCAGGGAATGGTGGGGTCAGCACAAGGTTCTACTGCTTCACTCAGGGGGCGATTCGCGCCGCCTGCCGCAGTACTCTCCGGGCGGCAAGCTGTTCGGTGTTCTGCCTTCGCGAACGCGGTCCAAAGAGACAACAACCGTATTTGACGAAACTCTGGCGCTATCGGTGGCGTGGGCAGAGGGAATTCCCAATGGACTGCTGGTGGCTTCAGGCGATGTAGTGCTGCGGTTCGATGCCAAGAGTGTGCAATGGGACCGGCCCGGTGTGACTGGCGTCGCAATGTGTCTTGATCCGGAAACGGGGAGCCATCACGGTGTCTATGTCGTGGGAGCCGGAGGGCAGGTCTATACGTTTCTGCAGAAGCCCACGCTCGCGGAGGTAAAAGCCGCTGGCGGAGTGCTGGAAGATGGGCAGGTCGCCGTCGATATTGGATTGTTGCGGTTTGATGCCGAGATGACGGTAGCGCTCTCTAAACTGGCAGAATCCATGGCTCTGCCGGCAGTTGATCTCTATGATCAGATTACGCGCGGTCTGACGGGCCAATGGAAGCCGGAGGCAGATGCCGAGCCATTCTGGTTCAAACTCGCTGGGATTCTGCACACTCCCGAACGCCCAGTGGGATTCCACTGTGCAGTGGTCGAGGGTGAGTTCATCCATGCAGGAACGACGCGTTCCTTTCGCACCCTTGCAGCAGCGTCCGGTGGAATTCTAGACAGCGTGATTGGCAGTGCATGCGAAGTCGGGCATGAAGCGGTGGTCCTGGAGTGCAACCTCAGCGGAGCAGTCTACGCCAGCCGCGGCGCCATCCTGCATGGGCTCACCGGATTGAGCGGGCCCGTGGAGGTTCCGGAAGACACGGTCGTTCATCAGTTGCCGGTAGAAGGTGTGTACGGAGACGGCTGTGTGATCCGGGCCTACGGAGTCGAGGACAATCCGAAACAGACGCTGCCGGGAGCTACATGGTTCAACCGTCCAATTCTGGAAACCCTCGAACGGCTTCAACTGCACAGCGAAGAGGTTTGGAGCGGAGTTGAAGAATCGTCATTGTGGAATGCAGCGCTGTTCCCGGTGACGACGCCGGACGAGGCCTGGGCATGTGCGCGGTGGATGATGGGATACGCCAGCGGCTACGATGCGGAGCGCTGGCGCGCCTCGCGGAGAATTTCATTGGCCGAGAGCGCGAACTGCGCTGACGCGAAGGCTCTGGCCGAGGCGCGCAATCACCGATTGCAGGGCATCTGGCAGGAAACGGCAGTCGAATTAGCGGAGTCAGGCACAGACTTGCGGCCGCTGCTGGCGAATCTGCCAGGACTGGCGACGGCTGCGGCGGCAGGACATTCTCTGCGTACAAAGGCGAAAGCGTTGCGTGACGGCGGTGCGGAGAATTTCACTCTGGCGGCCAGTTACCTGATGCAGGCGGCGCGTTTACTCAGCCGTGCCGGATTTGAGCAGGAGGCCGAATTGGCCGAGAGCGATGCCTTCGTCTGTATTCAGGATGCGGTGCATGACGGTGCCGCGGACCACGTGGAGCTGGCGCCGTCTCCCTGGCAGTTTGAACGCGTGCAAGTATCGGCCCCAGCGCGAATCGATCTCGGCGGGGGGTGGTCAGACACGCCGCCGTTCTGCTTCGACTGGGGCGGAACAGTGCTCAATTGCGCGCTTGAGATCGATGGGGCATTTCCGATTGAAACCGAAATCCGGCGCATCGATAAGCCCGTGATCCGATGCTATGCGGACGGTCAGGGATCGACGGTCGAGTACCGAAGTAGTGAGCAGTTGCTGGAGCCATGCGGTCCGGGGTCGGAATTTTCCATTCCGCGAGCGGCTCTGCAATTGTTGGGCATTCCGATGGAAGGTCGCAGTCTGCCGGAAACTCTAAAGGAACTGCGCGGCGGCCTTGAGATCCGGTGTCGGGTACAGTTGCCCATCGGCTCGGGCCTGGGTACAAGCAGCATCCTTGCCGCGACGGTGATTCGCGCGCTGGCAGTGATGTCAGGACGCACGATGGACGATCAGGCTCTGTCGGAAGCTGTGATGCACTTGGAGCAGCGCATGACCACCGGCGGAGGTTGGCAGGACCAGGCAGGCGGCATCTTCCCGGGTGCCAAACTGCTGATTACCGGTCCTGGCCTGCGGCAGCGCATCCGTGTGCAGCCGGTGGTTTGGAGCGAGAGCCGGCAAACAGAGTTCTGTGAGCATCTTGTGCTTTACGATACCGGCATTCAGAGGATGGCCAAAAATCTTCTGCGCCAGGTCGTCGCGCGCTATCTGGCGCGAGAGACGGCGACCATCCAGGTGCTGCACAGCATCAAGACACTGGCCGTGGAAATGTCCTATGCCATGGCAGAAGGAGAGTGGAAGCACCTAGGACAGTTGATGGACCGCCATTGGCAATTGAATCAGTTGCTCGATCCGCACACAAACAACGCACCCATCACCGCGATTCTGGATAGTGCCCGCCCGTGGATCCACGGAGCCAAGCTGGCAGGTGCGGGTGGAGGCGGGTTTCTCCTGCTCATGGCTCGGGACGCGGAAGCGGCTGCGGCGTTGCGCGCCGGGCTTAACCGCGAAGTTGGTCAGAATAGCGCCTTCGTGCCCTACCGCATCGCCCAGAAAGGGATGCGCATTCAGTCCAGTGGCAAGTAGCCCGTGCATGTAGCGCGTGGATGCCGTTTCCTCATATTGAAAATATCTAGTAGCGGAATTTCCACTCCGGAAACCAGGTGAGCTGGATGGTGGTTGTGGTAACGGTTTGCAGTCCGGAGAGGTAGATAGGGGCCTTCCAGCGCTCGTAGGCGAAGTTGCCGTTGATCTCGAAGTCCTTGCCGATTCGTTTGACAACTTGAAAACTGATGTCGTTTAGAGTGGTGCCACCGGTCGGATAGGTGGTGGTGCCGGGAATGTAAGTTGTGCCGCCAGGGATAAAGTCCTTGGCGGCTTTTTGATTTCGCACGCCAATTTGCAGCCACTCGTTGCCGCTCAGGTGATATGTGATCCAGCCTTGGCCGCCTTTGTCCTCACGTCCAATCCAGTCGCCGAAGAGCTGGCCCTGGTTAGTGTATCCCTGTTGCTGGACGTATTCGTAGTACATAAAGTGGCCTGATTGGCTGGTTCGAATAGGCGGATCGGTGGAGGCGGCTTCAACGCGCAGGTCGAGCCTGGGAATGCCCGGCACATGGGAGAGATAGATACCGGGCCGCCAGGAGGCGCGTCGAGGCGCGTCGATGGGCGAGAGATCGTCATGCACCTCTGAGTCCGAGTAGAGCGTTAGCCAGTTGCGCACGAAGGGAAGGCGGTAGCTGAAGTCGAATGCGCCAAAGCGTGCGCCGGGGTCCGAGCTTGTGATCTTGGCTGCTGGAGTGCCAGCGGTAAGGCTGAAGAAACTGCGCAGGAAGGTGTGCAGGTTGATGGGTTCGTGGCCCTTGCCGCCCCAGATGACGGTGCGCTCGAAGCCGAACTCGAGGTTCACTGTGGGCCGGAAGCTGATCTTCTCAACATGCACCCAGGGATCGTTGGGATAGGTGTGGCCTTTGAGCGAACCCACCAGAAACTCGTAACGGAATGGGCCAGTGAGAACGGAGAGCAGCGGAATGAACAACGGCTCAGTTCGGTTGATGCGGAAGGAGTAGATGTTCTCCGCGTTGTTTGAGTAGGCCATCCCGCCCCCCACTCCAGGGCCGAGCCAGTCGTCCTGCTTGCCGAAGGATATCTCGTGGTTGAGCAGGCGATAGGAGGCGTATGCATCGATGAAGCGCCCGTCGGTGATTGCTGCAATGGGCCCCTGGGGGATTGTGGTTTGGATATACGGGCTGCCCGTGGCTGGATTATTGGTGACCGGAAAGGCGCCCACATCTTGATTCGCCAGCGTCTGGGTCAGTGCGTTTGAGTAGCCGGTGGCCGAGGGCGCTTCGTGAAACTCGCCGCGTACATGCAGCAGAAACCGGCCCGCGGACGCGTAGCCGCTGACGCCCGTGTAGTTATTGAAACCGTTCTGGTAAGGACGGCCGTAGTCGTTGATGATGGTTGAGCCAAGATGATAGCTGTCGCGCAGCGGTGTGCCGCTGATGCCGCGCGCCACGGAGTAGACCGACTCCACCCGCACCTTCTCCTCAGGGGCCTGGCATGAGGCCTCCGCATTGAAGCGCAACTCGCGGGTCAGTGCCTTGTATATCCTCTCCGCTTCGTCCGTGGCAGGGCCTGCATCGTAGTCTTCGATGCGGCTGTCCACCTCGTCGAGCATGTTGTTTATGCTGGAGCGCGTCCACGGGCGCATGCCCAGGTAGACCGTATCTATATAGCCGAGGGAGTAAAGTCGCATCACAGCCGGATAGACCCAACTGTCGACCGGGATGTATGGCGACCCTGCTGCGGAAGACTCGCAGACATCCGATTGGCTATCGGGATCGCGACCTCCCTGGCCAGCGCCCTGCGACGCATCGAGCGGGCTGGCGGCCATCAGCATGAGTGCCGCCAACATTGTTGCCCAGCGAAAGATTGGTGGCCCTGCCAAACGTCTGTTCACCCGTACATCCCTTCCGTCTGCGAACATTCAGATTTCCCATACTGAAGATGCTGGAATCAACGTCCGCGTCGCGAGAGTCTCATATTTTGTTTGAACTTGCTCAATGTTAATTGCACGGATTCATCCAAATTGTACGGCTTGCAGTCTGGTTTCGTAAGACCACGCAGGCGGTGTGGTTGTACTGAGTTGGGAGGGTCGCAGCGTGCCTCTACTGCTCTATGATCCGGAGGCTATAGTGTGCCTGAGGCTTGGAGAGCGCGCTTCATTCCGGCCCAACTGATGCGGCTCGATTCCTCGGGCGATCCGCCGCCGCGCCAGTGTGTCTCCAGCGAGACGGCGTTGCGATAGCCAATGGATTTGAGCGCGCGAAACTGCGCGGTCCAGTCGATGAATCCGATGTCGACGGGCGACCACTCCACTCTCCCGTTCGCGTTGCGCACGGCGTTCTTGCAGTGGCAATGGTGGATGCGTTCCTTGGGCAGCAGCGCCCAGCCGGCAGGGAAGGCGTCGAGTTCACCCGTCATAACGGCGTTCGCAGGGTCCCAGTTGAGGTTCAGCGGTGGCACGGCCGCCAGCAGGCGCGCGGCTTCGGGAGCGGTCGCGGTGTTGCACTCCTGCTCGTTTTCGATGATGAGCTCTATTCCTTGTTTCCGCGCAGTCTCGGCCGCGGTACGCAGCTTGTCGTCGATGGCGGCACGGAAGGGCGAGACGTCGTCGAGACGCCAGAAGTCGAAGCAGCGGACTTTGCCGGTCTTGAACTGTTTGGCCAGCGCGATGCATGCTGCAAGAACTTCATCCTGTTTTTTGAAGTCGGCGGTTGCGGCGAAGGAGTCGTGCTGTGTGCTGAATTTGGAGCGCGGCGCTCCCAGCCAGTCGACCTTGAAGAGCGGGCTTGCAATGTCCGTCACGCGCAGGTTGTATTTGGCCAGAATGGCCTGTGCGCGCGATACGTCGTCGGAGTTGAGATCGGCGATGTTCTTGCCCCACAGGGCGCGCAGTTCCACCCATTGCAAACCGAACTCACTGGAAGCGACGTAACAGGCGTGATCGAAGTCGGAGGATATCTCGTCCGTGATGACGCTGAGTTCAAAAGGCGACTTCGCTTGTGCGCGGGCAAGGCCCGGCCAGGCGAAAGAAGCGCTG
>Ga0187851_10004526_pt1 | contig 11320 bp, 14 predicted proteins | sample June2016WEW_6_10_FD_132997 | JGI IMG/M metagenome (GOLD analysis project Ga0187851, IMG submission 132997) | Peatland microbial communities from SPRUCE experiment site at the Marcell Experimental Forest, Minnesota, USA - June2016WEW_6_10 | ecosystem: Environmental > Terrestrial > Soil >... | reverse complement strand
GTCATAACCTCCCCTACCTCCCCTCTAGGCACAAAAAAAGGGGAGGTCACGCAAAAAGCACCCGGAAAACTTGAAAAACTGGGCAAATGTCCTGTTTGCGGTAAAGAAGATACCGAAGGCATATGGACAGACGATTCACCTGAAGGTTACTACTTCTATTGCACTAATTGTTTCGTTACCTTTGTACCGACTACAGAATGGACTGAAGTACCTGAGGGCGCTATTTGTCCATCCGGTGATTACGAATACAGGTTAGAATTGGGCGGCAAAAAATACGGACGCATACGCCCGGCAAATAACGACGAGCCGAATTTTTAGAAGGAATGAATAAAAAATGGAAATCTTAACAGTTAACACATTAATTTTCAACGACGTGATTAAACTTGAACCTCGATTGGCAGCGCTAAAAGGAAAGGCATTTATTGTCTGGCAGTCGCGCCGCTGGTCCCGTACTGAATTACAGCGATGTTGGTATCTCGAACTCAAGCCGGAAATGCTTCGACTGGTTGGATTCGGCGCGGCAGTGCCGGCACTTCGCAGCTTCGAGGCTTATGACTACTATTATCAGCATCTGTATTCCGTTTTGAATACGGGAAAGGCGGCGAACTGATGGAAAATAGATTTGAAGTCGATTATCGCGTTTACGCAGTCTCCGGCGTCAGCTGCCCGATTTGCGGTCTAAAGTTTGCGGTCCGACTGAACTATGACTACTTGGCAGTTCATCGGGGTGAAGAACTCAATGTAATCTGTTGCGCGTGCGGTCAGAAACAAATAAAGGAGGGTAAATTAAATGGAAAAAATCAATCAGCAATCATTCGATGAGATTCAATTCGCACAAAGTTTACATAGGGGTATCAAGCGGTTGCTTAAAGCTATCCGTACCGAGTATTCTCTCACCCAAAAGCTGGAAGAAGCAAAAAAAGAAAAGGAAATTGCCAGCGAATTTATAGGGACAAAAATAACGCCGCTTTCTGACGATGAACTTCAAATCCTGGCGCGGAATTATCCCGACATCGAAAAATTCATCGGTATTTTAATTGAAGGTCGGAAAGAAACGGTTTCCGAAAACGGACAGGCCAACAAATGACGATTATTGCTCATGACATATTTTTGAATACCGCGGCCAGCCGGAAGGTTAATCCACTTCGACCGGTAGTTTCCTTGCCACGGACTGGGGTCGTTTCTCCTGCGACTCCGGCCGATGGTAGCAAGTTGCCCGACGGATGGTCCGGCCAAACTTTTATTCACTTCGGTAAAAAGTACGTCATCGCTACTAGCCCGCTGGTAACTTCCCAGGACAACAATTTTATCAGAGAATTACGTACTTATCGTTTCGATGACGACAAACAGGCTGCGCCAAGCGAAAAACTCACTAGAATCGTCACAGGGCCATTAAAAAGACTGGCAGCTAGCAAATGTACTGACAGCAAATCGATAACGTTAAAACCCACTGATAAAAAATGCCTCTTTTGCGGGAAACTTATTACTTGGGGGAACAAAAAGACCCGGTACTGTTCGGAAGGATGTCGGACAGCAGAATACCGACGGCGAAAGGAAGCGGTGACGTCATGAATTTGAATTGGACGACAATCAAAATATATTTAACTCCACCGTTAACACCGCCGTTTCGAAACGGTGGTGTTAAATCTTTTGATGAATTAATAGACCTATCTCCAGTAGTGTCTCCAGAAGTATCTGATGACACTACTGATAAACCGTTTGATGAATTAACAGACGGTGCCACAAACGGTTCCGTTAAATCTTTTGACCAATTAATTGATAATCTCTGGTTTTTATTAAGAATGATGTTGGACGGGGTTGGAAAAAAGAATGGAGATTACTGGCAACAGTACCACCACCAATACCGCCACCGGACAGTACTGGTACGAAACACGCATCCGTCAAATAGTTCATAGACATTAAAAATAACGCATCAAAATATAGTACTTTGATGTATTTCGGGAGGATTTTAGAAAAATGACAGACACAAACACCCAGGTAATAGTTTTTCAGGAAGCGGAAAAACGCATCAAAACTTCACAAATGCCCGCAATTATAAAAGGCGAGACCGGACAAACCGACTACGTGGCACATTTAAGCAAGGCCGATATTTTATTGATGATCGAAACGGCCAAGTCCATGACACCGGGCCGCCGCGGGCAGCGAAACGCACTTTTAATCCGGACGCTATTCGATTCATGTCTTAGAATTTCAGAATGTTTATCACTTCGGCCGTGCGACGTTAAACCGTCCGGAGAAGGTTATCTGGTCCAGATTTTAGGCAAGGGAAAAAACAAGGGTAAAGTCTCAGTATGTGCAGTCAGCCCGCAGACCGTAGCGCAGCTTAATTCTTATTGCTATGAGTACAACATCAGCAAAACCGATCTAATCTTCGACATTTCCCGCAGTCAGGCATTTCGACAGATTGAAGCGGTCTATCAAAAGTCCGGCGTCCGGCAACCATCCACACTTCGGGACCACACCGGCGCGATTCATTGCATCAGGCATTCAGGCGCAATCTACCGGCTGTCACTTTCCGGCAATCCGCGGTCAACTCAGGAACAACTTCGGCACAAAAGCGCGGGCATGACTTTGCGCTATCTGAAAACGCTCAGTCATTTAGAATCAATGAACATCGAAAAATCATTGGATATCTGGAGGTGATAATGCTTGATTGAAAAACTAAAAGCGGCAGCCGAAACGAGCAACCCGGTCATATCGTGTCAATAATTTTTGGAGGTCTAATAATTGAACATCAAAAAAGTTTTATCAATCGTTCGGGGTAATCGCCATCTTGTGAACAATGGCAGCGTCCATTATTCCAGCATTGCATGCATTGGCCAGCAGTACCACTCCTTATTCGGTTCCGTATTCCGGTTCCGGCACCGGCAGGGGGGACGGACACGAATCATTGGAGTACCAGCGCCGGCGCACCGCGCCCGTGGAAGCACAAGACGGTCGAATGGATAGGTATCAATTGAAACGCGGGTAAAATCTGGTAATGGTTTGCCGTTTATTGCCGATATTAAAATATGATAACGACAATTCGAAGCTAAAATTAATAAAATCGTAGCAAGTTTGGTAAATGATTTGCCTTTTATTCCGTATATTTGGATCGCTAAGGGCGTGATGGAGGAAAACATGGGAACCATACGAATCAGTTATCGCCACAATTTAATAAAATTAGTACTCTTCCAAGCTTTGGCCCTGCAACCTGGTTGGTACGATGTGCATCAACTGTGCGCATTAACAGGTCTTCGATGGGTTACGATTTCAAGTCATGTAGGGTTCTGGTCCGTTGGGTTAAAAAATAAACACGGTGTGCCGATTGGGCTGCTAAAAAGGAGGCCTTCTCACCGCGGCTATAGATTGATATGGGAATATGACCTGGGGGCTGCTGGTCGGTCCTGGTTATCTAATGTGGATTTCGAACTATTGCGCGATATAAGTATTCAATTAGCAGCTCGTTGGCATGCTGGCGTTAATACTTATGATATTCCCAGTGATGAACCTCTTGAAAAACTAACTTCATTACTTAAAGCCAATAAACCTCTTGATTTAATTGTACTTAGTAGATCAGACAAGGTTTACTTGAAACATAATAATCACATTATTTGTTTTTCTTCTTCTAGCTGGGTAGGCCATGATGTTAATCATATACCGCAGGAAGGGAAATGGAGCACGGATCCAAGGGTTGTATTCAATGCTTTGGTAGATCTTTTAGGGGAAGAGAACGTTCCTATTGAACCTATATTTGTTGGAGCAGGGTTGCAACGTTGGCTTGATTTAACAGAACCAGAGGCAAATGAACCCGTTTTACCTAATCCGAATACCAGTCCGCTTGGTCCATTAACCGCTGATGATGCAATCCGAAAGGCGGCAAGAGATGCGCGACATTACTAAATTCGAGGATAAAGGTAATGGCAGTAGAAAAGATTTTGCTAAAAATTGTCTATTGTAGCGCATGCGGTAGGTTCATGACGGTGTTGATCGATTCTATGAAATGTCCGAAATGCGGTAATGGATTTCAATTTGGCGCGGTGGAGCATGTTGTTAAGAAAATTAGACGCTGGGAATCTTAAGGGAGTTTGTAGCTTAAATTCCAATCGATATCTTGAGGGCGCACTTTGAGAGCTTTACAAATAGCACGTTTTGAAATGTGTCGGGCCGGTAAGCCGCTTTCGATTCTGGCAATTGTGCTAGGAGATACACCGGCTTTTGCTGCCAGGTCACGGATACTCAAAGCATTTTCTTCCCGAAGCTCTTTTAATGTTTTCACGTCTAGTATCATAACATACAAAGCGCATACTTGACAATCGCTCTGTTTAATAGTACTGTCTTATTATGTAATTATTACGTTATGACAATGAATATAAAAATATAAAATTAAAGGAGATAGTAATGAGAAGAGGACGAGGTTCCATTGTTAAGAGGGGAAAGCATTATTCGCTCGTTATTGACGACGGCGTGGATGAGAACGGTAAACGCATCCGAAAATGGATTGCCGTCAAGGGTGGTGAAAGGGATGCAGAGAAGCAACTTACTAATTACTTACATCAACAAGATACGGGGTTATTTATAGCACCTACGAAAATAACCCTATCAGAATATTTGGCGAAGTGGCTTAAGGACTATGCCAAACCGAAACTAGCGACGCGCAGTTATGATAGGTATTCAGATATAATTAAACGCTATATTAATCCGAAGTTAGGCAGAGTATTACTTCACCAATTAACACCCGGACAATTTCAAGAACTATATTCTGAATGGCTAGAGAAAGGTCTAAGTAACGCCACGGTTCGCTATCATCATGCCGTAATTCATAATGCTTTAAGATCGGCAGTCAAATGGGGTATTGCTATCCGGAATGTGTGTGATGCTCTTGAGGTGCCCCAAAAACAGCGAACTGATATGCAAATATGGAACGAGAAAGAAATTACCAAATTTTTGGAATTTGCGAAAAATAGTAAGTATTATGAACTTTTTTATCTTGCCTTATTCTCAGGAATGCGCAGGAGCGAATTACTGGCTTTAAGATGGGATGACATTGACCTAGAACTCGGTCAGGTAAACGTCACAAGAGGATTACAGCAATTAAAGGATAGCAGTCTGATATTTACACAACCCAAGAGTGAGAAGTCGCGCCGCACAATCGCCCTACCACCGTCTGCTACCGCTATACTCAAGGAATACCGTAATCATGTTGCTCTATCGCTGGCTTTGAAGGCTAAAACACTCGCAAAAAATGGCCTTATTTTCATGAGGGATAACGGTAAGCCAATCAGGCCGAATACCGTAACATATGCTTGGAAAGGCATGGTTAAGCGTAGCGGGTTAAAAATTATCCGGCTTCATGATGCGAGGCACTCACATGCAAGTTTGATGTTAGCTCAAGGAGTACACCCTAAGATTGTTCAAGAGAGATTGGGACACAGCACTATAGCGATGACGTTGGATACTTATAGCCACGTTGTGCCGGGACTTCAGGAAGCTGCCGCACAAAAATTCGATGACTTGTTCAAAACTCCTGTGGGAAAACAAGTATAGATTTACTTTGCTAGCCAAATTCATCAATTTTGAGGCTGCAACCCTGGAAAAGGTATTGCCTACTTTGAGAAACATGGTATATAAATCGTCTATGGCAAAAATAATCGGTATTTGGTGTCCGTCTATAGCAATTAAATCCGCAAAGTTTACGTTTTCGAGCTTATATGCGTTTAAAGCCGAATAATATTTCGGTGTGTTCTGAAGGCACGCCATGAGGTTTTGTAGCATGGGAATACGTTTAGGACCATCCTTAGGTAAAGCTAGATGGCACAACCATTTTGGCGAATTCAAGAATTTATCAATAATATCTATTTCAAGTTGCGTTTGAGTCAATCTGTTCAAATTCTGCCAATAGCCATTTCCTTTTAGCAGCAATTCTTCATAGGTGGGACCTGTTTTGTTTGAATTACTCCATCGTTTTCGGGTCTCCCCAATGCTATCAATCATCGTATTGTAATCCATGGCAACTCACACCTCCTTCATTATCGTGATTTTTGTCGTGGTTCCAACCATGAACCTTAGTCCAAACGGATTGTTCAAAATTAACTCCTGCTGATTTGAGCTCCAAAACACCGCGTAGCGTGTTTAAATATAGGACACCCCATTTCATTTATTAAACTCTATTCTTTTTTAACTAACTTATCTTTTACCTTGGCAAGTTTTTCTCTGAATAAAATGTACCGTACCATTTCATCCATGCTAAACACATAGTGCACGTTTTTCGTGTATTCCGGTATTTCTTCTTCTGCCAAGGCGGAGTCGTCATTCAAGTGCCCGTCTGCTGAAAATTCATCAAAAAATTTCCGGTGTTTAATACTTTCAAAAGGATAATACCAGACCATAAAATTCCTTTCCATATCATGGTAAAGGAGTGATTTACCCACTCTGAATGTCTTTTTACAAGCTGAGCACTCGACCATATTAATTTTGCCTTGCAGTAGTTCCTCTCTTTTTTTAGGACTTAGCGTAGCATTAATAGTGTCATATAAAATAACCGTTATCTTGCTACTACAGAGGGGGCATTTTATTTTGTAACTATCACATCTTGTCATATGCTAATACCTTCAGAGCAATTAGAAGTCTACAATCTAAGTTGATATAACCTTACTCTCTTGTTTCAAATTTCAACTCTTTAAAAAGCAACCTAATTGCTCTCTAATGGCCAGTCCTTTTTCTCTGCTCTTCTTCCCATGAACCTGGTTTTGCTGGGACTGGTCCAAACGGGTTACGTCGGGGAGCTTCTTTAGGAGTTGGTGTTGTTGTGGTGGTTCTTGTTATAGTAGTCCTTGTCGTAGTCTTCTGTATTGGCATTACATTTACCTCCAATTATTTCTTCCTTGGCACCAATGATAATCCAAGCACATACGATTGTAAAGACTTAAAAGGCCTCAGACCAAACGCCTACTTGTTCCTATAACCGAATTTCCACCCGATAATCGGAATAAAAATCTAAATATACAGGAATTTTGCTATAACTTGGGTGTCAATAGGTGTGTTACTCTATCTAGTTGTTCTCATCACAAGTTTGAATTAAGTCAATTTCAATTCGAAACGATACACTACTGTATGGTTATATGTCTTGTACGAATCTAATTTCAGGTGTATAATCGGGCTATCCAAAAGGATTTGATTTTGGAGCGCCTTATATCCAAAGCGATTCTTATTAACTAATCAGGAAACAATTTATCAAATGACTTCTAAAAAAGACCTTTCAGAACGTGATATCTGTTCACAATTCGTTTTACCGGCACTGATTAAAGCCGGCTGGGATCCCGAAAAACAAATCCGTGAAGAAGTGTTTTTCACTGACGGCCGGGTTTTTGTCAAGGGTAATAAAACTGTCCGGGGCGAGAGAAAACGCGCCGATTATATCCTTTATTTAAAGCCTAATATTCCCATCGCGGTAATTGAAGCCAAAGACAATAATCATACCGTAAATGCTGGAATTCAGCAGGCATTGGGCTACGCTCTAACTCTGGATGTTCCGGTTGCCTTCAGTTCTAATGGCGATGGTTTCATTCAACATGACCGTTCGGGGTTGTCTCAGGAGATTGAAAAAGAAATTCCATTAGAATCTTTCCCATCTCCCGCTGAGCTCTGGGCTATGTATAAGAAGTATAAGCATATTGATACTCCTGAAGAGGAAAGCGCCGCTTCTTATGATTACTTTTTTGATGGTACCGGGCGTTCGCCGCGTTATTATCAGCAAATCGCCATCAATCGCACTATTGAAGCCATTGCCAAAGGCCGGAACCGCATTCTTCTTGTCATGGCCACCGGTACCGGCAAAACCTATACTGCTTTCCAGATTATTTATCGTCTCTGGAAAAACGGACGAAAGAAGAGAATTTTGTTTTTAGCCGACCGGAATGTTCTAATTGATCAGACCAAGCGCGGTGATTTTAAATATTTTAAAGACCGCATGACTATCATCAAAAAGAAAAAAATTGATAAAGCCTATGAAATCTATCTGGCTCTTTATCAAGGCTTGACTAATTACAATGAGGACAAAGATGCTTATAGGCAATTCAGCCGGGACTTTTTTGATTTGGTGGTTGTGGATGAATGCCACCGCGGCAGCGCTGATGCCGATAGTGCCTGGCGGGAAATTTTAGAATATTTTACTGGCGCCACTCAGATTGGCCTTACGGCCACGCCAAGAGAAACTAAAGAAATCTCCAATATTCAGTATTTTGGCGAACCTATTTATACCTATTCCCTCAAGCAGGGCATCGAAGATGGTTTTCTTGCCCCTTATAAAGTCATTCGGGTCGGAATCAACGTTGATTTAGAAGGTTGGCGTCCGGTAAATGGCAAAACCGATAAGTCGGGAAAGCCTGTCGATGACCGTGTTTATAACATTAAGGATTATGACCGTACTCTGGTTATTGATGAGCGCACCAAAATTGTGGCTAAGAAGGTCTCTGAATATTTACGCAAGACTAACCGTTTTGATAAGACCATTGTGTTTTGCGTTGATATTGAGCATGCCCGGCGCATGCGCCAGGCTCTTGCCGTAGAAAATGTAGATTTAGTCCTCGATAATTATAAATATGTAATGTGCATCACCGGTGATGATGAGCAGGGTAAACGTGAAGTCGATAATTTCATTAATCCGGAAGAGCGTTATCCGGTTATCGCCACCACTTCCAAATTAATGACTACGGGCGTTGATGCGCAGACCTGTAGACTCATCGTTCTTGATTCTAATATCAAGTCCATGACTGAATTCAAACAGATTATCGGGCGCGGTACGCGTATTCAGGAAAAATACGGCAAAATGTTCTTTACCATCATGGATTTCCGTAATGTCACCGATCTATTTGCCGATCCTGCTTTTGATGGGCCGCCGATTATGATTAAAGAAGTTATAAGTGAAACCGAACTCACCGACAGCGATATTCATCCTGCAGATAATGGCGATATTATCGACCCGGAAACCGGGCAGCCGGTAGATTTTGGGAATACAGAAACAATTGAATATCCTGCCAAACCTGTCATTATTCAGGGCGGCCCGATTATTTCTGAACCGCGGCGGAAAGTGTATGTCGCCGGCGTTAATGTCTCCGTGCTTAATGAACGCGTGCAGCATATGGATGCCAATGGCAAATTGATTATTGAAAGCCTCAAAGATTACACTAAAAAGGGCCTTCTGCGGGAATTTCGGTCTCTGGATGATTTTCTCAGCCGCTGGAACAGCGCGGAAAAGAAAAAGACCATCATCGATGAATTGGAAGCGCATGGTATTATTCTGGATAATTTGAAGGCTGAGGTTAAGAAAGACCTGGATATATTTGACCTTATCTGCCACATTGCCTGGGATCGACCGGCGCTTACCCGTCGCGATCGTGTCGAAAAGGTTAAGAAAAAGAATTATTTCACTAAATATGGTGATAAAGCCCGTCTGATTATTGATGCTTTGTTGGAAAAATATGCCGATGAGGGTATCGAGAATATCGAAGATATGGAAGTCTTGCGGGTAGAACCGTTTAGTAATATCGGCACTCCCACTGAAATTGTTCAAATATTTGGTAGCCGTGACCAATATCTGCATACGATTGCCGAATTGGAACGGGAATTATACGCGGTCGCTTAAAGGGAAATAATGAAAAATATTGGCAATATTATTAAAACTCTCCAGAATATTATGCGTAAAGACCCGGGTGTTTCCGGTGATGCCCAGCGTATCGAGCAATTGGGTTGGATGATCAGTCTCAAGATTCTTGATGACAAAGACAAAGAAATTGAGTTGATGAACGCTCAATATGTTTCGCCTATCCCCGCAAAATTGCAGTGGCGTAATTGGGCTGCCAATGATGAGGGCATGACCGGTGAAGAACTTAGAATTTTCGTTGATAGCCATGTCATTCCGCAATTGAAAAATCTCGATGTCAGTTCGGGTAATAAGCGGGCTCTGATTGTCCGCGATATCTTTTCCGGTACTAATAATTACATGAAAAATGGTACCATCATCCGCCAAGTCTTGAATGAATTAAATCAGATTGATTTCAATAGCTCCGAGGACCGCCATGTTTTTGGCGATATTTATGAAACTATTTTGCGTAATTTGCAGAGCGCCGGTAATTATGGCGAGTTCTATACCCCGCGTGCTTTAACCGAATTTATCACCGAAATGGTTAATCCCCGGTTGGGTGAAAAGATTCTTGACCCGGCCTGTGGCACCGGTGGTTTTTTAACCAGTGCTATTGAAAATATCCGCCAGCAAGACATTAATAATGTTGATGACCTCAAAATACTTGAAAGTAATGTTCATGGTATGGAGCTCAAACCCCTCCCTTTTATGTTGTGTGTTACCAACCTCATCTTGCATGATATTGAAGTCCCGAATATTGATTATACCGATAGTCTGAACCGTGAATATACCTCTATCGGTCCCAAGGACCGTGTTGATGTTATCCTGGCTAATCCCCCTTTCGGTGCTTCTGTTTCCGACCGTGTTGAGACCAATTACCCCCAAAATTTTCGCACCACGGAAAGCGCTGATCTGTTCTTGTTATTAATGATTCGTTATCTAAAAGATGGCGGTCGGGCAGGCATAGTGTTACCGGATGGCTCACTAACCGGAGACGGTGTTAAGCAGCGTATCCGTCAGCACCTTCTGGAAACCTGTAATTTGCATACTATCGTGCGGTTACCGAATTCCGTTTTCAAACCTTATGCTACCGTCGCTACCAATATGCTTTTCTTTGATAAAGGCAAACCGACCAAAGAAATTTGGTATTGGGAACATAAACTGGGTCAAGGAGTAACATCATATAACAAGACCAAACCTATACAAATAAACGAATTTGATAATTTGAAAGAATGGTGGATTGACCGCAAAGAAAATGAACAGGCATGGAAAATCTCAATTGATTCCCTTTCTAAAAATGGTTATAGCCTGGATATCAAAAATCCATTTATCCAGCCCGTAGGTAAAATTTATTCGAGTTCTGAACTCGCTGATGAACTCCATCAATCATTGAAAAAAAGCGATGAGCTTCTTGAAAAATTAAAATCGGAACTCAGCAATGGCTGATATGAAAAAAGTAAAGATATCAGATATTTGTAACATTGAAAAAGGTACTACAGGGCTGGCGACAGCGATACCAGGTATTTATCCCTTAGTAGCCACAGGCGCTGAAAGAAAGACTTGTTCAACTTACCAATTTGATTCCAAAGCTGTTTGTATCCCTCTAGTTTCATCAACAGGACATGGCAGTAAAACATTAAATTATGTCCATTACCAGGAAGGTAAGTTCGCCCTTGGATC
>Ga0187851_10004525_pt1 | contig 11320 bp, 4 predicted proteins | sample June2016WEW_6_10_FD_132997 | JGI IMG/M metagenome (GOLD analysis project Ga0187851, IMG submission 132997) | Peatland microbial communities from SPRUCE experiment site at the Marcell Experimental Forest, Minnesota, USA - June2016WEW_6_10 | ecosystem: Environmental > Terrestrial > Soil > Wetlands... | reverse complement strand
CTCGTGTGACGTAGAGGGGGGTGGCGGGGGGGAGGACGACGCGCCGAAGCTTGGCGGGATCCCGCCTGGGCTGGCCTGGTCACCGGGGCCTGCGGTCTGCCCGGATGACGAACTGTCGTTACCGGTCACGATGGCGCCGTCTTCCCCAGGAACCCCCTGCTGCATTTCCTGATCTGTCGCCTCATTGCGGGTCAATTGTATGGGCCCGGCCCAGGCGAACACGGGACTTTCGGTCACTGCCGCGAAACCTACTGTGCGAGCAGGGCCCGAGCGGCGGAACAGACGGGATCCCGGTAGGACGCGCCGAACAAGCACGCGTGCACCAGCAGCGGATGCAGCTGGTGCAGCGGGATCCGGTCCCTCCAGCCCGCCGCCAGCGGCACCGTATCGTTGTATCCGGCCATGATCCGGTCCAGGTGCGGCGCGCCGAACAGCGCCAGCATGGCCAGGTCGGTCTCACGGTGACCGCCGTGGGCCGCCGGGTCGATGAGCCAGCCCCGGCCGCCCGACCACAGCACGTTCCCGGCCCAGCAGTCACCGTGGATGCGGCTCGGCCGCTCGTCCGGGCCTGCCAGCGAGCCGATCCGGTCCATCACCGCTTCGACGAGACGGCCGTCGGCTGGCCGCAGCGCCCCGGTATCGGCGGCCAGGCGGAGGAAGGGAAGCAGCCGCCGGGCGGCGTACCACTCGGGCCACCGGGATCCGGGGGTGTTGTCCAGGGGCAAGCTGGCGATGAATCCCCGCCACGGAGCGCCGAAGCTGTCCGCTCCGGCCGCGTGCAGCCGGGCGAGGTCGGCGCCGAAACCGAACGCGGCGCCGGGCGTCGCCTGGCCGGGCTGAATCATGGCCAGCACGAGAGCGGCCGATTCTGCGGCCAGCACCTCGGGCACGGGAACGGCCTTGGCCTCGGCGAGCCAGCGCAGGCCGTTCGCCTCGGCCGCGAACGCGGCGGCGGTCTTGTCCGTACCCGGCCCGTCGGTGGCTACCTTGGCGAACGCGCGCTGGCCGGCCGCGAGCGTGACCATGAGGTGCTGATAGCCATGCTGGGAGCCGACCACGCGCGCCTCCCGCACCGCCAGGCCGGTCAGCCGGGCCAGCTGGCGGGCGGCCGGCGAGCTCACGCCGAGGCGGCGCGGCCGCCGGGCGCGGGATCGAGTACCTGGGCCAGCCGGCCGGCGATGACCGGCGCGGCCCGGCCGAGCAGATCCAGCACGTAGCCGAAGTCGGCCGCGCTGCCGCCGTAGGGGTCGGGGATCTCGGCCCCGTCGACGTCGGTCAGCCCGCCCACCTCACCGAACAAGCGGATCCGGTCGCGGTCCCCGGCACCGGCCATCCGCCGCAAGTCGGCGAGGTTGCGGGCGTCCATGGCGAGGAAGAGATCGCGCCCGGGCAGCCAGGAACGCTCGATCTGCCTGGCCCGGTGGGCCGAGCCGTCGTAGCCGCGGCTGGTCAACGCGGCCCGGGCCGCTGAATTCATCGGCTCGCCGATATGCCAGTCGCCCGTGCCCGCGCTGTCCACGATCACCGCACCGTCCAGGCCGGCCGCCTGGATCGCGGCGCACAGCACCGTCTCGGCCATCGGCGAGCGGCAGATGTTACCCAGGCAGACCAGACAGACCAGGTAAGGTGCGCCCGGCTCGCGCGCGGGCGGCAGGGCGGAGGCCGGCAGATCAGGATTCGGCAACGTAGCCATCACACCAGCATGCAGCAGCCGCCCAGCTACTCGGTCGCCGGGTGAGGGCTATGCGCCAGGGCCCTCGGGGCCGCGGGCAGCTGAGCGGGAATCCGGTCGGGGCCAAACCGAGCGTCCAGCCAGCGACCCACCCGGCGGCCTACGTTCTGCATCGGCCGCTCGACGAAGAGGTAAGTCAGCGAGCTGACCGCGATCAGGATGACCAGGAAGGCCGCGGCCATGAGCACCTGGAGCCAGAACGGATGGTGCAGCCTCGTCCAGCGGAAGTGCTGGAGTGCCACGATGAGCAGCGGATGCAGCAGGTAGACCGAGTAGCTGATCAGGCCAAGCCAGGTCAGCGCCCTAGGCCAGCGCACGTGCCTGAGCGCCAGGGCGGTCCCGAACGTCAGGGCGGCCAGCACGAGCGTGACGACCCAGCGGCGCTCATAGGCAAACTCGGCGTACGGGCCCATGCCCCAGGCGTGGCTGTGCCACACGCCAGCCGTGATGGTCAGGGCGAGCACGCCCACCCCGGCCGCGATGGCCCGGGGCCACGGATACTGGCCCTGCTCGGCTCGGTAGAACATCGTCCCTGCGAACATCAGGGCCAGGATCGACAGCGCCTCCCACGGATACAGCCAGCTGCCGTTGAAGGCGAGCAGCGCGATCGCGACCACGGCGGCCAAGACCGCACCGAGCAGGCGTGACATGCCGCGCCGCACGACCGCGAGCGCCAGTCCGGCCAGCACGGCCAGGTCTGCCACGAGGGCGATCAGCCGCGGAGTGCCCAGGTTGTGGAGGAAGTAAGCCCGCGGCAGCAGGCCGCCGAGCGCGACCGCGGCGACCGCGAAGCCCAGCCCGTACCAGCTGCTGCGCTTATGCACCCGGGCGATGAACAACGCGGTGATCAGCAGGTAGAAGATCATCTCGTAGGACAGGGACCAGACCACGTTCGGCAGGTTCTGCCCGCCGAGCACGTTCGACATCATCAGCAGCTGAGACAGGACTGATGCTTCCGGGTCCGAACCCTCGCCCCGCAGCGACCCGAAGTGCACCAGGTACAGCGCCACCGCGACCCCCACCGCGAGCAGGTACAGCGGGTACAGCCGGAACAGGCGGCTCACCCAGAACGTGCGCACGCTGCCCTTGCGCTCCAGGGATGCCGGGACGATGTAGCCGCTGATGATGAAGAAGACGAAGACCCCGAAGTTACCCGCGTCGAACCCCAGGTAGACCTCGGCCCGGACCTGCTGGAGGACGTAGTAGCTGAGATGGTCGAACACCACGAAAAGCGCCGCTATCCCGCGCAGCAGGTCGAGCCAGCCTAGACGGCTTCCCGTCCTGGCCGCGGCCTGGCTGGTGAGCGGCGGGGCCGCAGAGGATCCCGGCGCAAAGGGTCCAGGCGCAGAGGGTCCCGGCGCAGAGGGTCCTGACGCAGAGGGTCCTGGCGCGGGCGCCGGCTGCGCGACGTTACCTTCGGTCATGTCTGCGTCACCCGCACATACCCCGCTTGCTACCTTCTCGTCATGTTCGCGTGCCGGACCTGGTCCCGCCATGGTAGTTCGCCCCGCCGGGAGCGTTGGCTGGTCCGTGATAGAGGTACCACGGTCCGTTCGGATTAAAGATCCTTTCATTCCTTTCTTTCGAACGTCCCATGGCACTCCCAGCTAACCCGAGCCGCGGGCCGGGGCCGCGATTCGCATCGTCGCGTGGATTGCTGCTACGATCACAGCGTTCTTCACGCGCCGCTAGCTCAACTGGCAGAGCAGCAGACTCTTAATCTGCGGGTTCGGGGTTCGAGTCCCTGGCGGCGCACGCACTCTGACCTGGGGTTTTATGTGTTTGGAGCGGCCTCGTGGAGGCCGTTTCCTCCCCACGTTCGCTCGTCAGTCCGGACCTAGTCATTCGGGGTCGTCATTTTTATATGGATAGGTCTAGACCAGCCGTGAATGCGGCCGGAGGCACTCCCTTCGGCTGATGTCACGCAGCGTGATACCCGCTGGCAGCTCATAGTCACAAGGGCACTGCGCCGGCGGAGGGACCGGCTGGGTAGAAGTCCTCACGCATATGCGGATGGTGGCAGCCGGGCATTCGCAGGCAGTGGTGCTGGCGAGCAGTTTCGTCGCACCGGCAAGTCCGCTGGGAACTGCGGCGGCTGCAGTCTCAGCCTGGATCACCAGTCCTGCAACCATCACCGCGCCAGGCCCGGCCAGGTACATCAAAGGGCTACCGGAGGTCCATCGGAGGTACATCGAGGGCGGCAGCCCAGGCCGCGAAGAACCCCGCCACGGACCTCCAGGACGCCGGGAGCCGGGCCCGGCTCCTGATCCGGGACCGCGACGGCAAGTACCCCGGCCCGTCCGACGCCATCCCCGCCGACGCGGGCATCGAAGCCGTGCTCAGCGGGGTCCAGATGCCGGGAATGAATCCGGTCATGGAACGCTGGGTGCAGACGTGAGCCGCCGCACCCTGCAGCCAGCCGTAACTTCGGATTAGCTTTCGTCCACCGCGACTAGGCGGAATTCTGAGGCAAAGCGGCGGCCGGCTCGGTCGGGGAGCCACATCTCACCAAGATCAGGCAGCATCTCGCTGACGGTGAAGGACAGCGCACCCGCCTCGGCGGTTCTGCGCACTTCTTTCGCCAGGATGTTGACCAGCGCCAGGCTGGTGAAGTCCGTGCCGATAGGCTTGCGCTCTACCGGTAGCACGGCGAACACTCGTTCCGGCAGGTCGTGTTGGGCCCGCCAAGCGCGGGCGGCGGCGAACCTTGCTGCCTCGTCCGTTACAAACGCCCATGCGGTCTGCGCCGCGGGGAACGTCCACGATTCCCGGGCGATCACGAGGCGGTCAATGATGATCCGCGGCCGGTGCGGCGCCGTTCCGAAGGGGCGGAAGGCGTTGATGACGGCCGCGCTGAGGATCTCACCGAGGATTTCCAGCAGGTCGTATTCGGCTCCGGTTTCCGTGCACACCACGCGGAGGACGCCGTCGCGGCGGCTGGCCATCAGGCCCGCGCCGGCGATCACTGGCCCTGGAGGGTCGATCGAGCACGGTTCGCCGGACCAGGTCCAGTACGTGTACCGCGGAGACAGCAGCGTGATGGGCGGCCAGACCCGGGAGGATACGAACGGGGAATTCTTAGGGGGGGCCGCGTAGATCCGCCGCCGGCCGAAATCCGCCTCTGCCGCGGCCTGCAGCCGCCGAGGATCGTCGTGGTGCTGCACGAAGAAACGGTTGTCGAGGCTGTTGACGGCTAGGTGCAGTTCGCCGAGCACGAGCAGGAAATCGCCGCGCCGCACCGCCTCCGGGCCGGCGGCGGCAATCATGATGTCCGGCGAATGGTGCATCGCGGTACGCCACGGTACCCGCGCGCCGCCAAACTCACGCACGACAGGGTCGGCCAGCACGGCCGAGCTCACCTGATGGCGGCGCGCGCCCTCCGGCCAGGTCAGCACCTGGGACCAGCGGCGCTGGAACTCGAGCACCGCCGTCTGCACGGGATGCGGCAGCGCATGTCCGGACGCGGTCAGGTCGGACGCTGCCATGGCGATCAGGTGCCCGAGCGGCACGTCGGGCGAGCCGCCGCGCTGTGCCTCATCCTCGTGCAGAGCCGAGAGCAGTGCCCGGTAGCGTTCACCGGCGTGCGCGACCAGCCAGCGCGCGCTGTCCAGGATCAGGCCCAGCGGGGGGGTCAGCTCGTCCAGCACCGCCCGTCCCACCACTACATCCACGTCACGCCTGGCGTCCTGGTAAATCAGGGTGCGACCCGCGTAGGTCTCGCCCGGGCGGCGGGTGGCGCCGCTGCCGGTGGTCTCCTGGAAGATGCCGGCCAGTTCTTCGGCCCGCTTAACGACGTCTTCGGCATTCCGCGCGGCGCCCATCGCGTCGCGGGCGGCGGTCAGCTTATCCAAGCGGGCCAGCGCGGAACGCCGGGTCGGCTCCTCGCCGATGGCCTCGATCTTGCCACGTAGCGCGCGCTCGGGCCAGGAATCCACCGGTCCTTCCAGACCGATGTGGACCGCGCCGAGCCGGGCGAGCCTGGTCAGAGCCTGCAAGCTGGCCGCACGGCCGGACGCGATGGCCTGCCCGGACACTACCTCCCGCACGGTGCGGCGGCCATCGCACCGCTCGAGCACGGCGATCTCGGCACCGGTAAGCTCCAGCGGCGGCCGCAGCGGCCGGTGCAGGACACCGGCGATCGCCGTCACCGCGAGCGCGCGGCGGGGCACCAGCGAGCCGGCCAGTTCCGGCAGGCGGCTCAGGGCCCGTGCGAGCGCGTCCACGGCCCACATCTCGAAATGCGTGGTCCTGGCGGCCAGCAGGCCGTCCCCCGGCGTCACGTCCAGCCCGGCGCGCTCCGGCGAGAGCACCGCCCAGCCCACCGGGCCGAAGAACCCGATGGTGTCGTTCTTCAGCAGGTAACGCTGCATGTACCGGACCACGGTGGACTCGTGCAGGCGCCCGCGGACGTTGCGCGGCTCGCCGCGCACCAGCTTGTCCAGACAGGAGCCGATCAGTGCCGGGTTCTGCCAGGCCACCGCCTCACGGAAGGCCGGGTCGGCGGCCATGGCGGCCACCGCGGCGGACAGCCGGGTGGCCGCGGCCTGATGGGCGGCGCGCAGGCCGGCGTCGCCAGGATCCCACCGGCCCGCCTCGTCCACCGCGCGGGCCAAGTCGTCGTCACATACGGCAAGCAGCCCGGCTGCGGGGAAGCCTGCACTGCGCAGCCCCGCTTCCCGCCACAGGCTCCAGCCGGTGCGCCCGAGCGGGACCAGGTGCACAGCGCCGGGCATCGGGGCGGCGGATACCGCTGACGGCGGATCAGGCGGATCACACGTCATCGGCATCGCCGGTCAGGGCCGCAAGCAGCGCGGCGGCTTCGGCGTCGGAGAGCGTATCGATGTCGATGCCGTCGGCTGGCTCGCCCGGCTGCCCTGCGGCCGTGGGCGGTTCCCCGGGCTGCCCCCCGGCCGTGGCCGGCGCCCCAGCCGGCCAGCCGCCCGCGGCGTCCCGCCTGTCGAGGACACGGGCCAGGCCAGCTACCGTCGGCGCGGTCAGGAACACAGAAAGCGGCACCCGGTAGCCGAACGCCTCCTCGACCTGCGCGAGCATCTTGCCGACCAGCAGCGAGTAGCCCCCGAGCGCGAAGAAGTCGTCTGCGGTCCCGACCGCTGTCACAGCGAGCAGGTCCTGCCACAGCGCGATGATCCGGCGCTCGGTGCCGGTACCGGCCGGTGCGGGCGAGAAGTCCGCCTCGGGCGCTGGCAGCGCGGCCCTGTCTACCTTTCCGTTTGTCGTCCACGGCAGCGCGGGCATCGGGATCAGGTGGTCGGGAACCAGGTAGGACGGCAGCCGCTCGGCCAGGAAGTCGCGCAGGTCCGCGGGCGCGGCCGAGGTCACGGCATAGCCGGCTAGCCGCAGCCGTCCCGCCGCATCCCGGCGCGCGATGACCACGGCGTCGCTGACCTGAGGATGCAGCCGCAGCCTGGCCGCGGCCTCGCCCGGCTCGATCCGGAACCCGCGGATCTTAACCTGGTCATCGGTCCGGCCGAGGAATTCCAGCCGCCCGTCGGGCAGCCACCGTGCGCGGTCGCCGGTCCGGTACATCCGCTGACCCGGTTCCCAGGGGTCGGGGACGAAAACCGCCGCCGTCGCCGCGGGGTTGCCGAGGTACCCCCTGGTCACGCCCGCGCCGCCGATATACAGCTCACCGGGCACACCGACCGGGACCGGGTCCAGGCCGGCCAGCACATAGGCCCGGGTCCCGCCGAGCGGGCGGCCGATCGGCGGCAGCGCCGAGCCGCCTGGCGGCAGCGCCGTCTCGGTCACGATGACCGTGGTCTCCGTGGGGCCGTAGTGGTTGACGAACGTGAAGGGCAGCCCGTCGGGCGTGGTCCGGCGGATCGCATCGCCGCCGGTCAGCAGGACCCGCAGCGCCGCATCGGCCGGCCAGTCCTCGTCAAGTACCGCCTCGGCCAGCGGAGTCGGCAGGAACGTCCAGGTGATCCGCTGGGCGGCCAGCCAGGTGGTGAGATCGCGGGGAACCGTCCTGACGTCCTCCGGCGGCACCACGAGCGTGCCGCCGGTGGCCAGGGCCGGCCAGATCTCCCAGACCGACCCGTCGAAGGTCGGACTGGCGACCAGCGTCGAGCGGTCCCCGGGGGCCAGCTGGTAGGCCTCCTTCAGCCAGCCGACCAGGTTGGCCAGCCCGCCGTGCGTGGCCTGCACCCCCTTGGGCCTGCCCATGGACCCCGAGGTGTAGATCACGTAGGCGAGGCTGTCGGGGCGCACCGGAGTCGCCGGCCAGCCAGGCGCCGGGTCCCCGGACCGGTCATCCAGCGCGGGCTGTTCACGCGGCGCGGGCTGGTCGAGCCTCAGGGTGCGGCCGGGGAACGGGGGCAGCCCCGCGGCTAGCTGCGCCGTAGTAAGCAGAACGACGGCTCCTGACGTGGTCAGCAGCTCGCTGACTCGCCGCGGCGGGTAGTCCGGATCTACCGGCAAGAACGCGGCGCCCGTCACGAGCACGGCCAGCTCGCCGACCACCAGGTGCGCGGACCGGCCCGCGTACACCGCCACCACCGACTCGGGGCCGACGCCCAGGCCGGCCAGCGCGGCCGCGAAGTGGGCGGCCCGCTGGCCGAGTTCGCGGTAGGTCAGGGTGACTGACGGGTCGCTGACCGCGACCGCCTCCGGCGCGCGACGCACCTGCTCGGCGATCAGCTCGGTCACCGGCCTGGTGCCGGCCACGTCCGGCCCGCGGCTCCAGGACCTGAGCCGGGCCGATTCCTCCTCGCTGACGAGGTTCAGGCTCCTGATCTCGGTGGTCGGCCTGGCCACCGCGTCGCTGAGCAGGTTGAGGTAGTGCGTGACCATCCGGGATATGGTGGATTCGTCGAACAGGTCGGTCGAGTACTCCCAGATCATCGACAGGTCGTCGTCTTCGGGTCGGCGCGTCCGGCCGGCTCGCTGCTGGGCTCGCGGGATCACGATCACGTTCAGGTCGCACTTGGCCGAGCCGTTCGCACGTTCGGTGACCGCACCGGTGAGCCCGCCGAAGTCGATATCGGGCACGGCGGAGTCGTGGAAGCTGAACATGACCTGGAACAGCGGGGTGCGCGAGGGGTCGCGGACCGGCCCGATCGCATCGATGATCGCGTCCACCGGGGTGTCCGACCATTCCAGCGCGTCCACCACCGTCTCCTGCACCTGGCCGACCAGGTCGCTGAAAGGCTGCTGCGCCGAGACCCTGGTCCGGAGCACCAGGGTGTTGACGATCATGCCGATCATGGGCTCGAGCTCGGGTGTGCCGCGATTGGCCGCGCCGCTGCCCACCAGCATGTCCCGCTCTCCGGTGTAGCGATGGAGCAGGGCCGCGAAGCCCGCGTACATGACGGTGAACAACGACACCCGGTTCTGGCGGCTGAACGCGCGCAGCGCGCGGGACAGCCCCGCCGGGATCGTGATCCTCGGGGCCGCGCCGCGGAAGGTCATGGCCGGCGGCCGCGCCCGGTCGGCGGGGAGCTCGAGGATGCCGGGTGCGCCGGCCAGCCGGTCAGTCCAGTGCCGGACGTGGGCCCGCAGCACCTCGCCCCGCATCCAGTCCCGCTGCCAGAACGCATAGTCCGCGTACTGGACGGGCAGTTCGAGCAGCGGCGAGGGCTGCCCGGCCGCGAACGCCGGGTACAGGACGCTCAGCTCGGACAGCAGCGCCGCGAACGACCAGCCATCGTGCACGAAGTGGTGTTCCACGTGGACGAAGGTGTTCTCGCCGCCGCCGTGCCGCAGCAGCAGCCAGCGGGCCAGCGGCGGCCGGGTCAGGTCGAACGCCTGGCGCAGTTCGGCCGCGATGACGTTCTCGGCGTGCTCGGCCGGGACGTCGATGATCCGCAGCGGCGCCTTGGCCCGCGCCAGCGGTCGCTGCTGCGCGCTCCCGGCGACCGCCACGAACGCCGTCCTGAGGATCTCGTGCCTGCGCACGATCTCATCGAGGGCGGCGCGCAGCGCACCGGTGTCAGGCTCACCCCGCAGCGACACCGTGGCCTGGAAGTTGTAGGCGAGGTTGCCAGGCGACAGCTGCTCGAAAAACCAGACTCGCTCCTGCGGGAGCGACAGCGGGATCGGCCGGTCCCGGACGGCCCGGCGCAGCGGCGGCGGAGCCGGCGCCGCCGCGGGGTCGGGCACGTTGCCGGCCGTGCGCCCGGCGGCCGTGCGGTCGTCGACGATCGCGCCGATGGCGGCCACCGTGCGGCCACCGAACAACTCGGCGATGCTCACCGTGGCGTGAAGCTCCGCCCCGATCCGCGTGGCCAGTCGCCCGGCCAGCAGCGAGGTGCCGCCCAAGGCGAAGAAGTCGTCGTCGGCACCCACCTCGGCCGCCCCGGTCAGCGCGGCCACCATCGCGGCCAGCCTCTCCTCGGTCGGGGTGCGCCGCGGCGCGGCTGTCTCGGCCAGGCCAGCCGCCTCCCGCCGGGGCGCGGGCAGCGCGGCCCGGTCGACCTTGCCGTTGGGTGTCAGCGGCAGCGCGGGCAGCACGACGACCGCCGCGGGGACCATGTAGCCGGGCAGCCGGGCCGCCACGAACTCGATCAGCTCGGCCGGCCTGGCGTCGGCGGCCACGTAGCCGATCAGGCGAAGGTCGGCGTCACCGGGCCGCTGCACGGTCACGAACGACTCCCTGACCGCCGGGTGCTGCCGCAGGACCGCGGCCACCTCGCCAGGCTCGATCCGGAACCCGCGGATCTTGACCTGGTCGTCGAGCCGGCCAATGTATTCGAAGACCCCGTCCGGCCCGCGGCGGACCAGGTCGCCGGTCCGGTACATCCGCCGCCCGGAGGCACCGATGTCCGGCACGAACGAGCCCGCCGTCACCGCCGGGTCACCCAGGTAGCCGCGGGCCACGCAGTCACCGGCCAGGCACAGCTCTCCCGGCTCGCCGTCGGGCACCGGATCGAGCCCGTCGAGCACATAACAGCGCACGCCGTCGATGGGCAGCCCGATCGGAGGCGGCAGCGGCCCGCCGGGCAGCACCGGGATCGCCGTCACGCCCACCGTGCACTCGGCGGGCCCGTAGAGGTTGACCAGCGTGAACGGCAGGCCAGCGGGCACACCGCGCTGCAAGGCCGAGCCGCCGGTGGTCATGGTCCGCAGCACCGTGCCCGGCGGCCAGGTCTCGTCGAGTACCGCCTCGGCGAGCGGCGTGGGCAGGAACGACAGGGTGACCCGCGCGTCCGCCAGCCAGGCCACGAGCTCGTGCGGCGAGCTGCGCACCTCCGCGGGCGGCACCACCAGCGTCCCGCCCGCGGCCAGGGTGGGCCAGGTGTCCCACACCGACACGTCGAACCCCGGGCTGACCAGCAGGGTCGTCCGGTCCTCCGGCCGCACCGGGTAGGTCTTCTTGTGCCAGCGCAGCAGGTTGTCCAGGCTGGCGTGGGTCACCGCGACACCCTTCGGGCGCCCGGTCGAACCCGAGGTGAAGATCACGTATGCCAGCGTGGCGCCATCCGGCCGCGGCGGCACCGCGAGCGCGCCGGACGGCGGCCGCGTCAGGTCGACGGTCAGGACATCAACGCCGGATAGCGCCAGGGCCGGCTCGAGCGCTTCGGTGCTGACCACCGCGGTGGCGCCGGAAAGAGCCAGCAGTTCCCTGGT
>Ga0187851_10004523_pt1 | contig 11322 bp, 10 predicted proteins | sample June2016WEW_6_10_FD_132997 | JGI IMG/M metagenome (GOLD analysis project Ga0187851, IMG submission 132997) | Peatland microbial communities from SPRUCE experiment site at the Marcell Experimental Forest, Minnesota, USA - June2016WEW_6_10 | ecosystem: Environmental > Terrestrial > Soil >... | reverse complement strand
GCCGCGCACGGCGATGGCGGTCGCCGAATATTTCCGCGACCGCGGCGAACAGGTGCTGCTGATCGTCGATTCGGTCACCCGCTTCGCCCACGCCGCCCGCGACGTCGCGCTGGCGGCGGGCGAACCGGCGGTGGCGCGCGGCTACGCGCCGAGCGTGTTTTCCGACCTGCCGCGCCTGCTCGAGCGGGCGGGCCCCGGCCTCGAGGACTCGGGCTCGATCACCGGCGTCTTTTCCGTGCTGGTCGACGGCGACGACCACAACGACCCCGTCGCCGACAGCATCCGCGGCACGCTTGACGGCCATATCGTGCTCGACCGGGCGATCGCCGACCAGGGCCGCTTCCCCGCCGTCGACATCCTCGCTTCGGTTTCGCGCATCCCCAACCCCACCTGGTCGCCGGAGCAGCGCAAGCTGGTGACGCGGCTGCGCGCGCTCATCGCCCGCTACGAGGAGACCCGCGATCTCAGGCTGATGGGCGGCTTCACTCCCGGCGCCGACCCGCTGCTCGACCAGGCGGTCAAGTCGGTGCCGCGCATCTACGAGGCGATGAGCCAGACGCTCGCCTCGCCGCCCTGCGAGGACCCCTTCATCGAACTCGCCGCCGCCTTGCGCGGCGAAGCCAAGGACGAAAGCGCCGAGCCGCTCGACGGCTGAGCGCGGCAAAAACGAAAGCGTGCGCATGAAACTCAGCGGACTGTTGGTTCCCCGCTTCGCCGCCAAGGCCCTCGCGGCGCGTTCGCCCGTCGATATCGCGCTGTTCGGCGTCGGCGTGACGACCGCCACGGCCTCGGTCGTCTTCGCGACCGTGATGTTCACGCGCGCCGGCGACGCGCCGATGGTCAACGGCTTGCAGTATCTGGGGGTCTTCGGCCAGCCGCACGGCCACGTCGCCATTGTCGCCACGGTCGGACCCGCGCCCGCGCGCGCCGCCGCTCCGGTCCCCGCCGCGAGCAAGGTCGCCGACTCGAGGACCGCCACGCAAGGGCGCGCCGATTCGCATCAATCGATCGACATGTCGCCGACCGGCTCGATTGTCCGCAGCGGCGACGACGCGACCCCGGACCTCGACCCCTACCGCCTCGTCGCGGTCGAACCGGGCATGGCGTGGCTGCGCAACAGCGTCGAGACGCGGGTGATCAAGACCGGCGACGTCGCCCCGGGGCTCGGGCGCGTCGCCGCGATCGTCGAGCGCCAGGGACGCTGGACGCTGCTCGACGATTCCGGCGCGGTCCTGCTCGTCGCGGACCCGCCCGGCGCCGCCAGCGCTGCGGTCAACCCGTTCTCGCGCCGGATGATCTTCGGCGGCGACTGAGCCTGCGCCGCGCGCCGTTCGACGCCGTCAGCCGCGGCCGACAAGTCCGTTACGCGCGCGGGCGATTTCAACGGCTTGGGCGCCATTTTGCGCGCGAAAGTGCGGGCGCCGGCGCGACGGCCGCCCGCGCGCCCGCCCGACTTCCTCGACCGCTCCGCGGCGACGATCGACCGCGACCCGCGCCCGCGAAAGCGAAACGACGCGAAGCCAAACGAAGCCGCGGCGAAACGATGCGAAGCCTAAACGAAACGGCCGGCTTCGTTTCGGCCCGCGTAAGTCATTGATCTGTGTACGCAAGCGAAACTGCCCGCTTCGCCGCCTCCCGTCTTTTCAATGCGTTGAACCCGCTTCGCACCGTGAGAACGCCCCCGCGCCGCCGGCACGACCGCTCTGGGCGCGACAAACTATGATACCGACCATTCCGATTTTCTGGAAGAAATTGTCGCGGCGACCGCATGCGCGAATCTACGCGCCTTGCGCCATTGTCATCCCCGCAAGCTGGGTGACGCACGACACGCAAGGCGTTTCCGACGATCGCACGGACAAATTCTTGACGCGAACAAACCGCGAACATAAGATGAGTGCATTGGGCAAGAAGAGGCCATCCATGCAGTTCGCGCGGCATTTCCGTTTGAGCGAAGCGGCGGGACGCGGCGTCCGCTGCGATGAAAGCGGTCTCTATGTCGGCGCGACGCCGCTGCTCGAACGCAAAGCGAGCCCTGGCGGCCGCTCCGGTTGGCGACCGCGACCGCTCGCCGACCTCGACCGAGAACTCGGCGAGGCTTACCGCGAGCGAGTTGCGTTCGCCGGGAAGCTTCCCGGCTTGGCGACCATCACTAGCGCACTTGATCGCGGCGAGATCGCTCGCGCGCAAATCGCTGCGGTGCTGCTCGGACTTCCCGATCCAATCGAGGCCTCCGCATTGAAATCAATCTCGGATCAGGCGCGCAATCTCACGTCTGAATTGAAGCGAGCGGGCATCCTCGCCGCCTCGGTTGGCAACGACGAAAGAGAGTCGAGCCAAATGGAAAAATTCAATCCCTACCATGACGAAGACGGGCGATTCACGGACGCCGCGGGCGCGGTCGCAGCGTCGAGCGCGAGCGCAACAGTCGCTGCGCGTGGCTCCGTTGTCGCTGGCGCGCCTTCACACACAAATCAGAGCGCTTCGCGAGAATCTAGCGAACCGGCCGTCGCAACGACGCGCGTCGCGACGGCGCCACGGCTTACCTGTCTGGATGCGTTCAGGGCATGTGTCCAGGACGCCATTTTCGTCAGCGGAAGATCGACTTCGGGCTGCACGGCGGCCTTGGCGACATGCAAGTCGACCGGCCTGCCGACGATTTTTCCGCCTGGAATCTTGGGTCAACGGTAGGGGGCCGACATGAACGATCAGGCAAGCGACACCCTTCGCGACGCCATCGATCGCGTGGCGATCGACTACCACAACGAGGACTACGAAGGCTGCCTTCGCAGGTGCTCGGCGCTGTTGTTCGACGACGAACAATCGCTCACCGAACGGGTGAAGGCGTCGCTCTACGTCTTCATGCGCGAATGCTGCGCGTTCCTGCTCGAGCGCGTTGCGAACCCGCCGTCCAGCCAACAGAGTTGCTCATTCTGCGGGAGGTCGCCGCCGGAAGTGCGGCTCGGCGCCGGGCCGTCGGCTTTCATCTGTGACGGATGCGTCGACCTTTTCGCCCATCATTTCCAGGAAGCGGCGCCGTCATAATCAGCGCGCCCTAGCCGCGTCGCCGATTCGCCGTGAGCGCCGCCTCGGCGCGGTCGAGCAGCATGTTGGCGATCGCCACGCGGCGATTGGCGAGCGCGCGCGGCGCGTCGGGCCGACGATCGGGATGGTTGGCCCACATGAAGCGCCGCCGCGCGCGGTTCAGATCGGCGAGCGTCGGCGCGCCGCTCAAGCCCAGTTCGGCGGCGATGGCGTCGGGATCGTCGGAAAGCGGCGCGGCGGGCTCGACGCGCGGCGCGGCCGGTTCGGCTTGCGCGGCCCCCGGTTCGACTTGCGGCGGCTCGCCCGCCGCCTCGACCCAGGCCAGCGCCTGGTCCCAGGCGCTCGTCGGGCCGTCCGCCGCTTCCGTGGGCGGATCGAGGGCGGCGAACGGATAGCCGAGCGGCCGGGCGAGCCGCTCCGGATCGCCGCTCCTGTTTTCGACCTCGGCGAGAACGCTTCCGAAGCTCGTCGGCGCGCGTTTTCGCGCGCGCGGCGGAGCGTTCACGACGCCGACTCGTTGGCGGCGCCGTCGCTCGCGTCGACCGCGACCCGGTTGCGGCCGTTGGCCTTGGCCTCATAGAGCTTGGCGTCGACGCGGCGCAGCAGTTCATCAGCCGATTCGCCGTCGCGCAGGCGCGCGACGCCGAACGACGCGGTGACCGCGCCGAGGCGTTCGCCGCTGGCCGCGACCGCCCAGCGCTTGCTCTCGAGCTGCTTCTGGATCTGGTTGACGATCGCGGTTGCATCGGAAAGGTCGGCGTCGGGGAACACAATGGCGAATTCCTCGCCGCCGAATCGCGCAACCTTGTCTTCGCCCGTGACGCTGCCGGTCAGCAGATCGGCGAAGCGCTTGAGGACGACATCGCCGGCCATGTGGCCGAATTTGTCGTTGATCGCCTTGAAATGATCGATGTCGGCAAGACCGACACAGAGCGTCTTCTCCCCTTCGCGCGCGCGCTCGATCTCCTCGTTCAGCGCCGCGTCGAAGTAGCGGCGGTTGCCCAGTCCGGTCAACGAATCGCGGCTGCCGATTTCCTCCGCCTTGTTCAGGCTCGAGCGCAGCCGCATGATCTGGAAGCGCGACTGTTCGAGCTTCTCCGTCAGCCCGTTGACTTTGGTCTGCATCGCGCGATTGTCGTTGATGAGGGTGAGAACGATCTCGTTGACCGTGTCGTAGGGGCCGCCGCGCGCGAGCTTGCGGTTGGCGCCGGCGAGCGACTCGCTGAACTTCACCCCTTCGGCGGCTTGGTCGCGCATGTGGCCGAGCACCGTCGCGAGCGCCACGTCGGCGCGCCGCTCGAACTCCGCCGCCGCCGCGTCGCCGCCCTCACGGACGGTCGGCCCCGCGCCGACGACGATGGCGAGAACGCCGACGCCGATCAGGCCGAGCAGGTAGACTTCGGCCAACGGGTCGCTGCGCGCGCGCGACGCGCTCAGCGCGCCGAGCGCGATGAAAACGATCACGCCGATGAAGTGGAGCGCGCTCCTAAGGTTCGGGCGGAGGCTCATCGCGTCTCCAATCGCCGTCGGCCGCCGCGAGGCGAAAGCCGAAAGGCAGACAATGCAGGCATTCGACGCGACTCCCGCGCATATGCGCCGTCGCAAGCGACGGCTTCGCGGCGGCGACCCTTGCCGCCTGCACGCGCGATTCAGACCGACGAAACGCTAAGCTGGCGGATATTGTTTACCAATTTCTTTAACCCCAAGCGGCGGCCGTCGCGCGCGCGTCACTGGCAGAACGCGCGGGCCCGCGGCGTCCATTCGCCCATGCCGCTCGCCACCATGTTGCCAATCACGCTGCAAACATAGGCCTTCTGCGCCTGCGGATTGTCGGGGCCGGCGTTGTAGCGCGCCACCGCCAGGGTCCAGTTGCCTTCCTGGGCCTTGAGCGTCTTGAGAAAGGCCGCCGCGTAATCGACGTTACGTGCGGGGTCGAACATTTCGGCCAACGAACTGAAATGCGAGGCGTGCCAGTGATGATTGATCTGCATGCAGCCGACGTCGATCAGCTTCGCGCCGCGCGCGCGCTCGGCGGCGAAGCGCTGCAGCGCCTCCTCGAGGCTGGCCGAATGAACGGCGCGCCCGTCGACGTTCATGTCCCACGGGCTCAACGCGCCGGCATGGCCGGTTTCGGTCAGACCGACCGAATAGAGGATATTGAGCGGAATGCCGTTCTCGCGCGCGGCGCGCGCCATTTCCTGCTCGCAAAGCTCGGCGGTCTCGGCGCGGGCGACGACGGCGCTAGACAGTAAGATCGCCAGCGCCGCGGCGAGCCGGCGCGCCTTGCCGCCGCCAAGCGTCCGCCGCGCCGTCGCGCTGAGAGGTCGACTGCCCGCCGGCTGGCGAATCGCGATTGGCTCCATTGGAGGGATTGTCCTGGGTTGCGGTTTGCGCGTCGCCGCCCGAGTCGCCGCCCGCGGTCGCCTCGGCGCGCATCGGCTGGACGACCAGGGACTCGAGCGGGGCCGAAGCCGTGCCGAGCCGAGCCGCGATCGCGTCGCGATCGCCGGCGATCGCTTGCAGCGTGCTGGTCTTGGCGACTTCCACGACGACCGTGAGCTTGCCGTTCGCGAGCCGCATCGTCACCTGCAGCGAGCCGAGCTCGGCCGGGGCCAGATTGATCTGCAGCTCCTTGATCGGCGCGGCGTTCGACGCGCCGGCCGGGGCCGGACCGCTGGCGCTCCGAGCCGCGGCGCCGAACTCCTCGGCCGCGTCGGCGATGACGCCGGGCAAGCGATCGAGGCTGACCGACGCCGAGAAGCCGCCAGCGACGTCCGAAGCGGCGGAGGTCGCGGAGGCGGAGGTCGCCGAGACCGGCGACGGAGCGCCGCCGCCGTTCGAATCGCCGCCATTCGACGAATCCCCCAACTTGGCGGACGACGACTTGCCGGCGACGGGGAGCGCGGACCCGCCCGTCGCGGCGGAGGCGGCGACGCCGCGCGCCGGTGCGCCGCCGGCCGCGCTGGCGTGTTTTCCGGTCGTCGGCGCGCGCTCGCTCGTCGACGCGGTCGAGCCTGGCGGCTCGCGCAGCGCGGCGCCGGGGCTCGTCGCCGCGCCTGCGACGGCCGCCGTCGCCGCCGCCAAGGCGGTGGAGGCGGCGTCGAGGCCGAGATAGGTGCGCGATTCGACGCCGGAGACGAACAACGACGAATCGCCGCCGAGGATGTCGCGCAGAGTCGAGGTCGCCGAGTCGGCGGCGCCGCCCTTGACGAGCGCAGCGGCGGACGCCGCCGACGTCGCGCTCGAAGAGGAATCGCCGCCGGGTCGGTTCGAATTCCGCGCCGCCGTCGCAACGACGCCGCCGCTCGTCGACGCGGCGGGGACGATCGCAGCGAACGCCGCGACGGCCGGCGCGCCGAAGCCGGAGGCGACGAGCGCGGTCAGCGCCGCAGCGCTGGAATCCGTGGCGGCGGCGCCGTCCGTCTTGCTGTCGTCTGTGCGGCCTTTCGCCGCAGTCGAGGAGAGATCGACGCTTTCGGCCGGCGCGCTCGCCGCGCCGACGACGGCGGCGGACGATGCGACGACGGCGGCGCTCGCATCGGATTTCGGCGTCGAGCGCGACTTCGCGGCGTTTGTCGTCGCGCCGCCGCTCGTCTTGGACGACGCGGAGGCGCTGGCCGAAGCTGAATTGGCGCCGCCGGCGAGCGCCTCGCCCGCCAGACCGGCGAGCGCCGCCTCGAGCGCGGCGAGGCGCGACGATTTGGCCGCTTCGGCGGTCGTCGCGGCGCTCGTTCTGTCGGCCGACGCGCCTTTCGACGACGCTTCGACTTTCGTCGTCTCATTTTCGAGCGTGCTGAGCAGGGCGGCGAATTTCGATCCGGCGCCGCGGTCGGTCGTTTCGTGCGCGGGCTCTTGCATCCTTGCCGGCGCGGCGTTGGCGGCGATGACGACGGCGACGCTCATAGGCTTCCCTTCGGCGCGGCGGCGGCAAGCGGCGCGGTGCGGCCGAGGGCCGCTTCGGCGAGGACGATCGTCTGCGCGACCGCATCGTTGGGATTGGCGTTGGCCATCGCCGCCGTGTCGGCCGGCGGCGGCTCGGCCGGCGACGCCGGCGATTCGCGCATGAACGTCGCCACGCCGCGCGCCGCGGCGAGCAGCTCCTGATCGTGACGATCGAGCCTGGCCTGAGCGACGCTTTGCAGTTCGGCGACGCCGGCGTCGTAATCGGGGGTGAGAATGCGCGCCATCGCTTGATAGAGCTTGCCGCGCGCCGCTTCGACGCTGTCGGGCGCAACGCCATCGAGCGCCGCCGCGGCGGCCGTGGCGGCGACCTCGAGCTGGCCGCTCAGAATCGCCGCGCGCGCCAACCCGAGCAGGAATCCGCGACGCGTGTCGGGCGCGAGCGCGGCGAAGAAGGCATGAAACTTGTCGAAATTCGCCGCGCTGTCGATTGCGCCGGTTTGAGCGAGCGCGCCGGCGAGAGTCTGCAAGAAGCTTTCGGCATAGACCGAAGCGCCGAAGCGCGAGGCGTACTGCCGCGCCAACAGGGCGACGCGTGCGACGTTGTGCTGGTCGGCTTCCAGCATGATCTCGCGCCGCAACGCGGCCTCTTCGACCAGCGTTCCCGGGGCGAGCAGGCGCGCGAGATCGAGCAGCTCGATCGCCTTGGCCGAATCGTGGCCGGTCTCGATCACCGATTGGGCAAAGGCCATCGGGCCGGCGAGCCGCAGAGGAAGTCGACGCGCGTCGAAACCCGACAGGCGCTTCTCGGCCTCGGCCTCGTTGCCGAGCACGTAAGCGAGGGATCCTCGCATCAGCGGGATTTCGCTGGCCGGAACGGCGCCGCTCTCGACCAGCTGGACGATGTCGCGCGGCTGGCCGCCGCTCAACAGATAGATGACGGCCGCGTCGGTTTCGCGCTTCGATTGCCAGATTTCGGGCTTGGCCGCGACGATCGCCGCGCCGACGGCGGCGATCCGTTCGGCCTGGCTGGCGTAGGCCGCCTTGTCGCCGGCGGCGATGCGCGCCTGCAGGTTCTGCAGGTCCAAGGTCAGGTCGGAGATCGTCTGCGCCGACGCGGAGGCGGCGCCGAGCGCAGCGGCGACAATCGCGATCGCCGCCAGCGCGCGGCCGAGGCGCCGCCCGCTCACGACTTGGCTCCCTTGAGCAGGATTTCGATGCGGCGGTTCTCGGCCGCGAACGGATGGGCGGGGTCGCGCAGCCGCCTGTCGGCGTAGCCCTCGATTCGCTCGAAGCGGCTCTCCGGCAATCCGGCGCGCGTGAGCATGTAATAGGCCATCTGCGCGCGCGCCGACGACAGCCGCCAGTTGTCGTAGGTCGCCGACTTGTAGGGATGCGCGTCGGTGTGGCCGCGCACGACGACCGGGCCGGACTGTTGCTTGAGGATGCCGGCGATGGCGTCCATCGCCTGGATCAACTGCGGCTGCGGTTCGGCCGAGCCGATCGCGAACATCGTGAAATTCATTTTGTCGGTGAGGCTGATCAGCAGGCCTTCGTCGGTCGCCTTGACGTCGACGGCCGGGCCCAGCCGCGCCGCGCCCGGCGGCGCGATCTGCAGCTCCAGCTCTTTCTGCAGCCGAGCGGCGGCGGCGGCCGTCAGCTTCGACTCGGCGGCGGCGGCAGGCGCCGACTTGGCCTCGTTGTCGGCGGCGGCAGGCGGCGTCGGCGCGACGAGGGTCGGCTGAGGCGTCGGCGAGGCCGCGCTTTGGGCCGACGGCGACGGCGCGACTTCGACCGCCGGCGGCTTCGACGGCTCGTTCGTCTCGGTTTCCGGGGTCGCCTGGCGCGCCGCCGAGCGGAACGGATCGGCGAGGCCGTCGTTGGCCGATGCGCCGTTCGTCGCGTCGCGCTGCATGATCGCGAGCATGTTGGGCGAGGTCGGTCCGGCGATGGCGTCGAGACTGCGATAGGGGTCGGCGAACAACACGCCCTCGCTCATGTTCGCCTTGGGACTGGCGGGATCGCCGAGGTTGGCCGCCGCGCCCGGCGTATTGCCGTCCGGCTTGTCGAAGCCGGTTGTCGGCATCGGCGGCGGCGGACTATCGGGAGTCTTGGCGGCGCCGACCGGGCCAGGCGCCTTCGATTTCGGCGCCTGGCTCCCGTCGGGCGCTTCGGCCGCCGGCGTCGCCGAGCCGTCGCCGTGAATGCTCTTGGGCGTCCGCGACGATTCCTCGAGTTTCACCGGGTTGAAATAGCGCGCGATGATCGTCTTGGTGTCTTTGTCGGTGGCGTTGATGATCCACAGCACGAGAAAGAACGCCATCATCGCCGTCATGAAGTCGGCGAAGGCGATCTTCCAGGCGCCGCCGTGGTGCTCTTCCTCGTGGCCGCCGCGGCGTCTGACGATGATGATTTCGGGATGCTGGGCGTCGTCCATGGAAGCGCGTCACCCGGCGAGTGAGGCGATAAGGTCAGCCCAGGGCTGCAGTTGGCTGCAAATCGTCGTCTCGTCGGCCTCGATCGAGACTTCGACGCCATGATCGGCGACGTACTCGACCTCGACGGCGAGGTAGGCGACCCGTTCGCGCAGCGCGGCGAGAACGCGCTCGGGGCCGCGAATCTTGATCAGGCCGGGCGAACCGCCGACCCGAAGCCTGGCGAGATTGTCGCACAACGCTTCGACGATCCGGTCGGCCGTCGCGCGCGCGACCAGCGGCTCGACAAGACGCGCCACGACTTCGGCGATCCGTTGTTCGATCTCCTGCAGCCCGGCTGAAACCGCCTCGGCGATTTGCGCGTATTCGTTGAGCTGGAAGTCGAGTTGCGCGACCATCGCCCGCTGGCGTTCGCCAGCGACCTCGCGCTCGAGGTTTTCGCCCGCCTCGGCGCGCGCGGCGGCCGCGCCTTCGCGGCGACCGCGCTCGTAGGCCTCGACGATCCGCGCCTCGATCTCCGCCTCGCTCGGAACGGCGGGAGGCCGCGGCCGGGGCGCCGGCGCGCTTTCGGCGCGCGGCGACCCCATTTCCTGCAAGGCGCGGCTCAGGGGGAGCGAAGCGCGCGCGGCCAGGTCCGGCACGGCGCGCAGCGTGCGCGGCTTGAACGGCGCCGGCGCCTGGGCGATCGGCTGGACGTCCGCCTGGCCGACCCGACCGAAGTGGTCGAGATACTGCAAGATCGGGACCGGCTTCATGCGTTTGCTCCCTCACGGATCCATTGCTTGAGAATCGCCGCCGCGACCTCCTCGTCGAAATCGACCAGCTTCTGGAGATGGCGTTGCGGGCTCTTGTCCTTGCGCGCCACGAGCTCCTTGAGAAAGTCGTCGCGCTCGTCGTTGGCGTCGATGAGGAAGTTCGCCTCCGGCCCGCCGAGGGCGCCCAGCGCAATCGCCGGGCCGCCGGGACCGCCAGGGCCGTCGAGCGCCGACATCGGCGGCGGGAGCTCGCTCAAGCCGGCGAACGCGGGAGTCGATTCGGCCGGCGGCGCGAGCAACATGCGCGTCGCCGGCCGCAGGCCGAACCACAGCAGCAACAGCGCGACGAGGACGATCGCGCCGGAGCTGACGAACGACCCGGCCTGACGCGCCAGCGTCTCGAGCAGCGACGGCCCCTCGACCGGCGCGAGGTCGCGCCCGGAGTCGGCGGCGAAATCGACCACCGCGATCTTGACCAGGTCGCCGCGGTCCTTGCGCAGGCCGGCGGCGGTCGACACCAGCTGCTCGATTTCCTTGACCTGCTTGTCCAGCGCGTCGGGCGCCGGCTTGTCGCCGAGCGACGCCGTCAGCGACGCCTTGTTGATCAGCACCGCCACCGACAGGCCGTCGATGACGAAGCCGGCGCTGGTGGTGGTGATCTGCTTGGAGGAAACCTCGTAGTTGGTCAGCTCCTCCTTCTTGTCGGTGGCGTCGCTCGATTGCTTGGTGTCGGTCGACTGCGGCTTGTTCTTGGGCAGGTTGGCGTCGACGCCCGCCGCGGGCTGGCCAGCCGCGTTCTGCGAGTTCTGCTTCTCCTTGACCACCCGCACCGATCGCTCGACGCGCTGGTCGGGATTGTAGATCGTCTCGTTGGTCTGGGTCTTGTCGGCGTTGAGTCGCGCCGCGACGCTGACCTGGAAATTGTGCAGGCTCAGATAGGGCGCAAGGGTGGTGGTGATCTTCTCGCGCAGTTCCTGCGAAACCTCCTTTTCCAGGCCGAGCAGGTTGTCGGGCGACTTCTCGAGGTTGTCCGGGCCGCTGGCGAGAAGCCGGCCGTCGACATTGAGGACCGTGACCTCGTCGGTCTTCATGTTGGGGATCGCCGCGGCGACGAGGTGGCGGATCGCATCGCCGACCGAGCGATCGTCGCCGCCGTCGGTGCGGATGATCACCGACGCCGAGGGCGCCTG
>Ga0187851_10004521_pt1 | contig 11325 bp, 9 predicted proteins | sample June2016WEW_6_10_FD_132997 | JGI IMG/M metagenome (GOLD analysis project Ga0187851, IMG submission 132997) | Peatland microbial communities from SPRUCE experiment site at the Marcell Experimental Forest, Minnesota, USA - June2016WEW_6_10 | ecosystem: Environmental > Terrestrial > Soil > Wetlands... | reverse complement strand
GACCTCGATGACGGCTTCGCGCGACGCAGGCTGGTTCTCGGTGGGGCGATTACTGGGCGGTGCACGTGGGTCCACCGCCGGCCTTCACGGCCAACCCCTGGCACAGGCGTGGACGAAGGAGAAGGCGGCGCTCGATCCGGTGACCGCGTTTGCCGGATTGCCTTACGCGGATAGCGAATCGTCGGGCAGCGTACTGAACGCGCAGGGACGGGAATTGGAGCGCAATCTGACGGCCGCGATCCGCACCAGCCGCCACTTGTTGCCGGAACTCGACGCGCAGTTAGGTGCGGTGGGCAGCGAGCTGCAGGCGGGCAATGGGCGCGCGGCGAAGCGGCTGCAGCTCGTGATGCTCCTGGGCGTGCTGATTGCCGTCGGACTGGTGGCGCTCATCATGTTGCTGCTCAATGCGCGCCGCCAACAGGACGCCAAGCTGCGCGAGGCGCGACAGCAGACCGCCGACATTCTCCGCACCGTGAAGGAAGGTCTGTTCCTGCTCGATGAGAATCTGGTCATCGGAAGCGAGTATTCGAGCGCCCTGGAAACCTTGTTCCAGCGAAAAGATCTCGCGGGGCTCGGGTTCGATGCCCTGCTCGAGGGCATCGTCTCGGAGAAAACGCTGACCACGGCGCTGAAGTTCGTCAAGGTGCTCTGGGCCGAGCGTACCAACGAGAAACTGGTCAAATCCATCAACCCGCTGGGCGAGGTGGAGATTCACCTGGCAAGCGGGCAGGGGAAGTTGGACACCCGGTATCTCGATTTCGAGTTTCATCGGGTCCGCGTCGACGGCAGGATCACCCACGTTCTGGTGTCCGTGTCCGACGTGAGTTCCCGGGTGGAACTGGCCCGGGAGCTGCAGAGCTCTCAGCAGCAGGCCCAGGCCCAGGTCGATACGCTGCTCGGCATCCTGCAGATCGATCCCACGCATCTCGCTTCCTTCCTCAGCGACTCGAATGCAGCGATGAAGATGATCAATGCCGTGCTCAAGGAGCCGGCGCGCGAAGAGGGTGCTTTTCGCAAGAAACTCGACACGCTCTTCAGGCAGGCGCACTCCGTCAAGGGAGAGGCGTCGGCACTCGGCCTGTCGTCGATCGAAAGCCGCGCTCATTCGTTCGAGGACGACCTGAAGAGGCTCAAGGAAAAGAACGATTTGTCCGGTAACGATTTTCTGCCGCTGGTCATCAAGCTCGATGACCTGCTGACCCATCTGCAATCGGTCAGCGATCTGGTGTCGCGGCTGTCGAAATTCCAGATACCGCGCGCGGAGGCGCCGATCTCCCACGGCGGGGATCCCCGGCCGCAGCGCGAGCAGCCGGCCGGCGCCGGTGCCGCGGCGCCCGATTTGGAGGCGACGGGTCCGCTCGGTTCCGACGGCGGCCTCGGATCGGCGTTGCAGCAGCTCTGCGACCGCGTAGCCGCCGATTTCGACAAGGAGGCCAAGGTGCAATGCCGCGGATTGGACCAGATACCCGACGATTACCGCCGTATCGTCAAGGACATTGCGATCCAAGCCGTCCGCAACGCCGTCGTTCATGGGATCGAACGGGCGCCCGAGCGGGCCGCGGCCGGAAAGCCGGCGCAGGGCGTGGTGCGGGTGGATTTCAAGCGTACCAGCGACGGCAGCTATAAATTGAGCGTCGAGGACGACGGTCAGGGCCTCGCCACCGAACGCATCAAAGAGGCGGCCGTGCAGAAGGGATTCATCACGGCGGATCAGATGGAGACCTTGGATGCGAAGCAGACGCTCGCACTGCTGTTCCAGCCCGGATTCTCGACCTTGGAAAATGCCACGAAGGATGCCGGACGCGGCGTCGGAATGAACCTCATGGCTGATCATATGCGCCAGATCGGCGGCCGCGTCGGCGTCGCGACCGCACCCGGCAAATTTACGCGGGTGACCATGACGTTGCCGCCGCCGCCGAAACCGCAAGACGATACGGTGGCTGCCTAACATGGATACCAGCGCGGCAAACGGCTCGCTGAAGCTGATGATCGTCGATGATTCCAATATCATTCGCCGCCGGATCGAACGCTCCCAGCAAATCGACCGGCTCGAAGTGGTCGGTTCCGCGGGCAATGGCCGGGAAGCGGTCGACCTGTTCCGCCGCACTCGGCCCGACGTGGTGACCATGGATCTGACCATGCCGCTGATGGACGGCATCGAATGCGTGGAGCAGCTCGTGGCGATCAACCCGCGGGTCCTGATCCTGGTCGTTTCGGCGCTCGCGGACAAGGCCACCGCAGTCGAAGCCATCGAAAAAGGCGCAAATGGATTTTTGTGCAAGCCGTTCACCGATCGACAACTCAACGATGCACTGGAAGAGTTGTTGCGGGAGGCCTGATGCTCAAGGAAGCGGAAATTCGCACATTCGTCGACGGAACGACGCATTATTTCGCAACATCGGGTCAGCAGGCGGCCACGGTGGGCTCGCCGTATTTGGTCACGGACGGTCGCCCGGGCACTTACGAGTACACCGGCGTGATCGGAATTTCCGGCGCGCGCAAAGGGATCGTTTATTTTACCGCGCCGCGCGGCATGCTCACCGTGCTGCTGATGAGGATGCAGGAGACCGACTGCAGCGAGGAGACCATCCTCGATCTGGTTGGCGAGGTTGCCAATACGATTTCGGGCAATGCGCGGCGCGACTTCGGCAAGAGCTTCGTGATTTCGGTGCCGACCGTCATCGCACGCGATCCGGACAAGGTCGCCGCACCGCATTCGCGCTCCTACGTGATCCCGATCAACTGGCGGGCTCATTCGGCCAAACTCGTGGTTTGCCTGGAGTAGATGCCGTCCGGCCCGCTGGGCTATGATAGGTCCATGGGGACGACGGACGATGCGAATGCGCTCTGGCAGAAGGATAAGGATCACTTTCTGCATCCCTGGACGCATTTTGATACCTTCAAGCGAGAGGGCTCGCTGGTCATCCGCGAAGCCGACGGCGCATACATCACGGATGCATCGGGTCGACGCTACCTCGACGGCATCGGCGGGCTCTGGTGTGTGAACATCGGCTATGGCCGCGATTCCATGGCGCGGGTCGTGGCCGATCAGATTCGCAAACTGAGTTATTCGAACACCTTTGTCGATTGCACCAACGAACCGGCGGCCGAGCTTGCAGCCAAACTGGCGCGCCTGGCGCCGGGCGCGCTCAACCACGTGGCTTATTCAGTGTCAGGGTCCTGCGCCAACGATACGGCCGTTCGTCTCGCTCATTTCTACCATTCGCGGCGCGGAGAGCCCGGACGACGCACGATTCTTTCGCGCTTCAACTCCTATCACGGGTCGACCTATCTCGGCATGACGCTCGGCAACCGCGAAGGCGACCGGTCACCGCATTTCAGGTATATCGACGAACTGGTCCATCACCTCTCGGCGCCCTATGCCTATCGCCGTCCGGCCGGCATGAGCGAGGCAGCCTTCACGGATGGACTGGTGGCTGAGCTCGAGGAGACCATCGAGCGTCTTGGCGCGGGCACCATAGCCGCCTTCATCGCGGAGCCCATCCAGGGAGCGGGCGGTGTCGTACCGCCGCCGCCAGGGTATCTGCCGCGCATGCGCGAGATCGTGGCGAGGCACGGCATTCTGTTCATCGCGGACGAGGTGGTCACTGCATTCGGCCGGATCGGGCACTGGTTTGCATCCCGGGATGAGTACGGCATCGAGCCGGACATCCTGGTGTGCGCCAAGGGCCTCACCTCCGGTTATCTGCCGTTGGGCGCGACTCTGTATTCCGACGCCGTGCACGAGGCGATCTCCGCACCGGATAACGATGCTTGGTTCACGCATGGATTCACCTACTCGGGGCACCCGGTGTGCTGCGCGGCCGCGCTGGAGAACATCAGAATCATCGAGGACGAAGGACTGCTCGCTCACGCCCGCACCACCGGGGACTACTTCGAGTCCCGGCTGAAGGAGCTGTTGGCCCTTCCCATCGTGGGCGATGTGCGTGGGCGCCGGCTGATGATGTGCGTCGAATACGTGGCGGACAAGGCGACGCGCGAGCCGTTTCCGGAGGCCGCGAATATCTCCCGGCGCATCGCGCAGCGTTGCGAAGCCAAAGGGCTTCTGGTTCGCCCACTCGGTCACCTCGACATCATGTCTCCACCGCTCATCTGGACGACGCGGGAGTGCGACATTCTGGTGGACACCCTGGGCGAGGCGATCGGCGAGGTGACGAGCGAGCTCAAGGCTGAAGGATTTTTGAAGTGATCGATAAGTTATGGAAGACTCGGAACATCGCGACTGTCGTGGCCTGCCGCTCCGGCTGACCGCCGCCGCATTTGTCTTGGCACTAGGCGTGGCGCAGCCTCTGCGAGCGGCGCAGGCGACGACGCCCGTCGAGGTGTACGGACGGCTCCCGTCGCCGATAGAACACCTCGAGGCGACGGTTGCCTTTCTGAGGACGAACAACCCGCCGGATTGAGACAAGGCCGCCTCAGGCCGCCGCCGCCGACTCCGACGAGAATTCCACCGTCTTCGCGGCGGCATCGATGGTGTTGAGCAGCACCGGCCGACGCCATACCCGTTTGATGTATTCGAGCACTTTGAACGAGCGTTCCGCGTCGAGCCCGCGTCCGTCGAGCTGGGCATCGTGCTTCAGGACGAGCGTGCCGTCGTTGCGGACCTCCGTCACCGATACCCGGGGTGCGCCGAAATTGTACTTATCGATGAGCAGGCTCTCGTGCAGCTCATCGATGTCCGCGGCGACCACCTTGATGGGGCCGTTCTGACGTCGCTGATAACGAAACAGCCCCATTTCCGTCGCGACCTCGCGGGTCAGGTGATTGCGTAAAAAGCTGAAATCATCGTCCTCGCGCATGATGCGCCGCGCCGCTTCGACGCCGGATTTCTCGATGATCTCCTCCCAGAGCGTGAACCCCAGATGGTAGGGGTTGATGGAAAGCGATACCTGCTCCCCGGTCGCGACCGGACGCACCACGTCCGAATGGCATTTGATGGCGTCGAGATAGATTTCCTCGGGAATGAAGTCCGCCTCCCGCAGGAGGCGCGCGTGCCAGTACGACGCCCAGCCTTCATTCATGATCTGCGTCGCGAACACCGGATAAAAATAGAACGATTCCTCGCGCACGGCAAGGAAGATGTCGCGCTCCCAGCTCTCCATGTCGGGTGCATAGGTGGCGATGAACCACAGCAGGTCGCGCTCGGGATGAGGGGGGATGGGCGCGCGGGGCTTTCTCGTGGGCGATGAAGCCTCGGCCGCGCTGTCCAACGTGTCGTAGCGCGAGCGGAACGCATCGTCGCGGCGCTCCACCGCCGCAGGCCCGTACTCCGGGTAATGCTCGCGGCGCAACGGCTGATCGAGATCGACGTATTGCTCGAGCGAGAGCGCAGCGTCCAGGACCTGTTCCACGGCGTTGAAGCCGTGGGTCTCGATATCGCGCTCGATCTGGCGGGCATGTGCTGCTGCATGCTCGATGATCTGTGCGTTGCCCTGATCCTGGCAGCGTCGGAATTGCATGTTGTTCTTGGAGAAATCGGCGTGTCCCAAGACGTGCGCGGTCACCAGCACATTGTCGGCAAGGCCGTTGCTCGCCGCGAGGTAGGCGTGTCCCGGATTGCCGGGAAAAACCACCTCGAACAGGCGCGAATAGCCCATGTGCCGCTGCAATAGCTGATAGATGTAGCGCGCCCCGAAGGACCAGTGCGGCATCCGCACCGGCAATCCGTAAACAGCGATCTCGGTCATGAAGCTGTCCGGAACCGCCTCGAAGATGACCGGCGACCAATCGAGCCCCAGCCGCCGGGCGAGATCCTCGATTTTCGGGACGTGTCCGCGCCAATCGGGCTTCATGGCGCCCCCCCGATTGCTTCCTCGCCTGCCCCCGCATGGGCTTCGGCGCTGAAGAAATGGCGCACCGCCGGTGCGACATCGTCCGGACCGGCGATGGAGCAGCGGCTGCAGGGAAGACCCTCGTCGATGGCGGATTGAAACAATGAGCTGATTTCGCTCAGAGAGCTGCGTATGCCGGTCGAGATCTCCAAGTATCCCGCGTATCTTGCGACTTGTGCGATCGCATCGAGCGCGGTGTCGGCCGCGGCCCGGTCGTCCGAGGCGTTATCGCCGTCGGATGCATAAAACAGGTATACGTTGCAGCTCGATGGATCAAAGCGCTGCTCCATGATCTCGTGAACCTTCGCGAGCCCCACGGAGGCGACCGTGCCGCCGGTGCCGGTGACCTTGAAAAAATCCGCCTCATTGAATTCCCACGCCTCGGTCGTATGCGCCACGAACACGATGTCGAGCGCCTTGTACTCGCGCTTGAGTCCGGCCGCCACCCAGAAGAAAAACGTCTTCGCCAGCTGGCGGTCGCGGTCGGACATGCTGCCCGAGACATCGAGGAGGAAGAAGACCGCCGCACGCAGCGCCGGCTGGCGCCGCCGCGCCAGCTGCCGGTATCTCAAGTCCTCGTCGGTGAAGGCCGGGGAAGTGGAGTCATGGGCGCGGCGCTTGACCGATTCCTTGAGCGAGCGGCGGCGATCGAGCCTCGAGCGGGCGCCGCGCCGGTCCCAGCCCTCGCGCTTCCACTCGGCTTCCTCTGTGGCGCCTGCGCGTGGCTTGAGGTTCGGGAGTTTCAGATCGTCCCACAGCCAGTCGACGATGTCGTCGACCTTGAATTCGAGCATGAGCTCGATACCGCCTCGATCCTTGCCGCCAGCGCCCTTCTGGCCGGACCCGCCGCTGGGGTTGGATTGGCCGAGCACGTCGCCGGGCTTGGCATTGCCCTGTCCGACGCCCTGTCCGTCGCCGTTCGAGAGGAGCCGAAAGCGGTAGTGCTCGAGCATACGAACCGGCACCCGCACCGTGCGAGCGCTGTCGTTGATTACATCCGCGCCCGCCACGATCTGCGGCAGGTGTGCCCGCACCGCTTCCCGAATCTTTTCGTTATGCCTCAGCCAATCCCGCGCTCCGCGCGAGAACAGTTCATACCAGCCGTTGAGTGTCTGCGACCCGTTTCCTGGCGAGTCGGCGCTCATCGGGTCTCCTTGTGCAACTTGCCGGTCATGCAGCCACCACCTATTCCTGAGACAAGAGAGTGGTCACGTAGTTCAGGGCCTCTTGTGCACTGTGCTCGTCGTATCCATACTCGCTTACGAGGCGCTCCTGCACCACGGATATCTTTTTGCGCGCTTCGTCGTCCGGCCGCGTGGTGGAGGTCACGAGGCGAAGCACGTCGCGGCGCTCCTCGAACAGGTATTGTTCGATGGCCTCGCGCACCCGCGCATGGCTCGCCAGACGGAACTTCTCTCCCGCCTTGAAGGCGACCATCGCTTTGCGGATCACCTCCTGGCGGAAGGATTGCTTGCCGGATTCGGAGACCTTGATCTTCTCCTCGACCGAGCGCATGAATCGCTCATCCGGAGCGCGATTCTCGCCGGTCATCGGGTCGGTGACCTTGCGCTGATCCAGTGAAGCCTCGATCTCGTCCAGGTATTTCTCGAGCAGCTGCTGTGCCTCGTCCTGGAAAGATGCGAACAGCGCACGATGCACGTCTTCCTTGACCCAGCGGTTGTAGAACTCCTTGCGAGCCGTCACCAGGTGGTCGAACCAGAGCTTCTTCTGCCTGGCATCGATGCGCGCGTCGCTCTCGATGGCGTCCTTGAGCGCGAGCAGCAGTTCCATGCTGGTCAAGCTGTGAGAATTGCCCCGGGTGATGGCCGTCGACAGTGCATTGATCACGAAGCGCGGGCTGATGCCCGCGAGTCCTTCGTCCGGGGACTCGTTGCGCAGTCGGGCCGCTTCGGTGTCGGAGAACCCTTCCACTGCCTCGCCGGCAAACAGTCTGACTTTTTTGGGCAAATCGAGTCCTTCGCGCTCGGGCTTGGACTGCCGGGTAAGAATGGCGAACACGGCGGCCAGATGCAGCACGTGGGGGTCCAGATGGGTGTTGCGGAATGCCGGCGCACTATAGACCAGTTTCTTGTAGATGCGCGCCTCGTCCTTATAGGACAGCGCGTAGGGCACCTTGATGATGACCATGCGGTCGAGCAGGGCCTCGTTCTCCTTCTCTTGAAGGAAGCGATTGAATTCCGCGAGGTTGGTATGCGCCAGGATGGTTTCATCCAGGTAGATGAGCGGAAATCTGGCCACCTTGACGTTCTTTTCCTGCGTCATGGTGAGGAGCAGGTACAGAAACTCGCGCTTGACCTTCAAGATCTCGATCATTTCCAAAACGCCGCGGCTTGCCGCATAGACCGCCCCGGACCAGGACCAGGCGCGCGGGTCCCCTTCGTCGCCCACGTGGGCGACCTTGGACAGGTCCACCGACCCGACCAGATCGGCGATATCGGCGGTGGAGGGATCATGCGGTGCGTACGTGCCGATTCCGCAACGCGCGGCCTCGGACAGGAAGATTCTCTCCACCGGAATGCGCAGATAGTCGCCCTCGCACTGCCGGTCGATGTAGTCGCGGGCCCAGGGAGAAATCTCTCCGCTGATGCTGACTCCAAAGGCGTTGCGGAACTCTGAGCGCAGGCTGGTCGGGATGACGTTCAGAGGCGATTCGCGCAGCGGAGAGCCCTTGATGGCATACAGCGCCCCCTCGTCCGTGCGGCTGTATTCCTCGAGGCCCCGTTTGAGCAGAATGGCCAGCGTCGATTTCCCGCCGGAAGGAGGTCCCAGCAGCAACAAGAGCCGTCTCCCCACGTCGGATCCCGCGGCAGCGGCCTTGAAGTAATCCACCACCCGACGCAGCGGCTCATCCACGCCGAACAGCTCGCGTTTGAAAAGCTCGCGGGCTTTCAGGACGTCATCACCCTCGGCATCGCGGCCGTGCCAGAGAAGCATGTCCCAGATGTATTCGTGACTCGTGCGTGTGAAGGCCGCTGGGCGCGTCGGCAGGACGTGGGTCAAGAAGTCGCCGAGACTTCCCTCCCAGCGCTGCGCGCGGTGTTCCTTGCTGAATCGGTTCAGCGAATCCAAGAAATCCGCAGGACTGGACTCTTCTTTTAGCTGTGACACTCCCATCGTCAACCTCCGCTCGGGATTTGGACTGGGCACAAGCCGGCATCGATGCTCGGCTTAAGTAAAAGACAACTCGTCCAAGTTGAACGTGATCGCGTTCAACTCTGTACGAATGTTTTATGTTAGATCGGTCACAGCTTCAAGTTGTTTCATTGAGACGCTTCTCATCGTCCGATGCGCGGCAGGCATGGCCTGATGCGCGGCGAGCATGGGTTCATCGCAAAGCAACAACGGCGCGGCGCCGAAACGGTGCGCAGCAAGAAGCGGATGCACGCGATGCGTGCGTCTCAAGTTGCGGAAGCCGTGGCCTTCTGTGCGACTCGCACGAAGTCGGGGCCCTTCGCCTGAGCATCGTCGATGAGATGCAGCGTGCGCCCGAAGAAACTATCGTGCGCGCCGGCGCGGCCGATGTAAAGAACTCCCGTGTGTATGAACTCCTTGGTGAACAGGTCGAGGACCCTCGGCATCGCGTCGGTCTCGAGCGCATCGATCGCCTCGATGATGATCAACCAGGCGGGTGCGTGCAGCAATGCGCGCGCGAACGCCAGGCTTTGTCGGTCACTGTCGCTCAGTATGGTCTCCCAGCGGCGCGATTCATCCAGCAGTGGCGCGAGCCGCTCGAGACCAAGCCGCTCGAGTGCCTTGATGCAGGCCTCGGTCTCGAACGCCGCAATGGACGAGGGGTACGCGAGAACTTCGCGCAAGGTGCCGGGCGGAAGGTACGACATGCGCGGCAGATAGAGTGCGGTCTCGCCGGCGTGCCGGCCGATCCGTCCCGCGCCCCACGGCCAGAGCCCCGCGAGCGCCCGGAACAACAGGGTCCGTCCTCTTCCGCTCTCGCCCACGATGAGCACGCGCTCGCCGGTTTTCACCTCGACATGCGATTCGTCCAGCCGCGCGTCGCCCGCCGGTGACGAAACCTCGAGCCGATCGATGACGATCTTCCCCGGCTCCCCCTCGGCGTACTCGATCCGGCTCTCCACCTCGTGCATGTCATCGCAGGCGAGCAGGGCCCGGCGGAAACTCGCCACCCGCAACAGCGTAGCGCGCCAGTCGGCGAGCGTCGAGAAGTTGTCGACGAACCAGCGCAGCGAGGATTGAACCTGGATGAAGGCGCCAGATGCCATCATCAGACCGCCGAAGGACAGTTCGCCGGCGAAGTACAGCGGCGCGGCGACGAGGATCGGCGCGACCAGCGTGAACCATCCGTAGCCGGCCGTCACCCAGGTCAGATTCGTCGTTCCGGTCACCAAAAGACGCATCGCCCGCAGCACGCCTTTGAGATCGAGCTCGATGCGTCGCGCCTCGTCCGGTTCTCCGCCGGCGAGCGTGATCGAGTCGATGTGCTCGTTCACGCGCACCAAAGAGAAGCGCAGATCGGCCTCGCGGGCGTAGCGGTCGGCGTTGCGGCCGATCAGGCTTTTGCCTACCCAGTAACTCAGGAGCGATGCCGAGCCCGAATACACGATCGCGGCCCACACCATATACCCGGGTATCGAAATGGCACGCCCGGCGACGTGGAACACGAAGGAACTCGACAACGACCATAGCACCTTGATGAACGTCGCGAGCAGCAGCGAATCCTGCGCCAAGCCGATACCGAGGTCCGCCGAGAGCTCGGTGAGGTGGCGCGCATCCTCGTGCATGCGTTGATCCGGATTGATGCCGATTTCGCCGCCATTCGCCAGGCGAAACGCGCGCCCGGGCGCCATCCAGTTCTCGACCAGGTCCTGGACCAATCCCTGTCGCAGCTTCAGTTTCAAGGTCTCCCCGAACCAGCGCTGCGCGACGTTCAGCACCAGGAGCGCGCCCGCGATGATCCCGAACACCCCGAGCTGGATCAGGAATTCGTGCAGATTGCGGTGGGAGAGGGCGTCATAGAAGGGCTGGTTCCAGCCATTGAGCCGGATCTGACCGTAGGCGGTGGCAGCGACGACGCAGAATATGCAGGTCGCCAGCACCAGGAGTGCGTTACGCACCGGCGATGCCCAAAGGGCACGGCGCATCATGTCCAATTGAGGCCACAAGCCGGCCTGGGCGAGCTCCTCCAGTTCGGGGGAGGGAGTGCTTACGGGCTTGGTCCGATTTATGATCATGTGTTTACCACTCGGGGAGCGGGACAATTCATCCACTATTATCGATCACGCCGATGCCACGTGCTGCCTCGAAAGTGCGAAAGCCTTGGCAAAAGCCTTGGCTGCAGGTTCGGCGTGAGCCTCCGTCACAGCCTCGGCGCACGCCAGGCCCTGCGTTGGTAGCCGGCGGGGGCGTATGACGCAGGTCGCCGTGAACCACGTGGACCGGTTGATTCGCGAGATGTCGCTCGCCGAAAAGCTGGGTC
>Ga0187851_10004517_pt1 | contig 11330 bp, 10 predicted proteins | sample June2016WEW_6_10_FD_132997 | JGI IMG/M metagenome (GOLD analysis project Ga0187851, IMG submission 132997) | Peatland microbial communities from SPRUCE experiment site at the Marcell Experimental Forest, Minnesota, USA - June2016WEW_6_10 | ecosystem: Environmental > Terrestrial > Soil >... | reverse complement strand
GTGCGAGAAGAGCTTCGACTTCGACATCGATCTCTGCCCCGGAAACCTGTTCGCCTCGCTGTTTTTGGTAGGTTCGGATGTGGCCCAAGTGCAGGTCTCGAAGCTGAACTCCGAAGGCCTCGGCCCACTGCAGCAGGTGCTCCCTGCGCGGGTCTTGCCAGATGTCAGCAGCCTCCTTGATCGTCATCGTCCCGATAATTTCCGTGCCCGGTGTGCTCATGAGTTCATAATCCTCAGTTGCGGCAGAAGCCGTAGACGAGAATAGCCGATCTCTGTTGGACCTGGGAACAGGAAGAATGGTGAATTTGATCTTGATACGTTGACGCCCTAATGCGCGGGCCGCAATGCGCCGTAGGGCTTGATCGCTCAAAGAGTAAAGATACAGGGGGCGAGTCTGCCCGACAGTTTCCCGGCCTCGTTCGGATAACCAACGGGATTGCATACGACTTGAGTTTCGTTCAGCATGTAGTCGCAACGCTCGTGCGTATGTCCGTGAATCCAAGCTCGCGGCCCTCTGTCAAAGAGAGCTTCAATTCCTGATGCCACAAACCATGGCTGTGCGGCTGACTCGCGGTACGCGGTTGGGGTCGAGCGTTCCGAAGGAAGATGGTGCGTCACCACGATGTCTTCCGGGCGAAGCTCCCCGGAGAGCCAGCCAATAAAGTTGTGATGGCGCTCTTCGATTTGTCCCAACAGGCGGGGGATCAGACGCGTATCGTTCATCAGACCTGCGCTCATGATCAGATCTGGTGTCTTTGGCACCCACATCGTGTCGCCGAGAAATCGTTTTCCCGCGAACTCAAATGCCGCCCCGGTCCTCAGAACTACCAGGTTCGTTAATGCCTGCTCGAACTCACGTAGCGTATCGTCTACTGATTCCATGCTGGTGCAGCCGTAATACTCGTGATTTCCTGGAACATATAGCACTTGCTGCTCACGGTTACAGAGCTCTTGGAAAAATGCTTGGGAACGCGGACCGATGACATCAAAATCACCTGCGACAACGCACACGTCCGCCATTTCGCCCACGGTTGGGTGGATCGCATTGAAGTACTTGCGATGGCTCCCATTGGAAGCCCAGAACTCCAGATGTTGGTCACTTACGATCTTGACTTTCATGGTCTATGGCTACCTGGAAAGAATACTTGCGGACCGCATCCGCTCGCCAATAAACGTCGCGAATAGACGGCTGCTGGCGGTTGGAAATGCGCACGTCACCAGCTCTGTTTCTGCGCGGACAAGATGAACTCACGCCGAAACTTTTGCACTAGCAGTTCGCAGCGACCGGCGCGCTCTCCTTCCAGACCACCGGCGATGCCAATAATTTGCCGGGTAAGATAATCTACCTCGCCATCCGAGATGAGAATGTTGACGATGCTGGAGCGGGTCTCGTCAGAGACAGATGCCGCGCAGTCTATTCCGGCCAGGCGCGCGCCTGCTATCTCCATATCGAACTCTTCTTGTTCCAGGAGCGCAAGATGCTCTCCATAGAGACGATCTTCGTTTCCTGCGTCGGCGTACTGCTTCAAGATCGTGAAGATGTCCTCTGCATCCTTGTTGTTCTCCACCCGCCGATCCATCCATGCAAATAGCTTTAAGGCGATCAGGACTGGAAGAGAGACGACAGGGACGGTTAGAGACTCATCGAGTTTCACGAGGACGGAGGATTCCAGCGCATCGCCGAACCCTGTCACATGCATGACGATGTCTTCGTCGGGAGGCCAGGCGATGGCCCGGTTCTCCTTTTCGATTCCTCCGAATGGAATCAGATCGACGATGACCGGATGGTCGGCAGGATAGATGACGCGGTGCGCGAGCTTCGCGACTGGGGCGAATCCAGCGCTCTCAATGAGTTCGTTCTTGAGTGTTTCAAATCCCTGCCAATCCTGTACCGCGATGCCGAAGTCGACGTCGAGTGTTCTGCGCCCGGATGGTCTTCCAAACACATGGCGTAGGATGATCTCGCGTGCTGTTGCACCCGCAAGGAAATAGTCTGTTTTGTTCCTTTTTGCGATTCCATCGATCGTCCTCATGACTTCAAGGACGAGGGGATCGATTTGGTCATGCTTGATTTCTAAAGAGCGGCTCAATGTGTTTGTCATAGATTAGCTTTCCAGCTTCAAGGTTTCGTCCTTCCGGAGTTGCCATCAGATCGGCATACGCCAGCAGAGGGGGCACGACATCACAAGTTGGAGTGAGCCGTTCTGGATTCCAGAAGATACCGAGAATCTCCGTATTGCCATTGACGTCTGCTTTCATTCGCTGGTCCACAATCAGTTTGGTTGGCGTTTCGGCTGCGTATATCGTCGCAGTCTGCGGCTGCAAATAATGATCTAGCCGATTAGCTGCGACCTCGCCACCCCATAATGCATGGTAAGGCTGGAGATCCAACCCCTCTGTCCAGTTCGTAACGGCCGTGCGGAATCGTCGAGCATGGAGCTTCGGTCTGAGAACAGTTGGGTAGAGCGTCACCCACTCCTGCACGGTGCGCTCTGGAGCCAAGAACCGCCGATTGCCATCGGCAAGTGCGGTGATGTGACGCCGGTTCTCCAGGTATTTGAATGCCTGCCCAACAGTGCCGAGCGCGACCTGTGCATGGGCGGCAATCTCCCGGTATGTCGCATTCAGAAGATGCGGCTGACACAAGAGCGCGAATACAACTCGCAGCCCTGCAGCATTCATTGCCTTGGCTCTGTCGTTGGCTCTCAGTTCCGGCGGCTTCGGTCTTCCAGTGATGTAAACGTGCAGGCCGGGCGCATGCAGATACGCATTGCCCGCAGTGTCTGCAAAACACATGTCCAATTCGCGACAACGCTCCGCCAGTTGCTGGCTGATGTAGGGGGCGACGATGAGCAAGGTCTGCTTGTGGTTTGGGGGCAACAATGCTCGAAGCTGATGCAGCGTTTCAAAGCGGTCGAGGTTGTTTCTGATCTCAACTGCGAAATTGTAGGCCTGCTTCGTCGTCGCGACTTCGACAACGGCGTCGAGCCGATGCTTGCCCCGGTCAAGACGAGCTTCGGGGTCAAGCACGCGGGCCGTCATTCCGGTCTCTTTGGCCAGTGCTTCCAGTGCGTTCCCAAGAAGCTGTTGTTCCTCGCCTGTGTATTTCATCGCAACACCTGTAGTGATCACTCTATACAATTGTACACGTAACGTGAACAATATAAAATAGTGAACATACGCAAGAGCCGCGTCCTGGGAACGGCGTTCGGTTCACAAATCGCTCCTGTACGCGTTTCGTGAACATCTCAGAAGTGATGAGAGCGTAACGCGCATTTGCATACCTCACCTTGCTGTCAGCGCACAACTCCATTCACCGCGCATAGTGTGGTGAATATCCCAATAGTTCACCGCACGCCACTCCTTTAGTTGGAGAGTTGATGATTGCCCCGCGGGAGGGTGCGCCTGGTGGCGAGCGCCCGGCCTCCTACCCCTTCTTCTCAGAGCGGAGCTGTTCTTCGGCTGAAACGACTGCTCTGGGCGTGCGTCTTGCCGAATCGCTCGAAGTAGAGTTCTTCAATGAATTGCGGTAGCGGTAACTTCCACGGCTCCTGCTTATGGTTGTCAAGATTTCCCAACTTTGCTGGGTTCATTCCCAACTCGCGCGCCATCTGCACTTGGACGTGAGATAGACGGTGGCGCTCCCGCGCATCGATCCACGCCTGCGTTTTCTGATCTGTTTTCTTTGCCTTAGTCATCGTTACAGCTTTGCTATTTCCAGCCGACGCAGGAAGCTCGACTTGGAAGAGTGTGCTCGGCGGAGTTTCTCCAGAGCTGACTGGAATGCAGGCACACGTCCTCGCCGGACAGCCACATCACGCAGGTCAGTCAGCAGAGTGACTGCTTTATCGTATTCGTTGGGCTGACGTTTTTGGATATGCGCTGCAATCTGATTCCAGGCCGCTGCTTCACGTTTTTCCAACTGGTCCAGATACCCTGCGCGTTTTGCCTCGTCTTCTGCTTTTCGCCGCGACGCTTCCGCAGCCCGCTTTGCGTTTAGCAGCCGGTCCCTCTCTTCCGCGCGCGCATGGGCAGCTGTGAGGAGATCGCCAGCAGTGCGCCGTTGAGCAGCGCCGGTTGCAGGTGATGTACGTGGCGCGTTGTGCCTCTGAAAATTCCGCAGAAGATCATTCTTCCAGCGTTCACTGGACTCCGATACAGCGGACACCAGCAGGTCGTCCTTCTCTTCTTGGGGCAGACTCCGAATCCACGCATCCAGTTCCTTGCGGCACGGACCGGCGTCGAGCGCGGCAGAATCCGCTGCGGCAATTTCAACGAGGTCTTCGTCAATTCCAAGGAACTCGATCAGCGAATGAAGAGGAGCGGACAATTCGCCCAAGCCAGCGGGCACGGGAGGTTCAGTGTCAGCTTCGGCAAACTCCCCGTTTTGCAAACAAAACAGCCATCCAAGATAAAGGCAGCGGAGATCCCCGCGCAGAAGATCCCCGCGCAGAGACATCAGGGAGCCCATCCAGCCTGTTCCGTCGTCCCAATCGTCCAGCTCGGACTCCCTTTCAAACGCGACGATTATGAAGTTTCCTGCTTTTCGTACTTGAGCGGCTTCGCCTGGAAGCATAGCCCTAAGCGATTCGTAGTCGATCAGTTTCTGTGGAAGGCGGAGATAGAACTCTCTCGTTCCCCAGTTTGCGATGTAGACAAATGCGTCGAAATACTTTTCCAAAAGTTTGATGGGATCGGCCTTCAGGTCTCCCCATTCGTAGTGATTCGTGAAACTTGTTGAGGTGATCACGGCACGCGTGGAAATAGATCGCAACTCGGCCACCTCAGTTTTCGCCAGCGCCCGATCCATCGTCCGGAAGTCGTAATACTGGTATTCGCTCACCTAAAATCCCCTCCTCCAGTGGTAATACGCCGCGATACATTCTGCACCGGCTGGCGCGGGCACAGGCAACGGCAGGTCAAGGATTCCGATTCTCTGCCGGACCTTGTCCCGGCGGCAAATCGCCACAATCTGACCATCGCGCGTCAGGTCAATTTTCTCCACAACGCTCTCAACGCCAAGGATACTCACAGAAAACGGCAGAGCAAGATGCTCCTGCATCATGGTGAGGAATCCGACGGTTTGTTCCTGTTCGTTGTAAGCGTCTACCACCGCTTCCTCAATCAATCTCTCCAGCTTCGCCTTGCTGAGGGAAGGACGATTCGTTTCAGGTTCAGGCTTCAGCTTTCGTATGTCCATATGGACCACCACGGGCTTGTTCTTCTCTGGCGTCATATTTTCTCTTCCTCCATTTGTTCAGAGACATTCATCTTCCCATTCTCCGGGGCAACTGCTCAATGTGCCTCGTTGGATACTACCGCATCGCGAGCATCGCAAATTTTGTAGCCGAGGGCGCTGTAACCCTTCAGTCGACGCGCGTACATTCGAGCCAGCATCAGCACGTAGGAATCGACATAGTCGTAGACGCGAACGACGTGCTTAGCATCGTGTAGCCGGTGGAGGCGGCCAACATACTGCTGCAGCGTCCCCTTCCATGAAATCGGCATTGCCAAAAACAGCGTGTCCAGGCGAGCATCATCAAAGCCCTCACCTATGTAGCTGCCAGTCGCCAGAATAACTCTTGGCTCGCTCTCAGGGACTGCCGCAAGGGCTTCCGCTATTGATTGCCTTTGCTTCTTGCCCATGCCACCTTTCAGCACAAACACGTTCCGCACTTTTCCGGAAAGCGCCGACTCGAAGTATTTCAAATGATCGGTCCTGCCGGTAAGAAGCAAAGGAACGCGCCCGTCTCCTACCGAGCGCACGAGATCGGCAACGATCAATTCATTGCGAATGTCGTCCTTTGCGAGTGCGGCATACAACTCCTGAATTGTCGTGTCAACGTGCTCGGGCGGCAAGCAAAAGTCTGTCGAGCGAGGAATCACTTCGTGTTCGAAGGGTGTGGCCGCAGTCATCGCGCGAGCGCTGAGTCTGTATCTTATCGGACCGCACTGCATATAAATGATGGGATGGTGCCCATCTTTGCGCTCAGGAGTTGCCGTCAAACCAACGACATACTTCGCCTTTACCTCTTTCATCACCTGTTCAAAGGTGAACGCCGACAAATGATGGCACTCATCAACAATGACCTGCCCGTACTCTGCGACAAAGTCTTTGACTCCCTCTTTGCCATGGGTGCTTTGGATGATGGCAATGTCCACGCAACCGCTACGCCCGCTCTTTCCACCCCCAATTTGGCCGATGGATTTGGCCGGAAGGTTAAGAAACATTTTCAACCTCGCATGCCATTGATCCAACAGCTGTTGGCGGTGCACCAACACAAGGGTATTCACCTTTCGAGCCGCGATCAGCCACGCGGCCACCGCGGTTTTGCCGAAGGCTGTGGGAGCGCAAAGGATTCCTTGATCGTGTTCGGCTAGCTGAAAGGCGGCGTCTTGTTGCAATGGCCGCAACTGACCACAGAACTCCACGTCAATTGGATTGCCTGCAAATCGTTCGTCACGGATATTTGTCTTGATGCGATGTGCTTCGAACAGTTCCACAACTTCCGATAAGCACCCGCGCGGCAAAGCGATATGGCCATCGAGATCATCTCCGCACGCGATCACTCGCGGTTTATTAAATGTCGAAAGGCGCATTGCTTGGGCCTTATAGAATTCAGGGTTCTGGAACGCCGCTAGGCGGAGCAGACGGTTCAACATCGCTGAAGGCAGCCCAGTCTTCTCGACATAGAGAAGGTTAGCGCGGACGATTTGAACCTGCGTTGGTAAAGGTCCGGGTATCGGGCGCTCCACTCTCTTTCGTGACGGCGGTAGCGTCCATGGATCTTCTGCTTCATCTTCGGCAATGCTGATTCTGACGCCAATGAGATTTCCGCATCTTTGAGCTTCCTGCAAGACTGCTTCGACTGTGGCTACGGACATTCTCTCCACGCTTGCCAGAAATCCCCACTGATCCGGGTAGGGATGAAATTCTGTATCTACAAAAACACTGTTCCCGTCGGCACGCGGACCCTTTTGGAGAGGCAGGGCGATCAGATTGCCAAACCCTCCTTTGGGCATCGTGTCCTGATTAGGAAAGAATCGGTCGTACGAATCCAGTCCCACTTGGTGGCGCGACTCCATGGTTCGAGTGAGGATTGCACAGCCGAGTTTTCGCGCCGCTGTAGCGCAAAGTGCTCGATCAAAGAATATCCACACGTGGCCACCGTTTCCCGACCGGGAACGTTCCAATGCCGCAGGCACATTCAGTCTGCGACAGACTTCGAGAAATGCGGCGGCGTCCTTCTGCCATGTCTTCTTATCGAAGTCGACCGCAAGAAACCAACAAGTCTCGTCCTGCAGAAGCGGATAGATTCCGACCGTGTGGTCCCCGACAAGGTGCCCACGCACGACATCGTCGGTAAGCGGCCTGAATTTTCGCGTTTGGTGGTCGACCTTCTTACGTTCTTCATCTTTGGCGCGCAGATATGATTTCCAATCGCGATCTGCCCTGGGCATGTATCCCGATCGCCTGTCGGCACTCTCCCAACGAATGGCATACACATCGTCACGGCCACGAAAGAGACTGCGGAAAAGAGCGATTCGCTGTTCGGCAGTGCTAGTACCACGGTTGCCAACAACAGAGGTTGTTTGTGTTGTACTAGGAATCCCGTCTTTGGACGGCGGCTCAGGAATCTCAATGCCGTGTTGGATCAAGAGGCGCCGTAGACGCGCATTCTCTTCACGCAGGCGTTCTGCCTCTGTCATGAATCGCCTCAAGGGTCGGAAATTCTAAAACAAAGCCCGATCCGCACAAGCCATCCATTATCTGACATCGACGATGAATGCAGTTGTCAGATCTTGGAAGTGCAGCCAATCACGCACCGCGATGGCGGAATCAACATCGAGCGTTCTGAGCGCCGGAGCCAAAGACGTGTCGCAGGATGATCTCTCGCGCGGTGGCTTCTGCCAGTTTAACTTTAGCTATTTCTGTTTTCGTGATGCTTTACGCGGGGTCATCCTGCCAGACGGAAGCGGTTCGCCCGGAGCCAGAACCTTTGGTAGAGAGTGCGCCTTGAGGAAAATCTCGCGGATTGAGTGTGACGAGAAAATCCGCATCGTCAGCCTCTGCACAAGCACAAAATGGCTCATCTCCGGGGTCAGTGAAATGCTGCCCTTTGTGCCCGGAGAAAGCAATTCTGCTTCTTCCCTAAGCAGGTTGATGAGTGCCCCCATCGTTTCGCGCCGAACCTTCAATCGTCGAAGCACCTCTTTGTACTCGGACAGAATCTCTTCCGAGAGCAGCCACGTGAACGTGGCGCGCTCAATCCAGTCGCGCAAGAGCTGGGCACTGGGATTCGAGGATGAAACGATGCCGGAGCGAAAGCAGGAAATACCAGCCACAAGAACAGAAGTATCGACTACGCCCCTAAGGCCGTCTTGAGCGTGGTGTTGTCAACGACTGTGACCTCCGGAAGCATTTTGCGCACGCTCTTATACTCCCTCACAGTCTTCTGCAATTTCTGACCGGAAACTTTGCGCATCTGTCTGGAAGCAACATCAAAGGCCTGGCTTATCTCACTCTGCCATCCAGCACGCCGTCGGCCTCGTACAAGGTCCGGCTGCTCCTGAGCCTGTGGAAGCTGTTCCTCCAGCTCACGCGCTAGGCTGCCTACAGGAACCTTAATCTCGATGGACTGCGCACCACGAAGTGGGCGAGACCTCAGAGACACGTATCGTCGCTTCTTCGTATCCCCTATTCCGAGGCTTCGCGAAAGCGTCTCCGTGAAAAGAGAGAGCAGCTCGCTGGAAGAGCCGAGCGACTCCTTCAAGTAGAAGGCAACCTTGGCTTCCAGTAGCATGCGGCTATCGAACCAGTAGAGGTTGCCCCGGCGTGCCGGGCGAATAACCTTCAACTGCACAAGATTCTGGAGGTCCTTGGATGGAACTCCCAGAACAGCGCTGGCTTGCTTTAGCTTGAATTCCACAGCCCGCATGTCCATATCTCCATCTAAAGGTTAGATGCAATTACTCTCGAACACAAGGGCTTTCTATGAGGAATCGGAGGTCTTGTGGAACGGCTACACTGCGGCCTGCTCCTGTCCGAATAGCCGTTTCAAAGCCCGGTGTCGAATGTGATCAGCCTGCTCTTTCCCACAGGAGGGGTGATTCGACACGTCCAGCCATACCTGAAGAACATCTGCAATTGCTAACCCGTCTCTGTGAACCGCAGCACGGAACACGGCCTCGCTATTATCGGGAATCCTGAGGTAAATATCGGGGCGGTTATCGGCGTCTTGAAGCGACAATCCAAGCTGACGCAGGACGCCACCGTCTAGGCTCTCAATATAGAGATATGGCTTTACTCCACGCACGAAACCGAGCCCGAGAGCGTCTGCGGCCGCGAATAATCCGAGACAGATGCGCGATCCTGGGAATGCACGGCTACGTAGCCCTTTCCCCTTCGCCTTGGCCGATCGCCCTAGCGGCTCAGAATATGACTTCAGCGCGGCGCTAAGTTGATTCTCTCCGCCTGGAATGATCCAGCGTGCTGGAACTTCTTTTGCAACGCGGCGGCTGGCGGACAGCCACAGTTGCATTAGTTCTTCGATCCTGACAATCTTCAGAAACTCTTCACCTTCGTCAAGGAATCCCTCCTTTGATAATTGCCGCACGAGCCGAAACGCACTCATCGCCGACACACCGGATGCTTCGGCCAACTGAGAAGCATTTCGATACTCTCCCCTCGGGGCCGAAAGCATGGAATCCGGAACGCATGAGGAGAGTAGAACCTTCAGCATCCACTGATTGAGGTCGGAGAAGAGGTGGACCGAAGGAGATGGAGCCGCCAGGTGATTTCTGCGGGAGAACTGACGCTTGGCATTAAGCGCATCCAGACCATGCCCAAAGAATGCGCGAAGCCCTTCCCCATCAATGATCCCGATGGCTACGTTTGGTGCATAGCTGTGGGCGAATTGCTTGACCTGATCAGAAACTGCGTCTGAGATTCGTGGGGCGGCCACGACAGCCATGGGAACAAATGGTTCCCCAAACTGCCGAGCCTTTGCCTGCGCCTCAAGCACTGCCTGCGACAACAGCGGCACCAACCGGTCCCGTCTCCCTTCGGACGACCGCTTGCATTCGATCAGGTATTTCTTGTCTCCGTACTCCACGACCAGGTCTGCGCGCATATCTTCCGCAACCGGCTCTCGCACGACGTGCCCACCAGATCGTCGGAAGAGATCGATTAGAAGATCTCTGAATTCGTCTTTTTCTTGTCGCTCACTATGCACTGGCATATGAACACCGTGGCCAAGATATATATCATGGCCGTGATATTTACCGTGGCCATGATATCACGAACGGTGACCAGTTCTGAGCGGATCCGTTGCCGAAGAGAGTTTGCATACGAGTTCGATCCGGGAGCCTACCGCTTGGTATGACACACTTTGCGGCATACCAAGAAATCATCAACTCTGTAAGTAATTGAAAAGACAATGACAAATCGGAATAAACACGTACGCTCAACTGACCAGGAATCAGTAGGCCTAATTATCAATTCTGTAAGTGATTGAAAATAATGGTGGGCCTGGTAGGATTCGAACCTACAACCAAAGGATTATGAGTCAACAGAGTAGGTCGGGTCAATCCATATCTAAGCTTGTGTCAAATCAGTAACTTACGCTAGCCCAAGCCCGCACGGAAGCACTTTTTGTTCGGACTGAAAAGGCTCGACTTAGAGCATAAAGGCGCGAAGCGTATGGCATACTTACGGCATACCTCTGATCTAAAATTCTGCTCAAATTTCTCTTCCCTGCTAGCCTCATTTGGGCTGGCCAGCCTCACTTCCCTGTGCGCACAACCCAAGCACACCAGTTCCTGTAGCGACACCAATGAGGTGCTGGAATGCCGATGAAACTTGTCGTGGCAAACCAGCGCGGTGGAGTCGGGAAAACAGTCACGTCAATGGTCCTGGGCCACTCGCTATCGCTCAAAGGAAAGAAAACCTTGCTGATCGATGCGGATTCGCAAGGATCCCTGAGCATGATCCTTCGCCTGCGGCCCAAGCACTACCTCGCAGACTTCATCATCCGGCGCTTCGATCTCGAACTCTGCGTCGAAGTCGTCTCGCCCACGCTACACGTCCTGTGCAGCAATCGTCAAACAGCCGATGCGGAGCGGCATATTGGGAACGAACTTGCACGCGAGCGAGTGCTGGAGGATCTGCTCGCTCGCTACGACTCGGCCTATGACGCGATTGTGATCGATGCAGGGCCCTCGATCGGACAGATGCAGACATGCGCGATGGTTTATGCCCAGCAGGTGCTGATTCCCTGCAACATGGACTTGGTTTCGGTTTCTGGCGCGGCAGCGTGCATGCAGTTTTG
>Ga0187851_10004516_pt1 | contig 11331 bp, 17 predicted proteins | sample June2016WEW_6_10_FD_132997 | JGI IMG/M metagenome (GOLD analysis project Ga0187851, IMG submission 132997) | Peatland microbial communities from SPRUCE experiment site at the Marcell Experimental Forest, Minnesota, USA - June2016WEW_6_10 | ecosystem: Environmental > Terrestrial > Soil >... | reverse complement strand
ATAAAAATGAAACCGTGACAAAATACAACAGTTTAAATAAGACTGTGATTCCTGATATCATAGGAATGTCAGTCTCATCACTCCAATTCCAATTTTTTCTGCTGAAACCTGAAAATGTACAATTCTTCTCCATGCCAGTTCTTTTTAGTTTCCGATTCTAATTCCCATTTCCCTTCATTTTTAACTAATTTTATAGTTTCTATTTTTCCAATATTTTTTATAGTTGAAGTCATATCTATAACTCTGCAAAACTTCTTTCCTTCCGCTATTCTCATCCCCCTGCCAAGCATTTGCTGTAAAAGAGCCAGAGATCTAGTCGGACGAAGGAGGATTATACAATCCAATGACGAGTGGTCAAATCCCGTAGTCATTGTTTGAACATTGAAAACGGTTTTTATTTTTCCAACTTTAAAATCAGATATTATTTCTTTCCTATCTTTTTTATCTGTCAAAGCGCTGACAACGGCAGATCCTTCGATTATCTCCGCCAGTTTCTCCGCCTGTTTGACTGATGAACAGAAAACAAGAACGCTTTTAGATATACCTTCCGCATATCTTATTATGTTTATTATTTCTTGGTCGTTCTTCAATATCTTTTTTTCATACTTATCCATGTCAAATCCCGTTCTTGAAGCGTTAAGAGCTAAATCTTCCTGTTTTACAACAGACATGTCTATGTATTTAAGAGGGCACAGGTATCCTTGATCCAGTAGTTCTTGCATACTGATATTAAACAGTATTCTTTTCCAGAAGTATCCTTTCATCCTGTTTATAAGCTTTATAGTTGCTCCCGTTTTTATCCATGAGCCATATTCTCTTATATAATAACTTTCCATTCTGTATGGAGTCGCAGTTAGCCCTATAACTTTAGGATTCCCTATTTTATTTAGAAAAGACGCGAACATACCATTCAGATTTTTAATATTAACCAAATGGCATTCATCTATCACAATAAATTTGAAATGAGAGAATAATTCAGGCTTCCTGTAAATGCTTTGGATGGTCGCAAATGTATAATATTTGACGATTTTCTCATTCATTGACGCTGAAAATATCCCTATTTCGGATCTGTCGACATATTGAAGCAGTTTCTCAAGATTCTGTTCCAGTATTTCTCTGCTCGGCTGCAGAATAAGAATAGGCTCGTTTAAAGTATTGGCCAGAGAAGATATTATTAATGACTTTCCCGAAGCCGTAGGCATTATAACCAAATCATTCCCTGGAAGACCCGAGTTGTAAGACCATAATATTTTTTCCAATGCTTCTTTCTGGTAAGGTCTTAAGGTATTATTCATATTTTTTAATTATTTTCTTTTTTAAATTTATCAAAATCCCTAATCATAAAATCATTGTCTCCTATTCTCAGCCCACTGCCTTCGATAATCATATTCGAAAGCTTTCTTCCAGCAGAGTCTGTTAATCGCTTAAATTCAACATTTGATATTCCCATTTCATTACCCCCTTCTTTATTGCTTAGATTCTCTTTATATTTAAGCCTTAAAGACTCGACTTCATCTAAAGACATACTAATAAATCTAGAGTATTTACGATTATCCTTATGGTTGGCGTAGAATATTCTTGCCGGAGGAATAAACTTTATTATTCTTATTTTCTTGTGCCTGATTCTCTTTTCCGCTTTTTCTTCCCATGTTAACTTTGCCATAATTTTATATGGAAATATTATACACTGTCTGAAGGAAGGTGTTTCACGGCGTTTTCAGATAAGGAAGATGGCGGACTCTCTAGGGACGTGGCCATCTCTATATTTTTCTTTTCCTTGTTCTTTTTGTTTTTCTCCCTCTTTTCATCTTGCCGTATTATTATCTCTTTTGTTTCAGGCTTGGCTCCTTTTGAGAAATCAACAAGGAAGTCTTTTATATTAAAATTAATCTGATGGTTGTCAGGGGTTTTCTTTCCTTGTTTTTTAACCTTAATAAGACCACTGTCTATTTCGGCTTGGTATATTTGCAGTTCGAGAGACATACTGGTCTTAATGGCCTGTATTTGGTCTTTAGGCTCGGCATACTCCGCTATATCCATCAAAATATTATTCAAATACCTATAACTCTCTTTTATTTCCAACATCCTCTTAGAAGCCTTCTGACCGCCTATTTTTTCCTTAAGGCGCCTAGTGATATTCAATACCAGATTGGCGGATTTCTCTTGTGATATTTTATTACCGGAAGAATCTTTCAGTCCTTTTTCAGCAAGCTTATTGCTTATCTCTGAAGGAGAAGAAGTTGGATAACGAACAATTATGTCCCTTATCTCTCTTTCAACGCCATCCGCGAGTATTTCAGGTTCGAACATAATTAAGATGTAGTATGTTTAAGATGTAATATTATATAAATAAAAAAAATATAAGGAATCTTATTTGAGATATTTGATCTTCTTTTGAGGCTTGTCTGATTTTATATTTTCTATTTTCTTTTTATCAATAAAATTAATTTATGTTATTGTTGGGCGTCTCTGATTCAGGATCGATATCATCTATTTGAGCGTCTATTATATGAGGGATTGGGGTCGTTTCTGTGGCGTCTGAGTTTGTTCGTTTTAACTCTCCACTTGTTGGCTGCTCTGAGTCTTCCGGCTTCAGCTCTGCTTCTTCTTCTTTTGGGAGTGCATTCGTTCCAACAACTTGTATTGATACTATATAACCTTGAGACGCTCCTCCATCAATAAGAATCTTTTGGATTAAAGGAAGTTGTCCGTCTATTATTACTAATGCATTACTCGTATTTCCGGCATTATCTTTTACCGGAACTATTGTTAAAGACAGTAGTTTATTTTCCATTTTCTATATTTAATTATATATGTTTATTATAGAACACTTTTTGAATTTTGTCAAGAGGTGTAATATTCCAATTCTTCTCTTTCTCTTTTAAAGAGCGCATTGTCGCCGACATCTATCACTTTGTCTTTTCCAAGTTCTGTTGTCCAACATTCCACTATCACCTGTGGTCTGTCGTCAATAACAAAATCTACGCTGTCCTTCTTAAAATACTTATTAAGAATCTCTTTTTTTATTATACTGTCTTTCCTACGGTCGCCGGCCTTTCTCATTATTAATGTATGATAAGAGAAAGGAATGTTTTTATCCAGCCATTCCATTGTTTCTTTTTTATAGTTGTCCGGCCTCCCGCTTACAAAACAAATATTATGATCTTGCGCATACATAGATAATAATGCTATCACTTCTTCTCTCGGCTTGTCGTTGGATATTTCACTGAAAAACCTTTTCCAATTCTTTGGCGCTTCTTCCATGTAATGTTGTCTTTCTGATGTATCGGCAATTGTCCCATCAATATCCGCAATGATATCTTTTTTAATAAAATCATAATATCCTTGAGAGGAATGCTGTCTGGCCATATTTGTTATCACATCAAATCCAATTGGCTTCTCTCTTTTTTTATCTCTTTCTATACACTCCTCCAAAAGAACATCCATTTTTATAACTTCCACTTTTGCATTAAATTCTTTAGCTATCATCTTCCATCTTTCCAAATGTCCTTCGGAAAGATTTGTGTCGTCTATTATTAAGTTTGCTCTCTTCCTGGATAATATGTTTTTTGCGATTATATTCATAATATCTATTGTTATTTCCTCGTTTCTTGGAGTCCATTTATTGAAATGAAACATTTCACGAAGCAAGTCACGGTTAAGCCTGATATAATTTCCTCCCGATTCCATTATTTCTTTTGCCTTTGTTGATTTTCCACTGGCGGGAAGCCCCCTCATTACAATAATTTTCATAGTTTCATTTAAATTATTAACACTTACTTCTCTCACACAGCGATAATGGTTAGCGCCCGTGCAGTAGCCGCCGTAGCCGTACCAGTACCCTGTCGACAGCCCATCGAGCACCCAGTAGTCGTTGGTGCCGTAATTCGGAGTCGAAGTCCATAGAGAATAATCTGTCGCTCCTTCCATTCCTATGAACAATGACAGTTCTTCTCGTGCCGGCAACCTCCAATTTTCCCCTGTTTCTTTATTTATTTTGTTTATATTCTTTATTGCCCCTGTATGCGTCTTAGCCGGCTGTTCTTCTGATATTTCGATAGTTCTGTTCCCAACTATCCGAGTTATCCCTGTTCCTATTATTCTTTCCATAGTTTTATTTAAATTATTTATATTTTACTTTGAACTCCTTGCTTCCGGATTTATTTATTACGCCTATCAAACTCCTTCTCTTTTTTTGTAATTTATTGTTTAATTTTCTTCTTTAAACGGATTGGAATATATAGGCTTTAATTTTATCCATAGCATATTTGAATAATCCTTATTATCCAGCATCATAAATATCGTGGTGGAAACATCTTTGTAATTTTTTATTATCTCAATAGCTTGTTCTTTTCTGGTCGGCAAATTTTTTGTTTTTTCGTAGCCTTCTTTTGCTTTAGATTCCAATTCTTTATATTTATCTTCTAAGTCTTTCTTGGTTTTTTTAACCCAGTTGAAAAATTCATCCGGAACTTTTTCCAATAATTCGTCAAATGGCTGGTTGTTCATTAAAAGATCCCAAACGCTCTTATTGGAGATTTTTGTAATTAACCGATGCAAGCGCGCATATTCCGTTCCTTTCATTTTTACTCTTAATCCATTTGAGTATCTGACCACAAAACCTTCTTCATTACCATTTAAAGATGGCAGTAATTCCACTAATTCATTTAATGGTTTATCCACGGGTTTTGCATAATTTATTCTTAGTCTTTTAGCTTCGCTTATATGATTTATTTCTTCCAATGTTTCCGTATTGATAACCGCCAGTAAAATCAATTCTTTGGTATTATATTTTACCACTATTCTATTATGGCTTCCTATTTCTTCATAAAGATAAGTATATCCTTTTAAAAAGTCTTCTTTCTTAAATCTCTCTCTAATCCATTTTGTCGCCCATATCGCCTGTTCGCTATTAAAGCTTCCTCTGGTTGCCATGCAAATATTATTGCCATCATAAAATTGAATTATCAAGGAGCCGTCCATTTTGATTGTTATTTTCGGAAGTTCTGCGGGCAAATTTTCTATTTTAGTTTCTTCTTTCTCATTTAAATTAAAAAACTTTTTAAAGGGCCTGGCTATTATATTCCCTTCCATATCGGTAATCATTCCTCTTGTTTGGAGAATATACTCATCAAAGAAGCCATCAAATTGGGCTTTTTGATTGTAGTTCCAGATAATCAAATCCAAGTTATTATTCTTATTTTCATTTATATATTCAGATCTTTTTCTTAATTCTTTTAAATTTATTTTCATAAATCTTTAAATCTTCTTTTATGCTTTCTCGCTTATCCAACATGTAAGATATCCTTACAAGCTGCTATCTAGGTTATTTTATTCATATTCAATCAACAACCGGCAACCCTTTTAAAAACATCTCCAAATCCCATTTAAAAACTCCGCCAATCGCTGATGTCTGTCCTTCCATCCAATTTAAAAATTTCTTATATTCTCTTCTTCCCATGACAAGTTCAATCTGCTCATAAGGTATGCACTCGCAAAAATTTTCTATCGTGTATTTTTTCATCATACTGTTTTGTATTATTTACGGTTAAAAGCCGGAGCGCAAGAAATTGCGTCTTGCAGGAAGCCAAATTGCGGAAAGCCGATTTTTACGCACTTCAGGAGATGCTTTCATTTTCCCCTTATGTCTTATTCCATCAGCTCCGACAATTAACCTAAATTATGATAACATGTTTTTATAGAAAAGTAAAGATATTGACAAAACAAGAAAAAACTGTAATATGTTATTATGAAAGTCATAAAAGAAAAAGACAAAATAATATTTGAAATTCCATACTGGACCGATATTTATGATAAACAGGATGACAAGCCTGTCGGAAAACACAAAACCTTGGCAGGGATAATTGAGAAAGACTCTTTCGGAGAAGTGAAAATGGGGTTTGCGGATGTAATTGATATGTCATATAAAGGGAAAGAGAACCAGTATTCCGATATTATGATTCATTGGCATGGGTGCGGAGAGGAAGATTTTGAAAAACTGTGCAAGAAATTAAAATTAGATTTGACATATTTCGATAATTCATTGATATAGTTAAAATAAAAAACATGATGGATTTTTTTAGAAGCATAAAATATTTCTGGCAGAGAGGCGTCCGTGGGTATTCGGATGAAGATATTTGGGATTTTAATTCTTATTTATGTGGGATAATCCCCACCGCATTAAGAAAGATGCGTAAAGACGGATATGGGTGCCCGAGCATTCTTTACGATAAAAAAAGAGAAAATGACGAGTGCCATAAATGGCATGAAATACTAGAAGCAATATCTCAAGGATTTGAATCGGCTGAATTTATACAGCATCATAAATATTTAAAATTTACAGAAATGGAAGACGGAGGCAAGATATTAAAGCATGATTATGGGTCTGAGAAGAATGCTATTGAAAAAATGGACAAAGGTCTTGAATTATTCGCAAAATATTTTATAAATCTATGGGACTAAGAAAAATCAAAACAAAAAGATTTAAGATATCATTAAAAAACAAGAAACTAGTCGATATCAGATATGCTAATGATATAGACTCCGCACAGAAGATAGTGGACAGAGAAGTCAATTTCGCAGACTGCAAAAAGTGGGAGATATTCGATAATTTAAAAAAGAAGATCGTTCTAAGGTCAGATAATTAAAAACAAATATATGAGCGTAGTCGCAGTTAAAAAATACAAAGACAGAATAGAAATAGGCGCTGACAGCCAAATAACAAAAGGACAGAACATATCTAAAGATAATAAATCCAAATTATATAAAGTGGGAGAAAATTTTTCTTTTGGCGGGGTGGGAATGTGCGCCATGTTTAATATATTTAGAGAGTTTAGTTTAAATCATCTCCCGAAAGAGAATACCGAATATGGATGGTTTGGCTTTATAAGCGAATTCAAGTCGTATATAGCCACAATCCCGGATTGCCCAAGATTATCTATATCCGAAACATCTTTTATAGTTGTTTATAATTACAAAATATTTAAAATAGAAGACTTGCTCATAAGAGAAATAAAAGATTTTTACGCGATGGGTTCCGGAGGGGATTATTCTTTGGCTATATTATATAATGGCGGCACGGTAGAACAAGCGGTAAAAACGGCATGTGAACTGAATATTTACTGTGAAAAACCCGTGAATCTGATAACAATAAAAAAAGAAGGTAGAATTAAAAGTATTAAAAAATAATAAGATGGCATCAAAAATACTCTTGAATATTTATATGGGAACAGAAGAAAAAAATTCTCCAAAGTTGAGACTGCCAACATTCCTATTTGCGTTTTTTTTGGGAATGTTTGGGGCGCATAGGTTTTATGTTGGAAAAGTCGGAACAGGAGTGTTCCAATTAATACTGACGCTAACTCTTATTGGGGCGATAGCTTCCAGCGTTTGGGTATTTATTGATTGGGTTATAATATTATCCGGTGCCTTCAGAGATGCCGACGGATTAAAGATAGTGAAGTGGACGAATTAAAATTTTGGTAAGGTGAAAAAGCTCGTCGTCTGGCTTTTTTAATAATGAAGTCAACCACTAATTTTAATTCCTTGGCGGTTTTTTATTCTAATGACAACGATCTTATTAAAGTTATTCAGAAATTAGAGTCTCGTAAAAAATACGGGTTGATTTGGGATAAGAAGAAAGTAAAAGAACAATATTTATAATTAATTTATTTAATTTATGGATGAACAAAACAAAGATCAAATAAAAGAATTGTGGCAAGAAAAATTGGCGAATATAATTCCAGAAGACAATGAAAATTATGCCAAGATAGAAGAATTGATAAAAGAGGAAACACAAAAATCAAAAGAGGAATTTGAAAAATGCCAAACCGAAAGAGAAGGATTTCTGGCGGGCTGGCAGAGGGAAAGAGCGGATTACATGAACTTTAAAAAAGAAATGGAGCAGAAGCTGGAGTCGATAAAGGATCTTGTGAGCGAAGAAACGCTTCTCGATTTTCTGCCGATTCTCGACAGCTTTTATCTGGCTTTGAATTCAACTCCCAAGGACATTTCGGAAAATCAGTGGTTTCTCGGGATACAAGCAATGGCAAAACAGATAGACGGTGTTTTAAAAAAGGAGGATATAGAGTATATTGAATCTTTGGGGAAACCTTTCAATCCGGAAGAGCATCATGCTCTCGAGATGGTGGAAAATGAAGACGCAGAAAAATCAAATACAGTGGCGGAAGAGCTTCAGAGAGGATATAAATTGAAAAACAAAGTTTTAAGGCCTAGTTTAGTAAAAGTAAATAAATAAAATTTTAATGTATGAATAATAATAGAGGCTGCTGCGGAATTATATTCGGAATGATAATGATTTGGATACTCTGGATGATCGGTTCGTGGGTTTTTGCCGTCTGGGGGATGGGAGCGTTGATATTGTTTATTTTATTGGTTCTGTCCGTTGGATGATGCGGGGAACAATATACTCGGGTTTTGGATTAAATGGCATAAATTTCTATTTTAATATTTATTTTCAAAAAATATTATCAATTTGTTTCATTATTCGATCTGTTTCCATTAATACAATAATTATTTTTTGGTAATGCTCAATTTCATCATTTGTGAGCTTGCGACCCTTGCGATCTTTAAGCCACTTCTGAGCTGGCTGATAACCACCGATGTAAAAATTCCAGGCGGCTTCGGGTACTTTCCCAAAATACTGTTTCTCATTTATATAAACGCTGCCATCTTTGTATTCTACTCTGTCCACCTCATTATTCCCGGCTTCCGGATAAGTTGTAATAAATTTATTCAATCTGCTGTCTTCCATCAGATGCAATCCCCTTAATTCAGCCCCTAATTTTGTAAGCCTGTTAAATTCTTTTTTGTCCTCAGGATACGGCACACGCGGAAAATCTATTTTTAAAAATTCGTTATACTTTCCGCGATACCTGGGCGAATGCAAAAAAGCATAAATATAATCTAAAACATTTTCTGGCGTTGTTTCGCCCACTATTTTATTTATTTTATCCCAAATTTCTTTATTAAGATTTGGAATCTTTTCTTTTTGATTTATATCAAGATAGAGTGGCACCTCCAAAGTAATGCCCTTACCGTTATACATGAAACGATTATCTACCATATCTTTTGAAACAATTATATGGTTATAGTTCGTATCATCTGTAGCTTGCCGCATAAAAACCAACCCAATATTATTATGTGTTAAAAAATGTTGCATAACATCTGTTCGGGTTCGCCACACTAAATTATTATCAAAATAGGTGTATCTAGTATCAAAAGGCCTATAAGCTAAGGATACTATTTTATCTTGGTTGTTTCCTATTTTTTTCTTATTATCTACGATCCATTTTGCATAATTTTTACCAAGCCCATATTTATTTTTTAAGTCTGTCTCTGAAATATCATTATGCAAAAACTCATCGACTCGATTACTAAGCGCATCTTTATCTTCAGCAACGATAAAACTGTCTCCCATAGTCACAATACCAGTTGTATTCTTAGGGAACATTTCTTCCACTGAAAATCCTTTTTGGTACTCGTCTTTTCCCTTACCCTCTATTTTCCAAATTTCAGTATCCTCTGGAAGCTTGTTCCATTTTATAGAATTTATATTTTCTATAGTATCTTTCTAGTTGTTCGGATTTTGCAGTTTCGTCCAACGATACGGTAATGTCTTTAGCTTCAGCGTAAGCTATCACTATTTTGCCCTTAAGAAACACAAAATCCGGCGCGCCATGTTCGCTCCTCTTCGGATCATTAACTACATTAAGTTTGCTTATCGCCTCAAAAAAAGAATTTAACGCTGGCCGATAAGCATGTTCGCGCGCCCGTTCGGTTGCAAACTTTTTTTCTAATTCAGCAATGTAAGTCTGCGAATAGTCTGTTTCCATAAAGACTTTAGATTAAAAGTAAGCTCATCTTATCACAAAAAACCCTTTTAGTAAACGGGATTTTAGGGAGTTAAGATAACTTCTCTTGCCCGCGCATGAGTGCTGTTGGATACACCTTAATCAGTGGCGTAGGCAAAAGATATTTCGTTAAGGTTATTGTCGTTATATAACTCAATACCGTTAACGCTTCCTTGCATAAATGGGATATCGTATTAATAAGCAGATGACGCGTTAGTTGTTTTATATCCATTCATGTAAAAAAAAGATATCTAGTTCCGAAGGATTTTTTAGAAAACTGACGATTATATATTGATTAGGATTTGGCGCATAAGTCTTATTGTGAAACATATTAACTCTAAAAGCGTCCTATTCTCAGATTATAAAGAGAAATAGCAAATGCAATAAATTGCATAAATTGTTTTTTCGCTAAAATTTTGTGGGCTGTAAAACGGGGGTAAAGGGGATATTTGACAAGTCAATTTTCTGTGTTAAAGACATGGGGGGGGTATTTTGTCAATGATTGGAGGTCTCAATCACCGGTACTTTTATTAAGTGTCGCACAAGATATATTGTGCGACACTTTTTATATCTTTTTTGTGATTTTCCGCCGTTATTGGTTACTTTTCACTAGTCTCTAAAAGTACGTTCTATAATATTATCTATATATCCCTCTACTTATCACCACGTTGCCCTGTATCGAATACAAATATGAAAGTTGATATTATATCCACTTAGCTATTTTTCATAACGCTTAGAGGCATACAGTGAAGATTATTTTTAATAAAAATAATAAAATGCGCTTATTAATAACATAAATATATCTTATTGTCAAGTCAAACATCGGTGTTTTTGTTGTCTTGACAAGAACTTCTTTTTGTGTTTTTAATGCTAAATAAAAAAGCCGGACAGATTCCGGCTTGATTATTAATAATTTTTTATATTTTCGTGGCGTTAAACTTAGCGTAAATATTTTTTGTCTTGTGATTTTTTCTCTTGTTCTGTAAAAAATTTATTTATGGTTTTTAAATTTTTAAATTTAATTAAATATTTTTGTAAAATATCTTCGCCATAATTTATTTTTAATTAATTATCTTTGTCTTGTGAATCATTAAATGTTTTTGCCGGTCTAACATCGAAATCGGGGTCATATAACAGTGTCTGTATTTTATCATAATCGTTGTTTTGAAGTTTTGCGGCCATTATATTGATATTTAATTGTTTTTGATAATTCATAGTTTTATTTTAATTTTAAAACTCAAACTTTCCGAACACAACGATAATCGTTAGTGCTCGTGTAGTAGTAGGTGTACCAGTTCCCTGTCGACAGCCCCTCGATTACCCAGTAGTAGCCGATGCTGTAATACGGAGTCGAAGTCCATAGAAAATGACCTGTCGCTCCTTCCATTCCCACAAATAAATCCAGTTCTTTGGATGTCGGCAATCTCCAGTCATCTCCCGTTTCTTTATTTATTTTGTT
>Ga0187851_10004515_pt1 | contig 11334 bp, 4 predicted proteins | sample June2016WEW_6_10_FD_132997 | JGI IMG/M metagenome (GOLD analysis project Ga0187851, IMG submission 132997) | Peatland microbial communities from SPRUCE experiment site at the Marcell Experimental Forest, Minnesota, USA - June2016WEW_6_10 | ecosystem: Environmental > Terrestrial > Soil > Wetlands... | reverse complement strand
TGTCGAAGGCCGCCGTGGAGACCTCGCCGACGTTGTGGCCGGTGTCGAACAGGCCGATGTCCACCGGGCCGGTCATCGACACGGCCTGCACACCGATCCGCGTCCAGGTCGCTCCGTCAGCGGACTCGTAGGACGTGAAGGTGCTCCCCGTCCTGACGAGCTTGAGCCATTTGTCGGGGGCCGTGTACCCGGCCACCGTGGGCCCGGTCGCCGAGGCCGAGGCGGAGTCCTGCATCAAGGCGCCGTAGCCGGCCACCGGCAGGGCGGGCGGCCCTGGCGCCAGGCAGCCGTTGGCATCGCAGCCGGTCCCGGCGACGTCCGGGGTGGCGGACGGCACGTCGGGCGTGACGAAAGCGTCCGCGAAGGGCGCCCCGCTCGCGGTCGACGGCCGGATCATCAGGCCCGCCTTGGCCCACGGCGAGGAGTTCGTCTGGAACCTGACCCGGGCGACGATCGATCCGTCGCCGGCGAGGGTCTGGTAGACGTAGTGGGACTGGTCGTTCGCGCCCCACTCGTCGGCACCCGCCCCGTCCAGGTAAAAGCTCCGCGACCCGGCCGCGTAGTCAGCGGTCCCGGCGGTGATCGGCGCGCCGATGTCAGCAGCGGCCCATCCCGGCGGCATAGCGTGTGTCACCTGGTCGAATTCGGGGGTGAACGTGCCCGGCGTGGCCCCCGAGGTGAACGTGTCGGTCAGCGCGCTGCCGTCGCCCCAGCCGGAGAACCGGTACCTGGTGCCGTTGATAACCTGCGCCAGGCCCAGACCGGTCAGGATGTGCCTCACGCCCACCACGTCGCTGGACGTGTAGCTGGACCGGTGCCACGCGCCGTCCACGAAGTAGCCCGCGCCGGCGACTGGATCTGTCACTGTCCAGCTCGTCAGGTTCGGGCGCAGGGTCTTGGTGACGACCGTCCGCAGGCCCTGCGAGTCCGTGACGGTGAGGGTGATCTGGTAGTAGCTGCCAGGCACCTGAGAAGGGTCGGTGGGGATCGTGAAGGTGCCCGAGGTGATGCCGGCCTGCGGGCCGTCGAACGGATAAGGGATTTCCGCGTAGTAAGACGGCTGGACGAGGCCATGGCTGACGAAGTCGACCTGCCACGTGTAGTCGTGGGCCGGCAGCGGGCCCGCGGCCGGGTCCGTGGCCGTGCCCAGGAACGAGATCGTGTCCCCGGCGTTGTACGTCGACGGTGCCGTGATCGTGGCCGTCGGGCCGCCAGGCGCGGCCGACGGTTGGGGCGGGGTGCCCGGCGGTGGAACTGATCCCGGGCCGAACGGCCCTGGCGCGGTGATCTCCGTCAAAGTGCCCTCGAACACGCCGGTGAAGTACAAGTTCCCGTCCGGCCCCTCGACGAGGTCGGAGATCGTGCCAGCGGAGGTGTCGAAGACGGTGGCCGACGACTCCGTCTGGTAGCTGGGGTCGAAGCTGATCGCCTCGATGTCCCTCCGGTTGTAGTCGCCGACGAAGACCACGTGGTCGTAGGCGGCCGGGAAGGTGCCGCCCCGGTAGGCCGCGATCGCCGATGCGGCCGCGTCCACTGGGTAGTGGCCGTACGCGTAGTCCGGGTTGGCGAAGCCGCAGCTGAAGCAGTCCCCCTCGAAGTACGGCCAGCCGTAGTCGCTGCCGGAGTTGATGGTGTCCAGGCTCTCCCAGTAATTGGACCCGGTGTTCGCGACCATCGGCGCGCCGGTCGGCAGGAACGTGAAGCGGTACGGGTTGCGCAGCCCGTACCCGTAGATGCCGCCCACCGCGGCCGGGACGTTCACGAACGGGTTGTCGGACGGGACGCTGCCGTCGAGCCCGAGCCGGATGATCTTGCCGTAGACGTTGCCGAGCGTCTGGCCGTTGCTGATGGCGGGCACGTTGTCCCCCACGCTCCACCACAGCTTGCCGTCTGGGCCGACCTGGAGGTCGTTACCGGGATGATGCCCGCCTTGTACCTGGTTTCCCTGCAAGAGGACTTTCTCGGTGGCTGGGTTGATGGTGCCACCGAAGGCCGTGAACCGCGATAGCCGGGTATAGGGCACGACCGTCCCGCTGCTGTTCGTGGTGGATACCGTGTAGGAGACGTACACGTAGCCATTGGTCGCGTAGCTCGGATCGAAGGCGATGCCGAGCAGGCCGTTTTCGCCCGAGGAATAGGTGTTCGGCAGGGTCACCACCGGGGTGGGGCGGAGCACGCCGCCATGAAAGTCCATGATCGTGCCGCCCTGCTCGCCGATCCAGACGTCGCCGGAGCCGCCGGTGCCGCCAGGGCTGCCTGGCGGGAACGCGATCGCGACCGGCTTGGACAGCCCACCGGTGAGACGGGTCTGGGCGAAGCCAGGTGGCAGGCTGGGCGCGATCGTCGTCGTGACCGATCCGGAGCCGGTGACCGGCCGCCCGGACTCGGTCCCGGTCACCGTCGCGGTGTCGGGAAGGACCGTGCCGGGGGCGGCCGTCACCTGCGCGATGATCGTCGCCGTCCATACCCCGCCGGCCGGGAGGGCGGCGGCGGTGCAGGCGACAAGGCTGGTCGCCGAGTCGTAGGCGCAGCTGCCGCTGCTGGTCCGGAAGAACGGCACCGTCTCGGGCGCGGCGGGCACCAGGTCGGTGATCGTGTCCGTGAGGGTGAGGCCCGTGGCCTGAGCACTACCGGGGTTAGCGACGGTGATCGTGTAAGCCATCGCCTGCCCGCTGGCCACCCGCTGGGGACTTGAGGCCACGCTGACCGCCACGGCTCCGGCCGCGTGGGCGACGGATGCCCGGCCCGCGGTCCCGTAGCCCACCACGCCGGCCGGCAGCGTGACCACCACCGCGATCCGGGCGGCACGTGACCATGTGCGGAACCTAGGTGCTGGCATGACTCCTCCATTACTTGCGCGCGCGGGCGGACATCAGCAGGTGACGGCGCTGGATCTCGCGGCGTGCCGTGGCCGGGTCCTCGACCCCGTGTTCGGTGACATGCCAGCGGAATCGCAGCTTAGGGACGAACAGCTCCAAGACGCCCTTCCACATCGAGTAGCTGGTGAACACCCACCAGGGTCCGAGGGCAAGCATGTACTTCACCAGCCCCGGCTCGCGGTCCGCGAGGCACGCCAGCACCTGCAGGTAGAACAGGATGTAGTTGCCGCCGATCGCGGTGACGAAGCCCAGGTAGAACACGGGCGCGGGGAACAGCGCGTGGATGAACGCCGAGTGCGTCAACAGGTACGTGAGGGTGAGGCCCCAGAAGACCGGGTTGAGCATCAGCGACAACGGGGTACCGATCGTCATCAGCGTGTAGGCGGCCAGCGGGGCCAGCCCCATCTGCCGCGCCGCCCGGATCGGGTGCCGGGACTGTACCGCGCCGGCCTGGGCGTAGCCCTTTCCCCACCGGGCCCGCTGCTTGGCCGCTTTCGCCAGCCTGTGCGGGGCCTCCTCCAGCGTCCAGGAGTCGGGGATCATCTTGACCTGGTAGCCGGCCCGGGCCAGCCATCCGGCGATGTCGGCGTCCTCGGCCACGCACCAGGGGTCCCACGCCGCCACCATCTGCTCGGCGACCTCGCGCTCGATGCCGCCCTTGACCAGATCGTCGGTGGAGATGGCGATCTCGCGGAGCACGTCGGTCACGAAGACGTTCGACGTGCCGCCGAGCGGCGGGACCAGGCCGAGTCGCGCCAGGCCGCGCAGCATGAACTGGAAGTGCACCACGTACTCGACGAAGTACATTCGCGTCACGAACGCGGCCAGCCAGCGCCGCGATCGCAGTTGGTCGCCGAGGATGTTCCAGAACAGCAGCCGCGCCTGCAGGCAGGCGACGGACGGCGGGGCGGCGCGGAAGTCGCGCACGGCCTTCAGCAGCATCTTCGGGTCAGGGCTGTCCTCGCTGTCGAAGATAACCGTGAAGTCGCCCCAGGCCAGGCGCAGGCCGAAGTCGCAGGCGGCGGGCTTGGTGCCAGGCGCTCCCGGGATCGAGACGCACACCTCGACGTTGGCGGCGAGGGCAATCCGCTCGCCGTCCACGCGCGCGCCCGAGCCGTCGGCGTCGAAAAGCCGGAGGGTCTCCGTATCCCAGTGCTCCACCAGAAGCATGACCTGGAGCTTGTCCGCCGGGTAGTCCAGTGTCGCCATGGACTCAAGCAGGCCCCGCAGGACGTGCGGCTTCTCCTTGACGTTCGGCAGGAGGATGGTAAAGGTCGGCAGGTCAGGGTCGTCGGCCCGGGGCAGGTCGCCGGGGACGCCCTGGGTCGGCAGGAAGGAGGCGACCGCCGTCAGCACCTTGAAGCCGACGGACGCGAAGTAGAAAACCTCGCAGGCCGCCGCCAGGGTGACCAGGGCCGGTTGCCACCCGCACAAGAGCGCTTGAGCCGCGAGGGCGAGCAGAAGCGCGGCGATGAACGCCTGCTGCGGGCGCGAGAGCACGGTGGCGGCGGTGTCCCGGCGAAGGGCCCGGGGCCGCCGCCGGGTCGTCACCGCGGGCGGCCCGAGCCGGCGGTCCGCAGGCCAGCCCTCCTCGGTTCGCATCAGTTGTTCCCCGCTGCCGGTGCGGCGGTCCCGGCGGTGCCCGCAAGGCCGTTGCCCAGCATGGCGTTGGCTGCGAGACGGGCGGCGGTCCCGCCCCACCGGTAGATCAGGTAGTCGTGGTTAGTCCAGGCCAGCCGGTAGCCGTACCGGACGATCGAGGCGTGCAACCCCGTGTACACCTCGTCCTGGGAGCTGTCGCGCATGACGACCCAGGCGATCTCGTGGTAGCCAGGGTGGGCGAGGGCCGGGCCCCAGATCCGGTAGCTGCCCTCATACACCTGGTCAGGAAACGGGACTTGGGCGGCGAACACGACTTCCTCGTTGCCGTAGGACTCCATCAGCAGCAGGCCGCCGTCATAGTGCGCGCGGAGCCAGTCAGCGGCGGCGGCGCCCTGCACGGCGCTAGGCGCGGCGTTCGCGGCCATCGGTTCCTCGAGCGTGACGATGTCCCCGGTGCGCAGGGCCGCGGCGCCAGACAAGACGGCCACGCCGATGACGATGACCGGCATGGCGATGCCGGCAAGCCGCCAGTGGCGATCCAGCCGGCCCACGAGGTCCATCACCTCCGCGACGAGGTACCCGGCCAGCAGCGCCGCCGGAAGCAGCATCACCAAGCCGAAGCGGATGTTGTAGAAGCTGCCGTAGTACTCCGGCACGTGCAGTGGGCGCTGCCCCGTGTAGAGCATCACCACGAACATCGGGAACATCACCAGCAGCGAGAGCGCAGGCATCGACTCGGGCGACAGCCGCTTGCGCCACAGGTACAGCACCAGGCCCGCCAGTGCGAGGACGGCGACCGGAAGGGTGACCGTGTCCACCGTCGCGATCTCGTAGGTACGTAGGGCGATCCACCAGTGGTGGACCGCCTTCTCGCCCGAACCCACCCAGTTGGACGGCTTGGCGTACTGGCCGGTCTGGAAGGCTAGCGGACTGCCCTCGATCGTCCAGTTCCAGGCCATCCAGGCCAGCGGCCCGGTCGCGCCCAGGATCCCGAAGCCCAGCGTTTGCCCTTCGGTCAGGTACCAGTTGCGGCGCAGCGAGTCCCGTCGCAGCCCGCGCCGGATGCCCTGCTTGAACAGCGCGCAGTACGCCACCACCCCGGTGAGCGTCACCGCAAAAGTCCACCCCTCGTACCTGGTCAGCGCGCACGCCAGCATGCTCGCCCCGCCGCCGAGCAGGTAAATCATGTGCAGCCGGTCGTCCGCGTCGGTCTGTACCCAGCGCAGCAGGCCGTAGACGGCTCCCATCATCGTCACGAACATCAGCAGCTCGGTCATGGCGGTGGACTGCAGGTAAAGCATGTTCGGGTTCACCGCGACCAGGGTCGCGGTGACCGCGGCGGCGGTGCGGCGCCTGGTCAGCTGCCAGGTGTACTTGTAGGCCAGCACGGTCAGGAGCACATAGGACGCCATCATCACGATGCTGCCGGCGAACCCGCTGTAGAACGCCCACCCGTCCCAGGCCAGCGCCAGCATCAGAATGTGCGGCAACGGCAGCCACACGGCCCCCAACTGCCCGGCCCCAGGGGTGTCAGCGAAAATCACCCGACGCGCGATCATCAGGTGTGACCGCGTGTCCATGTAGGCGATCGTTTGCCCGTTCGGGTAAAAGTGCAGGTAGGCGAGGACCGAAAGGACAACGGCGGCCGCCGTCACGATCGTGGTCGCGCGACTGGCGGGCCACTTGACCCCGATGGGCAGTGTCATGTCGGGTCGGGTTCCTTCGTAGTTGAGGGGCGCGGGCTAAGTAAGGGGCGCCGGGTAAGCGACCGGAGCATGCGCCCGGGCAGCATCCCGTTTATCCGCTCCCGCCACAGGCCAAGCAGCCCGGCCACAGAAAGGAGAATGACCCACAGCTCGGCGCCGGTCTGCTCGCCGTGCAGCCGGGGGTAGTGGTTGACCGGCCGCTGCAGAATGCGGGCGCCCCGGTCCTTGATCCGCATCAGGATCTCGGGGGAGATGAGCGCGGCGTCGCCGTGCAGGGCTACATCTTGGAGCACTCGGCGGCCGATCAGCTTGTAGGCGCAGTCGATGTCCCTGGCCGCCACGCCAAGGAGGATCCGGCTCGCCTGCGTCCACAGCCAGGCGTTGACCTTGCGCGTTATCGGGTCGGCCCGGCGCGGCCGGAAGCCGATCACCGCGTCCGCCCGCTCCGTCCTGGCCGCAGCGAGAAACTCGGGGAGTTGCTCGCCGCGGAACTGGCCGTCGGAGTCGGTGAGGAACAGCCACGCGGAGTCCGTGTGCTCAAGCGCGGCCGCGATCCCCGTCCGCACGGCCGCACCGTAACCCTTGTTGACCTCGTGGTGCACGACCCGGACCCGGCGTGGGTAGCGGGCCGCGAGGTTGTCCGCGATCTCCCCGGTCCGGTCGCTGCTTCCGTCGTTGACGATTACGACGGCGTGCTGTTCTCCGATCCCGGCCAGCGTGCCGAGCATGTCTTCGACCGTGCCCGCTAGGTTGGCCTCCTCGCGGTAGGCCGGCATCACGACCGTGACGCCGTCCCCGCTGCCCTCGGAGGCTGCGAAAGTGCCGCTCATGACATCGCCGCCCGGCCCAGCGGGCCTGCGGTGGCGAGGCACGTGGCGCTGAGCGCTCCGAATACCGCGATCCGCTTTCGGGCAGGTGAAATCAAACGCAATGTGGTCCCCCTCTTATCGAACCAGACCAGGAGTTGTTAAAAGGAAACTCGGGCTACTGGACTAGCGAACTGTATAGGCGCAGTCCAGCAACTCAGAGGTTTCCCATTGCAGGGTTACTTCATGGGGGGGTTTGTTTCGGGTGTCCGGTTGTAGAACGGCGGCGTGAATGGGCAGCCGACTTCTGTGGGGGATCACCGAAGCGGTCTGTAAAAATCTACGTGGGAACAGTACGACATGGCGATCGGCTCTGTCCACTCAAACCGCAGGCCAGTACGCTTTCGGGTGCCAATTTCCCTTTCGCTTACTCGCGCCCTGAGTACTCGCGTCTCACGCCATATTACGGCATTGTCCCGATTGTGATTCGGGTTCTCATGACGGAAATATCCGATGCCGGGGGACTGGCAATGGTCTAACCGTGCCGTGCCGTGCCCGGCCAGATGCCCCGACCCGCACTGCCCCGACCCGATGGTCAGGGAAGGAGACTTCCCGTGCCTTGAATGAGTTCTGCCTTCCTAGTGCCGCGCCACGTAACGTTCGCCCCGCAGCCACCAGGTGTCCTCATCGGTGTGGGGGGTCGTTGAGACGGATCCGCTTGACCTGATCCAGCCGGTGCCTCTCCCGGTTCGCCCTCGCCCGTGGTATCACACCGGTCCGCGCCGCCCCACCGGTAACATCATTCGATCGCCCATCCGGTAAATAGAAGTCTTGGTAGAAGATTCGTCCTTAGTGACGATTTTGGTGCTCATCGAGAGTGTCGCGTGACTCCTGGGTGTCCTGCGTCAAAAGTGGAGCCGTGGCAATCTTCCCGCATACATGCCGGGCCGCCCCGGACCAGGGCCGGGAGCAAGCGGGGGCCGCAGGCCAGGGATCGTGGATAGTTAGCTCCTTATTTCGACGGTAACGATCCACAATCGCTGGCGGGGCAGGCGGTTCCGGGGCGGGAGGTTCTGGTGAAGCAGGAGGTTCTGGTGAAGCGGGCGCGGCGCGCGTGAACGGATCTTCCGTGCTTCTCCCGGGCTTCCGCGCATCAGGGGGCGCTGGCGTACCAAGAACCGCACCAGCATCGTCGCGGGAACATGTCATCCGCAGTGCGCCAGACCGGGCCGCATGCCCGGGCAGACGTTGGCTGATGGGGCACTAAGATCTCTGAATGACGGACCAGGTTCGCGGGTACGCGGGGCCGAGGTCGCAATGGCCGGGAGCGACACCTGAGTCCATGAGGTTCCAGAAATCTGAGCCGACTCCCGGCATTGCCGCCGGCGAACCGCCTTGCTGAATGCTGTACATTGCTTGTGCGTGAGCTGCCATGTCGCCGTCAGTCGCCAGGTAATACGGGTAACCGCGGTCCCGATAGCAGGAGCTCCAGGCCGAGAGGAACCAGGGCTTGCCGATTTTCTTGCAGTAACTAGTGAACTTCCCGATGGTGCTGTTGACGTCATCAGTGGAGTTGATCTCGATGTCGCAGGTGGCATTCGCGGGATCCGAGACGATATTCTGCCATGGAATGCCGGAACTGGTAGCGCTATCAAGATGTGAGAATCCGCCGGTGCTGATCATGATGTTTGGCGCGAGGGCATGCCATGTAGTTTCGGTTCGGTGGAAGAAGGACTGCATTTCACTCGCGGTGCCGCTCGTCCCGGCGGGGCAGACTGAATCTTTTTCGCCCGGGTAGCAGATCTCGCCAAATATCTCAACCATGGCGATAGTCGGGTCATTCTTATACTGCACGCCTGTGACCGAGTTCGTGCGGTTCGCGATGAAGCTAAGATAGCTTTCCCAGTTGGCTGTCGTGGGTGTCCGGCCGGAAGCTTGCAGGGACTGGCCGTACTCACTCAAATTAAGAATGACGTGCAGGCCGGCCTGGCCCGCGGCCGCGACAAACTTGTCGACCCTTGTCCATGTCGCCGATGACATGGTGTCTGATAGCTTGTGATATTTCGAGTCGAATTCGACGAGCTCCAGCGTGTTAATGTCGCCTTTTTTGGCCAGCGATATTTCCGCGGAAGACTGGCCGTAAGCGCCGTAGGCGGTTGCCCCATGGATAACGTAGGGCTGGCTGCCCAGGCAGATTCTCGTGCCGCAGACGTGGATGAACCCAGCGGTGGCGCCTTTAGCCGGATGCAGGGCCGTGGTGGACGCGAAGGCGCCCCCGCCGAGTGCTGCCATAAGCATCACCGCGACTACCGTGCCCGCAGCTACAGTCGCTGCCGCGCTCCGTGAGAGGATCCTGGGCGGACATTTTCCGGCCTTATTCACGGCCTTGGCGAGTGACCTTATTAGTGCCATGAGATTTGCCTCTGTTCCGCTAGCTCCCCGACACCCACTACTATCTCAGATCGTTGCTTGCTTTGTAAGTGCCATTCTACCTACTCGGGCTGGGCATAGTGCCTACTATTAAGACCTAGGGAAAAGGGCCCAGGTATTTGTCACCTGGGCGTTTCCGCAAAAAGTCCCGGCAGCGGCAGAAAATAGACCTGGGCATAAATCCCCGGGCCGAAAGTCACAGGGCCGGTCGGCCAGCTTCGGGCGGCGCGTGGCCGGGCTTCGGTTACACTGAGCGACCCTGCGCTCACGGCAGGACCAAAAAACCAGGTCAAGGTGTCTTTGGGGCCACGAGTTAGGGCCGAAAGGCCCCGCCGTCCCGGCGCCAGGCGGGATAAGTTTGAAGGTAGAACAAAATGTTAGGGCACCGTGGGGATCCGGTGCGGAGAGGAAAGATCGTGAGCACGACCATGGAGTCGATCCGGACCGAGACCGGCGGTATCATCGCTGACCCGTGGCAGGGCTTCGCCGACGGTTCCTGGCAAGATCGTATCGACGTCCGCGACTTCATCCAGGCCAACGTCACCCCGTACACCGGTGACGCGGCGTTCCTGGTCGGCCCGACGATGCGCACCCGCGCGCTGTGGTCGCGGCTGACCGCGATGTTCCCCGACGAGCAGGCCCGCGGCATCTACGACGCCGACACCCACACCCCGGCGTCGATCACGAGCCACGCCCCCGGCTATATCGACGCTGAGCACGAACTGATCGTCGGCCTGCAGACCGACGCGCCGCTGCGCCGCGCGATCATGCCCAACGGCGGCCTGCGGATGGTGCAGCAGAGCCTCGCCGCCTACGGCTACACCCTGGACCCGGCCGTTGAGGAGATCTTCACCAAGTACCGCAAGACCCACAACGACGGCGTCTTCGACGCCTACCCGGCCGACGTCCTGGCCGCCCGCCGTTCTCACCTCATCACCGGCTTGCCCGACGCGTACGGCCGTGGCCGGATCATCGGCGACTACCGCCGGGTGCCGCTGTACGGCGTCAGCCGGCTGATCGACGTCAAGCGGGCCGAGAAGGCGGCCCTGGACGCCCACCCGTCCACCGCCGCGATCATCCGCGATCGCGAGGAACTCGCCGAGCAGATCCGCGCGCTCGGTGAGCTGGTCGAGATGGCCGCCTCCTACGGGCACGACGTGTCCCGGCCCGCCGCGACGGCCCGGGAGGCGATCCAGTGGCTGTACCTGGGTTACCTGGCCGCCGTCAAGGAGCAGAACGGCGCCGCGATGTCGCTCGGCCGCACCTCGACGTTCCTCGACGTGTACCTCGAGCGCGACCTGCGCGCGGGCCGGCTCACCGAGGGCCAGGCGCAAGAACTCATCGACGACTTCGTGATCAAGCTGCGGATCGTCAGGTTCCTGCGCACCCCGGCTTACGACCAGCTGTTCTCCGGCGACCCGACCTGGGTCACCGAGTCGATCGGCGGCGTCGGCCGCGACGGGCGCCCGCTTGTCACCCGCACCAGCTTCCGCTACCTGCAGACCCTGTACAACCTCGGGCCCGCACCTGAGCCGAACCTGACCGTGCTGTGGTCCCCGCAACTGCCCGCCGGGTTCAAGCGGTTCTGCGCCCAGGTCTCCGTCGATACAAGCTCGATCCAGTACGAGTCCGACGACCTGCTCAGGGACCGGTGGGGAGACGACACCGCCATCGCCTGCTGCGTCTCGGCGATGGGAGTCGGCAAGCAGATGCAGTTCTTTGGCGCCCGGGTCAACCTGGCCAAGACGCTGCTGTACGCGATCAACGGCGGCCGGGACGAGAACAGCGGCGACCAGGTCGGGCCCTCGCTGCCGCCGCTGACCGGTGACGTGCTCGACTACGACGAGGTGGTGGCCCGGTTCGACACGATGATGGACTGGCTCGCGAAGACCTACGTCGACGCGCTCAACG
>Ga0187851_10004514_pt1 | contig 11334 bp, 11 predicted proteins | sample June2016WEW_6_10_FD_132997 | JGI IMG/M metagenome (GOLD analysis project Ga0187851, IMG submission 132997) | Peatland microbial communities from SPRUCE experiment site at the Marcell Experimental Forest, Minnesota, USA - June2016WEW_6_10 | ecosystem: Environmental > Terrestrial > Soil >... | reverse complement strand
ATTTCTGCACCTTGCCGGTCGAGGTCTTGGGGATCTCGGCGAACACGACGCGGCGCGGGCATTTGTAATGGGCGAGCCGCGCGCGGCACCAGCCGATCAGCTCGTCCTCGCTGGCGCTATGGCCCGGCTTCAGCTCGACGAAGGCGCAGGGCGTCTCGCCCCATTTGTCGTCGGGCGCCGCCACCACTGCGGCGAGCTGGACGCTCGGGTGCTGGAACAAGGCGTCCTCGACTTCGATCGACGAAATGTTCTCGCCGCCCGAGATGATGATGTCCTTGGAGCGGTCCCTGAGTTGGAGGTAGCCGTCGGGATGCTTGACGCCGAGGTCGCCGGAATGGAACCAGCCGCCGGCGAACGCCTTGTCGGTCGAGGCCTTGTTCTTGAGGTAGCCCTTCATCACCACATTGCCGCGGAACATCACCTCTCCCATCGTCTCGCCGTCGGCGGGCACGCTTCGCATCGTCTCGGGATCGATGACGTCGAGCGCCTCGAGGGCGTGGTAGCGCACGCCCTGGCGCGACTTCATCGCCGCCTGGGCCGCCGCGTCGAGCGCGTTCCACTCGTCCTTCCAGTCGTTGACCACCGCCGGGCCGTAGGTCTCGGTGAGCCCGTAGAGATGGGTGACCTCGAAGCCGGCTTCGCGCATCGCCGCCAGCACCGCGGCGGGCGGCGGCGCAGCGGCGGTGAAGAAGCGCACCACATGCGGCAGCGGCCGCTTCTCTTCGGGGCGCGCGTTGAGCAGAACCGACATGACGATCGGCGCGCCGCAGAGGTGGGTGACGCGGTGCTCGGCGATCAGGTCGTACATCGCCTTGGCGCGCACCTGGCGCAGGCAGATGTGGACGCCCGCCTTGACGCTGATCGACCACGGAAAGCACCAGCCGTTGCAATGGAACATCGGCAGCGTCCACAGATAGACCGGGTGGCGGCCCATGTCGGCGGTGACGACGTTGCCGACCGCGAGCAGGTTGGCGCCGCGATGGTGGTAGACGACCCCCTTGGGGTCGCCGGTGGTGCCTGAAGTGTAGTTGAGCGAAATCGCGTCCCACTCGTCGCGCGGCCTGACCCAAGCGTATTCCGAGTCGCCCTCGGCGAGCAGCGCCTCGTAGTCGAGCCCGCCGAGCGCCGCGCCGTCGCCGTCGTATTCGGGATCGTCGTAGTCGACGATCAGCGGCCTGGCCTTGCAGAGCTTCAGCGCCGCGGCGATCACGCCCGAGAATTCGCGGTCGACGATGAGCGCCTTGGCCTCGCCATGGTCGAGCATGAAGGCGATCGCCGCCGCGTCGAGGCGGGTGTTGAGCGTGTTGAGCACCGCCCCGCACATCGGCGCGCCGTAGTGGCATTCGAGCATCGCCGGCGTGTTGGCGAGCATGACGGCGACCGTGTCGCCGCGCGTGAAGCCGCGCTTGGCGAGCGCCGAGCCGAGCCGGCGCGCGCGGGCGTAGAAGTCGCGATAATTGCGCCGCAGCGGACCGTGGACGATCGCCAATTGGTCGGGGAAGACCTGGGCCGCGCGCTCGAGCAGCGTCAGCGGCGTCAACGGCTGGAAATTGGCGGGGTTGCGATCGAGGTCCAGGTCGTAAGGCGAAGTCGTCATGCCGGCGCTCCCCGAGGGTCCGCGCCATCATAACGCGCCGGCGCGCCGATGCGAGGGGGCGACGGCTTCCGCCGGCCTGGGTCGGTCGGACTTGACCTACTTGCCCCCGACGAGTGGGTGCAGGAGATCCTGGGTCGGAGCGAGGTTTTCGTAGCCGGAGAGGAGCGCATCCTCCGACTTCGCCCTGTCCGCGGAATCCGGGTCGCCCTTGGCTGCAGTCCAGACAGCGAGACGCTCGACATAGGCTGCGAACGCGTCCTGCTCGTTCTGCTCGATCGCCTTGACCCGCGGATCGGCGTCGAGAAAGGCCTGGCTCGTCTTGCGGATCGTTTCGTCTTTGGCGGCGAGCGCGGCGAGCGCCCAATATGCGGAGGAGAGCGTCATGACGCGCGAGAACGGCGAAAGATCGCGCCTGCACTGATACTTGCCGCAGAGGACGCGCGCCAGCCGCTGGTAGCCGCCGCGTCGATCGTTCTCGCCGAAGCGCGCTTGCATCAGGGCGACGCGCACGGCGTCGCGGATCTGGTCGTCTTCAGCGGCGGAGAAATTGCCGAGGATCGCCTTGATGTAGGTCGGATCGCCGGTCGACATGAACGCCCCGATCAACAGGTCGTTGTCGGCGGCGGCGGACCTCGGCTTGACCTCGTCGAGCCGCGGCGGCCGCTCGCTTTCGAGCCCGGCCAACGCCGCTTGCAGATGCTCGGTTTGGGCGAAGTTGCGCGCCGCTTCGTCCCGACCGGCGCGCTGGAGCGCCATGAGAATGGTCCTCTTCATCGCCGGCGGCCCGACGGCGGCGAGAATCTTCGCCTCCATCGACGGCGTCGATGTGATCACGCCGGCGAAGAAGCCGACCATCGCGGCGTTGACCTCCGGCTTGACCGACGAGGCGTCGCGCAGGGCGGCGAGCGTCTCATTGAGGCAGGCCTCGCTCTTGTCGCGATAAAAGGTCGAGGCGCAGTCGTCGGAAGGGGTTTGCGCCATGCCCGTCGACGCGCAGAGCGCGACGGCGAAGGCGAGTCCTCGAACGAGCCGCTTCATGACCATCTCTCCGCTCGACCGATGCCCGGCGCCGCGAGGCCAGCAAGCAAATGCGACGAAACTCGCCGCGCTAAGGCCGGAACGCGAACCAGCGGAAGCCGACGAAAGTGACGACCATCGCCACGCCGCTGCCGGCGGCGACGAACAGCGGCAGGACGCCCGGCGTCGCCGTCAGGCCGATGAGCGGCCAGAAGACGACGCAGAGCGAATAGACGGCGTAATTGACCGCCAGCCCTCCCGCCGCCACCAGGCAATAGCGCAGGAAGGCGCGCGCCAGCGGCGCCTTGGCGTGGCGGAAGGTGATCGCGCGGTTGAGGGCGAAATTGACGATCGTCGCGATGACAAAGCCTGGCGGACGGGCGATTTCGGGCGACAGGCCGAGATACTTCGCGCCGAGATAGGTGATGCCGGCGTCGACGACGTAGCCGGTCAGACCGATCGCGGCGAAGGAGGGGATCTGCCGGCTGAGGCGGGCGCCCGCCTCGACCGCGTCGTCGCCGCCTGCGCTCATCCCGCATTCCCCTCGAACCTTCAACGCCGCATCCTGCCGCGTCGGCGGTTAAATTCGCGCTACCCCCACAGGCCCCAGGCGCCGTCCCAGATCAGCTTGACGCCGACGAGGAAGGTCAGCGCCAGCACCGCGACATAGAACCGTTCGGCCGACACGCGCCTCACCAGCCAGACGCCGGCGAAGGTCGACGCCACCGCCACCGGCAGCAGCGACGCGGAAGCCGAGAGGTTGTCGCGGCTGAACTGGCCGAGGGCGAAATAGGGTCCCACTTTCAGCAGGTTGACGATGGCGAAGAGGATCGCCGAGGTGCCGGCGAAAATCCGCGGCGTCAGCCTCCGCGGCAGCAAGTAGACCATCGTCGGCGGCGCGCCGGTATGGCTGACGAAGCTGGTGAAGCCGGCGACGGCGCCCCAGAACAGGCCGGGCGCGACCGTCGCCTCGGTCGCCGCGGCGGAGGCGAGCCGATCGCGCAGCAACATGAAGGCGACGAAGCCGACCGAGATCAGCCCGACCGCGAGCCGCACCGCCTGTTCGTCGACCCGCGCCGCCATCAGCCAGCCGGCCGCGACGCCGATTGCGCCTGCCGGCGCGAGGATCGCGAGGTTGCGCAGGTCCCAGTCGCGGCGGAAGGCCCAGACGCTGACCCAGTCCTGGACGATCAGGATCGGCAGCACGATCGCCGCCGCCTTGACCGGCGAGATCGCCAGCGCGACCAGCGGCATGGCGAGCGAACTCAAGCCGGAGAAGCCCCCCTTCGACAGGCCGAGCAGAATCACCGCCGGGATCGCCGCGAGATAGAAAAGAGGATCGCCGGGAAAAGCGGAAAGCATCAATCGCTCGTCTTACGCCTAAATGTTAGCGCGACGCGGATTGCGCTCGCCCGGCGGGCGCGTCAAGGTCCTGAGCGAAAACGGCGATCGCCGCCGGCGCGGCGAGCGGGAGCGAAACAATGGTCAGCCGCTACGGCGAAGTCTACGCGCAGTGGCGCGCCGATCCGCAAGGATTCTGGGCCAAGGCGGCGGAGGGGATCGACTGGATCCGTCCGCCCAGAACGATCTTCGACGCTGAAGCCGGCGTCTACGGCCGCTGGTTTCCCGACGCGACGTTGAACGCCTGCTACAACGCCGTCGACCGCCATGTCGCGGCCGGCCGCGGCGATCAGGCGGCGATCTATTACGACAGCCCGGTCACCAACGCGAAGCGGCGCATCAGCTATCGCGAGCTGCTGGACGAGGTGGCGACGCTCGCCGCGGCGCTCGCCGATCTCGGCCTCGCCAAGGGCGACCGCGTCATCGTCTACATGCCGATGATCCCCGAGGCGCTGTTCGCCATGCTCGCCTGCGCGCGCATCGGCGCGGTCCATTCGGTGGTGTTCGGCGGCTTCGCCGCCAAGGAGCTTGCAACCCGCATCGACGACGCCGAGCCCAAGCTGGTGTTGACGGCGAGCTGCGGCGTCGAGCCCGGCCGCCTGGTCGAATACAAGCCGCTGCTCGATCTCGCCATCGGCCTCGCCAGGCACAAGCCGCAGGCCTGCGTCGTCTTCCAGCGGCCGCAACTCGAGGGCAGGATGTTCGCCGAGCGCGACCGCGACTGGGCGGCGCTGGTCGCGGCGACGCGTGCGGCAGGCAAGCACGCGCCCTGCGTCGAACTCGCCGCCACCGACCCGCTCTACATTCTCTACACGTCCGGCACGACCGGAACGCCCAAGGGCGTGGTGCGCGACGCCGGCGGCTATTGCGTCGCGCTGAAATGGTCGATGAGCGCGATCTATGGCGTCGAGCCGGGCGAGACCTATTGGGCGGCTTCCGACATCGGCTGGGTGGTCGGCCATTCCTACATCGTCTATGCGCCGCTGCTGCACGGCTGCGCTACCGTGCTCTACGAAGGCAAGCCGATCGGCACCCCCGACGCCGGCGCGTTCTGGCGGATGATCGAGGAATACAAGGTCGCCGCCTTCTTCACCGCGCCGACCGCGCTGCGGGCGGTGCGCAAGGAGGACCCGCACGCGACCCTGCTGCAGGCCTATTCGATCGCTTCGATGCGCACGCTTTTCCTCGCCGGCGAGCGGGCCGATCCCGACACCGTCGCCTGGGCCGAGCATGTGCTCAAGGTCCCGGTCGTCGATCACTGGTGGCAGACCGAAACCGGCTGGGCGATCGCCGCCAATCCAGTCGGCCTCGGCCTGCTGCCGATCAAGCGCGGTTCGCCGACCGTGCCGATGCCGGGCTACGCGGTCGAGATCGTCGACGAGGGCTGCCATCCGGTTCCGGCCGGGACGATGGGCTCGATCGTGATCAAGCTGCCGCTGCCGCCGGGCTGCCTGCCGACGCTCTATCGCAATGACGAGCGCATGCGCGCGGGCTACCTCAAGGACTTTCCCGGCTACTACAAGACCTCCGACGCCGGCTTCAAGGACGAGGACGGCTATCTCACCATCCTCGGCCGCACCGACGACATCATCAACGTCGCCGGCCACCGCCTGTCGACCGGCGGCATGGAGGAGGTCGTCGCCTCGCATCCGGCGGTCGCCGAATGCGCCGTGGTCGGCGTCAAGGACGAGATCAAGGGCGAACAGCCTTGCGGCTTCATCGTGCTGAAGTCCGGCGTCGACCGGCCGCACGCCGAGATCGAACGCGAGGTCGTCGCGCTGGTGCGCGAAAAGATCGGCCCCGTCGCCGCGTTCAAGCTGGCGCTGGTCGTCCAGCGCCTGCCCAAGACCCGCTCCGGCAAGATCCTGCGCGGCACGATGAAGAAGATCGCCGACCACGATCCCTGGTCGACGCCGGCGACGATCGAGGACCCGGCGACGCTGGAGGAGATCGGCGAGGCGTTGAGGGCGAGGGGGTTCTGAGGGGGGCGTCCTTGCGGGGGAAGGTGGGCGCGCGAAGCGCGGCCGGATGAGGGCGCGCAGCAAGGCGCTCTGGCGGGCGCTGTCCCCCGAGAGGCGCGACAAGTTCGTTACGCAGGCGGGCGATTTCAATGCGCTAGGCGCCATTTTGCGCGCGCCGCGCAGGTGCTGCGACAAGCCAAAGCGGGCCCATTACCGAACTGCGATAAAGAGAATTGACGAGGACGAACTCCGAAAACTCGAAAACGTCTGAAAGGACGCAATCAAAGAGCTGTCCCTCAAATGATTTGTCTCAGTCGAGGGGCGCAGTTCAATTCCGTAATCCCGTAATCCAGTAATCCTAGGCTTTCGCAAGGCGCTGTCTGAACCATGAAGTGAGAGCTTCGAGATCAATACGGTGTTCCACTAGCCCCAACACTACGGTTTCAGCTGCGTCGCTTAAGTTTTCGCCTTCTAAGGGGGTGAGCCTGTAACCGCTGCGCTCTAAGAAAACATTCAGCACCAGTAGAGCGGTCCTCTTGTTCCCGTCGATAAAGCCATGATTTTGAGCAATCGATTGCAGAAGGGCTGCGGCCTTTTCCCAAATTCGTCGGCGAAAGCCCACATACGGTCTCGCGATCCCCGACTCAATTACTGTCAGTTCACGAACGCCGTCGAGACCGCCGATCAGTATCGCGATCTCGTGTGCAGCGAACACGTCCTCAAGCGTGACTCGATAGTGGCGCTTACCTATCGGCGAGCCTCTTCAATGCTGGGCCCAAAACAACGGTCGCGTTGGCGAGGGCGTCCAGTGACGCACTGCTTACGTCGCGACCGCTCCCACCTTTCCTTTTGACAGGGGCGTGCGAATTCTGCACGTGACGCGAGCTGGCTCCCACCTTGCTCTTTTTCGCGATAACCGACGTCAGCTTCTCATTGCTGTCGAACTCTTTGGCAAACTGCTCCCCATAGATCGCCCGCAGGGCGCCAATGGTGGTGTTCGAGTGTTTCTTGAGCATGTTCCCATACGTCTTGAGGACGGCGCCGTCTCGTTTGTCGACAGACTTGCGTTGCATCCTGGCTCACCGCAGCGTGTCGTAGCCAATGAATGTGCCATTCGCGAGACCAAAAGGCCAGACGTATCGGACGCGTCTTAATGGCCCTACGCGGGTAACCGCCCGAACGGAGGATGAAAAGGAGTCGGCGGAGCAGTTGAAGAGACCTCCTTGGTTGCGGAGGCGCGGTAACAATCGTTGAGAGTGTGCGATCCCAATTTTTCGGCCGGCAGAACGATGGCGGATGCCCAACTTTATCGATAGCAGTCAGGGTGTTACGGAGCCGCCATATCATATTGCTAATGCGCCGGTGAATGCCGCACGGACGGAGAGCCATCTATTCCCCGCGCCATCGGCCTCTCGGCTTCGGAAAATTTGCTGTCATGAGATCGACGGCGCCTTCCGCCGAAGCGCGGTTTCCGTTCTCCCCCTGCGGGAGAAAGCAGCGCGGCTGGACGAGGGGTCGCGCCGCAAGGCGCGACTCGGCTGCCGGCAGGGCCCTCGCCCCTGCCTCTCCGAATGGGAGAGGGAAGCGCGTGCGCGGGCGAGGTATCGCTAGCGTTCATGTTAGGCGCGAAAGCGCTGGAACGATTGCGGTTTCGTTCGGGGGTTCCAATGATCGAGACGGGATCGATTGGCCCACTTCTGCGGATGGCGATCGTGGCGGTCGCATGGGGTCCGAGCGCCGCCAATGCGGAAGACCGATCCGTGCAGATCGACGCCTCGGTCACCTATGTGTTCAACCGCCTCAGACCCAATCCGACGTCCAACATCCCGGTGACCCACAGCTATCAGGTCACCCTTTCCGGCGCGAATCAGGTCGACGAGCAGCGGACGTCGCAATCGGGGACTTTGTCGTATTCGAGCCAATCGACGCGGGTGCTCGGTCAATCGGGGAGCGAAGGCAAGACAGGGGGCGCTTGGCGCGTCGCCGGTCCGCACAGTCTCGTGCGCGAGCGCGATCTGCCCCAGAGCACCGAGACTCTCACGATCGCCGTTCAAGGCCAGTCTTGTGAGATCAGCGTTTCGAATCGATTGAAGCCCGGCTTCTCCGAATTCAAGTATCCGCGCGTCGGCTCCGGCGAATGGCAATATTTCTCGGCGCCTCAGGTCACGAGCACGTCTTGCGTCATCCGATGATCGCAAGTCGATCCTTCGGTTCGGCCTGTCGGCCATCTTTCCGTCCGAGCCATGCCCGATCGGCGCCGCTCCGGCCCGTCCCTTCTCCCCGCGAAGGGGGAGATGGCGCCGGGGGCAAACGCCGCGCCGATTCCCGTCTATTGCACGAGCTCGAGCCTGACGTTCGCGACGCCCGCTTGGCGCATGCCGAGCACATCGGCGGCGACGGTTGAAAGGTCGATGATTCGACCCGTCGACGCATAGGGTCCGCGATCGACGATCGTCACGACGACGTTTCGGCCATTGTCGAGATTGTAGACTCGCACGTGCGTTCCAAACGGCAGCGTGAGATGCGCGGCGATCAAGCCGCCATGATTCGGATTGTGATAATAGGCCGCGACGCCGAATTGATCCGCCGACGCGTCGGAGATCATGAAGGTCGCGCCCAATGCCGCCAGGATGAACAGCTTCAATGGCGTCTCCTCGCGCGTGACCTCCCGAATGCGGCGCCGTTTTCAGGCTTGGGGCGTGCGTCATCGCGAGGCGGATTGAGACGCCATAAGTCGACGGGGACAAGAATCGGAATCTACTCAGCGGCAGTTCCGGCTAATCGAATCCTGCCTCGAGCGGTCCGCTTCGCTCGCCCGGCCTCTCGGCCGACGGCGCGGAAAGACGCGGCCGCGGCGATCCGATCGGCTGGCGAAACCTCACGGCGCGCGGGTTAGCTTGATCCAGACGGGCCTTGATCTGATCCGCCGGCAAAATCAGATGACCGTCGCCATCGACAATCCAGACGAAGGCGGCGCCGCCGCTCAACTCAAACGCGGCGTCTCTGAGCGCCTCGTCGATCGTCGCGCGCGAAGCCTTCATCACCGGAACGCCTACGTCGGTCGCCGCATGGACAAAATAGATCTTCGACATTTCGGCTCTCCAACGTCGTGCGGTCGGCAGGGATTGGCGTGACGGCGAAAGCGTCGCATCGCGGCGAAATCTTGCAGTGAATCGGATTCGACTCGCGAGCGCGAACCGCCCGCGCGAGCCGGCGAATCCGATCATGGCGATTGGCAGGCGAGAGAGCGCCCGCACCACATCGTCGCGCGGTCCCTCGGCAGCCTGCTCGTATCAATCCGCTCGCGGCGCTCGCCAACCTCGTATCACGGCCGACGCAAACCGCGAGCAGACGCTTACGTCGTCAACTAGGGCGGAATCCGGGCGAAACGAGCGTCACCCGTTTTCGGCGAATGTCAGCAGTTGGTCTTGGTGCGGGTTTCGCTGTCGCCGCTCGCGTCTGTCCTGGTGACAGACTTCGTCGAGCAACCGTCTGTAGATTGGGGATCAGGAGAATCGATAACGCGGTGCTCAACCACAACGGGCGGATTGTCGTCGTGACCGATGATGCAGGCGCCGAGCGGGCCGATATGCGCGCCGATCGCGCAATCGACAGGTTGGACATAGGGCGTCGCATAGCGCGACGCGGGGAGCATCGTGGCTTGGGTGGCGACGACCGAGGCCAACATAGCCCCCGCGCCGACGAGGGCGGCCGTGAAGCCGCCGATCAACTGACGTGAAGACATAATCATACCTTCCGTGTGCGCATCATTGATGGAGGGGGAAGCGTCAACGATGCGCGCGCACTCCGCGCCAAGCGGGATCGGAAGTGAAGCGTCGGAAATTACCTAGGAGCGATTGCGACCTAGCTTGGCCGTGGAAGCACGATGCGTGGAGCATGCAGACGTCGAGACCGATCGCCAGAGCGACGCGGCGAGCGGCCGCTGTCCACTCAGCCGCCGAGCGGACCCGCGCCTCGACATCAGCTGAAGAGGGCGCGAAGCGGCGTGGGGCCTGACTGCCGATCGGCGCGATCTGTCGTTGAAGCCATCGCGCTGGGCAGCGGGAACGCGCATTGCCGAGACATAGGCGGGTCAAGGCGGCGAGCGTATCGGCGACGGATCGACTCGCCAGTCCTTCCTCCTCGGGCTCATGTCAACCATAAGGACTTGTCGCATGGCCGTGTCTCTTGATCGTCTCGGGGCGCCGACCGTTCAGCGAGCGCGCGCCGTCAGCGCGTTCCAGGCTGCGAGCGAGTCCATGTAGTCTCTCCAGTGTGTGATTTCTCTCTTCTCGATCTTGATGATTGAGCAAAACCGGTTGTCGTACTTCATGCCCGTTGCGAGGATCGTCCCATGGACCTCGTATTCGATGACCGCGGTCCGGCCGTCGTCCGTATTGTGGACAATCAACTGATCGGCGGACTGAAGCGCGATGGCGTCGACGTAGCCCCTGAACGCGGCCATCAACGCGGTCCGCCCCTTGATGACGCGAGGCCAACCTGCGATGTCGTAGAGGACCTCATAGACGACGTTGTCGGCGACGACGTCGAAGAAATGGTCGCCATCGACGCCGTCGCCCAGCGCCCCACGGACCAGATCGAAGTAAGGGGCGGCGGCGGCGTAGGCGGCGTATTTCGGCTTCGGCATCCTGGACTCTCCATGCCTTTCGCAAGGTGGCTTACAAATGGAGAGCCACATATAAATCGGAAGCTTGCTTCAAAGAAGAAGGCACTTTGAGATCAGTTGCTCACGTCGAGGTAGGTTATGAAAAGCCGAGCAAAGCCGGGCGCCTGGACCCTGCGGCAATTTGCAGAAGCTCGGACCCGATGGCGGTCCGGGAGCTGCTGACCAAGATCGGCGACAAGTGGACGATCTTCGTCGTGCTTTCGCTCGACCTGCTCGGCGGGCGCGCTCGTTTCTCCGAACTCGAACGTGCGGTTCCGGGGATTTCACAGCGGACGCTGTCTTCAACCCTGAAGAATCTCGAACGCGACGGGCTGGCGATCCGCGAGCTGTTCCCCGCGGCGCCGCCGCGCGTCGAGTACGAGATAACAGAGCTTGGAAAGAGCCTGCTGCGCCCGACGCAAGGACGGGTCGATCGGGCCAAGGCGAATTGGGAGCAGGTCAGGGATGCGCAATCGAACTACGATGCGAGATCGCCGCTGGCGTTGCAGCGGGGGGCGGCGCCCCGCGTATAGAAGTTCGCGTTCCCTTCTCCCCTCGCGGGAGAAGAGCCTGCCCTGTGCAGCCCGGCTAGATAGGTGACGAACTAGACCGGGATGATGGGTGACAGTTTTCTGTTGGCTGGGGGACCGGCCAATGCCTTGGGAAGAAAACTGCGCGATGGATCAGCGGCT
>Ga0187851_10004504_pt1 | contig 11349 bp, 9 predicted proteins | sample June2016WEW_6_10_FD_132997 | JGI IMG/M metagenome (GOLD analysis project Ga0187851, IMG submission 132997) | Peatland microbial communities from SPRUCE experiment site at the Marcell Experimental Forest, Minnesota, USA - June2016WEW_6_10 | ecosystem: Environmental > Terrestrial > Soil > Wetlands... | reverse complement strand
GACGGCGAGGGGCGGGCTGGCCGCGACGGGCGTTTCGACGGGCTTGACGATGATCTCGCGGAACTTGGCTGGCAGGGTCTCCTGCAGCGCGGAGAACTTCTGATCGACTTCCGAAATCTGCTCGGAGCTCACTTGCTGGGCCGCCGCCACATAATCGCGAACCTGCGCTTCGATCTGTTGAATAGCCTTCTCAACGGCGCTGGTCTGCGCGGTTGTGTGCGTATCCACCGCCTTCAAATCCAGCGCGACTTGGGCATCCATCTCCGCCAGCCGCCGGTCTACTTGCCCCACGTGCTCGGTGAGACGGGCTTCCAACGCCACAATCACTTTCTCGAGTACACGTCCGTCCAGACCCTCGCTGTACTTCACGAGGCCGTCTTTGTCGATGATCGTCTGTGTGTGGTCTTCCACTTTTCTCAACCTTTCTGCCAGGGGACCAAGGTCCGTCATTTCATCCTCCCGCGTCTTAGAGGGTCCTTGTGCGAGCTTCATCGCCACGCCGAACAAGAGACCATCGCCAAATGCCAGCGCCAGGCTCTTGAGGAACGAGGAATGACTGGACTTCTCCATAAAACATAAGTAACACGGAATGTTTCAATACATAAAGAAGAATCTTCAGCTTCGTCCCGCAAATCGTTGAATCCCGCCGCTCTATGTAGAGTTACATTTGTCCAATTATCCTCTTCGATTATAGTGTCAAAAGCGGTTTTAGTGCCACAGTCGCCGCGAGTTGTTATCCTTTGGTTAATTATGGGTTGGCCCGGTTCGTTGTTCGACTGGCAAGTGTTTGGGACGATCGCCGCCAAGGTTATCGTGGCGTATCTGCTGGCGCTGCCCATCGGATGGGAACGTGAGCAGGTCCAGCACAGCGTGGGGTTGCGCACCTTTCCGCTGGTGGCCATGGCAAGCTGCGGCTACGTGCTGCTGGCCGACACGTTCGTCGGAGGGCACTTTACGGGCGTCGACGCGGCGGCGCGCTCCCGCATTATCCAGGGCCTCACCACCGGCATTGGCTTCATCGGCGGCGGCGCCATAATGCGCGGGCGCGGGAACGTTCACGGAACCGCCACGGCCGCCAGTATATGGAACACCGGCGTTATCGGCGCGGCAGTTGCCGAATCCCACTTCGAGATCGCCCTCGTTCTGAGCCTGTTGAATCTGATCACGCTGCACCTGCTCGTGCCGTGGAAAGAGCGCGCGGATCATCCCAAGCCTGAGGCGCGGCAGTGAAGCTGAAAGCAGCGCTTACCTACCGCGGGCCGCATAAGGCGGAACCCTACGCCGAGGCCCTCCAGCAGGCCGGCATCGAACCGGTTTTGATTTCACCCGACGATCGCCGTTCGCTGGCCGGATTGCAGGGATTGCTGCTCAGCGGCGGGACGGACTTGAATCCGGCGCGTTACGGTGCAACACCGCACCCCGGCAATGAAGTGCCGGACGATGCGCGTGACGACTTGGAAGCCAACCTGCTAGAGGAAGCCTTGGCAGCGGATCTGCCAGTGCTGGCCATCTGCCGCGGGATGCAATTATTTAACGTGGCGCACGGTGGCACGCTGATCCAACATTTGGAGAATTCCACGGTGCACGTCGTTCGCGCCGGCGATCCCGCGCTGCCGGCACACGAGATTCTAGTTGAGCCGGGGTCGCGGCTGGCGGCGATTTTGGGAGACGGCGCGCACACGGTCAATTCGCGCCACCACCAGGCTGTCGAGCGGGTTGGCGCAGGCTTGCGCGTGACGGCCAGGTCCACTCCCGACGGCGTCATCGAAGCGATCGAGCGCCGCGAGGGCCGGTTCGCCCTGGCGGTGCAGTGGCATCCGGAAGATCAGGTGCGGCGCGATGTGGCGCAACGGAAGTTGTTTGAAGCGTTTGCGGAGGCCTTGTAAGTGGAAATCTGTATGCCGCTACTGCACACGCGGGCGGTTCTGCTCATTAAGGACCAATCCGTCGAAGATCGCCAGAACTTGTTTGCGATAGGTGTAGACGCGCTGCAGGTTTTGCCGGAAGGTGGCCTCGAAATCGTGCGCCCGCATCCATTTGTCGAGCAGCGTCCGGGGCACGTCGATATCCTGCCGCAGAGCATCCACGGAATGGCCGCGCAGGAAAAGCCCGTAAAAGAAGGCGGCCTCCCGTTGTGGCGCCAGGGGATCGTATTCGTCTCGTACCGTCATAAATACGGTCTGGAAAATGCCAGTATAGCCGCGCCGCCCGGATTCGCGCAAGTCCCCCCGCCCGCGCAACTCGATTTGTTTACCTTTCCCAAGGATAGCGCCAGCCAACCGCTCGCGCGGTGGGCCGTCTAAACGGGTTGGAGGATCGGGAAGATGGAATTGGTGCGAACATGCTGGCAGGACCTGCGTTATGCGGCCCGCAATCTGCTGCGGTCGCGCGCCTTTGCGGCGGTTGCCGCCATTACGCTGACCATCGGCATCGGCGCTAACACGGCTATTTTCAGCATTATCGATACAATCCTGCTGCGGCCGCTGCCGTTTCGCGATTCCGCCCAACTCGTCCGGCTGTACGAAACCGAAGCGGCTCCCGGCAACTATCCTTTCGCCGGCCCGGATTTTAAGGACTGGCGCGCGCAGAACCAAACCTTCCAGGACATGGCGGTGTTCGGCTGGTCGGGCGATATGAACCTGAGCGGCGAAGGGCGCCCGGACCATGTGGAGGCCGTCCCCACCCAGGCGAATTTCTTCAACCTGCTCGGCGTACAGCCGATCCTTGGACGCACCTGGCTGCCGGGCGAGGATCGGTCCGGGAACGACCAGGTGGCCGTGCTCAGCTACGGCCTGTGGCGCGAGCATTTCGCCGGCGACCCGGGCGTGGTGGGCCGCGCCATCGCGCTGAACTCCAAGAAGTACACCATCGTGGGCGTGATGCCGGCCAGCTTCCGCTATCCCTTCCAAACGCAAATGTGGATCCCGATGGACATCGACTTCAAGAGCTGGATGGGCCAGCGCGGCAGTCACTGGGCAAATGCCATCGGCCGGCTGAAACCCGGAGTTTCGCTGGCAACGGCGCGCGCCGACCTGAAGCTGATCTCCGGCCGCCTGGAAAAGACCTATCCGGATACCAACGACAAGGTGGGATCTTCGGCCGTGACGCTGCATGACGATCTGGTAGGGGACTCCCGCGGTTCCTTGCTGACGATGCTCTCGGCGGTGGGACTGGTCCTATTGATCGCCTGCGCGAACGTGGCGAATCTGCTCCTTTCGCGAGCCGTGGCGCGGCAGAAGGAGATGGCGGTACGCAGCGCGCTGGGTGCGGCGCGCGGGCGACTGCTGCGGCAACTGTTGACGGAGAGCCTGCTGCTTTCGGTTTCGGGCGGCATATTGGGCTTGCTGGTGGCATGGGTCTTGATCGCGATGGTCTCGCACGCGAAGAACCTGGCCCTTCCGCAATTTGCCGCCATCCAGCTCAATGGCGAAGTGCTGGCGTTTACGTTCGCCCTGTCAGTGGTGACGGGCGTGCTGTTCGGGCTGGTGCCGGCGCTGCGCACATCGCGTCCCGATCTGCACGACGAGTTGAAGGGCGGCGCGGGCAGTTTGATCAGCCCGGGCAAAAGCCGCCGGTTCACCAGCAACGTGCTAGTGGCGGGCGAGATGGCGCTGTCCATGCTGCTGCTGGTCTCGGCCGGCCTGTTGCTGAAGGATTTCGCGCGCCTGCGAAACATGGATATCGGAGTGCGGCCGGAGGGCGTCTTCACGGCGGCGGTGCGGCTGCCCGAAACGAAGTACAAAACGGCCGCCCAAAAGGTGGAGTTTTCGCGGTCGCTGCTGGAGAAATGCGCGCACATCGCCGGTGTGGATGCCGCCGCCATTAGCGACCACCTGCCGCTGGAAGGCGGCAGCAATGGCTACGTGAAGCTGCGAGGGCAGACGTCGCAGATGAGCAATCTGTTGGTCGAATCCCACACCGTCAGCCCGGAATACTTTCGCGCCATGGGAGTGCGGTTGATAGAAGGCCGCACGTTGGAGCCAGCCGATATCCAGCGCGCACAGGAGCTCGACGCGCATTACGACAAACTCCCGGAAGGTAGCCGGCTGCCCAACCCGGAGGCCGACGCCATGGTTTATCCGGTGGTGATCAACCAAGCCATGGCGCGCGCGTTTTGGCCGAATCGCAGTTCGCTCGGCCAGTTGTTCTCGCAGGGCAGCGACCACGGCCCCTGGAAGCAGGTGATCGGCGTGGTGAACGACGTCCGCCAGTGGGGCTTGACTCACAAGCCTGTCCCGGAAGCCTACGACGCGTTTACCGGCCACGAACGGTTGTTCCTGGTGCTGCACACGGCGCGCCAACCGTTGAGCCTGGCGCCAGAGGTGCGGCGAGCGCTGGCCCAGACCGACGCCGGTCTGCCGCTGTTTTCCGTTCGAACCATGGATCAGGTGATCGGCGAGAACGCGCAGGGCCAGCAGTTCCTGAGCCTGCTGGTGGGTTCGTTCGCGGCACTGGCCGTGCTGCTGGCCGCCGTGGGGATCTACGGCGTGCTCTCGTACGCGGTGACGGAGCGCACGCGCGAGATCGGCATCCGGTTATCGTTGGGCGCGAGCCGGACCCGCGTGCTGGGCCAGGTGATCCTGGAGGGCATGCGGGTCGCAGTGGTTGGCTCCGCTATAGGCATCGCGGGCGCGGTGGCGGCGGGCCGCGTATTGGCCAGCCTGCTGCATGAAGTCAAACCGGGCGATCCCGCGATCTTCGCGGTCACCGCGGGATTTCTGGCGTTGGTGGCGCTGCTGGCGTGCTATATTCCGGCCCGCCGCGCGGCGCAGTTGGATCCCATGGCGGCGCTGAGATACGAGTAGATACCTTATGCGCTGGCAATTTTCGGATCTTTGGCAGTACTCAGCGGCCTTGGAGCGGCGATCGCCTGGTGGCGAATGCCAATTCAGGCCGCCGCATCGATCACGCTGTATTTTGTCCTGTTCCTGGTGAACACCACCAGCTTTTTCTATACCACCAGACGCGGTAAGTTCCTCGAGTGGGACTGCATTCTGGACCGAACTCACCTGCGCGGCGACGAGATGGCGCTCGATATGGGGTGCGGTCGAGGCGCAGTGCTGACAGCCGTCGCACGCAGGCTGACGACAGGCCGAGTGACAGGCGTGGATATCTGGAGTACAACGGACCAGTCGGGCAATGCGATGGACGTCGCCCTGCGCAACGCGTCGCTGGAAGGGGTCAGCGATCGCGTGCACATCGAGACCGCCGACATGCGAGCGCTCCCATTTCCAGACGCTACTTTTGTTTCGAGCCTAGCGATACACAACATCCGATCAAATTCCGATCGGAAGCGGGCGATTAGCGAAGGGCTCCGGGTCCTTAAACCCGGAGGCAGGATGGTGATCGCGGATATGCGTGCCACGGCTATATATGCGGATGCCTTGCGGACGCTTGGCGCGTCGAACGTCGAGCGCCACCGTTTGGGGTGGAGGTTTTGGTGGGGAAATCCGGTCGCCGCCACAACTCTCCTCACGGCTTCAAAATCCCGAGCTTGAAAACACCAACGAGTGTCAGGAGCCATTCACGGCAGTTGGACTTTTGTGAACTCCCGATTGGTCACTCGGAAGTTAACGGCGGGCGCCGAACGAACGCCCGTCTCGGACCGCATCTCCTCGCCGATTCGCATCGCCATCCGCCCGCTGGCGGTCGCAGCGAGGGGCGACGGGCTGCAGGCACCGTAATGCTTCGGAAATGACTGTCAGGCCGCCGAATTTCCTGCGGTTGATCTTATTTGCCACGTTCCGCGCCCACTAACGCAACGGCAATGACGCAGTTCGACCCGGACCGATTGCGCCAGGCGTGGCGTGTTCCGTTCTGCACCACGCAGTCTCCCGCCTTGAGCAGAACCTCGGAGCCATCATCAAGTTCGAGATAAATCTCGCCCGAAATAACCACATCGAAGTCCACCGTATCCGTGGTGTGCATGCCCGGATTCTCGGGTTCCAGCAATTCGGCCATGCCAGGCAGTTTCTCCCGCAGTTCGCCGAACGCAACAGCAAGATCGGCAGGTGCGAGTTCCGAGCCTGCCTGAGGTGGTATGGTAAAAAATCCAAAACGGAATCCGTTCTTCGGCGGGAAGTAGCCGGGGGGCAGCGCTGCTGTCCCATCGCACGGGAGCTGAACGACCGATTCGCTCCCCCACAACCGGTGAAACTCAAAACCCGGAAGAAGCGCGAGTGTTACCGGCGCGACCGGCGAATCGCGGACAAATACCGATTTGCCAGATGTGTTTTCTCCTGTTACCACACAGCGAATGTCCATGAAACCTCTCGGTTAGTGTACCAACCCGATAGATTCCATGCTCCGGGGCCGCGGGCTGCGCCGGTCCGACGCCGCGGCGCTCGCGAAGGGCCGCGTCGAGCGGCGGGGTGGCCGGTGGGGCATCGTGGAAGGGGCATGGCATAGGGGCGAAGCGGGCATAATGGAAAGCGATGCAACCTGAGCGTCCGGACCCTTACCTCTATCGAAGGAAAACTGCCAAATACGGCTGGATCGTTTCGCTTCTGGCCGAAGACCCAAACCGGCCGGTCCGCGTCCATGGTGAAACGGGCCCCGCCGCATGTGCGCGATTGCGTTCTGCCCTGGGGCACTATACAGCGACGATGATGTATCGCTGGTCAGTCCGCTCCATCGATGGCGGCGTGATTGTGCGCTCGATCGGCAAATTTTGAGGGGGATGAGGATTGGCGCGGTCATCGCATCGCGCAGCGTACGCCCTCGCGGCGGATGAAGGCCTTGGTCTTGGATAGCGCCTCGTCGCCGATCACGTCGCCCATCGGCCCGCCGGCAGTCGCGGCGACGGACGACGGGCGGCTGGCGCCGAACTGGCCGCCTGCGTCAGGCTGCGCGAAGCGCCAGACGTGTTCTTTGGGCTGCCGGCTGTGCCGGTCCGAGGTGGCGGCGCTCGCGGTGGGTCACGTCGTGCCGAGGCCTAGTCCGCTGCGGGGCTCTTAGCCCCGCTCTGCGGCGAACGGGGCCCACCCCAGCCGGGAATCCGCCGTCAGAATCCGGCACGCCGTTCCAGCGAGTGGAATCGCGGGTCCGTTCGCAGATTGTCCCATACATAGCTGACTTCCAGTTCGATCAGACCCGGCGCGCGCTGCCGATAACCTCTTTCCAGCCACTCGAACGCCCGGTCGCGATCTCCGCATGCTGCGTAATACGCCGCGAACATGAGTGGAGAGACATAGCGCTGTTTTGAGAATTCTTTGAGTTTCGCCAAGGCCGCTTCGGCTTGCCGCCTGTTTCCGGAGGCTGCCCAAGCGTGGGCGACGCCCGCCAGATATTGCGGCAAATACGAGTCCCTCGCCTGTTCATAAGCTGCAATCGCTTCCGGCCACTTCCCTTGCAGTTCATAACCGCGCGCGACGTAAAGGTACGCGCCGGCGAAAGCGGGATCCATCTCCAATACGCGCTTGCTTTGCTCGACCGTCTTATCTCCCGCATGAGAGTCGCAATAGAGCCATGCCAAGTGCATGGAGCACAGAATATCTAGCGGAGCGAGATCGAGGGCGCGCCTGTTTTCTTCAAGGGCATCGTCGAAGCGCTTTCGCACCAGAAGGTAGTGCGAATACCCCAGGCGAATCATGGAGTCGTTGGGGTTCAATTCGATTGCCCGCCGGTACTCCCGTTCCGACCCAGCCCAGTCCCAGTCGTACCAAAGCTCGATCTTGGCAAGACTGCCATGCGCCTCCGCGAGGTTGGGGTCGAGTGCGAGCGCCTTTGCGACCGCTGCACGCGCCTCGGGCGCCACCTTGGCAGGGTCAACCGAGCCAATGTCCGAGCCTAGCGATGCGTAGCAACCCGCCAGCGCCGCCCATGCCTCGGCATTGCCGGGATCCTTTCCGGCCGCCTGACGGAAATAGTCGACGGCCTTCTCCGCTGCCCCGGCGTTCCTCTTATCCCAGAGGAACCGGCCCTTCAACAATGCATCGTAGGCCTCGGGATTGGCCGGACGCCGTTTGGCGAGCCTGGCATCCTCTTCCGGCGTAAGCTTCACCCTCACCTGATCGGCGATGGCCTTGGCCACTTGTCCCTCCAGCCCGATGACGTCGGTCATTTCGCGTTCGTAGCTGGCCGCCCAGAGATGACGATCCTGGCGCGCATCGAGAAGCTGCGCCGTGACGCGCACGTTATTACCCGAACGCACCACCGAACCCTCGATAACCGCATCGACGCTGAGCTCGGCGGCAATCTCGGGCAGGTTTTTCTTCGTGTGCTTGAACTGCATCACGGACGTCCGCGAAATAACCCGCAGCGAGTGGACCTGCGCAAGGTCCGTGATCAGTTCGTCGGTCATTCCGTCGGCGAAGTATTCCTGATTGGAATCGCCGGAGAGGTTATCGAGGGGCAGCACGGCTATGGATCGTATTCGGGCGGGCGCGCCTTCGCGTGACCAGTGCAGCCATGCGATTATGGCCAGAAGCGGGAGGACGGCGAGTCCGGCCCCGGCCAGTTTCGCCCAGCCGCCGTAACCGGAAGCGCCCCGTGGCCGTTCAGCGGCTGCGGACCCGCCGGCCTCCGGATGTATCGCCTCGGGCGGGGCCGGACCCGGCGCCGTCTGCTCAGGAGCCAGCTTTTCAACCGGCGCAATGAAGCGATACCCGCGCTTCGGCAGGGTTTCAACGAACCGTGGCGACGCCGCGGAGTCGCCGAGGACGTCACGAATCTTGGTGATCGCCTTGTTCAGGGCCGTGTCGAAATCGACGAAGGTGTCGGATTGCCAGAGTTTCTGGCGCAGTTCGTCGCGCGTCACCAGTTCGCCCGGCCGTTCGAGAAGCGAGACCAGCACGGACAAGGGCTGTTCCTGGATGCGGACCTTCCGGCCAGCCTTCCGCAATTCACGGGTATGGAGGTCGAGTTCGAAGACTCCGAAACGAATCGCCGGCAAATCTTCCGCCATGTCCACGTATTCTTTCCGCTGCCGCGCGGGGAATACGGGCCATCTAAGTCCGTAGTTCTCAGCCTATTATACGGGAAGCCGCGTTCCATGCGGAGGGAAGTCCCGAATCATAGACGCCGCGGCCACACCGAAGTTCGGAACAGTTCCGCGGGCGCGACAAAACGGCATCCCCGCTGGCGCGAAGTTTCGCCAAAGCGCGGCGAATCGCGGAGCCGCAGAGCTTGGGTGCCTAAACGAATTCGGGATTTCTAACGGGAACCCCTCCCAGACGGTCGCGGCTCGTAACAGTCGCGTTGATTTCCCAAGGGTTACGGAGCCGGGAGCGTGAGCGAGCGGGTGCATTCCCGAAATCGCTTAAGCACCCGGAAAGCTTCGCGGATCTCTGCGAAGGCCTTGTTTATGCCTGTGGCCAAATCCACGATACTATCGAACTGCGAAAGCTCCCCTAACAGTTCTTCGCGGCTGAGGCCAGCAGCGCTCGCCGGCGCGCAAATCGAACTCCAAAACTCCGAAGGGCGGCGTTCGCGAAATGTCCAACAGCGCCCCTACGGCAATCCATGGCGGAGCGGGCGGGGAATCCGGCGGGGTAAACCTCCTGCACCCAATGCATTACGAGGGAAGCCAGATTCCACACGCTAGGAATTGAAAGTCGGGCTCGCAAGGACGATGATCGGTTTGGGCAGCTAGCCAGAAAGGCACAGGCGCCCAGAAAAAGGAAACTCACATATGAAACTCGTAACGCATCTACAAGCTGTTCTACTGGTTCTGGGAGCCGTTTCGGCGCTCCCCGCTCACGCGCAAACTACTTGCTCCAATTCCAACCTCTCCGGGGACTACTCGATCAGGATCACAGGGGCGATCCTGGCTGGGCCTGTCGCCGGTCCCGTCAATGGCGTGAATCTGACGCACTTTGACGGTGCGGGGAACCTGACTTCAGTGGATCACGTCATCATCAACGGCGTAGTGCCCGTGGTCGACTGGAGGCCCGGGGTGGGTACTTACTCCATAAATCCGAATTGCACCGGCCAGGCTAGCTTCACCTATCCCGACGGTCAGTCGCCAGGGCTTACTTACTTTTTCGTCTTGACAAAGTATAGCCAGGACTCTTGGCTGGCCTCTCCGCAGGGATTCTGGCAGTACGCCCAACTCGACATCGTCGTGAGCACCCCGGAGTTCAACATAACCGCCGTGGCAACGAAAGTCCTATAGGAGCACGCATCCGGCGCGGAGGCGAGGCCATCGCGTGCATGTAATATATTGGCAAGAGCGGGGAAGATCGGAGCGGCAAGGGAGTTTTTCAACGGTGTCTAACACATTTCATCCAAACCGGGTACAAGGCCCGCGACAAGCGCCTGGATCGTTTCGTCGCCATCAAACTGCCGGCCGAAGCGCGCAGCACCGTGCTTGAATGACTCCGCCGTAATGTAAAACACCGTTGAAAAACTCCCCTGCCGCTCCGATCTTCCCCACTCTTGCCAATATGTTAGATGCACGCAGGATTCAGAGCCCTTTTCATTACTGTTCGTGGCCGCCTGGCGACGGCCTTCGGCCTAGCCGGGCGGCCATCTAGGCAGGGACTTAACAGGGAAGTTAAAATCACCAAAACCGCGCTAAGGCGCATATTATAAGCTGGTTGCGTACCAAACATCGCCGAGCGACGACAGAAAAGAACAGGCAGGAACAGGAGCGTATCAGGGCCTGATACGGCCGTTATCAGGCCCTGACATTTCCTGTTATTCGATGGCGCTCCGAGGGATACAAATACGAGCTAAGCCACACACTATAAGGTGCTTGCTTACCAAGAATTGCGAAATGCGGATTCCGGCGAAGGAAATCGCTCATTCCGATCCGATGTCGATCAAGATTGAAACCAGCGATGCGCAATCCTTTGCGCATCGCTCGGGTTCAAGACGCGCCTCATTCCGCGATAACCTCCGTCTGCACAGATGCGGTTTTGAGAGTCGAATGACGGAAGCTGCTCAAAAACGATCGGGGCCCCGCACTCTCCCGCCAGTGCGTGCGAATAACCCCGGCTACCCATCGACTGGTCTCATAGCCTCGGTAAAACCAGTTGTTGCGGATGACATCGCTGCGGACGCTGAGGATCTCGCGCCGCGCAAAGAGCTCTATTTTGCCGCCGTGGATTGGCACCGGCGCAGGATCCATTGTCTCGGTCGAAAAGCGCGGCGCTCGGCATTCGCTGAGCTCGACCACCGCGAGTCTGGTATCGGTAGTCATGGCGTCCCCGGTGCCGTTCTCGGTGAGCCTGGGAACATTTCTGCGCGCGGTCCAGCCCAGCGTGTCGGTACAACCTGTAAACGCCAGATCGTAGGCGACCTTGTCGCGTTCCTGGTACACGTCGGGCGCGATTCTGTGCGTGAATGCCCGGCCCGGCCGCAAGTAGCCGAAATCCACGTCGTGCGTGGCGGCGCCGATCCAGACAT
>Ga0187851_10004503_pt1 | contig 11349 bp, 14 predicted proteins | sample June2016WEW_6_10_FD_132997 | JGI IMG/M metagenome (GOLD analysis project Ga0187851, IMG submission 132997) | Peatland microbial communities from SPRUCE experiment site at the Marcell Experimental Forest, Minnesota, USA - June2016WEW_6_10 | ecosystem: Environmental > Terrestrial > Soil >... | reverse complement strand
TCCATCATGAATCATTAATCTTTGAAAGTTTTGTCCAGTTGGTTTCATTTTTGCTGCTTCTCTGTAAGATTTAATTGCAGAATTAATATCCCCTGCCTGAACAGAAAACTGTCCGTCCTGAAGCAACCGCTCAAATTTGCTTTGATCAAAGTTAATATTATTATGATTATCGTTGTTATTACTCCAAGGCCAAGCGTTGACTACTGAACCACTGATTACTAGCATCAGTAATGCTATTAGTCTAATCCAAATTCTGTTTTTATTCATATTACATAATCCCCTTATGAAGCTTCAAGACATGAAATCATATACTTTCTTAAATATTCATCATATAAATTATCATATTTACATTCACTCATCGTATCTCCATCATCAGAAGCATTAAGTTTGGATCGGATATACCATTCATCATAGCTTATGATGCCTTCTTTATCTTTTTGCACTGAACCTTTTTTCCGTTTTATAAATTCCTTTTCTTCGTCAGAAACAGTATCATTTAATATGTCATCTTCAAAGCAATGGTCAAAAAGAATAAAGGGGCTATTATATTGGATTTCTCGTTGGTGATTATTTATTTCCACCATTTTATGGTATAATCCCTGGGGATCTTCTTCTATCATTTTATTGACGATATCATCAGTTATATCAGAAGCCAGTTTTAAAGCCATTCTTTTTGAATTCTTTTGATCTGCTATTTCTTGAAACGATGTTCGAAATATTTCGTGCGAGATTCTTAAAGACAATAGTTTCACAAGTTTCCTACCAATGACTTCTTCCGTAACGTCTTCAGCTTGGGGTTTTATATCATTTAATATCTTATTAAATTGTTCTCCAGATAATGAAAAAGTTTGAAGATATTGTGATGGATCTGACTGAATATTAGTTTTTAATGAATTGTGAATATGCCTATTCCAGACGCTTAGCAAAAAAGGGACGTTTTTGAAAATTGTGTTTGTCAATTTTGCATAAATGTCATCTATGTAGCTTTGGATCAGCAGATCATCTTCAAAACCTTCCCCTAATTTGTAAATATCGGATGCTTTATCGCACAATGTTTCAGTATCGTTTTTTATGCACAAATGGAAGAACGACGTAGATAATAATAGCTGCACGCGGAAGATCACATTATGAACTGGACTTATGTAGTCAAGATGATATCGACTTACGATGTCCAAAGATTTTTCGTACCGGTTTAGTTCTATATTTGGAAAGTGATGCCTAATCTTCTCTAATTGTTTAAGTGTTGCTATGTTCCATCTGTTTTTACGAGTTGTTTCTTTACTAGGTGATATTAAACCTAGGCAGCCGAGTTTTTGTAAATCATGCAAATGCCGGTTCACCGTTGATTGGTCTATTTCATCACATTTTTCCTGCAAACGTTTTCTAATAAATGGCTCTTTTATCAGTCCCCTATGTCTAAGAATTACTTCAATGATTTCAGACTTCACTTCTCCCACATCATAATGGTAACGTCTTTTCTCAACCATGTGACTTAATAATATTACTATATATTTAAATGTATGTGAAAAATATGTTTAAATTGCATACATATAAATTATGGAAATAACTTCTTTGAATGCTGAAATATAAAATTAAATTACCTGATATATGCAATCAAATTATGTTAGAAAGTTATATATAGTTTATCAACATTATTAATTTGAATATTTTTTCAATTGAGGTTTGTCAAATGATTATAAATTTTGGAACACGCCGACTCCAGAAGGGGGGCACTTCTTATGTGCTACCTATTCCCCCATATTGGATTAACAGTGTGGGTGTAGGAAAAGGATCAGTATTGAACGTCGAAACAAACGAAGACAATAGCCTGAGAATATCCCCAATTACAAGGGATGCTCAGAGTCAAGCGTAAAAGAAGAAGATTAAGAGCCAAGAAACTATTGGAGAATGTGCCAGGACGTAACTGTAATCAAAAAATCACTAAGTGGGTCGATATTCAAATTTGTAGTGACGTGCAGGACAGGCTAATACAAAAAAACTATAATGAAGCCTGTCCTATTTACACAGAACCACTAGATGATGAAAAAACAACTTAGGACAGGCTTTTTTACCATCCCAAACTTTGTATGATAATAGTGCATATGCACTGTCGCTAAAATACATGGAAGTAAAAAAGAGTAAACCAAGCCCAAATATCACAATTTCAGAAAACCTGCTAACAAGAAAGGATCAAGCCTGTCCTAAAATGCGTTTTTTAGATAGCGAGCGCCATAGAGCAGACATATTGGCAAGCTTGTCCTGTGAGCCTGTCCTAGATCAAAAAGTGATAAATTCCGAGCAACCTAACGAAGACAACATTCTAAAAAAAGATACAAGCATCAAGGCATTTAAAACAGACTTAAAAAATTTAGTTAGAGATATATATAATGGGATTGTTGAAAGTATCCCCTATTTCTTAAACGATTTCAATAGACGTTATCCTGGGTATCAACAGTTATTAGGTAATCAAGATTTACAAAACGACGCAGAGAAACTCAATTCGTGGGATGGACATGATAATCTAAGATGTGAAAAAAGTTGATCTTATAAGCTGTAAGGGTGAAATCCCTACAGCTCGGTTACTTCTCTACTTTGATATATGGGGTGGTATAGTAAGCATAATTGAATTTATTTAATTATATACTTTTGTGAGCATATTATTCTAATCTAAATGATTTAGTATTAACATTAGTGGTTCTGATTTCAGAATTATGAGAGATGTAGCCCTCCCTAAGCAATCAATAAATGACTACATCTCAACCCCAACAGCATGTTTACAATCCTTGTAATAGGAGAATAGTATCTAATCCTGAAAATGCCTAGATCGCCCCACAATCGATCTTTTTATGCTTTATTTAATTGGTTTAGGCGAACAGGCGCAAATCTAAAATGTCAAAAAAGTTGATCTTGTGAACTGCAGGTGAAGAAGAGTAAATGCCTGCAGCTCGATAGTAGGTTTGCTTGGTAGCACTGGAAATTGTTGAATTATACATAGATTTTATTGAATATATATTTTTATGAATATATTATCCTAACTTAAAATAATCAGGATTAGAATTATGTGTTCTAAATCTCGCGAATTCAAACATCTAGAAGCTTTTCCAGGCCAGTAAATAAATGGATCCATATCATGCCCTACATCAGGTTGATAATTTATCCTAGGTATATAACCTAATCTTCTATAGAAAACGTCTTAAATAATCCTATAATCGTTCATTTTTGATAGGCCAAATACGAATAAAGCATAAACATATCAAAACAGAAGAACACTATATACGACATGTATTATATATTTAATAAATATATAAATAAAACAATTTATAAAGGGGCTTATCGACGGATCTCAAAAAATTGTTTCTGGAAGAAAATGTGGGTGGCTTTGATTTATTGTTCCGAACTGCGTTCGGGGTACTTGCAATCATTGCTTTAGCAACAGGTTTTGTAAAAACGTCTCCCTGGAAATGGATTGTTTCCCTGATAGCTTTTACAGGCTCTACACTTCAATCCTGAGACACTGCAGTCCCTACCACATCTTCAAGATTAATACTGCAAGAAATAAACAGAGATAGATTTTGCGGACTTTAAGGATTTATCCTGATCAAGAATATTTAAAAAGTTAATCTGTGAACTGCAGATGAAGAAATACCTGCAGCCCATAGAAGGATTCTTTGAAGGTGGGTTAGACCTTTGAATAGTAACTTAGTTTAATTTCTTACAAAGTTATCCAACATGCTCTAAATAATACTACCCTAGACTAAAGAATATGACATTTATGTGCATCCTATTTTAAAAGCTAAGCAATATTAATAACTTTATATATATAATATATATATGATAAAAATATATAGAAAATATCTCGAAGATCGTTACCGTGCAGCCAAATCTAAAACATGGGAAATTAAATTTGTCGGAAAAACGACTTAACCTGAGCTCACTAGTGAGACTTTTATTAGAAGCCCTATAATTATTACCTTTGTAAAAAAACGTCTTAAAACGGTGGAGAATGGCTCATTTTAATTAATCTAGTCAAAACCCCGCCATTGTGTATAAAAGAACTAAAGAAACATTAAATATGAGACTTACTAATATTAACTATGTAAAATAAAAAACCGTGTTATCATGTCACGTCCTACAAAACTCACGCCGGAAATACAACAGAAGATCGGTGATGGTGTATATCTCGATTTAACTTATGCTTTAGCAGCTTCGGCAGCTGGCGTCACCTACCAAAGTTTAAATTCATGGATGAAATTGGGAAGAGATTCAACATCCGGGAAATACTTCGAATTTTATAAACATATTGAACAACGGAATGCTGAAGGAGCTCTAAGAATATTACAAAAACTGAACGAAGCAGCCAAAGCTGGAAATTGCCAGGTTTGTATGTGGATATTGTCTAGAAGGTTCCACGAAGACTTCGGTAGACGTGAATACAGGAAAATGAATGTTGTATCAGAGAATCAGAATGTGATTGTTGATGTAGCAATCAATGATGCAGATGGCATTAGGGCACAAATTCTAGAAAAGTTTGATCGGGTTGAAGAAAGTAATGAATTATTAACTAGTTAAGGTTATTCATCCTAACTTAATCCATTTTTGATAGAAAATATTTTACTATTTATTCTTATCAATTGGTATAATTGTAGTCTAACTTACCAAAATCTCCACCATGGTTTCTTTACTCCGGGTGCTTCAATTCCTTTTTGATTAATTAAGCTTTGAACCTGAAGTACATGATTCGTGTACATTTCTTTAATGTCATCCGCGTTTTTGTTTGATCTGTCAAGATCAAGTTTCAACGTTTCGATATGTTCTTGCATTTCTATTAGCTGAACTCTTAATACTTTTGAGTCATCCAGCGTACTTTGCTTTGTACTTTTCTGTACTTCATTATTTTGATTTTGTACTTCGCTCTGCCCTGACTTTGTACTTTCTACAAGATGCTCAAGTCCACTAACTATGGCTTCGGTCCAGGTCCTGTACTTTAAGTCATCCACCTTAGAGTACAAGTCATCCGGGATCCAGGCATTTACCTTTCGTCCAGATCGTTTCCTTTCTTCGGGCATATAGGAATTATTGTAGAGTATAATTTAAGAACGTTTCTAAAAATATTCATTTAATTTATTGGTTGACTTTATACCATTCAACTTACTGAGTTAAAAACATTATAAGAACAGCATAACAAATTAAAAGTATTTATTACACAAAAATTTTTTAATTATCAAATATATTTCTAACTGTATTTATAAAAAATTTTGGAGTAAAGACAAATGGGAAAACAAACATTCAACCAGACAAAAAAGATATTGGGCATTTTACTAGTTGTTTTTTTGTAGTAGCATTGACAGCTCCGGCAATAAGTGCGGATAAACCCAATTACAGCAGCAGCGGACTGCAAACATTCAGCACAGAGCAATCAGCCAAACAGCATTGTCCAACAGATACTGTTGTGTGGCTTAATCTTCCAACAGGCATCTATCATTACAAAGGTCAACATTGGTACGGGAACACAAAGAGCGGCGCATATGTTTGTCAAAAAGAAGCAGATAAGGCAGGAGACCGAGCTACACGGGGAATGTGAAAATGCATAACCTTTCATAGGTACAATGAGAATTTGGACTCCATGATAAAATGATTGAACTATGGTACATTTTTGGTTCAAATGTATTAATTATCTTGACCCTAAGATGCACATGTTTTGTATGAAAACTTCTACATCAGTAAAACGCTAGCAAAAACAATATATTAATCCCATTTCTAAAGTACTGGTTGAAGATCAGTACCATTATTCGTTTTATGTAACCCTAAGCAATTTACATTGTGAGCCATGCTTTAAAAAATGGAGTATTTAATCAATGTCTTTTCTATCCAATTTCCTTTTAGCAGTAGGAGTTGCAATGGATGCCTTTACTGTATCCATGTCTAGAAGTACCACAATAAGACCTTTTAGGGTCAATGATGCTCTCAAATTTGCTGTTTTTTTTGGGGGATTTCAGACTTTAATGCTGGTATTGGGCTGGCTTGGTGGAAACACAATAAAAAACTATGTTTCTGCTTATAGTCAATTGATTGCTTCTGGCCTTCTGGTTTTTATTGGAATTAAGATGATATATGAAGCTTTTTACAGAAAACCGGAAGGAAGAATAAGTTCTCTTAATTATTCGGTACTTCTTATGCTGGCAGTTGCAACAAGTATAGATGCCTTATTTCTAGGAATAAGTCTTACATTTCTCAGAGTGCCTATTCTTGAACCTGCAATCATTGTAGGCTGTGTAACGTTTATTTTGGTTTTTTGTGGAGCGATCATAGGGTATAGATTAGGTCACTTCTTTGGAAATGAAGCAGAAGTTCTAGGCGGCCTGATCCTTATAGGACTTGGAATCAGTTCATTGATATTGAGTAATTGATTCAAACAATAATCAATCAGAATGTAATGACTATTTGAACTCTAATGAACTCCATGAGCCAATGGTTATGCTAACCAAGTTATGGTTTTATTGGTTCATTAATACACAGTTTTTGTGTCTAAATCTCTGGATTTCTTAATTGGCATCAGTAATAAGAAAACATTCTTGAGCTATGACTCCTAGAGCTTATGGAACTCTTAGAACATCTGAAGCTCCTGGAACACTTGGAACTAATTAAACTAAACTACAATCATAAATAGAAAATATCAGAAAAATCTCCATTATAGTCTTCCAAATAGATCTCTCCATAATGATTAAATTCTCACAATAATTAAAGGCTTCATTACATTAAACTCATCATAAGCTTAAGCTGTGTGGGTATATCATGGACATACTTAAAACTTCCAAATATTTGTGACCTTATTTTTAAATCTAGTATTTAGACTCTACAAGGAAAATATAAAAATACATTAGTACATATAGGTTGTAACATATATATATTGTAAAAACAATTACTAAAAACAAATCTGCATAATATATATTGAATTATAAGGGGGTATATAGTATGATAAAGTCAGATTCTAAAGTATTACCTAAAGCTGATAACGTTAACGCAAAAAAGACAGCTGAACCAGTCATAAAAACGAACTCTTCTGATAAGGCTATTTAAATATAGAGTTTATTTTTTTCTCTTAATTAATCCTTACTTTTTAAAGAATATTATCTATGAAAGGAGATTTTAAAACATGTGCGAAGAACATTTAATGGTAGGAAAGGGTCCAATAATGCAGACTGCAATGGTTGAAATGTGGGAACTTCTGACAGTAGAACAGAAAAAGAGAGTTGCAGTAATGAGAATGGATATGATAATAAAATTGATGGAAATAAAAATCAGTGATCTGGAAAAAATGATCTCGTTAAAGAAAACTGCTATAGCTGATGTTCAAAAGATTAAGGAAATGATGCAACAAGGCAAATAAATTAGATAAAAAATAACTATTGCATCAAAATAGATATCGATCAACTGATTTTTGGTAGGTTAAATAGTTACCAACAAACAAAATCCCTTAATAAAAATCATTATCTAAAAATTATTAATTTCAAAAATAAAGGAGTGAAATAAATGTTGAAACAATCATCTAGGAGAATGAAACAGGTACTGGCTATTTTTATGGCAGTCCTTTTTGGAGTATCTTTGACAGCTGTAGCAGTAAGCGCAGAACCTGTTATGGTTAAAGAGAAGAAAATGATCGTGAACAGCGAAACCGACAAAAAAATGGACACGAAAAACATGGACATGAAGAACATGGAAATGAAGAAGGACATGAAAGAACATGGAAATGAAAAAAATGAACATGAAGAACATGGACATGAAAAAAATAGGCATGAAGGACATGGAAATGAAAAAAATGGACATAAAGAACATGGATACGGATATTGAAACTGACGATGGCCAGTACTGATCTGGCGATGCATAGCTAAATTGATTATCTCATGAACTACACAAATATCTCATGAACTACATAAATAATATTTGATTTTTATTAACTCCATTTTGGTAGACGTTATCTCCATAGATAATTTGAATTGGTTGGTCACCTAATTTCAAAGGCAAAAATGACATTCTTTAAGGTAATCGATATTGTCTTGTTTCTTTTTTATGTCTTCTAATTCTATGCATAGTTTTTGTGCTAAAATCTCTTCATTTCCTAAGTTCCACAAGAAATCAAAAATGTATTGATATATTTCTCATGGAGCTTCTGGGACTCATAGAGCATATGGAGCCTATGGAACACTTGGAACTAATTAACCCAAATAACAGTCATAAATCGAAATATAAGAATAAAAATAAAAAGATTTAGATTTTCTATAAATTCACATAATTTTTATTTTGAGACTTAAAAACTTAAAATAAATTTTGCCATATTGATTTGAACTCAAAACATGATCAATTTTCAATATCAATTATCGAATACTACCAAACTTAGGATGTTAAATCAAGTTTATATTTAAGCACCAACTAAACTATTTAATCAAATTAGGGAGTAGTTACCATACCAAGAGTAGTCCATTTCGAGATACATGCAGAAAATGTTGAGAGGGCAAAAAAGTTTTACGAAAATGTGTTTGCTTGGACAATAAAAAAAATGGAAGGGCCGATCGAATATTGGCACATAACAACAGGTGAACGAGCGCAATTAGGAATAGATGGCGGCTTGATAAAAAGACAGAGAAAAGGATCGGCAGAAGAAATTATGATAAACAGCTATGTCTGTATAATAGACGTTCCTGACGTAGATGAATACCTAAAACGGATACAGAAGCATGGTGGCAGAATGGCTATCGAAAAGAAAGTTATACCCAACATAGGCTGGCTTGCATATTGCTTCGACACAGAAAAAAATTTATTTGGGATATTGCAGCCTGATATGAGCGCTAAATAATCATTTCTATATTATTTTTCTGCTTCGATACCGGATTATGTCCATAAGTCACTGATTTAATCTAATAAACAAGAAGCTTCTCCATTTTTAGAAAGTGGATATGACTTTGTGCTGATGGCTTTTCAAGTTTTACGATTTTTGAACTAATATTTTTTTTTCTTTATTGTTTCATGGATGCATAGTTTTTGTGATTAAACCTATGCATCGTATTTTAAGACGGACTGTATTAAAAATATTTATAAAGTAAAAGAGCAATTATTGTTTTGCAGCACAGATAAAAAAACCTTATATAGTAAATTAGATACTTTTGATGTGTATATCATCAACAGTATCTCCTCTCCTATTCATAATGAATTTTGATTTTCCATAATGTTTAAACAGATTCAGCTGCTATATTGTATCCTTTAGCCAAGTTTGTATTTACGTGTACTACAGCTTCATTTGTATGCTTGTATGCAAAGTCTTCGGTAATTATTGGCAGCTCATCCGCGTCTGTCTGGGAAGTGACGAGCATACCTGCAGGAATGTACTTATTGTCGGAAATGGTTACGCCAATAGCTGCTGATTTTGGCTCAAGTACACAGTTGTTTCCTACTTTTGCCTTGAAAACAAGAGTTTGAAAGCCAATAAATGTATCATTACCTACATAAGCCGGACCATGCACCATGGACTGGTGGGCAAGAGTAACATTTTCTCCCACATAAACAGAGTATTTTTTACCATTGACATCAACAAGGTGCTTTTCGACCGGCTTACCTTGTTCATCAGTTGTCTCAGGGCCGTGAATCACAACTCCATCCTGGACATTGCTATCCTTACCTATGAAAACAGGCATCTCCTCATCTCCACGGATAGATACCATGGGAGAAACCATCACATTAGCACCGATCATCACGTTTCCAATGACCGAAGCCTGGGGATGGATATAAGCTGTGGGATCAATTACAGGATAGATGGGCTCAGGATTCCATGGTGTTACGGGATTGTTCATAATATTCGAAAACTTCAACGATGTTATTTGTTTATTCTTTGCTCCATTGTAATGTTGAGCACTTGTGCTCGCGACAGTGGCCACTAAAATAGCCAAAATTAAGATTGTAAATATCTGCGTGTGAAACTTCATAATTTTGTGCCTCATCTCTTTGATAAAGTTATTTGACCCTTTTTCTTGATAGACTAATTTCAGTTAAAATATACAAAAACCCCACAATTATTATTAATTGTACAAAAAAATAGTTTCGGAATGAAAGTTACTTCTACATAAGAAATTTTAATTTTGAACAACAATTTAATATTAATTATGTTTTTATTGTTTCCAAATAAATTCCTAAATTTAGTATAGATTTCCTTCTAAAAAATAACTAAGTTAAATCTCATACCAAATTCTGATCGCGTACAAATCCTAAATGGGTTTATCCTGTTTTTTCTTCCCAATGAAAAACAGAAATTGCTCCGTCTATTAGCAGAACGAGTTAAACAGTTAGGGAAAAATAAGCTTAAAAGTATCGGATTGATGATCTCACTAACTGCACAAACAATATTTTATGGTTGTTAATTTCATGTTGATAGGTGTAATCTCCATGCATAATTTAAAAGGGTTGATCACCTAATTTTCCAGGGCAATAATGATATCTCTTAAGGTAATCGCTATTGTCCTATTTCTTTTTTGAACTATTATTCAGAATAATTTATTCAACCAATTATATAATATATTTAATCGTATTTGATAGTGGAATAAACCGTTATAGATATATGCGCAGGAAGTTTGTGGTTAGGTTTCCTGCACATATACAACAAATTAAATTTTTGTTTATTTCATCTCCTTTTTCTTTCACTACAAAAAAGGATTGGTTCCGTTGCAAAAACTTCAGAATAAGCATGTAAATCTATAAGTAATAAATAAAAGTCAAAAAATCCTAGAGTCAATCCGATTTTACAGAACTTTTGGTGCATTGCTGCAGATATATCTTTTTAATATGGTAATTCCATTCTAGTTAGTTGATACAGAACTAAATTTTCATGATAAAGAAAAAGGATCATGTCTTTAGGAACAGAACTAAAACAATTGTGTAAGAGTATAAAACAAGACACAAAAGAACTTTATGAAAAATATAAAAAATTCAAAATTCCTTCTTTACCAATAATCTCCGAAAAGGTAAGTCAATATTCAAAAACATGTTTATCTCTTTTTGTTATTCTTTTTTAATTTTTAATAGAATCAAACTTCATAATATGTTTTGCCCTACATTCTATGTTTTAATATCTAGTTAGCAGTGGAATAGTAATATTCATCCCAAAAGTTGCTTATTGTGATATCCATGGTGGCATAAGCATATGTGCTTTGTAAGTCTTCTTGTGAATATCACCGAATACCACTAAAAAAACTTTAGAGACTTTTGATTAATTTTTAAGCAATGGTATTGGAATGATAGCTTTTAGAGCTTTCATGAATTCACGAAAGCTTTCATGGCTTTTACGGCTTTTGTTAATTTGTGGTG
>Ga0187851_10004501_pt1 | contig 11350 bp, 11 predicted proteins | sample June2016WEW_6_10_FD_132997 | JGI IMG/M metagenome (GOLD analysis project Ga0187851, IMG submission 132997) | Peatland microbial communities from SPRUCE experiment site at the Marcell Experimental Forest, Minnesota, USA - June2016WEW_6_10 | ecosystem: Environmental > Terrestrial > Soil >... | reverse complement strand
CGTCTGGCCGCTGGGCTGGGCGGCCGGATTGGGGGTCGCATCGTAAGTGTTGCTGATGCGCACCCGGGAAGAAAGCGTCGCGCCCGCTGACCCCGGACTGTTGACCGTGGTGCGGTCGATGAATTTGAATGCGGCGTCGTCAATCGCAATGATCACGCCATGGCCCGGCCCATTGGTCGGATTGCATACACCCTGCAGGGCGAATCCGTAGGTCCTGGCGTTCAGGTTGTCAAACCGGGTCATGTTGGCGAGCGTCGGCGTGCTGGCGGCCAAATCTGATTTGGGAATCGAAAAAAACGAGACCCCGGTAAAAGCGCCGCCGCCGGTAAAATTGTTCACGCCGATGTATACCCCGATGGCATCCACTCCCAGCGTGTCGAAATCGGCGGCGCCGGAATTGCCGACAAAACTCAGCGCCTTCCAGGTGCCGCCGGGATCAGCCGAATCCGAACGCGCCACCAACACGCGGTTGCTGGTGTTGTCCAGGGTCAACTCGGTGGCAAACCACCGGCCGCTGCCGGCATCATAGATGATTCGCGTATCCGTCAGCCCGGCGGCAATCGTCGAAGAGCTGATGCCCGCGTTTTCCCAAAACGTGATGTCCGAGACCAATGACAACCGGACGCCGGCTTTGCTGTAAACGGCGAAGGCGCCGTTGATGAACTCCACAAACTGGTTCGTGCCGGCCGCACCCATCGTGTCCGGCGGGGTCGCTCCGGTCCCCAAGCCGGTGGTGTTACCCAGATTGATGCCCGGAAAATTCCTGATGATCGTTTGCGCAAAAACCAGCGGACCGGTCGCTGCCAATATCGCCGCGACCAGCACCACCCTCCCCGACATCCGATAAATTTCAATCATGATATGTCCTGATTAAATACATGCTAAAACCTCATATTCAGCGAGGGAACATTCTTTAAACCTATCGTCCCGTCAAGACGTGATTGCAGGGGCCTTTGCCTGCCGGAAGATTTGCAACCGGCACGGACCGCCCCGATGAAATTGCGTCCGGTATTGCGGGGCGCGGCTGCCGATCCCCCTGAAATTGGGACGGCGCAGCGCGCCCGGCCATGTTTTTGGCTGGATTTTCCAACCCGGAGATTGACGCCACCCGGCGCAATTGTCACTTTTCCGCGCATGAAATTTCCCAGACTTGGCTCCGCTGCCGCCATCACGATGGCGGTGCTCGCGGGGCAACTGACCGTGGCGGCACAAACCAATGCCCCCGCCGTCACCACGACCAATACCGCGCCGGACATCCACCAAAACACCGCCATCATTCCCGAGCCGCGCACTGATAAGAACGCCAACCGCCAGTCCCTCGTGCTGCAGCGCGCCAAGGAGGCGCCCGGCAACTACGACATTGAATTCATCGGCGACTCCATCACCCAGCACTGGGAAGATAAGGGCATGAATGTGTGGCGGGAATTTTACGGCCGGCGCAAGGCCATCAATTTCGGAGTCAGCGGCGACCGCACCCAGCATGTCCTCTGGCGCCTAGAGCATGGCCAGCTCGACGGCATCAAGGCCCGGGTCGCCGTTGTCATGATCGGCACCAACAATTCCAAAAACGACGACAACACCGAGGCTGACATCCTGGCGGGCGTCACCGCCATCGTGCAACAAATCCACACGCGGCAGCCGGATACGAAGATCCTGCTGCTGGGCATCTTCCCGCGGGGCAAGACCTTCAGCCCGCAGCGCGGCAAGATTCTCCAGGTCAACCAGGCGCTCGCCCGGCTCGACGATGGCAGCCATGTTTTCTATCTCGACTTCGGTTCCCGGTACCTTGAGAACGACGGCTCCATCTCCCCATCCATCATGCCCGACTATCTGCATCCGAACGAAGCCGGTTACCGGATTTGGGCGAACGCCACCGAGCCGATGCTGAAACAACTTCTGGGGGAATAATACTGCTCCACATCTTCGTTGGTAAATTCATTGTTCGTGGCCGGGGCATCTCGCCGCGACGCCCGCTGGTTTGGCCGGCATACGGCCGAGGGTGCCAGGCGTGTCAATGCCAAAACCAACTCATTTGAACAAAAGAAGGCGCTGGTGAAGGAATTACCAGCGCCTGTGAGGCATGTTTGCGGTTTTCTATGAGTTACGAACGCATCAAACCATCATTTCTAAAATTCGTCAAAGGCGGACCGGAAACAAAACGGTGACATTCGGGTAAACCACGTGCGTTTCGCCCCTTCCTGGAGGCAATTCACCCCTTTAAACCGGCAATTCATCCCCAAATCCTTTTGTTTCGGCCCTTTTAGGGTAAAAAATCATCAATGTTGGCAAAAGTCCCGGCTGATTCCGGGGCCGAATTGGGAAAGTGGATCAGAAATATGAGAACGCCACTGACATGGTCGCTATTTGCCGCGAGGCCGGTTCTGTTACAACCGGTTCCGCCGTTGTTTGCCTGGACGCTATTTATCCGCGTTCCGGAACCGCCGCCATCTGCCAATCCAACTCGTATTGAAATCGCCAGTCATAAACCTTGAAACTTATGCAACCGGTTGCCATTTACGGATTGAAATGCCTGAAAAAGGATGAACCCGTGCTGCTCAAGCGCATCAAAGGTCATCTGGCCAAGCACCGGCAAACAACCACCCAAACCAAAGACCGGAAGATGTTCGACGGATATCAGCCGTTTGTGATCAAGTACTTTTATTGGAACCTGAACTACACCGTGGGAACCTGGTTTGATGTTTACCCAAACGAGGACTTGCGGGGCCAATATTTTTTCCCGAACCACAAGGATTGCGGCTGGCTCATCCATGTACGGATTAATCCTCACCAGCCCACCAACACCATTCCGGAAGAATCCAAAAAGTTTGTCCAGGAACTTCTCGAATCAACGATGTTCGAGCATCGTGTCATCAAGGAAAGCGCCGATTTATCCGAAGGCCTTCGTCGCGGCCACGTCGACTAAACCCGATTCCACGCGACGGTTTGTCGGGAGGAACCGTTTCCAGTTCGCGGTTGAAGGTTCCGCATGGCGGAATCGGCGGTTGTGGACTCGTTTTCTCTGGTCGGGCCTCCCGGCAGGTTGTCCCTGCTTCCAACCCGGCAGGCATGCGGGCGGAACAGCGGGGTTTGGCTGCAAAACACGCAAAGTCCCGCGCCAGACCGGCTTGCGCTTGACTTCACTTCCTTGAGTGGATACAATAAAGCCCGTGAAAGGCGCCCAAAATCCGGTCGAATTATTCCAGTTTATCCAGCCCATTGCCCCTCTGTTGGCCTTGATCTTGATCTGTGCAGTTGCTCTTGATTCCACTCCGGCCCTGGCAATGCCGGTAATTGGAACGCAACCCAACAGCCTTTCCACCAGTGCCGGTTCCGACGCGACGTTCACGGTCGCCGCCACCGGCACCGGAACCGTGACGTACCAATGGCAGTATAACGGCACCGCCATACCCGGCGCCAACACCGCCACTTATACCGTTACCAATCCAACCGTGGCCAGCGTCGGCGCTTACAAGGTTGTGGTCTCCGATGTCACCGGCTCCACCAACAGCCTGCTGGCAATTCTTACCACCAAGCCGTCCATTCCCGCCACCATCTTCGACATCACCGCCTACGGCGCGGTGGCCGGCACGAACAGCAATGGCACACCGATTGATAACGCTTCCGCCGTCCAGGCCGCGATCAACGCCGCCAACGCCGCCGGGGGCGGCGTCGTCAGGGTGCCCGCGGCAACACTGCCTTTTGTCTGCGGCCAGCTCACCCTCCTGAGCAATGTCAAACTCGAGGTCGAATCGGGAGCGACCCTCCAGCCGCTGCCCTACGGCCAATATCCCCTGGGGAGCGATGGCCGCTATGACAATTGGCTCACCGCCAGTAGCGCGACGAACATTGAAATCGGCGGCACAGGCACGATCGATGGCAATGGCCAGGCCTGGTGGAACGCGTTTAATGCCAATTCGGGCATGCCCCACCGCCCTTATCTCATCCAACTGAGCAATTGCAAAACGCTCTATGTCCATGACGTGACCCTGCACAATTCCCCGATGTTCCACCTCGTCCCGAGCGCATGCACGAACGTCACCATCGATCATGCCACCATCACCGCGTCCGGCACGAACCCCGCGAACACCGACGCCATCGACCCCTCCGGGAGCAATATCTTGATTGAAAACACCACGCTCTCTGTCGGCGATGACGATGTTGCCGTCAAACCCCAGAGCATTTTCTGCCACAACATCGTCATTGTGAACTGCACCATCGGCACCGGGCACGGCATCTCCGTCGGCGGCCAGACCAACGACGGCCTGGACGACATGCTGGTTGCTCATTGTTCAATGACCGGAACCGATAACGGTTTTCGTCTCAAAGCCGACGCCACACAAGGCGGGATGGTGCGGAATATCTACTATCTGGACGTTCATATGACCAACGTCACTTATCCCATCGTTTTCTATTCTTATTACCGCGAGATTGGCAATCCGGGCAACACCGGCATTACCGGCACAATCTCCCCGACGACCTACAACGCGACCCCGCCCGACTCGCTGACGAGTTCGACGCTCTGTTTCTGGAAGAACATCACCATTGACGGCCTCACGGCGACGGGCGCCACCGGCGGCAGCATCATCTGGGGGCTGCCCCTGGCCAGCCCGACCAACGCGTTTATCTCCGGCCTGCGGTTGAACAACGTCTCAATCAACAACGGCAGCGGCAGCTACAGCATCCTCCGGCTCTACAACGTTTATGACGCGCAGCTCTCGGGCACGAACAACATCGCAACGTTCACAACCTACAATGCTCTCGCCCTCCAATCACAACCGCAGAGCCAGACCACGGGGGCCGGAGGTGATGCGACATTCAGCGTACAGCCCGTGGGCACGAGCGGTGTGTCGCCGGTGTCCAACCCGACCTTTAGCTGGTATCGCGAAGGCCTCGTCCTGACCAATGGCCCCCAGGCCGACGGCACACTCGTCCTCGGTGCCACCACCGCCACGCCCCTCCTGCACACCGTAATGCCCGGCGACGCCGGCCATTACTCGGTCATGGTTTCCAACTCGCTCGACGCCTACAACACGACCACAAAAGGGCTCGTCGCCAAAAGCGCCCCGCTTCTCACCCTCTCGCAGCCCGCTTCGCTCGTGGTGACCCAATCGTTCGCAGCGTGGGCGGCCGCCGCCGGACTTACTGGCACCAATGCCGCAGCCAATGCTGATCCCGACGGCGATGGCATCGTCAATTACGTGGAATACGCCCTCGGTCTGTCGCCAACAATATCTGACACCAGCGCCCTGCCGAAGCTGGTTCCGGAAAATGGCCAGATGGTCTTCCGTTTCACCCAGCCGGGCTACGTGACCGGCACCAGCTACATCGTACAATCCTCGACGAACCTGGCGACCCCGAACTGGACCCCTGTGACCACGACCATCGAATCGGTTACTACAACGACGCAGACGCTGAAAGCCACGGTGCCGTCAGGTCTGCCGGCGCTCTTTGTCCGTTTGTTGATCACGTCGCCGTAAAATATGAGCAAGGAAAAATACCGCCCCAAACCCGGCCGATTCGGCTGGAACGAACTCGTCACCACCAACGTGGCTGAGGCCAAAAAATTTTACACCCGGTTGCTCGGCTGGAAGACCCAGCCTTTCGGCAAGGGCGTCGACTACACACTCTTCAAGAAAGGCAGGGACATGGCTGGCGGCCTGATGAAATGTCCGAAACCGGCCTGTCCCGCGCAATGGATCCCCTATGTCTTCGTTGATAACGTGGATGCCACGGCCAAAAAAGCGGCCAGGCTCCGCGGTAAAATCGTGATGGAGCCGTTTGACGTGCCGGGCGTGGGACGCATCGCCGTTCTGGTTGACCCGCAAGGCGCGGCCATCGGGATCTTCAAGCCGACGATGTAAATTATTTTCAGCACCGCCGGTCGCGGCAGCTCCGATGTCATCGCGAACAGGCCGCCAGACACCGCGCTCTTGCTGCGTCGACTTGTTACGCCAAAACGCAGCGACGGCGGGAGAGGCGGAGGTGCGGGCTTGACATCCGGCGGTTCCGGCTCATTTTTGGCCCGTTCACCGGGAGAAAACCTATGAAAACCAGAAGCGATATTGCCGTGGAGAAGTTCCTCGCCGGGTACAACTGTGCGCAAGCCGTTCTGTACTCGTTCTGCGATGATCTCCGTTTTGACAAGGACACAGCCCTCAGACTGGCCAGCGGGTTCGGGGCCGGCATGGCGAGAAAGCAAGGCACGTGCGGAGCCGTCACTGGCGGAATAATCGCGATTGGACTCAAGCACGGACGCGGCGAGGGGCAGGACAAAACGCTCGCCGAGGAAACGTACCGGAAAGTGCGGGAACTCCTGTGGCAATTTGAATCCAAGCACGGCACTAGCATCTGCCGCACCCTGCTGAATGGCTGCGACCTGAACACCCCGGAAGGGCAGCGCTACTTCAAGGAGAACGACCTTCAAAACAAGACCTGCAAAGGCTGCGTCAAGACAGTCGGAGAAACTCTCGAGCATATTCTTTGATGCGGACGACCGACCCGTCCGGTGGGGCAACCCGCCGCCGACCATTACCGGCAGACGCCAGACACGCGATCGTGATTCTTCCGGAGCAACGGGTTTTACATGTCCCTGACCGATGGAAAAGTTTGGATCTCGCGGAACCCGGCCGCCAAAACACAACGGCGGTTTTCAACAAAGGCTTTTACCGGACAGCAGCTGCCGGGCACTTGTTCGCCGATGTCCCGCGATGCGGAACGAGGGTGGTATCAAGTTTTCGGCGACGACGGCCTGGCACGCCGGCTTGCCGCGTCAAAGCCGAGCAACCGCGGGAGCCCGGCTTGCAGGAAAGAGCGGAGCATGGGGGCATTCGGCGGAATGCCCCCAATGTGTCAATCTCAGAAACCGATTGCCTTCACTCAAGCACCTACGGCGCGTTGGAAGTAACCTTCCCCTTGGCGGTCACCTTGCCGGTCATGATGGCATCCTTGCCGCCGGCTGATCCTATGCTAAACGGGGTGAAGGTTTCATCCCGGCTTACAGTGCTGCTGGTGGTAGTGTGATTTTCAGAGTATTTTTCAACATTCAAGCCATCTCCTTGAAGGTCGGTAAAAACGGATGCATCACTGAAATTATCGTAATAGATCTCGATCTTCCCCTGCCAATATCCGGTGAAATTGCCTGAACCCGGGGTGGCATCAACACTTTTCCCGCTGTACGGGCCGTCCTGGTTGAACCAGTCAAGGGTTACATACGCTTGCCGGGTTGCGTTGCTCACCCCGTCACCACAGTAGAAAAGGACGTTGGTTCCGGTTTTGTCGGCCACAATCATTTGATCCCTGTTCAAATCATATCCCAATTGCGCTCCGGCGGCCCAATTTGTGTCAAACATCTCCGCCAGCAACGCCAGGAATATCTTGTTGTTGACCTTCTGCTTCTGGGTGGTCGAAATATATGTTTTGCCGTCACCGTTCTTGTTGGTGTCGATCAGTGCCTGACTTTGGACGGTCATGCTGACGTTCAACTTTAAAAACCCCTGCGTTGGCACCGCCTTGGCGCTGGAGGCGCCCATCGCCAGAACACCCAGCAGGGCCAGAGATGCAGCTTTGATCAGTTTCATAATTCTTGGTCTTGTTTCATGGGTTGGTTGATTCGCTCGTCTGGCTGTCACCCTTCAACGTAAAGGCCAAACTTGTTGATATTTTTGGAAGCATTGATGATTTTGTCAATTGGCATTTTAACGATTGTCAATGACATCCAGGGCCGGCCACCATCCGCTCTTGAGTTGAACACTTTCTTGAAAGATTTCGCATTTCCATCCGTATTTGGTAGTTGGGGGGAAAGGTAATCCCCCTGCACATGTCACGAGTATTGGTCATGGATGACGAGGCGGATACGAGGATGCTCATCGAGGAAATCCTCGCATCAGCCGGTCACGAAGTGGTTCTGGCCGCCGATGGGTTGGAAGGCATGCGGCAGTACCATTCCACGCCGGTGGATCTGGCGCTGGTCGATCTGTTCATGCCCAACCGGGAGGGGCTGGAAACGATAAAAGCGCTCAAGCAGCAATTTCCGGATTTTCCGATTATTGCGATGTCGGGAGATGCATTGGCCCTGCCGCTGTTGTCGGTTGCCCGGCGGCTCGGGGCAAGCGAGGTGCTGCAAAAACCATTTTTACCCGGGGAGTTGCTGGAGGCGATAAAACACGTGTTGCGGCCCAAACGCCGGCGAACGGCAAAGAAATGACCGTGAACGGTAACTGCCAAGGCGCACCCGCCTACGCCGAAGCCTTCGGCGAGACAGGGAGGACGCCAGGGTTTCGGATTTCTCTTTTTCAAAACTTGGTGGTGAACTTTTTCTTGTGCCCGGCTGTCAGGTTGCAATCATCAATTCAATTCGTGTGAATCCGGGCAATTGGTGTTGTGTCCGGGTGTAACGGAATCGTAACAAATCCATTCTTGTCCAAGCGGTTTCACCTTTGCGAAGGTTACGGCGATGAGTGGACGCGAATTTCATTTGATCGCGCTGCTCGCCATATGAAACAATATTTGCCCACAGCCCTCGCATTGGCCTGCATCGTGTTGGTCATCTCTCTTATCGTGACGAAACGGGATGATACCGCACAGCATGCAACTGATGCCGGTGCGATTGCCGATTTTTCGAACCGGCTGGACTCGGCGCAGATGCAAGTCGCCTTTTGCACGGGAACGATGCTCACCTTGTCCAACCGCCTCGACGAAAGCCGGTCGGCGTCATTGACGTTCTCAAACCAGCTGATGGAAACCGAATCCACCCTTGCTCTCAACACGGAACAAATCACCAACCTGAACCGGCAGGTCGCGGAGGTGGAATCGGAAAATCAAACCTTGGGCCGGCGCGTCATGGATTTGACCAACCAGGTGGCCGGGCTCACGGGACAAATCGCCCTGACCAGGACCAATCTGGATCAGGCCAACAAGGACTATGCTCTTCTGGAAAATCGTTTGCGCCGGGACGTGGCCGCGCGGATTGTTGTGGAAAGAAAATTCAACAATCCTTTGGAATTGCAGGCTCAAATCCAGAAATTAAAGAAGAATCCAGCCGAGGTGATTTCCTCCGACAACCTATATAACGGTTTGGACGTGGTGGTGAATTCGAACGGCACGCTCCATGTCATTTCCCGGGACTGAACCGCCAAGACGCGTCCGCCGTCGCCGAGACTATGGCGGACATGGAGAACGCCACGTTTTTTCAAGCGAGAATGGATGATTGAGGATGGAGCGGTTGCGCCAAGCGGGGATTGAGGACCAGCCTTCGCTCGGAAGCTACGGCGCGACAGGTGGAGAATGGAAGATGGGGAAACGGCTTTTTCCTCCGCGCTATCATCGATCCTCGATCTTCCATCTTCGCCGCTCAAATCCTTTGCGCGTTTGGCGTCTTGGCGGTAAAAAAAGAGTTTCTGGCCTTTGAGTTGAAACCGGTTTGTTTCAAAATTCAGAGCCGCCCTTTTCAGGGATTAGAAGTTTTGCAGCCCGGAAAAGTTGAAGCTGTGCAGGACCAACGAAGGGATCAGGCTCCGGGTGCGATGCAAAACATACCCCCAGAGCAGCCCCAACGGGACCAGGTTTGCGCATCCGATCAGTGCCGGAGTCCAGGTGGCAGCACCGGCGTGAAAATCGGGAGCGTGCAGAAAGGCCCAGAAGACGGCGGTCAGAAACCAGGCGGAGGCGGCGTTGCGCGTAACGGCGCCGAGCCGGGTTTGCCAGGTCATTCGGAAAAACTCCTCGGGCAGTGGCGAGATGAAGATTGCGGCGGGCAATGCCCGCCAAAGCGAACCTTCCTCGTGAATGAATTCCCCCAGTGTGAGACCGGCTCCGGACAAGTGACCCAGGCCGAAGAAGCATAATAGAATCAGCGGGACCGCCAAATGGCCGCGGACCGCAAAGCGAAAACCCAAAGCCCCGAGGCGATAACGGAGCGCCAGCAAGTCCATAAGCGCAATCGGAATATTGAAAACACACAGCAAACCAGCCAGCCGGAACAAAACAGTCACCAAACCTGGAGATCGGGTCGGAACAGTGCTGAAATGAACATAGAGCCAGGAAAAGGCAATGAGCAGGCATATGGCGGCGATGGTCAATTCCAGTCCGGGCCGTCGCACCGGCAACGGAGACGGACGGTGATGCAAATAAAGCAGATCCAAGACAAAGGCGGAAAACGCGATGGCGGCAAGGTAAGCCAGACGCTGCGGCAGTTTTCCAAACCAGAATGCCTGGCCTGCCATGGTGGCGGACGTGATTACCAGAAGCGCGGCGATCACCCAGTGGCGGCGAATGAGCCCCAAGTAGAGTTGCGCCACGGCTGTAATAAACAGCTCTTTCCGGGAAAGTTCGTCTGTAAGCGGAGCAGGCATTGGCAAGCGAGGCGAAGTGTGTCCATCGGCGGCCGGGGTGTCAACCAGCTTCACGGCAAGTGCCAGCGGCCGCGCTCGACGTGCGACAGCAATGCGGGGATTTGACCGCCAAGACGCATCCGCCTACGTCCCGTAACGCGGGGCTTCGGCGAGACAGGGAGAACGCCAGAAAAAATTCGGGCCACAGATGGACACAAATGAAACACGGATAAAAAACATCCGTGAAAATCCGCGTATCGCGGCGTGGCCGGCACGCGGCTATGCGCCGTATGAATCTGTGGCTCAGAACCTGGCGTGCCTGGCGCCTTGGCGGCAAAAAGGAGTTTGGCCTTTAGCCATTCGCCGCGCTCTTATCACGCCAGCCTATGGGTTCTTCGTGCGGAATGCGCCCAGGAGATAGGCAACCAGGCATATCGCCAGAATCAGGCCAAGCCCGCTGCCACCAATGACGGGACCGCCAAAGTAAAACCCGCCGCCGCCGAACAAGAGAAGCAATACAACTATGAGTAATAATATATTCATGCCGGCAAGATAACCCGTCGTTGCACGGTTGCCATGGGGTCTTCTCCCCAGGGGTCTTCACCCCAGAGATGGATTTGGACTCGCTCGCGGCATGGGGAGTTCACCTTATAGCCAGCCGGCCGGAATCGGTTAATTTAACTGCATGAAAACAAATCAACTCCGCCGGACGCTCCGGCTGCTGTTATCCAGTGTGACCCTTGTCGTTTTGGCCGCTGGTTGCGCGACACACAATATGAAATCCTACAATCAGGATTTTCATCAAAATCTTCCCACCTCACCCAACTATTCCATTGAGAATGTTGATGACACACATTTTCAAGTCACCGTCCATCAAGGTTCTCCTTTGGCGGGAACGGAGCGCGTCATTTATGTTAAAGAAGTGGCCTCCATGGTGGCGGCAACTGAAGCCAAACGCCGGGGCTGGCAAAACTGGAACCTTGAATATATTCAAGAACGCGATCAGGGGTGGATGCACATTG